>OHCJ01000332.1_pt1 | contig 14959 bp, 10 predicted proteins | sample 1566821 | NCBI WGS metagenome assembly OHCJ01 (sample SAMEA3879545, study PRJEB24766) | human gut metagenome | biome: human-associated habitat; feature: feces | place: USA | collected 1985/1987 | reverse complement strand
GGAACAATAACATCTGCACGGTCAGTTTTCAGATTAAATTCTTCCATGCGCTGTTCAAGAGTTAGAACTTTTAACTTATCATACAGCTCCTGCAAAGAAGTGATTGGCAAACGTGATTGTTTCTTATCCTTTTTATCAGCAAGACGATAAAGTTTATTAATATTTCCACCCGAACCTATAATATTGACACCTTGAAAATCAGCAGTTAAACGAGTCAAGTCACTTTTCATCTGTTCCCAACTACCTTCTCTTACAGAATTGCTCAACATTCGGACGGTACCTATATTATATGATAGAGACTGTACCAACTCTCCGTTGATGAGAAAATTTATTTCCGTACTTCCCCCACCGACGTCTACATATATATAGTTTCCGGCACGGTCTTCCAAACACTCGATATGATTGTTATAAATCATACGTGCTTCCTCTTGACCGTTAATCACTTCAATGTTGATTCCCGTATCTTTCCATACCTTTTTGATTACAGACTTGCCATTTTGGGCATCACGCATGGCAGAAGTGGCACAAGCCCTATAGTTTATCACTTCATAAATTTTCATCAATTGTCGGAAAGCCTTCATCAACCTGCGCAATTTCATCACCTTTGCATCCGACACTTCTCCCAAGGAAAAAACATCAAAGCCTAAACGTAGAGGTACACGCAGGAGCATCACTTTGGAAAGGCGCTTATTGGCTAGATTCTCATTATTCTTCACCTTTTTGATTAACAACCGCACTGCGTTAGAGCCGATGTCAATAGCTGCGTAACATTTACTATCAGTCATTCGTTATATGTGATTTGTAATACTTATATAGTTCTTCTTGCGAGCGAAAAGATTCTTCGGTATCCGTTGTCCAAAGGCAGTTCTTACCGCTTCCGTCGACAACGCTACCCTGACAATTACCCCGGAGTCCAAAATCAATGACTTTCCATAAATCCTCCTTGATTCGAGAATCATAAACGGGAGTGATTACTTCCACCCTGTTATCCAAGTTGCGCGGCATCCAGTCCGCCGAACCGATAAAAGTCTTATTCTCTCCACCCGCTGCATAAATCAAAGAAATCTTCAAAAGATCGCAGCTTAAAGAAAATGAACAGATTTGTATAGTGATGAACAAAAAAGAGGTGCATCGTGCATTACGACACACCTTCTTGTTGATTTATATCTATATAAACCTATAATTTAAATTAGATATTCAAACTTTTGATATCAATTTGATTGAATGTAGATAAAATATAAAGAACAAGTCTGATGAATCCTCAAATTCAATAAATTGACTCATGGCCATCACAATCTATTTGGCTATTCATGCCACCGTTATTGCTTATTCTAACTCTTCAAAAGAGTAGGAACAGCGTGCAGGCAAAAGATCAGTCCATGAATTACTATCGATAGCATCTCACAGAGAAATGGTATATTTCAGTCCTTTATCGGGAGCCACAATAAAGTTCGTTACCTCGAAATTTACATCGCCACCTTTGATACCCTGTTTAAACCCGATACGGACAGTGTAACGCGTATGTGGCTTTAAGGTCATATCCCGGAAATACACCAATAAAGTGTCATGCGCTGTCTTTTTCAGTTTCAAAACAAGATCCGTCACATTGGTGATAGAGAGCGTCACTCCTTGCTCATTACGACTTACCTCTTCAATCTTCACGCACTTTTCAAAAAAGGGACGAAGCAAGTCTTCTCGTCCTATCAGCAACTCATGAAAATAAGCAGCAGTACGGCGATTGTCTAAAGCTTCGCGGATACCTTGCAAAGAGCGTTCCTTCGCAAAGACAAACGTCATGGTACGGTGTTCTCCTTTCTCAAAGTCGTAATCAGTCTGAATCGGCTGATGAATATCGGAAGTACCGATCATCGTAAGGTTTTTATCCAAACACCACTGAATGGCTTCAGGCATATACAAATGACCGTTTGCCACTTCGATACCGTGCATACAGCCTTCTTGATAGAGTGCTGTATGTTCTGGCCACCACTTGGTCGTATCCGGTTGTTGACTATCCCATCCGGGATGGTTCCAAAACATAAAAGCGCCCTGCTTTTTGGCTTCACGAAAAGCATCCTTGTAGTCTTTTTGTTCCAATGGATTGGAATCAGACAAGAAGATGGCATTAAAGTGTCCGGGTGCCATGGCTCGCGTAATCTCACTGCCCTTAATCAAAAGTATCCCCAACTTCTCAGCTTGTTCCCGACAAAGGTCGAACGAACGGTTATGATCCGAAACAACATCCTGTTTGTGAGGGCGGTACTCAATATGTTCTGTCAGTGAAATGGCATCCAGTCCATCCCGGTAGGCTTCATCTACACGCACGGTAGGCCAAACCAGACCATCGGAGAACACAGAGTGCATGTGAAAGTCACACTTCAACGTGGTATATCCGTCCAAATCAGGAACCTGAATTTCATTCCGGCGTTGCGCCTGTCCACTCATCAAGCAAGTGGTCAAAAGGAATGCACTCACCAATACTTTCTTTACTTCCATATAATCTATTAATTTAAATGATGAATTTACTATTTCCAAGCAGGGTTTAGAGGCAATAAAGCAGGATTATCCGCATACCGACAAAGTTCCATTTGGCTGATTACTGAATGCTCCATCAATCCACATCCTCTCCAAAAAGACATTGGCGCAGCGACGGATAAAAGTGGCACACTACCCATGCCGGAAAGGACTTTTGCTCTATGATTCATGTATTTGATGATATATGCCTGTTATTGATATGGTGGCAAAAATACCGGCATCATATTACATAGCAGTTAAGTGGCAGAAACGTTTCAATGACAAAATAAAGTACGTTTTTTTACATTAATCGATTACAATCCACCTACCCGGAACCTCTCCCCGAACTCCTCATACTTGGCAACGATACCTTAATATATACGAGCGGTCATCTTTGACTTACCGGTTTTTTTATGTAACATTTTCTTAACGCTTTCGAATTTGGAACTTAACCAGTTTCGCTTTCCCTGTAATACGGATATGCCTTACTTTGCGACCGTTTTTAAGAGTTATTGACTACTTGTCAACAAAGGATTTTTAGTTATTAAATATTGTTATATGAAATTACGTTACTTACAGATTGCATCGTCTATCTGTATTACATGCTGTCACTTAGGGATGTCTCATCCTGCTCTTGCATCACAGACTTACAGCAAGATGTTGACCAAAGAGTATGTTGTGACAAAGAAGAATGTCAACGGTACCATTGTTGACAAGGATGGAAACCCACTGATTGGAGTAACCATCTTTGAGAAAGGTACAGACAACGGATGTATCACAGATTTCAACGGCCAATACCAGCTCTCGCTATCCAATCGGGATGCTGTCATTGTCATCTCCTACGTTGGATACAAGACACAGGAACTGAAAGGAGACCAGCTGGTCGAGAAAATTGTGCTCGAAGAAGATGCAGTTGCGCTGGATGAGTTGGTCGTTGTCGGATACGCCGTCCAGAAAAAGAAAGAACTGACCGGTTCAACCTCCTCACTCAAGGCCAGCGACAAAAAGCTTTCGGTAACAACCAGCTTGGACCAGATGATGCAAGGTAACCTGAGCGGTGTAAACATTACGAACGCATCAGGTATGCCCGGTGGAGCTGTCCGTGTCAGCATCCGTGGTGTAGGGTCTATCAACGGCTCAAACGAACCATTGTTCGTCATTGACGGTATACCTGTAAGCAACTCGGACAATTCAGGCGTCAACGGACGCTTTGGTGGTAGCGTGCAGAATCCGCTGTCCATGCTCAATCCCAACGACATCGAGTCAATAGACGTACTGAAGGATGCAGCGGCAACGGCCATCTATGGTTCGAGAGCTACCAACGGTGTTGTGATGGTCACCACCAAGAGAGGAAAGAAAGGCCAACGGACAACCGTAAATCTTAGTGCTTCATACGGTTTGCAGTCACTTCCCAAGGAAATCGAAATGGCTGACTCGGATCTTTACCTTACTGTTCGTAACGAAGCCGTCAACAACTACAATACCCAAAACAACCTGAAACCGGGAGACAACCTCTACAAGACTCTGGAAGTCAACCCCCGTCCGGGACAACCCGATACAGACTGGATCGATCTCATTACTCACGACCAAGCAGCCGTACAAAACTACGAGGTTTCGGTTTCCAGCGGTAGCGAAAAGACGCGTTTCTACTCTTCTTTGGGATACTTCGACCAGGAAGGTATTATCCTTACGAACCGATTCCGGAGATATTCACTCCGCACCAATGTCGACCACGACATCTCCAACGCCTTCCAGACTGGGGTGTCCATTGCACTCAGCAAAACCATTAACAACCGCGTTCCCAATGACAACGTCGGCAACGGCATCTTTACACGCTCCATCGAGCAGCGGCCGTTTGATGTGCCGTTCAAAGAAGATGGAAGATACATGATTGGAGGCGTGGATATTCCACGACACAACGGGATCCAGGTCCTAAATGAACAAAAGTCCAAAAACGAATGGTACAGAGTGCTGGCCAACGCCTACCTGACCATCAAACTGTTGGAAGGACTGGAATACAAGCTCAGCCTGAGCGGAGACATCCGCTATTCAAACGACTATCTGAAGCTGACTAAGGACCATCCCTACGGCAGTCCGAAAGGTGAGATTACAGACTATCGTTCGATGATGCAGAATTATCTGATCGATAATACATTGACTTATACCAAACAGATCAAGGACTTCAATTTCACGGCATTGGGAGGGTACTCCATGCAAGAAATCAACACAGATGCCAGTTCTATTGTCGGCAAGGACTTCCCGTCTTCACAATTTGACTACATCAACGCGGCAGGTAGAATCAACAGCGCTTCTACCACCGGAGGAAAGAATCGACTCATCTCTACCTTCTTCCGATTGAACATGGGTTATGCGGACAGATACCTTTTCACCTTCTCTATCCGTGCAGACGGTTCATCCAAGTTCGCTGACGGTAACCAATGGGGTACCTTCCCATCGGTGTCAGGTGCTTGGCGCATCAGCAACGAATCCTTTTTTCCAAAAGACGGAATCATCTCGGACCTGAAGCTGCGTGCCAGCTGGGGTATGACCGGTAACCAGGAAGGAATTGGAAACTATGACTCCCGTTCACTGGCAAATGGCGGACACAACTACAACGGCCAGGACGGCATTGCTATCACCACCCTGGCCAATCCGGACTTGAAATGGGAAAAGTCCGACCAGACAAACATCGGTCTGGACCTGTCGCTGTTCAATGACAGAGTCACTGTCGGTATGGACTATTTCATCAAGAACACGAAAGACTTGCTTTATGACCGCCCGCTGCATACTACAACTGGATTCTCATCCATTACCCAAAACATCGGCAGCATGCGAAACACCGGTTTCGAATTCAATGTAGAGAGTCACAACATCATGAACGACCGGTTCAGCTGGGATACACAGTTCAACATCTCAACGATCAAGAACAAGCTGACCTCACTGATTGATGAAAAGCCCATTCCTGTAGGCAACCATGTCCTTCAGGTGGGACAACCCATCGGATCCTTCTACATGTATAAAATGGATGGTATCTATCAAGATAATCAAGAGGTTCCTGAAAAACTTTATGCCAAGGGGGTTCGTGCCGGTGACATCAAGTATGCAGACAAGGACAATGATGGTGATTTGACACCCGCCGACAAGGAAATCGTCGGAAAGCCCCTTCCGGATTTCTTCGGTGGTCTCACCAACCGGTTCAGATACGGCAATTTCGACCTGACCATCTTCAACACTTTCTCCGTTGGCAACGATGTCTATGCTACCGGTATGGGTGGTATTGATGCCGTTGGACACAACAACTACGGCATGCGTAAGGACATTGCTGCCAACCGATGGACCGGCCCCGGCACAAACAACTCGATACCTCGTGCCATGATCAGCACGCACAACACACAGGCATCTACCTACCTGCTTCATGATGGCTCATACTTCAAATTCAAGGATGTGACACTGGGGTATACCCTTCCGTCAAACCTGACCCAGAAGCTGAACATCAGCAATATGCGTGTGTACCTGTCCGCACAGAATCTGTGGACCATCAGCTCTTATCCTGGATATGACCCTGAAGTCAGCTACTCAGTCAACAATTCCAAGACAATGGGCGAGGATGCCATGACCGTTCCTCAGTTGCGTACGTTTGTCTGCGGCTTCAATCTTACTTTCTAAATATAATTCATTTATAATCGATATTCATCATGAAACTAAATCATCTGATATATACATTAATGCTGGGCACCGCGTTGGGTACCAGTTCCTGCTCCTGGTTGGATCTGGAACCTGCAACGGCCGTCTCACCCTCCATTCTCGGACAAGGTGAAGTGGAACAACTGCTAACCGGTACCTACCGCTCGTTACAGAACGACCCGGGTCGCGACACCTGGGTACTCTTTGACATGCGGGGCGAGAATCTGATCAATACCTACCTGAGCGGTTCCAATGACTTTGTAAACAACGAGATACCCTCCAATAACGGTACGCTGCTTACGATGTGGCGTGGTTACTACAAGGCCATTTACAATGCCAATACCACCCTTTCCATCCTTTCCAATTTGGAGCCCAGTGAAAAGAACACCCATATAGAGGCACAGGCTCGTTTCCTCCGGGCATACGCCTATTACTGTCTGGCCACACGCTGGGATGGTGTTCCCATCATCAAGGACAATACCCTGGAGAACGTAAAGCGTGACAAACAGTCCGCTGTGTTCAACTTCATCAAGGAAGAGTTAAGTTTTTGTATCGATGAAGGACATTTGAAACCTTTTGGTGAAACTTCGGGCGCACCCTTCACGGTAAGCCTCGAAGCAGCCCAAGCTCTGATGGCACGCTTGGCCCTGACAACCGGAGATATGGAAACGGCCAAAAATATGGCTGAAACGCTGATCGCAAATCCCAAATTCAAACTCAGCGAAAACTACGACAACATCTTCACGACAACCAACAACAGCGAGATAATCTTCAGTTTCCGCAACAACACTAGCGAAGGAGGCCAGAACTTGTACGCCCTGTTCACCACCTACAACTCACCGATGAAAGGAAGCTGGTTTCTCTGCCCGTCTCCCGAATCGGAGAAACTGTTCGAGGATCCGGCTGATACGCGCAACAACACCTGCATCACTACGCTGGAGAGCGTTTCCGAAACCTATATCATCATGAACAAGTTCAGAGATTTTACGCCGCTCATCGTTTCACGTATTGCAGAAATGTACCTGATTAGTGCGGAAGCACAAGGACGGAACGGACTGAATAGACTGAACGAGCTGCGCCGTTCAAGAGGATTGAATCCGTACAACAACTCGGATATTGCTTCGGAGGAAGACTACCAGAAGAAAGTAGCCCTGGAACGCAGAAAGGAACTTTACTGTGAGGGCTTCCTGTTTTTTGACCTGATTCGTACCAACAAGATTTCCGAAGAGGTAGTGTCCATGAACGGAAAGACAAACCTTTATCTTCCCTTGCCGGAATCAGAGGTGCAATACAATCCCAACCTCAACGAATATAACTGATAAACCAATCCCTGTTATTCATCGTTGCCCTGCTCGGTCGGGATACTGTTGGTTTCTGTTGGGACAGCCTGCCAACCTCTGTTTCGATTGGAATGTGAAGGGCAACGGAAATAGTCACTATCGGGCGTTGGGAATACCCCAACGCCCAACTTTTAATGGATTCTCATGAAAAAACTGAAAACCGCCTTTATTTCCCTACTGTGCTTGTCTTGCATGACAATATCCAACAAGGGATCAGCTTCAAACCCGGTACTGCGTATTTCGGACGGGTGGGTGGCAGACACCATTGCGCCGGCACTGATACATTACCGATTCGCCGGATATGACTCCATCAGCCAAGCGCACCAAAATGTAGACGTTCTCGAGGTCGACCTGACCTCCCCAAGTTATGATATACAGCTTGTTTACGAAGAGCATGGGGATTCCCTATCTTCTGTAGCGGAACGCAACAATGCGGCTGCCGCCATCAACGGAACCTACGAGGCCGAAGCATCGTTCATCAAAATCGGAGGTAGACTCCTTGCCCAAAACCGTTTGGACAGCACACACATTCGATACTGGAAACACGAAGGTGCCTTCCTGTTCGATGACGACAACAAGAACATCGACATCCGATTTGCCAGCGACTCGACTTTTCTTTCACACCCCGCAGCAAACATTTTATCCGGTGCTCCCATGTTGATAGACAACAACGATCCTGTAGGGCTGAATTTTACCGGAAACGTAGAAGGAATGGACCTGAACAAGCTTGATTACGAAGACTTCAGAAGGCACCAGGGAGTGAGACACCCGCGGACAGCGGTAGCACTTACAGAGCATAAGAAACTGCTTTTGATAACCGTTGACGGAAGAAGTACCCAGGCGGCAGGAATGTCTGCAAACGAACTGACCCGATTTCTACTTACTTACTTCTGCCCCCAATCAGCCTTGAACCTGGATGGTGGAGGGTCCACTACCATGTGGATTGCCTCTTCAGAGCAGCGAGTAGGAGGGGTCGTGAACCATCCGACTGACAACAAGAAATTCGACCATGCGGGACAACGCAGAGTAACCTCGTTCATTGTCATCAAATCATCTGAAAACCATGAATAAATATCTCAGTTTCATCTTTGCTTCAGTGCTCACACTCACGGGCGTACAGCTTTCCAAAGCCAGCAATCCATCGGATTCCCTGGCCATCGTATCGGCCAAATGGGAGAGAACATCTTCACTGCAAGGCATCCAGTTGAAACAAGCTTCGATAGAAGGCCTGTTTGGAGGCAAGCAATCCATCAGCATCCTGACCATTGGAAGAGCGGAAGGCTATACAGCCTTTATTGCTACGACGGACTCGCTGACCACCACTAGCCAATTGGCTGAACAAAGCCGTTCTTCTGCAGCCATAAACGGGTCGTACTTCAGTATCAAGGAAGGCTTCTCTACCTGTTACCTCCGTAAAAATGAAGCGGTAATAGATACGACAACTACCGAAGAAAGGCATTTGCGTGTCAATGGTGCCGTACACATGGTGGATAACAATATCCGGATCATACCATGGAACGACGAAAATGAGAAGAAAGGGTTCCCGCTGGATGGGGATATACTTGCGTCCGGACCGCTCTTGATGCAGGACGGCAAGACGTGTGACTTCACGACGATAGATCGGGAATTCTCAGAGACCAGACATCCCAGAAGTGCCATTGCACTCACAAAAGAAGGTGACATAATGCTGGTAGCGGTAGATGGAAGGGCAGAAGGGCACGCAGATGGAATGTCCATTGCAGAACTTGCCTATCTTTTGCGAATTCTGAAGGCACATTGCGCACTTAATCTGGATGGAGGCGGTTCTACCACCTTATGGGTGAATGGTCAAGTGGTCAACCACCCAAGCGACAACAAGAAATTCGACAACAAAGGAGAAAGAAAAGTCCACAACATCATAGCCGTTCGAAGATTGACAAATCCATAGAGTACAACATGCTTGCTCACAGACAAATCGGGGAGTACTGCATCAATCATGCAGGAACAGTCTGAACAGGGAGGCCCTCGAATGGCTTGAAAGGACGGGGAACGGGAAGGTGCACGGGACCACCCGTCTTTTTCCCCGGGAAGAGTTTGCCGTGGAAAAAGGCTTTCTCATGCCCTATCATGGGACGCCACAACCACCGCAGGAGGAGATGAGGGAATACCATGTACGCAAGGACAATACAGTGCAGTACAGGGGGAATTATTACAGCCTGCCATGCGGAACTTACCGGAGCGGGCAGACAACCGTCTGGCTGCAGGAAACGGAAGGGAATGTGGAGCTGTACAACAAGGATACGGGGAAACTCATCTGCCGGCATGCGCTCTGTACCAGAAAGGGAAGGACCGTTTATGACGACTCCCACAGAAAACCGAGAAACGCCGGAGTGAAGATAGCCGAACGCATCCTTGTCCATGTGTCGGGCAACAGGGAGGTGGCCATGTGGATGGATAATCTGAAAAGGAGGAAGGAACGTTATTACAGGGATAATCTGGAGGTGATCCTGCGCATAATTCCCGGATATGACAAGAATACACTGATAGAGGCCATACGGATATGTCTGGACAAAGGCATCTATAACGGGGATTCGGTTAAAAGCCTGTGTGAATATGTGTGCAGGGGAAAGGAAAATGGAACAGAAATATACGGACTGGAGGATCACCTGCCCCGACAAGGCGGATTGATACAGTCTTATAACGAAATACTCAGGGATTATGACAAGACATAAGAAGGAACTCATGGAATGTGCACGTATGCTCAAGCTGGGCAATCTGACCGAACATCTGGAGGAACTGCTGCATCAGGCCCAGGAAAAGCAGCTGACCTATCCGGAGTTTCTACTCGCCTGCCTCAGGGAGGAGGTCCGGACCAGGGAGAACCGGAAATATTTGTGCCGTTTGAAAGCGGCCGGGCTTCCTGCAAGGCATGATCTGGACCGTTACGACTTTACCCGGACGGAAGGAATCGACTCCAGAAAGCTGCGCGAACTGCGCGAGCTGGTATGGGTGGGACAGGCATACAACCTGCTTCTAGCAGGCGGTTCCGGAACAGGAAAGACCTATATTGCCGCCGGACTTGTCCATGAGGCGGTGAAAGCCGGATACAGGGCATATATGGTTACGCTGGAGGACCTTCTGACCTGTCTGAAGACAAGGGATGTTTCCAGGCATGCGATGAAAACCTACAAACGGATCATGAAGGCACAGCTGCTGGCCATTGACAATGCCACACTCTTTCCCTTGAAAAGAGAAGATATCATGTTGCTGTTCAAACTGGTGAATGAGTTTCAGGAAAAGACATCGCTTATCGTTACAGCCAACTACTCCCTTACAGAGTGGCTGGCAATACCGGGAGAGGAAGCTGTCGCAGCGGCATTGCTTGACAGACTGCTCTACTGTTGTGAGATTATACAACTGTCAAGAAACAGCTATCGGATGGAAAACAGGAAAACAATTTTTAGCAATCGGAGTGAAGATACAGACACTTTAAAAGAGTTAACAACTGTAAAGTAATATCCTGCTAAAAGTGGGATATATTAAATTACATAAAAATGAGGTGTGTAAATTTGCAAGGTACACTGATAATCCGGTATCTTCGTACAATTAAAATCAGGAAAATGCGTATAACAAAAAAACGGAGCCCAAGGTTAATCTTGCAGTCTTTAGTAAAAAACGGATGTCCATATATTATTATATGTATATGGTGTGTGTTGTCTGGCGGATGTGTTCAGAATAAATCCCAAGATTCATTGAAAACATTAAAAACAGAAATTCGACATATTATTAAAGATAAGAAAGCAACTATAGGAGTGGCTTTGATACTGGATGGAAGATACGCTGGCCATAAATAATGCCGAAAAATATCCCATGATGAGCGTTTATAAGTTTCATCAGGCATTGGCTGTATGTGATTACCTGCAAAAACGGCATATTCCACTTTCCACTTCCCTATATCTTGATAAAAAATATTTCAAACCGGATACATACAGCCCTTTGCGTGATAAATATCCCCAAGGCAATTTAGAACTTCCGATTAGTGAACTTTTAGTTTATACAATGCAGTCAAGTGACAATGTAGCTTGTGATATCTTATTCGATTATATAGGTGGTGTAAACGTGGTGGATGAATACATTCATTCATTGGGAATAAACGATGTTTCCATAACTGCTACCGAAGATGAGATGCATCAAGACATGGATGATTGTTACAAAAACTGGACAACACCAATGGAAGCAGCCAATCTATTGGAACTTTTTATGACTCAAGATTTCATGAGAAATGAATATACAGATTTTCTAAAGCATATTATGATAGAGTGTGGGACAGGCAAAGACAGACTGCCTGCTCCCCTTCCCGAAAGTGAAGTCAAGATAGGACATAAGACAGGAACTTCCGATAAGAATGACCGGGGAGAATACATTGGCATCAATGACATTGGCTTTGTAATTCTACCTGATGGAAGCCGATACGTAGTAGCTGTATTTGTCAAAGACTCAAAAGAAAATATGGAAACGAATGCTAAAATAATCTCTGATATTTCGGCTGCTGTTTACCGATATGCCGGGAATCGTTAAAATAGTGCTGTTTTGCACTATCTATAAAGACAAGAATGTTATAAATATAATATTATGGATTATCACATCATTAAAATATCTAGAAATAAAAAGCAATATCCTGATGTGGCAAGGAAATTAAAGAATATGATAGGTGGTCAACGTGTTGAAAATGCCCGTTTCCATTTTTAAACAAGTAAGATTTATGAAGCAATCCTTATTTTTAAAGAAATGCAGTAAGTTCTGTTATGTACTTTTTGCAGTTTGTGGCTGTTTGGCTTGTACACAGAATCAGAAGATTGAATGGCCGCAAGTGACTAACGAGACCAAGCCTTGGACGCGATGGTGGTGGGAAGGCAATGCGGTCAGGACTACTGACTTGGATACGGTTATGCGTAAGTACCAGGAGGCAAATCTGGGTGGATTGGAGATCACTCCTATTTATGGAATACATGGTTATGAGGACCGCTTTAAAGATTTTCTTTCTCCGGAATGGGTTGATTTGTTTCTGTATACTTTGCAGGAAGCAAAGCAGCTGGGATTAGGAATTGATTTGGCTAATGCTTCGGGATGGCCGTTTGGAGGACCTTGGGTTACTCCCGAAGATGCGTGCAAGACGGTGGCTTATAAAACTTATCAATTGAAAGAAGGCGAACAACTAAGTGAACCTGTCCGATATAAGGAAGAAGGCTTTGTCAGATTGGCAGGGCATACTCCGGTAAAACTGGCGGATTTGAAAGAACCGGTCAGTGCGAATGCCGATTTACAGACATTGGCATTGGATCAGGTACGATATAAAAAGGAACTGCCTTTGATTATAGTGACCGCTAATAGTGATAAAGGTGAATGTCTTGACTTGACTTCAAAAATAAAGCCGGATGGTACATTGGACTGGACGGCTCCTCAAGGTGACTGGACTATTTGCGCTCTGTTCCAAGGTCATCATGGAAAAATGGTAGAACGTGCAGGGCCTGGTGGTGAAGGTGATGTGATAGATCATTTTTCAGCTTCGGCCATTGATCATTATCTCAGTAAATTCGATGAGGCTTTTAAAGGAAAGGATATCAGTTATCTGAGGTATTATTTTAATGACTCTTATGAAGTGGACGATGCAAGAGGCGAGTCAAATTGGACTCCTGCTTTTTTTGACGAATTCCAAAAGTATAGGGGATATGACTTGCGTCAGCACTTACCTGCATTGTTAGGTATGGATACACCGGATAAGAATGCAAGGGTGTTGTATGATTATAGACAAACCATAAACGATTTATTGATAAATCATTATTCTATTCGTTGGCAACATTGGGCGGCAAAACAAGGAAAGGGTATAAGGAATCAGGCTCATGGTTCTCCTGCCAATATTCTGGATTTGTATGCAGTGAGTGATGTGCCCGAAATAGAAGGGCGTGATTTGGTCAGTATAAAAGCGGCTCCGTCTGTAGCTCATACGGAAGGAAAGAAACTCTCATCTTCGGAAAGTGCGACTTGGCTGGATGAACATTTCCAATCGAATCTGGGAGATGTAAAGAAAGCGCTTGACCTTTTCTTTCTGGGCGGGGTGAATCATATTTTTTATCATGGCACTTGTTTCAGTCCGCAGGAGGTTCCTTGGCCGGGATGGTTATTTTATGCGGCAGTCCATTTTCATCCGAATAATCCGTTTTGGGAGGATTTTAAATATTTGAATCAGTATGTTACTCGCGTGCAGTCATTTTTACAGGATGGCACTCCTGATAATGATGTCCTTTTATATTATAACATAGCCGATGTGATGTCTGAGCAAGGGAACAGAAGTCTTCAACACTTTAGCGGATTGGATCGTAATATGTTGGAATCTTCGGTCAGAGAAAGTGCGGTAACTTTAACAGAGAATGGTTATGCGTGGGATATGATTTCTGACAAGCAACTTCTTAAAACTAATATTGAGAAAGAAATGATTGTAACGCCCGGTGCTGCATATAAAACCGTCCTTGTTTCGGCGGCGCAATATATTCCTTATGAAACAATGGAAAAACTGATGGCTTTGGCTGATGAAGGTGCTACCGTTGTGTTTTATAAGGGAATTCCTCAGGATATGGCCGGAATGATTCTTTCGGAAGAAAAACAGGCTCATTTTAAAGAAATGCTGGATGCTCTGGACTTTCATGCTGAAGGTGCTGTTAAATGTGCTCGTGTAGGTAAGGGGAAGATTTGTTTGTCAGATGATATTAATGCTCTGATGAATGAGGCGAATGTGGGTGCCGAGAAAATGTATCAAGCAGGTCTGCAATGTATCCGAAGAAATAGTGCGACGGGAAAATATTACTTTATAGAAAATAGCAGCGACCGTAAAATAGAGGATTGGATTCCACTTCGTACAGAAGCTCGGAGTGCGGCGATTTTCAATCCAATGACCGGTGCCAGTGGTTTGGCTGCTATGAAACGCAATGACGGGGAAACAGATGTTTACCTAGAATTGAATCCGGGTGAAACTGTCATTGTATCAACTTCCGGTCAGAATTTTACAGGAGATGCCTATGCTTATTATCAAAATGCAGGTGAGCCAAATCCTGTTTCCGGAAATTGGACTGTTTCTTTTGTTCAAGGAGGTCCTCAGCTTCCTGCTTCCATAACAGTGGACAGCTTGGCGTCATGGACTGATTTCTCAGGGGATGAATATAAGGCTTTTTCAGGAACAGCCGTGTACACGACTACTATAGACAAGGTACCTGTAGCGGATGTGATAAAATTGGATCTTGGCTCTGTAGCGGAAAATGCATCTGTCTATTTGAATGGAGATTATATCGGTACAGTGATTGATTCTCCTTATCAACTTTATATTCCTGCTGAAAAATTCAAAGGACAGGATGAATTAGTTGTCAGAGTGGCCAATTCTATGGCGAATAGAA
>OHCJ01000319.1_pt1 | contig 15131 bp, 9 predicted proteins | sample 1566821 | NCBI WGS metagenome assembly OHCJ01 (sample SAMEA3879545, study PRJEB24766) | human gut metagenome | biome: human-associated habitat; feature: feces | place: USA | collected 1985/1987 | reverse complement strand
TTGTGAATGTAGCTTGTTTGCCTTTATCGGGTCTTGGGTGCATAACACTTTAACGAAATAAGCCAGCGACACGGATTCGGGAATCATCTTGCACCGTTCATTAAGGGCATAAGTAACCGACAGCGGATTATCGGCCGACAGATTCGTAATGTTGTATTTAGTAAGAATCCGATTCATTGCCCGTTCATTTCATTGTGGCGGATTCGTTCCCTTTGTCATGCAGAATCGGCATATTTCATTATAGACGGCGTGTGCCGTGTCTTTCTGCGGCGGGTTTATAAAGCAATCATCCGTTATTTCGTAGCCGTTCGGCAGGGCCTTAATCAGACCTAATCCGTTACTCTCTTTAATAAGAGCGGAAACCGTATTACGATTCATTCCGACAGCATCGGCAATCTGTCCGATATTTCAAAGGAGGATAGAATTCGTATTATTAAGACATATAGCCTTTAATAAGAGCAGAAAGCCCGCAATTTTCGGCGGGTGGCTCTTTGTAAAGAATCGGTTATCCACGAAATAGAAATCCGTTTGGGGATTGGCTATATAATAGGAATTACGGCGTTTGCATCCGTCGATTATGCGGGTTGTAACCTGCATTGCTCCGCACTCCTTTAATCGTTGGACAGACCGTTTGACGGTACGGATATTTACTCCCGTTATTTGGGACAGCCTTTCTTCCGTTATATGGCTTGTCTGTGTCTTGTAGTCCGATTTGCATTTAATCGTTGCTCAAACGTAAATGTCGGTCGGTTTGCCGTTGCCCGTCTGAAGCTGGCAAATTGATTTTGGAATCGTTGTATAATTCATCGTTAGCGACGTAATTAGTAAATAGTATTTCTTTTGTTTTTAATAATTTCCGAAAGCAGGCGGAGCCTAATGCGGCTTTGGCGGCTTTTCGGTTGTCGAATCATTTGTTTTGCGTTACATAGTACAGCATAGTCTGAAAATCGGGTTTGAGGCTCTTCAGAGCCGAGAGCCTAAATTAGGTGTTGGTTGGGTAGGTAGTGGTATAAGTGCCACTTTTGAGCACGAAGCAGGGGACAGATTTAGGCATCGCCCTTATCCCTCTTGCTGGCTTCTGTAAAGGTACAGAGGTTATTTTCAGCAAACAAATGAATCGGGGAATTCTTTATCGGGAGCCGAAATGAGGGCTTTTCAGCGAAATTCGCTAAATTTGGAAATAAAATAATTTGGATTATGAGTATTAGAACCGACGATTTAGGATTTGTCTTTTATGAAGCCGAACAAGAAGAAAAAGAGTTGGAATATGTATATGCGATTACCGATTCTTGGAATTATATGGGTGATGAAGTCATAGACACTTTCCCACGCAGATTTTGGGATAGGGTCTGTCAGGAGAAGATAAAAGCCCCGTTTACAAAAGAAATGTTTTTGCAGGAAACGGATATTATAGCGACAATTAAAGGCTTCGGATTGGACGTAAATAAATTTTGGTGGGCTGTGCTGTTTGTTTACGATTGGTCGATTGAAAAGTTTACCAAATGTTTTTGGGTTAAATCATTAACCAAAATATTGGACTATATCGGAGATTCAAAAGATTTTGAGATTACATTCCGCGTAAAGGGTAAAAAGAGCCGCGAAGCAGACCCAAATGTAAAAGCAGCAGTTATGTATGGATTAAGGCAAAAACTCAAAGAGTGGAAAGACAAGGAGTTTTACCGCATAATAGATCATTCTACCTACACAACGACATTCACAAATTCATCCTATTATATGTGCTTTGCGGCGGATAAGTTCAAACATCTGTTCGATGCTTTGAAATTGCCGAATCGAGGTGCGGCGAATGAACACAGATGCGATAAAGAGGTATCTTATAATAAAATGTTGCTTATTTCCCGTCTGTTCTATTTTATGCGGCTGACACGAAATGTAAACTTTAAGGATAGCGATGAATCGCTGAAAGGAGTGCTGAAAACCTATGCAAACAAGCTGCCGCATACTGAATCCGCTATCTATGGATTTTAGGGAGTAGGAAATGGGCTGTTTTTTACTCCCTGCAAAGGGTCGCTGACAATAGTATTTTTGCAGTGTCGAATGGGATAAACCCGACGACCTGCAAACGCTTGGGCAAGGGATGCAGCATAATTTAGGGATAGTCATTTAATTCCTTCAATTTGAATTAACCAGCAGACTTTCCCTTATTTTTCCGATCATACTCATCGTTTTTTATATCATCGGCTCTGTTTTTAGGGCCGATTTTTTCATTTTCAGTCACGTCTGGAGCTACCACTCCCGTAAAGTCGTGTTCCATGCGTGGAACATCAGGCTGCAAGAGCTACTTGGACTGACTCTCGTCTTGCAAGGTTTACCACATTTGCTGTGTGGATACCGAAGAAGATCAGCATGATCTCTGTCGATTTTATCCTTGCAGCAATCTTTCGCAGACCATAATGCTCCTTCTGAGTTCCAAAAGAGCCTTCCATTGCTGTAGCTCGAACGCGTGCAAGTTCTCGTTTAGTAGCGTTCTTAACTTCATTCTTTCCAGTTCGTCCTTTCTGAGTGAATGAGGTTTCAATACCATTCTCCTTGCAGAAAGTTCTGTTGTCATTACCCGAGTAACCCTGGTCGCCACCTATCTTTTTTACATCAACGCCTGTAAGTTTCTTCGACAATGACACACAGTGCTTAAGTCTCGTTCCTTCATTGAATGCATTGAATGATAGCTTCTCAATAAACGATATTCCGTCAATCAATATGTTGTTGCACTTCGCTCCAAATTCGACTATCTTGGTCTCCTTGCCTCTGACTATCGGTCTGATGTAAGGCTTGCTGAGACTTACAATACGGTTAGGGATACTCTCACGAGAGTCACCACTCTTGAAGTGGTTCTTCTGCTGACGATATACCCTTGTGACAGTCTCAAGCATATCCAACTGCTTGTAATTCAATAGTTCTTCATCCGGATGGACGCGCATCTGTCTGCGGATTTCTCCCAGTATCTTGCCCAGCAATGCAAGCAGTCTCATTATCATCTTTCTGGTCTGCTTATGAGTATGTTTGCGCTGCTTCCTATATGCCAGGTTCGCCTTGTCGATATCATTGTACTTTGTTCTCATTCGATGCTCACCAAGCTGAGAACTGATACCGCACATCATCTTGTATGCTCTATCTACACATTCCCAAAGCAACTTCACGTCAGTTGGAAAGCGCATCAGGCTTTCATAGCAGCTGGCATCTGTATAGACAGTATCAAGGTTCTTCATGTACGGCTTCCATGCATCTGCAAGTACCTTCTGCTGCTCCTGAATCTTCAGTTTCTTGGACAATTCTACCAGAATGCTGTCGATCAGCTTGTAGTTTGTCAACTGGTTCTCAGGACTGATCCTGATCCCGCAGAAGATCTGATAATGGATGTTTCCATTCAACGCATCCATCAGCTTCGGAGCTGACAATCCTGTATACATCTTCAAGAACGCCAACGCCACCTTGCCCTCAGGTGTGAAGAAGGACTTTCGTCCTCGCTTCACTCTCAAACTCTTCGGCTTCTCTTCTACTAAACCGAACGATATCGCCATCTCTCGAAGAGGAAGAAGTGACTTGATCCGTCCAAGTTCCGATGTTTTGAAGCTCTCTTCGTATCGCTGATAAAAATCAAACTCTGTAAATGCAATCTCTTGCTGAATGTCAGATAAATTTCGTACTTTTGCCATGAGTTATTTTTGCTCATTTCCTCCGAAAGTCACTTTTCCAGGGTGTTCGGAGGAATTTTTAATTCCTGTAGCTAAGATATGAAATTTTTATCACATTGACAATCAATTTGTTATAATTTTAAGCCTATTTCGCGACTGTCCCTATTTACGGTAGCGATACCGGAAGTGCTTTCACAAAAAATCATTAACCAGTATGAAAAAACTAACGCTTTTGTTGGTGTCTTTTTTCGCGGTTTTCGCTTTGGGCCTCACGGGTTGTAGCGACGACCCGGATGTGAAACAGGAGACACCAGTCATTAAGGCCTCGAATCCCGCAGACATCGCAGCCGTTGCGGGTAAGGTAACAGTACCTTACACCGTGGATTATGCCGTAGATGGTTGTTCTCTCGATGTGACGTGGGATGCGACTTGGCTGCACGATCTGTCGGTCAGTGCAGATAAATTCACTCTTCAGGCAGACGCCAATCCGGGTGCTGCGCGGGAAGCTAAACTCACGCTGACTTACCCGGAGGCAACGAGTGTGGAATTGACGGTTCGTCAGATGTCTGCTTCGGAGTCTATTTCGATCAGTCCGAAGACCTTGTCGTTCTCGTACAAGGGCGGCGAGGAGACTGTTACCGTTACCAGTTCGAAATCCTGGACGCTGGAAGGTAGCGCAGATTGGGTTGAGGCGGACAAGACGGAAGGCGAATCTGGCGAGAGCGTCGTGAAGTTTACGGTTTCTACGACCAATGAGACAGATGCGGCCAAGGAGGTGACATTCAATTTCGTAAGTGGCAGTGAGAAGGCCCCTCTCAAAATCCAGCAGAATCAGGAGGGGAAGCTCATTATCGACGAGGATTCGAAAACGATATCTGTGTCCAATACGGAGCAGAATGTAACGGTGAAACTTCAGACGAACATCGAGCCTGTGACGGCTACGATCGAGGAGGGAGTCGATTGGATCGAGGCTGTGGATACCCGCGCTATGATCGACAAGGAGTTCTCGTTCAAGGTGTTGGCGAATACGGAGGGTGGCCCGCGTGACGCGACGATTATCTTCAAGAATGCAGATGCTTCGGAGCATATCGTAATCAAGCAGGCGGGCAAGGAACTGACCTATCCTGCCGTGATTCCCGATAAGGTGCTGAAGACCTACATCATGACGAACTTCGATACGAATAAGGACGGTGAGATTTCGAAGGAAGAAGCCGAAGCGGTAAAGGCGATCGAGCTTACGGGGTCGGAGATCGCATCGATCGACGGTCTGGAATATTTCCCGAATTTGGAAACGGTCGATTTCACTACGCACCGTTTGTTAAAGGCCGATTTCTCGCAGTGTTATGCTTTGAAGGAGCTTAACCTGAGCAGCGGCGCCGGCCTTTCGTCGGTCGTGCTTCCTGCCAGCTTGGAAGAACTCTCCGTTATGTCGTGTAATAAGCTCAAAAAGATCGATCTTTCGGTTGCACCTAATTTGAAAAATCTCTATGCTTCGAGTGCTGGTTTCGTGGTCGCTCCCGATTTGAGCAAGAACACCAAGCTGGAAATCATCGGCTTCAGTTCGGCTAAATTCAGTACGATCGACGTTTCGAAGAACACGGAACTGAAGTCGCTGAATGTCGGCGGCGACGTGTTCAACAGTTTGGATGTTACGAACAATACAAAATTGACAAATTTGGCGGTAACGGGTACAATTACAACGCTCGATCTTACGAAAAGCGCACAGTTGGAAGTTCTGAATATCAGCAACACCAAGATTTCAGAGATCGACGTAACGAACTGTCCTTATCTGCGTTCGATCGACTTCGGCAGCACCCCGATCGTCGAGATCGACCTTTCGAGAAACCTGCTGCTGACTTCGGCATTGGCATATATGGCGAACTCCCTGAAAACGGTTTGGTTGAGTAAGGGGCAGACGATCGAGAGCACGTCGAATATCGAGAGCTTTATCCAATACAAGGATTATGAGGCAGGGCCGGATGCTATCGCTAACATCGAAGACGAAGCGTATAAGACTTATCTGCTGACTTTCGATAAGAACGGGGACGGTAAGCTCGACAAAACCGAGGTCGAGGCGATCACCGAGATCAATATCAAAGGTTTGGGTATTAAGTCCCTTAAAGGTGTGGAATATGTCAATTTCACGAATGTGCGGAAACTGGATTGCTCGGACAACGAGCTGACTGAGCTTCCTGTTGCCGGATTCTTCACCAATCTCGAGGAGATTGATTTTTCGAACAATCAACTGACCGGGCGAATCGAACTGAATAAATGTAAGAAGTTGCGTATTCTGAAAGGTAGCGGCAATATGCTCGAGGAGGTTGCTTTCGAAAACTCGGTATTGGAGTCTGTCGATTTGAGTAACAACCAACTGACCCGCTTCCAGTGTTCGTATAATACGAGTACTTTGAAAAGCGTAAATGTGGCGAATAATTTGTTGAGCGAGTCTTCCGGTTTCAGTTGTTCCGACAATGCGGTTCTTACGGATTGGAACGTAAGTAATAACAATCTCAAGTATGTTTATCTCCATTCGACTCCGATGTTGGAGAATTATAATGTCAGCGGAAATCCGCTTGTGGAACTTACTTTGTTTGGTGCCGGTTACGGGACAGCTTTGAAGACGCTCGATGCGAGCAATACTGCATTGTCGAGTCTGGATATTTCGGGTAATATGTCGTTGCAGTCTCTGAATGTAATGGGGTGTGCGACGCTGACCAAGATATTTGCCGGAACTCTCGACGTGGAAGCTATCAATATCGAGAAGGAGAGCTATACGATTATCGAAACGAGTACGATTGTCGATGCGATCAAAGATAATGCATTCCGTGAGTTCCTGATTGAGACCTATGGTTCCAATGGGGGTATTACGCAGGAGGAAGCTGATCGGGTTACGGATTTGGAGCTTAATGCCGACAATGCGGCGGAAGTGAAGTCTTTGGCTGGTATCGAATATTTTCGGAATTTGAAGACGCTGAAGGTGTCTGGGTTGGAGTCTTTGGATGATACGAATTTGGCTGTTGGTAATATCAATTTGACTTCGGTTGATATTTCGTTGGTGAAAGGTTTGACGGCAATCGATTGCAACGGTCTTCAGAGCCTGACGACTTTCTCCTTGGTGGTGACAGGTGCGGCCGGTACGGAGGTTGGGCCGAAGCGTGTCGAACTGGATAAATGTCCGAAGATCGAATCCGTGACGGTAAAGGATTGTCGGGCGATTGTTGCTGTGACCGTAACTGGTTGTACGGAATTGACTTCTCTGAATCTTTCCGGCTCTTATTTGGAGAAGTGGGAGAGTGAACCTAATAGTGGTAAATGGATCTATCCTTCGATAAATATCTATACCAATACAAAGTTGACAGATCCTGCTAATTTCATTCCTGCGGCTAATCTGGTCGATATTTGGGCTACTTCGGCGCAGATCGAAGCATTCCAGAAGTATTTTGAGACAAATTACAAGTGGACCGGTACTTGGCATAGTAACGATGAAATGCCGTCCGCATCGGTCGTTAGATAATTGAAGCCGTGTCGGGCATCGATGTCCAGATATGCGGAACGCTAATTGGAGTCCCGGTCGGAAAATACCGACCGGGACTTTTTTGTTCGGTTGTGGACGATATGTGGTGTGGAACGTATTTTGTCTGAAAAACGAAATAACCCGAAAGGGTTGTGTGTCGGATTGAACCAGTTGCGGTCGGTTTTATCGGAGCTGGTCGGACTGTTGGGGGACCGATGTTCCGTGTTTGCCGGGGATGAATATTTGTTTATCCTTGTCGAAGATAGGAAGCGGTTGGGCGATTTTTGTGTATAAGTCTGTACGATTGTTCTCATTTTTCTCTGTCTTCGATTTGGATCGGATAATTGGATATTTCATTGCGACAAAATGCAAATAAATTTGCTTTTGTACCCGGCTTATTCGTATCTTTGCAAAGATGCGCGAATCGAGGCCGTGTGTTTCGTTCGTGCTGTTTTGTAAAATCCCGTTAAACCGACGACCTGGTGCCTATGAAGACCCGATTGAGTGCAATTTGTTTGACTTTAACCGCAACGACGATGATTTCCTGCCATGAAAAGAAGACGGAGGATGCTCCCTGGATCCTGGACCGCTTCGACGATATTAAAATTCTCCGCTACGAGGTGCCGGGCTTTGCCGAGCTGCCTCTCCGGGAGAAAGAGTTGATCTACTACCTGGCCGAAGCCGCCAAGTGCGGCCGCGACATCATGTTCGACCAGAATTTCAAATACAACCTTCCCGTGCGCCGCACGTTGGAGGTGATTTATGAGAATTACGACGGTGACCGTACGACGCCCGAATGGAAAGCGCTGGAGAAATACCTCAAAAAAGTGTGGTTCGCCAACGGAATTCATCACCACTATTCCAACGACAAGTTCGTACCCGAATTTCCGAAGGAGTATTTCCTCGCGGTTGCCGAGTCGATCCCCGTCGAGAAGTTCGGCGACGAGCTCAATGCGCTGCGGGCTGTGGTCTGCGAGGCGATTTTCAACCCCGAACTTTATAAGACTCAACTCAATCAGGCTGAAGGTCAGGATTTGGTGGCCACTTCCGCCAACAACTATTACGAAGGCGTGACACAGGCCGAGGCCGAAGATTTCTATCGTGCCATGGCCGATCCTGCCGACCCCGAACCGGTCTCCTACGGGTTGAATTCGAAGCTCGTGAAGGATGAGGACGGAACGATCCGCGAGCGGGTGTGGAAAGTAGGCGGTATGTATTCGCCGGCGATTGAGAAGATCGTTTACTGGCTGGAGAAGGCGCAAGGCGTTGCCCAGGAGCCGCAGAAGGCGACCATCGCAGCCCTGATTGACTATTATAAGACGGGTAACCTGCACGATTTCGACCGTTATAACATCCTGTGGGTGCGGGATACCGTATCCAACGTCGATTTCGTGAACGGATTTATCGAAGATTACGGCGATCCGCTGGGACGCAAGGCGTCGTGGGAGTCGCTGGTCAACTTCATGGACAAGGAGGCCTGTCGCCGTACGGAGGTTATCTCCGAGAATGCGCAGTGGTTCGAGGATCATTCGCCTGTAGATTCCGCCTACCGGAAGAAGGTGGTCAAAGGGGTTTCGGCCAAGGTGATTACGGCAGCGATGCTGGGCGGCGACTGTTATCCTGCGACACCGATCGGTATCAATCTGCCCAATGCGGATTGGATCCGCAAGGAGCACGGTTCGAAGTCGGTGACCATCGACAACATTACCTACGCTTATGCTCAGGCGGCGCATGGCGACGGATTCCTCGAGGAGTTCATGCTGCGTCCTGAAGACCGTGAACGTATCGACAAGTACGGCAAGTTGGCCGACGATCTGCATACCGACCTGCATGAATGTTTGGGACACGGTTCCGGGCAGTTGGCTCCGGGTGTGAAGGGCGGTGAGTTGAAGAACTATACCTCGACGCTCGAGGAGGCCCGTGCCGATCTTTTCGGGCTCTACTACCTGGGCGATCCGAAAATGGTTGAATTGGGGCTGATTCCGTCGCTGGATGTGGCGTATGCGGAATATGCCCGGTATATCATGAACGGTATGATGACGCAGCTCGCACGTATCGAGCCGGGCAAGAATGTCGAGGAGGCGCACATGCGCAACCGCAAGCTGATCGCCGAATGGTGCTACGAGCAGGGGAAGCCCGACAACGTGATCGAGTGGGTCGAGCAGGATGGTAAAACGTATGTCGTGGTGAACGATTATACGAAGCTGCGCGAGCTGTTGGGTCGTATGCTCCGCGAGGTGCAGCGTATCAAGTCCGAAGGCGATTTCGAGGCCGGCAAAGCACTGGTCGAGAAATATGCCGTGACGGTCGATCCGAAGCTGCACGCCGAAGTGCTGACCCGTTACAAAGCCCTCGATATCGAGCCTTACAGCGGTTTTGTGAATCCGCAGTACGAGCTGGTGGAGAAGAACGGCAAGGTCGTGGATGTGAAGGTTTCTTATCCGAACGACTACGTGAAGCAGATGCTCGAATACAGCCGGGATTACTCCTTCCTGCCGAATCTGAATTAAGATTGAACGATACATTGAAATCAGGGGAAACTGGTACACAGTTTCCCCTGATTGTTTTTCTGCGGCGAATGGAAAATCGTAAGATGCGTTAATGTAGGCCGGATTGTCGTGTATCGTATTTCGAATTCGGAATTCGTGCGTTTATCATCCCTTAACATGCAGATACTGATATACACAACATAGCATCCTTTTGGGGAAGGTAATGAATCGAGATCCCCTTCGGGAAGAGAATTTGGGAGAGGGGGGGAGAAGTGTAGAGGCCGGTGTCTTTTGTTTTGACGTCGGAAGGTGAAAACTATCGTGTTTCCGTCGTTTCCTGGGACTGTAGCTCCTGTGCTCGTCGTTCTCGGGCGTGCGAGATGAGTTCCCGTAAGTCGTTTACGAGTTCTTCTCCCTGGGTACAGGAGACATAGATCCGATTTTCATATATATCGGTGATTTCGACGAAATTCCGCCATTCGGAAGCGTAGATTTTGACCCTTTCGAGATTTTTCAGGTCGAAATAGTGTCCGTAGAACCCGAAAAATCCGTAACCGCCGAAATAGGGCACGTAGCCTCGGAGTTCCTGCTTCTCGACTTGCCGTACGGAGGCGATCTCTTCGGGATGAAGCTCCGTGATGTCGAGCAGACAGAGGATATGCAGTCCTTCGTCGTCCACGAGGATGCGACGCGGAATGGAGAGTGACATCAGGGCGACGAGCGCCACGATGAACGAAAAGAACCAGGCCGAAAGATAGCCTCCTTCATATAGAAAGTAGAGCCCGATCCCCAGTGCGAGGAAGATCGTGAGGTAGATCGTCGTGAGCGAAAGCGTGTGGCGGCTGAAGCTGTATTTATAGATTTTCTTCACGGGATGCTCTGGATAAAAGAATTGCTTCAGCGATCGGAAGATCGTCCGCTGTCGTGATTTTCAGGTTGCCGCGCTCTCCGTGGCAGAGCGTGACCGCATGTCCCGCCCGTTCGACGACCGAGGCGTCGTCGGTGAAGTCGGGGGAGTAGTCGAGTTCATAGGCACGACGGAGCAATTCCGCGTCGAAGACCTGGGGCGTTTGTACGATTCGCAGCGTATTGCGGTCGATCGGGTGCGATCCGTCGGGTGTGAGCTGCCGCAGGGAATCGACGGCTTCGACGACCGGAATGGCCGTCCCGTGGGCCGCCGCACACTCCACGGCTTTCAAAATCAAGTCGGACGATACCAGCGGACGTACGCCGTCGTGGACCGCGATCAGTGCGACGGTTCGGGGCAGAGCGGACAGGCCGTTGCGTACCGAGTGGAACCGTTGCGGCCCGCCCGCCGTGCAGGTGTGCTTGGCTATGTCGAAACGGGCTGCCAGATTCTTCCAGAAATCGATCTGTCCTTCGGGAAGGACGACGACGATCTGCGTGCTGTGCAGCGTTCTTGCAAAGGCGTTTATCGCATGGCCCAATACCGGCAGCGATCCCAGCATGCGGAATTGTTTGGGAAGCGGACCTCCCAGGCGGCTGCCGCTCCCGCCGGCGACGATGATTACTCCTGTTCCTTGCTGTTCCATATCAGTTTCTTTCCGAATCCGAGGGTATTGTCCGTGAATTTCATGTAGGAAATCTCTACAACCCACAACGTCAGCTCGGCGAGTGCTGCGAACGGGAAGCGGCGGATATATGTTTTTCGTGCCTCTTCGTCCGCTTCCCGCACCGTTCCGCAAAGCTGGAGCCCCTGAAGTTTGCCCACTGCCTTGCTTTCGAGCGCGATGCCCAGCGCTACCTGCCGGTTCGCCTGCATCTCCTCCGCATGGCGCGTCGTCTTATCGGCCGCGAATACGAGCAGATTGCGCTCTGGGTCGTAGGCGTAAAACGCGTGCGAGCAATAGGGCTGTTCTCCGGCGACGGTCGCCAGTGTCAGGACGTGGTGTCGGCCGATGAAGCGGACAATGCGCGGGTCGATCATAATTTACTGCTGAAAACCAGGCTGTCTGCCGTTTTCGACGGGGTGAGTACGATCGAGTCGAGTTGTTTGATCTTGTCTTCTTCCTTTACCTCGCCGTCCAGTTCGGCCATAATTCGGTCGCGGACATATTCGTAAGCGGCACGGTTGGCTTTGTGAATCGGTTCGCCCGGTTCCTGCGGAATTTTCAGCGGGTCGATCGGTTTGCCGTTGCGCCAGACGCGATAGTCCAGATGCGGACCCGTCGATGCTCCGGTGCTGCCGACATAGCCGATCAACTGCCCCTGCGATACGCGGCTGCCCTGGCGAATCCCTTTGGCGTAGCCGCTCAAGTGCAGATAACCGGTCATAAACCCGTTGTTGTGTTTGATCTTGAGGGTATTGCCGCCTCCGCCGCCCCAGCCTTTGAAGATGACCGTGCCATCCGCTACGGCATGTACCGGAGTGCCTTTCGGAGCTGCGAAATCGACGCCCGTATGGGCTCGGTAGGTTTTGTAGATGGGGTGGAGCCGCGAATAGGTGAACCGGGAGCTGATGCGTGTATATTTGAGCGGCGTGATAAGCATCAGCTTGCGCAGGCTGTTGCCGTCCTGGTCCCAATAGGCGATTTTATTGCCCTGGCGGAACGGAATGGCGTAATAGGTCTTGCCGCCGTAGTTGAATTTGGCTCCCCATATACGCCCGATGCCGGCCGGTAGGGTGTCGATGTAACGCTCGTCGTAGATGACCGTGAAGTTATCTCCTTTCTGGATGCTGAAGAAACTGATCGTCGATTGATAGATGTCCTCCATTTCGGCGGCGAGAGAGGCCGGCATGCCGGCGCCTACGATCGCCTCCCAGAGCGAGGAATCGATCGTGGCAGTCTTTTTCTGGCGACGTATTTCATACTCTTTTTCGCCTTTGGTGACACTGATCGAGTCGTCGGCCAGGCTGAAAACGACATACTGGGAGATGCTCTGTTCGTACACCAGATAGTCCAGATGGGGGGCGTTGAGCGAATCTTCGTGGATGAAAGCCGTGTAGCTGCGCCCGGCCCGGATGTTGCGGAGCGGGAATACGTCTTTGGACGCTTTGTCGAGCTGATCGATCTGGGCGGCGGAAACACCGTATCGGTTCAGAATCTGACCGAGGGTTTCGCCACGGTCGATGATCTGCTGTTCGAGCCGGTAGTTGTCGGCGGGAATGCCGTATAAAAGGTTGGGTTCTATGATTTCATCGGAATTTTCTTCGGCATCCGTTGCCGTGCGGCCGCATCCTGCTAAAAAGAGCAGGCCTGCTAACAATGCGGCAGCTGGTTTCAGTTGTTTGATCATGTTAATAATTAAGGTATAAAACTGCGAACCGGGTCAAATTTTTTGGAGTCCGGTCGGGATGTATCCTGATTTTTAACGGAAGTTTTCTTCCGGTAAAGATAAGAAAAAAAACAAAATTTCCGCTGCTCTGCGGTCGGATTATCCAAGTTTTGGGGTGTTTCTTTTGTAATTCATTGAATTGTTGCTATCTTTGATTGCTATAAACCAGTATTGAGAATGTCGAATTTTTTTTTGATGCCTGTTTCTTTCCTTTATAAGTTGGGGGTCTTGTTGCGCCACCGGCTTTTCGATTGGGGGATTCTGAAACAGGAGAAGTTCGATATTCCGGTCGTCTGCATCGGCAATATCACCGTAGGCGGTACGGGCAAAACCCCGATGGCCGAGATGGTGATCGCCTACATGGCTCAAAGGCATCACGTAGCGTTGATTTCCAGAGGATACGGGCGGCGAACGAAAGGATATATTGAGGTCACTCCCGAATCGCACTACCGCGAAGTGGGGGACGAGCCGTTGCAGATCAAGCGCAAATTTCCCGATACGGTCGTGGTCGTGTGCGAGAAACGGGCAGAGGGGATCCGCCGTCTTCGGCAGGAGCATCCGGAGGTCGATCTCGTCGTGATGGACGACGGCTTCCAGCACCGTTACGTAGAGCCTAAAGTCAATATCGTCATGATCGATGCGACACGGCCCGTGCAGCATGATCGGATGTTGCCTGCGGGCAATCTGCGGGATTTGCCCGAACAGTTGCACCGGGCGCATTATTTCATCGTGACCAAATGCCCCGAGAATATGGCTCCGATCGACCGGCGCATTCTGCGCAAGGTTCTGGTTCAGGTCGCCTATCAGCGTGTTTACTTTACCCGTTTCGAAAGTTTCCGGCCTCGGCCGCTCTTCCCTGAGTTCGTGGATGAGGAACTGAATTACGGCCAGCAGGTGATCGCCATGTCGGGTATCGGCAATCCGGGACCTTTCGTGGAGGGATTGAGAAACAATTACAAGGTGATCGAGGACGTTCGTTTCGACGACCACCATGTTTACCGGGTGAAAGATATGAAATTGGTAGCGAATTTGCTGGCAAAACACCCGAAGGCGGCGATCATCATGACCGAAAAGGACGCGGTCAAGATGAGCCATCCCGAAAAGATACCGGCGGAAGTACGCAAGAGAATGTATTTCCTGCCCATCAATATTTCATTCATAGATGATTCGGAAACGGATTTTCTCCAAAAATTAGAGTGCGATGTTAGAGAGAATTAAAGAGACTGCGGCCTTCATTCAGGCACGCATCGAAAACTTCCAACCGGAAGTAGGCATTATTCTCGGTACCGGATTGGGCGATTTCGCCGACCGTATCGATGAGAAATATTCGATCGACTATAAGGAGATTCCCAATTTTCCCGTTTCGACGGTCGAGGGACATAAGGGAAAATTGATTTTCGGTTTGCTCGAAGGGCGCCGCGTAGTGGCCATGCAGGGGCGGTTCCACTATTACGAAGGTTACACCATGCAGCAGGTGACGTTCCCCGTGCGGGTGCTCAAGCTGCTCGGGATCCGCTACCTGTTCGTATCGAACGCCAGCGGCGGCGTGAATCCTTCGTTTCGGGTAGGCGATCTGATGGTCATCACCGACCACATCAACCTGATGCCCAATCCGCTGATCGGCCCCAACATCGCCGAACTCGGTCCCCGCTTTCCGGATATGCACAACTGCTACGACAAGTCGCTGATCGCCGCTGCCACGGCGGGTGCCTGCGCGGGCTTTCTGGTCTGGAACTTCTACCCGGCCAAGGTCTTTATGGGCGACACCGGCAGCATGTTCTTCGGCGGCATCGTTACGGCGCTGGCCTTTGTGATGCAGCGCCCCGAGCTGGTGCTCTTTTTCGGCATTGTCTACATCTGGGACGCGATGACCGTCGTCATCCAGCGCACGTATTTTAAGGCGACCCACGGCAAGCGCATCTTCAAGATGGCGCCGCTGCACCACCACTTCGAGATGTGCGGCTGGAACGAGAAGAAGATCGTGGCGGTGTTCACCGCCGTCAGCGCCCTGATGTGCCTGCTGGCCTATTGGGGCGTGGCCGATCGCTTCTCCCTGTAACGACTCATTGACATTCTGCGGGAAAGGAGGGATCCCTATGCCTAATACGGTACGCCGCCCCGACGACGACAGACGCCGCTGGGAGGCCCAGCGCCGCCGCCGGCGAGAGGAGGCGGAACGCC
>OHCJ01000299.1_pt1 | contig 15498 bp, 15 predicted proteins | sample 1566821 | NCBI WGS metagenome assembly OHCJ01 (sample SAMEA3879545, study PRJEB24766) | human gut metagenome | biome: human-associated habitat; feature: feces | place: USA | collected 1985/1987 | reverse complement strand
AAACACGAGCGCCATCGCCCGCGCCACCTTTTCCGACGAGCGGAAGGTATAGCGCCGGTTGCAGGTAAAGTTCCACAGCACCGACAGCACCAGCGCCGTCAGGTACGCCGCCCAGTGCGGCCAGTGAAACGCCTCGTTGAAGAGCGCAAAGCTGCCGAGCTCGATCAGCCCGGCCGAGCACGAGAAGAGCAGAAACTTCCCCGTACGCCGCAGCTCCGTATGGTCCATGCGGATCGCCTCCTGTCGCGATTAGTTAAATTATTTGAAGCAATTATAGCGCAGCGGCCCTTTTCTGTCAAGCTCGGCGCGCGAAACGGCAGCATCCCCTTTTCTTCCGGCGCGGGATGTGATAAGATGGGTGTCTGAGAAATCGAGGTGTTATCATGTACGACGAACTGACGCAGGTCGACATCCAGAAGATGCGCGACGAGATCGACTACCGCACGCGGGAGCTGCGGCCGAAGCTGATCGAGGAGGTCAAGACGGCGCGCGCCTTCGGCGACCTGAGCGAAAACTTTGAATACAAGGCCGCCAAGCGCGAGAAAAACCGCAACGACAGCCGCATCCGCTACCTGCAGCGCATGGTCGACACGGCAAAGGTCATCACCGACCACTCGACCGGCGACGCGGTGGGTCTGTTTGACTCGGTGGTCATTTATATTCCGGACGACGATGAGGAGCAGACCATCCGCCTCGTGACGACGCTGCGGCAAAACGCGCTCGAGGGGCTCATCAGCAAGGAATCCCCCGTGGGCAAGGCCGTGATGGGGCATCGCACGGGCGAGACCGTGCACGTACAGGTCAACGAGGACGTCGGCTACGACATCGTTATCCGCTCGGTCGAAAAGGGGCAGGACGACGATTCTCTGCCCATCAGCGCCTACTGAAACCGCGCAGAAAAGCAGCGGCTGCATCGCTTGGATGCAACCGCTGCTTCATATTCAGTCCAGATAGCCGAACAGTCCGCGCACGGACACATCCCCGCCAGTGACGGTCTCGCGCGTGCCGTCCTCCCAGCGGACGACGAGCGCAAAATCATCGTCCACCGCCTCGGCAAAGCCGGTGCGGACATTTTCACCGCGCACGACGCGCACGGGACGCCCCACCGTGACGCAGCGCGCACGGTAGTCGCTGAGATATGCGCGCGGATCGCGCTGCCAGTCGAGATACATCTCATCGAGCGCACGCACCATCTCGGCGGCCAGGCGCGCGCGGGAGAGCTCGAGCCCGGTCTCGGAATACACCGAGCCCGCGATGGCACGCAGCTCTTCCGGGAAATCCTCCGGCCGCTGGCGCACGTTCACGCCGATGCCAGCCACGATGGAGTCGACCGTGCCGGACTCGGCCTCGACGGTGAGCTCCGTGAGGATGCCGCAGATCTTTTTCGTGCCGAGGACAAGGTCGTTGGTCCACTTGATGCCCGGCTGCACACCGCAGCGCTCAAGCGCGCGGCAGACAGCCACCGCGACGTGCGCCGTCACGGTCATGGCTGCCGTCGCCGCGCACGCCGGGCGCAGGAGCATCGACAGGTAGACCCCCTGCCCCGCGTCCGAGCGAAACGACCGCCCCGCGCGGCCGCGCCCCGCCGTCTGCCGGTCGGCGATGGCACACAGGCCGTCCGGCGCGCCGGCCATGGCCTCCGCCTTCAGGTAGCTGTTGGTGGAGTCGATCTGCGCAAAGCACTGCACCAGAGACCGCCGCGCCTGCGGCAGATAGGGCAGCACGTCCCCGGCCGTGAGCGTATCCGGCCGCGCGCGCAGACAATAGCCCCGGTTCGTGACGGCGTCAATGTCATAGCCCGCGGCGCGCAGTGCACGCACCGCCTGACTGACCGCCGCGCGCGTCACGCCCAGCTTCTCGCGCATCTCCTCGCCGGATACATAGCCCCCTGCCTCCGTGAGCAGGAGCAAAACATCATCCCGCAGCATCCGATCACACTCCTTGTCGTGCGGTTTCTTTGCCTATAGTGTAGACCACGGCGCGCGGATTGTAAAGATGTTTTCGTTTTTGGTTGACAATCAGGCGCGTGTGTGCTATCGTCCGATTGTCAAGTCCATTCACGTTTTACTTTACAATCGGAGGCAACACTATGAAATTTTCCACAAGAGACCTTTGCTTTTGCGCGATCGGCGCGGCGCTCATCGCCGCGTGCGCATGGATCAGCATCCCGGCGGACGTGCCGTTCACGCTGCAGACCTTTGCGATCTTCGCCGTGTGCGGGCTGCTCGGCGGCAAGCGCGGTACGGTGAGCGTGCTGGTGTATCTGCTGCTGGGTGCGGTGGGCGCGCCGGTGTTCGCGGGCTTTCGCGGCGGGTTCGCGTCCCTGATCGGCACAACCGGCGGATACCTCGTCGGCTTCATCCTGCTGGCGCTCATCATCGCCCTCGCGCAGGCGCGCTGGGGACTCGGACAGTGGGTGTTCGTGCTGTCGGCAACCGTGGGACTGCTCGTGTGCTACGCATTCGGCACGGCGTGGTTTCTCATCGTCTACACCCGCACGGGCGCGATCACACTCGGCGTGGTGCTGGCAAAGTGCGTGCTGCCGTTTCTGCTGCCGGACGCGGTCAAGCTCGCGCTGGCGACGCTGCTGCGCGCGCGGCTATACCGGCGCATCGGCGCATAAGCGGCGGAAAGCCTTTTGCCGGCCTGCAAACCCCTTTGTCAAAAAGGAATCCTTTTTTGACAGTTTGAAAAACGCTCATGGCAAAAGCCATGAGCGTTTTTTATGAGAGAAAAGAAAAAGGATTTGAGAGGATGTTTGAAGGGAGTTATGGGGGAGAGAAACGAAAGCGAAAAACTCAGATCACTTTTTCTTCTTTCAGTCTGGCAAGGTCTGCGTCGGACAGGCCGAGCACACCCTCGTAGATCTCCTTGTTGTCCTGACCGAGGTCGGGCGCGCACTTGGTGATCTCCGGCTTGGTATCCATGAGCTTGACCGGGTTGCCGGGGACGATCATGTCGCCGATGACCGGGTGCTGCAGGTGCACGAACATCTCGCGGGCGTTGGCGATGTGGTCGTCGTTGACGACGTCGGCGAGCATATTGATCGGCGCAACCGGGACACCGGCCGCATCGATGATGGCCACGCAATCGGCGATGGTGTGCTGGGAGCTCCACTTCTCGATCTCGGGCTTGAGCGCGGCGTAGTTCTCGCAGCGATGGATGTTGGTGTCAAAGCGCGGATCCTCGAGCAGGTCGGCGCGGTCGAGCGCCTTGGTGCACAGGAGCGTGAAGAGCTTATCGTTGCCGCAGCCGATGACGAAGCGTCCGTCGCTGGCCTGGAAGGAGTCATACGGGAAGGCGGAGGCATAGCGGTTGCCGATCAGCTCGGGCTGCTTGCCGGAGGCGAAGAAGCGCTGCCAGCCGACCTCAAGGCTGGAGACGACGGAGTCGACGAGCGCGACGTCCACGCGCTGGCCGCGGCCGGTGACGGTGCGGGCGTTGAGCGCCATGAGGATGCCGATGGTGAGGTTCATGCCGCCGAGCACGTCGCCCATGGCATTGCCGACACGCAGCGGCTGGCCGCCGGCCTCGCCGGTGATGCTCATGAGACCGGAGGTGGCCTGTGCGATGATGTCATAGCCGGGGCGCTGGTGCTTCGGGCCGTAGCAGCCGAAGCCGGAGACAGCGGCGTAGATGATCTGGTCATTGACCTCTTTGAGCACGTCATAGCCGACGCCCAGCTTGTCCATGACGCCGGGGCGGTAGTTCTCAACGACGACGTCGGCCTTCTTGACCATCTCGAGGAAGAGCTTTTTGCCCTCCTCGGACTTCAGGTTCAGGGTGATGCCCTTCTTGCCGCGGTTGACGTAGGCATAGTACATGCTGTAGTCGTTCTTCTTCGGGCCCATGGCGCGGGTGTCGTCGCCCTTGCCCGGCATCTCGATCTTGATGACGTTTGCGCCGTAGTCGGCCAGCATCATCGTGCAGTACGGACCGGCCAGAACGCGGGTCAGGTCCAGAACGGTAATATTACTCAATGCTTTTTCCATGGAAATATCTCCTTTGTCAGATAATCAGATTGCAGTCAAACGTTTCCGGGGATCAGGCGCCATGCAGCAGGTTTGCCAGCGGGACGTAGATGGTCGAGCAGAGCACGATCAGGATCAGGATCGCAAGGCCGGCGTAGATGAACAGCTGCACGAACGTCTTGTTCTCGTCCTCCTTGGTGCGGTTGGGGAGCGCAGTCGCAAGCGCCGCCATAGCCAGCGCGCCGCCGGTGGACAGCGGGGAGATGCCGGACAGAGAGCCGCCGGCGCCGACAGCCGCCATCAGCGCGACCGGGTTCACGCCGCCGACCTGGGCAGCGATGTCTGCGCACATCGGCATCATCGTCGGGTACACCACGCCGAGCGCGGAGCTAACAAGGCTCAGCAGCGCAGCGGAGATGCCCATGAACGGAGTCGCAGTGCCCTTGGTCATGATCTTGGCGAGCGCGTTGCTCATCAGATCGATGCCGCCCATCTTGTTGACGATGTTGAGCAGGGAGCCGACCGCAAGGACCATCACGATGGTGCCCCAGGGCAGGGACTTGAGCGCCTTGCCGTCGTCGGCAACGCCGAACAGGAACAGCAGGCCGGCAACCGCGAAGGCGGCGACGCCGATGTTGACCTTGACGAAGATCAGCAGCACGAGCATGAGCACGATGCTCAGCAGAGAGATGATCTGCTTGGCGTTGAACTTCTCGAGCGTGCCGCGCTCGATCGGGTTGAGCGGCTGCTTGACCTTGTGGCCCTTGAAGATGAACCAGAACACGAGCGAGGACACGATCGTCACGAGCGTCTGGCAGACCAGAATGGTGGGCATAACGTTTGCAATGTTGGCCTCGGCTGCGGCGCCGGTGATGATGGCAGCCTCAGGCGTGATGGGCGTCATACGTCCGGCCATCAGGCCCTGCTCACCGATCAGGACGAGCATCAGCGGGTTGAAGCCGACCTCCACGGCGATGATCGCCGCGAGTGCGGGGATGATGGCAAGTGCGGGCACAGCGCCGGGGCCGACACCGGCAATGACGAAGCCGGCAATGTAGACCATGATGGGCAGGACCCACATCTTGTTTCCGGCCAGCGCGATGATCTTTCTGGCCAGCAGATCCAGCGCGCCGGTCTGCGTGATGGCCGCGAACAGCAGCGTGATGCCGACGAGCGTGGTAAACATTGAGGTGCTGAAGCCGCCGATCAGATCTTTATCGGTCAGGCCGAAGATGCGCACCATGATAACGCCGAATGTGACTGCCACAACACCGACGTTGACCTTGCGGAAGAAAGCCAGCAGGATCACGACGATGAACAGCACCAACGAGATAATGTCAAATGCAGTTTCCATAAATAATTCCCTCTCTAATATGGTTCAGATTTGTGGATGCGTGCCGCTCTCAGCAGCAGGGCGGGGTCTTGGTGTTGATGTTCTGCTGATGGCCGCTGTAGATGCCGTCGATGAAGCTCTTCTGATACTTCGCGGCAGCCAGCAGCTTTTCGAAGTCGATTCCGGTGTCATAGCCCATGCGCTCGAGCATATACACGAGATCCTCCGTGGCGGTGTTGCCGGAGGCGCCCGGTGCGAACGGGCAGCCGCCGAGGCCGCCGAGCGTGGACTGCACCGTCTTGATGCCGCACTCGATGGCGGCGAGCGTGTTGGCCTGACCCATGCCGCGGGTGTCGTGGATGTGGATCTGGAACTCGCAGTCGGGCATGACCTCGGTCACGGCGTGGATCGTATCACGCACCTGACGCGGGTCGGCAATGCCGATCGTGTCGGCCAGGCAGATGGAGCGGATGCTTGGTGAAGTCGACCACCTTCTGGATCGGCGGGATGCCCTCGAACGGGCAGCCGAACGACGTTGCCAGTGCCACGCAGATGTTCATCTGCGGATAGGTGTCCATGATCTTCTGCAGCTCTTCCAGCGACTCCTCATGCGTTCTGCGGATGTTGGCCTTGTTGTGGCTCTCGCTGACCGAGATCACGTAGGAGATGTTGCGGATGCCGGCGTTGAAGGCGTTTTCCACACCGCGGAAGTTCGGCGCGAGCGCATACAGCACCGCGTTCGGATACTTCTCGATGCAGGCCTTGGCCAGATCCGCCGCGTCCGCCATCTGCGGGATCGCCTTGGGGCTGACGAAGGAAGTGACCTCCATCTGCGTCACACCGGCGTCGAACAGTCTGTCGATCAGGTCGAGCTTCTGCTCGAAGGTCAGCATCTGCTTAAGATTCTGCCAACCGTCGCGCGGGCCGCATTCCAGAACATTGATCTTGTTTGCCATGATAGATTCCTCCTGACATTCCGTTATTATTTCGTGACTACCTTGTGTTACCGTAACATCATTTTGCTTAACATAATAAGCTTAATAAACCAGAGACAAAACCTTGTCAATCGTTACTTATATTTTGCACTTTCCTTGAAATTTGTCAATCCGAAATTGCGAAAACGCGGGAATATCATCATTTCGCCTATTTGGGAGCGGTGATTGTTCAGCATTTCGACACAATTGTGCTTAATTTATTTCGACATAAGCAATCTTAATTTAAAATAAGTTAAGCAGGTATTGCTTTTTTAACGCCTGTTTAGTATAATGTTAAGCAGCAGCGGTTCACCCGCGCAACCATTATGACACAAAGGAAGTTTCCCGTTATGGCTACACTCAAAGACATCGCGGACATCTGCGGCGTCTCCACAGCGACCGTCTCCTATGTCCTGTCCGGCCGCGGCACGGAAAAGCGCATCACCGAGCAGACGCAGCAGGAGATCCGAAAAGCGGCAGAGAGCCTCGACTATGAATATAAAGGCCGCAACAAGGCAGTGCTCAAGTACCGCGTCACGGTCTACTTCCCGCTCTCGGGGCTCAAGATGCTGCTGCCGACGTTTCTTGACGCCTTCAACCGCATCGTCGACGCCGAGACCTCGAACATCGACATTCTCCTGCGGCCGTACACGCAAAACCAGCTCCACCTCCAGCGGGAGCTTTGGGCCGAGCGCAAGGGCTCTTCCGCCATCGTCATCTCCCCCGGCGGAACAGATCTGGCAAACCTCGGCGAGAAGCAGACGCTCGTGCCGGTCATCCTGCTCAACCGCACGCTGCCGAACTACTCCTACGTCGGCTTCGACCAGCTTGAGTCCGGCCGTCTCGCCGCCGAGCACGCCCTCAAGCGCGGCGGGGACAGCATCCTGCTCGTCTCGTCGCCGACCCTGTTCGGCACGTCGTGGCGCAGCAGCGCCTTTTCCGACTACTGCCTACAGCACGGCGTAAATCTTGAGCACAGCACCATCAGCGCCGACACGAGCATCCGCGCCGGCTATGAGCTTGGCAAGGCGCTCGTGCACAGCAACCGGCTCAAGAAGGTCATCTGCTGCACGTATGACATGACGGCGCTCGGCCTCACCACCGCCCTGTCGGAGGAGAACATCGTCGTCGGCAAGGACGTGGAGATCCTCACCACCAGCTCGAGCGACGATGATCTGCTCGCCTACAGCAACCCGCCGATCACCGTGGTGGACCTGAAGTTCCGCGACCTGTGCTACATGGCCATGCGTCTCGGCATGGACATTGCGACCGGGCGGGCGAGCTATCCGCAGGAGATCTCGCTGCACCCGACGATCATCTACCGGAAATCGTGCCCGGCCTGAGCGCAGGGTGCAAAAAAGAGAGCCTGTCACAAGCTCTCTTGAGACTGTCAAAAAGTATTACTTTTTGACAAAGGTTCTTGGGTAAACTGAAGAGAGCTTGTCACATCATGTGACAAGCTCTCTTTTTCGTTATAAAATGCGGTTTAGTTCCAGAAATCCGTTCCGGTGATGCCGATGTCGGCGGCGTGGAACTGCGGATCCTTGCCCTCGCTGCGCTGACGCATATAGTCCTTGAGCACGGCAACGCCCTTGTTGCCGAGGATCAGGATGACGGGGACGTTGATGATGACCATCGTGGCCTGGAGCATGTCGGCCGTATCCCACGCGAGGCCGGCGCTGACCGTCGCGCCGACGAACACGATCAGAGACGCAAGCACGCGGAACACCACCATGCCCGCCTTGCTCGGGTCGCGCTTGAGGATGTACTTCAGGCAGCCCTCGCAGTAATAATAGTTGCCGATGAGCGTCGTGAACGCAAACAGGCACATGGAGGTGGCGATGAAGATCGGGCCGAAGCTGCCGAGCGACTGCTGCACGGACGCCTGCACATAGGCGGCGCCGGCGGCCTCGGGCGTCGGGACAACGCCGGAGCACAGGCACATGAACGCCGTGGCCGAGCAGATGAGCAGCGTGTCGATGAACACGGACAGCATCTGCACAAGGCCCTGCTTGGCCGGGTGCGAGACGTCGGCCGTGGCGGCTGCGTTCGGCGCCGAGCCCATACCGGCCTCGTTGGAGTACAGGCCGCGCTTGATGCCCCACATGATGCAAGAGCCGGTGAAGCCGCTGAACGCCGCCTTGAAGTTGAACGCATCGCGGAAGATGTTGGCGATGACGCTCGGGAAGATCCTGATGTTCATGAACACGACGACGAGCGACATCACGATATACAGCAGACCCATGACCGGCACGAGCACGCCCGTGACATTGGTCAGGCGCTTGCCGCCGCCGAGCACGCACAGGGCGAACAGCACCGCAAGGATCGCGCCGATGATATACGGCGTGCGGCCCTTGACATAGAAGCTGAAGCCGCCGAACGCATCCTGCAGGTTGTAGGCGGCGAGCATATTAAAGCCCACGACATAGGTCAGGATCAGCACGACCGCGAACACGATGCCGAGCCAGCGCTGGTGCAGCGCCTGCTCCATATAGTACGACGGGCCGCCGTAGCTGCTGCCGTCAGCATCGCGCTTTTTGTAGACCTGCGCGAGCGCAGACTCGATAAATGCGCTCGCACCGCCGACCAGCGCCACGACCCACATCCAGAACACGGCGCCGAAGCCGCCGAGACAGATGGCCGTGGACACACCGACGATGTTGCCCGTGCCGACGCGCGACGCCGTGGACACCATGAGCGCGCCGAAGGACGAAATGCTGCCCTTTTCTTTCGGCTTTTCCTTGACAACGCGGATCGACTCACCGAACAGCCGGAACTGGATCAGCCCGGTGCGGATCGTGAAATACAGGCCCGCGGCGAGCAGAAACAGCGGCACGATGTACGGCCGATACAAAAAGCCGCCGATCGCATTGACAACTCTGTCAATTGATTCAATCATGTTTTGTCTCCTCTACATTTTTCTTTTTCCCTGCGTGCTAAGGCACGCAAAAAACAGTATACAAAAGATTTGATAAAAAAGCAACCATGATTCGGCAATTTGCACTGTGTGCGTCTCTTGCAAGCGCGCACCTTTCGGAGTAAGATGAGGATACTTTCAAGGCACAACAAGGAGCAACACATATGTTCACTGGCTTTTCCGACGCAACGATCGACTTTCTCTGGGAGCTGCGCTTTCACAACGAGCGCCCGTGGTTTCTGGAGCACAAGCAGGTTTTTCTCGACACGCTCGACCGCCCGATGAAGGCGCTGGCCACCGATGTGACCGCCGCGCTCGAGCAGGCATACCCGCAGCGGAAGTGGTATCTGCACGTGGCACGCATTTACCGCGACGCACGGCGGCTGCACGGCAATGGACCGTATAAGGAAAGCCTCTGGTTCACGCTGCGCTGCGACAGCAGCCGCGGGCCGGAGATCCCGGCGTTTTACTTTGAGATCACCCCGCACAACTACAGCTACGGCATGGGCTGCTACTGGGCAAAGGCAAACACGATGGCGTGCTTCCGCCGCGCGATCGACGCAGACCCCCTGCCGCTGACAGAGCTGGCAGAGCGCCTGAACGCGCAGAGCACCTTCGTGCTCGCGGGGCAGGACTATGTCCGGCCGAAGGGCAACCCCGGCGCGCTGCTCTCTCCGTGGTACAACAAGCGCGTGCTCGATCTCTCATGCGTGCGCGCGCACGACGACCTGCTCTTCTCCCCCGCGCTGACAGACGAGCTCGTGCGCGGGTTCGGCTTCCTGCTGCCGTACTACGACTATCTCGAGGCCGTGGCCCGGAGGGAGGACGCATGATGCGCAGCTTTGACGGGCACTGCGACACGCTCGCGCGCTGCCTCGAGCGCGGCAGTGCGCTGCGGCAAAACACCGGCCACGTCGACCTCACGCGCTGCGCGGCACTTGGGCAGCACGCGCAGATCTTCGCGATCTTTGCCGACAGTGCCGCGGCAAGCGAGCCGCTCCATACCGTCGCGCGGCGGCAGCACGCCCTGCTCGAGCGCGAATGTGCGCGCAACGCCGACCTCGTGCGCCGCTGCCGCACGGCGCGGGACGTGCGCGCGGCATGGGCAGCCGGGAAAACGGCTGCGCTGCTCGGCATCGAGGGCGCGGAGCTGCTCGACTGCGACCCCAAAGGGCTGGATGAGGCGGCGGCGTGGGAGTGCGTGTATGTGACGCTGACATGGAACCACGCAAACGCCCTCGCAGGCTCGCACTGCGACGCGCCCACACAGGGGCTCACGGCACAGGGGCGCGACTTTGTGCGCGCGCTGTATGCCCACCGGATGCTGCCGGACGTGTCGCACCTGTCGGAGGCTGCGGCATGGGACACGGTGCGTCTCGGGCTCGGCCCGGTGATCGCCTCACACGCGAACAGCCGCGCCGTGTGCGCGCACACGCGCAACCTCTCCGACGACCTCTTTTGCGCCATCCGCGACAGCGGCGGCGTGGTCGGGCTCAATCTCTACACGGACTTTCTCGGCGGCACGGACACGGACGCCGTCGTGCGCCACATCGAGCACCTGCTCGACCTTGGCGGCACAGAGACCCTCGCGCTCGGCGGCGATCTCGACGGGTGCGACACGCTCGGCGGCGGCGTCACCGGCATTCAGGATTACCCGAAGCTCTACGCGGCGCTTGCAGCGCACGGCTATGACGAGCCGCTGCTCAGCGCGCTCTTTGCCGACAACTGGCTGCGCGTGCTGCCGAAAGAATAACACACACCGCCGCACTGCGCGGCGGTCATGACGGAGTGGATCAACATGGAAAACTTCAAGCAGAAAGCATACAACGTCTTCGAGCTCTTTGACCGGCAGTGGGCGCTCGTGACCGCAGGATCCGCCGCGCACTTTAACAGCTGCACAGTCGGCTGGGGCAGTCTGGGTAATCTCTGGGGACCGACAGGCAGAAGCCGCCCGACCGTGACGGTCTATGTGCACCCGGCGCGCTACACCTGCGAATTCCTGGAGCAGAGCGACACGTTCACTGTCAGCTTCTACCCGCCGGAATACAGGCGTGCGCTGGGCTACATCGGCTCGCACTCCGGCAGAGACGGCGACAAGACCGCCGCAGCCGGACTGACGCCGGTTGCCTTCGGGCAGGGCGTGACCTATGCGGAGGCGAACCTGACCTTTCTGTGCAAAAAGCTCTACCAGCACCAGTTCACCGCAGAGGATCTTGCGCCGGAGGTGCAGGCATACTACGCCTCGATGCCGCAGGTCTACCCCGACTTTCACGGCGGCTGGCAGCCGCATCTCGCGTTCGTGGGTGAGATCATCGACGTGATCGACAAGCGCTGAGCGCCGAAGGACAGCAAAAAACGACGTGGCCAAGACGGTCACGTCGTTTTTGCAATATCGGGGAACTTACGTAAGCGGTTTGAAATCGGACTTCGGGTGGTGGCACAGCGGGCAGATGAAGTCATCCGGCATATCCGCGCCCTCGTACACATAGCCGCAGACGGTGCACACAAAACCGACGCGCTTTTCCGCGGGCTTGGCCTCGTGCTTGACGAAGTCGGACGCCGGGTGCTTGCACAGCGGGCAGATAAAATCGGCCGGGAGCGTCTCGCCCTCGTACACATAGCCGCACACGGAGCAGACCCAGGTCGCCTGCTCGGCGGGGGCGAGCTTCGGCGGGGCGGGCTTGATGTGGCTGCGGTAGTAGTCGTAGGTCACGGTCTCGTCGTTGCTGAAGAGCTTGGACTCCGTGATCTCGGCGATGAACAGCCGGTGGCTGCCCTGATCATAGCTCTCGACGACGCGGCAGGAGAACATGGCGTTCGTGTAGCGGTTGATGTAATACAGGCCGTTGTCGCTGCGGGCGCAGTCGCTCCAGTCTGCGAACTTGTCCACCTCCGCGCCGGACTGGAAGCCGAAGTGCTGGAAGAAGGCAAACGGCACTTCCTTCGTCAGCAGCGAGAGGTTAAAGACGCCGGTGCGCTCGATCATGCCGCAGGTGTGGTTGGCCTTGATGACCGAGATGGAGATGCGCTCGGGCTTGTTGGCCATCTGGATGGCGGTGTTGATGATGCAGGCGTTGTCCTTGTCCCCCTCGCGGGCGGAGAGCGCAAACAGGCCGTACTGGAACTTGAAGAGCGCGGCGGGATTCTGCTTGCCCTCGTTGACGATCGGGCGCGGCTTCGGCATGGAGGCCACGAGCGCGTCCGCAATCTCGGCGAGCGCTGCGAGCTGATCGTCCTTGAGCGAGGACTTGATGGTGAGCGTCTCGTTGAGGATGGTCACGTCCTTGAGCTTGGAGAGGATGCCGCGCATGAGCTTGCCGGCGGTCGGCGCCCAGGAGCCGTTTTCGATCAGGGCGATGGTGCGGTTCTGGAGGTTGTGTGCCGCGATGTCGAGCAGCGCCGTCTCCATGTTGCAGAAGATGCCGGCGTTATACGTCGTGGACGCGAACACGAGGTGGCTGCAGCGGAAAGCCTCGGCCACGACATAGCTCGGGTGCGTGACGGAGACGTCGTACATGGCGATGTTGCGCACACCGCGCCCGGCCAGCATGGTCGCGAGCACCTGCGCCGCGTTTTCGGTGTGACCGTAGACGGAGGAGTAGGCGATGAGCACGCTGCCGTCCTGCTCGGGCGTGTAGGAGCTCCACTTGCTGTACTTATCGACGAACCAGCCGATGTTCTTGCGCCAGACCGGACCGTGCAGCGGGCAGATCATGCGGATATCAAGCGTAGCGGCCTTCTTGAGCAGCGCCTGCACTTGCGTGCCGTACTTGCCGACGATGTTCGTGTAGTAGCGGCGAGCATCGGGCAGCCAGTCGTGCTCAAAGTCATACTCATCGGCGTAGAGGTTGCCGCTGAGCGCGCCGAACGTGCCGAAGGCGTCGGCGGAAAAGAGCGTGCCGGTCGTGGTGTCAAAGCTGACCATGACCTCCGGCCAGTGCACCATCGGCGCCATGACAAAGGCAAACGTGTGCTTGCCGAAGGTGTATGTATCGCCCTCGGTCATGAGGATGGCGCGGCTATCGATGTCAAAGGTGAAGTAGTTGCGGATCATGTCGCGGATCTTCGCGTTGCAGATGATCTTCGCCTCGGGATAGCGGCGCACGGTCTCCTCGAGCGTCTTGGCGTGATCCGGCTCCATGTGGTGCACGACGATGTAGTCCAGCGGACGGCCACCGAGCACATGGGTGAGATTTTCAAAGAACTGACCGGCGACGGACTGATCCACCGTGTCGAGCAGGACGGTCTTCTCGTCGAGCAGGACATAGGCGTTGTACGACACGCCGCGCGGGATGGGATACACGCTCTCAAACAGCGCCAGACGGCGGTCGGACGCACCGACCCAGTACAGGTCCTCGGTCATTTTCACAGTGCAGTGCATACGTTGTCTCCTCCTTCAAATGTTTCTGGTTTCCCCCGGTCTCAGCCGAGGAGGTTGAGCAGTTCTTCCTTCGGCGTCACGCCGACCTTTACGGCCGTGGCCTGACCGCCGCGGAAAACCATGAGCGTCGGGATGCTCATGATGCGGTACTCACCTGCGAGCTCCGGCTGCTCATCAACATTGATCTTGCCGAATTTGTATTCCGGATGCTCGGCGGCGAGCTCCTCGACCACGGGCGCCATCATGCGGCAGGGGCCGCACCACGTTGCCCAGAAATCCACGAGCACGGGTCTGTCAGACTGCAGGACCTCCTGCGCAAAGTTTTCTTTCGTAAGTGTCAACATAGGGATCTTCCTTTCCGAATCGGTATCTTGGATTTGTTGATTGGATTTTAACAGATTTTACACCTGCGTTCTGTGGCAAAGTCACATTCCGGCGAGACTGCGCAGTTTCTGCGCGTCCGTGACCGTGACCGTGCCGCGGCCGAGCGACACGACGCCGTCGTCGGCAAAATGGCGCAGCATGCGCGTGACCGTCTCGCGCACGGCGCCGGTGTCGCGCGCGATCTGTTCATGCGTGGCGCGCACGGGCACGCGGGCGTGGCCGGATTCGTCCCAGAGGTACTGCGCAAGGCGCTTATCAAAGCTCGTGAACAGCAGCTGCTGCATCGCCCACATGACGTCGGAAAAGCGCTCTGTGGCAAGCCGGTACATGCAGCACTCGACATAGATATTCTCCGCCGCGAGCTGCTGGAACACGTGCGCGCCGAGGATCAGCAGCTCCGTCGGCGCATCGGCCACGAGCTGCACCTCGAACGTGATCTGCCGGATGACGCACGCCGCCGCAAGCACGCAGGCATCCCCGTCCGTAAGGCGGTAGAGCGTGATCTCACGCCCGTCATCCGAGAGCATACACGCACGCAGACGTCCGCTCTGCACCCGGATCATGCCGAGGCACTGCCCGTCGCACCCGTGCACGAGCGCACCACGGTCATACTGTGCCAGGCGCGCGCCGCGGCGCGCAAGCTCGCGCTGCGGCTCGGTCAGGTTCGGCCAGAATGGCAGCTCGGCCAAGGCCGCCTGCAAACGTTCGTTCATCACGCTACCCCCATCGCCGCCGCACACGCGGCAGCGCTCTTTTGCTTTCAGCATAGCACAAATTCGCCGCCGATGGAATCCCCAGTCGGGCAAAAATGGGCGCACCGCTGCATTTTTTCCGTTCTCCGCCCCGACAACACGTTGACAAACCGGCCGCCGAACGATACGATAGCGGCAGAGGATCAGCATGGGAGGAATGCAGGATGCGTGTGCTGTGTTACGCGCAGACAAACATCGGCTCCGGCCGGGATAATAATGAGGACAACTACTACTGCAACGGCACGTTCAAGCGCGATGCCGCCGTCCCCGTGGCCGAGGCGGCCGCCGAGCAGGAGGGCAAGCGGCTGATCTACGGCGTGTTCGACGGCATGGGCGGCGAGGCAAACGGCGAGCAGGCGGCGCTCTTGTGCGCGCAGACACTGCATCAATGCAGCAGCGACGAGCCGTTTGACGCGCTCGATTTCTTCCGGCGCGCAAACGTCGCCGTGTGCGACATGATCGCGGCCAGCGGTCAGGTCAGCGGCTCGACCGCTGCGACCGTGCATCTGACCGGAAACCACGCCTATTGCTGCAACGTCGGCGACAGCCGCATCTATCTGCAGCGCGGCGGCGCGCTGCAGCGCATCTCGCGCGACCACACCAAGTATCAGGAACGGCTCGATGCCGGTGCCGCCGGCGACGCGGACGACGCGGATGACAGTCCGGACCGGCACGTGCTCACGCAGTATCTGGGCATGCTCGGCGCGCGCCAGCGGCTCATGCCGTACTTTGCGGCCGGTGTGCCGCTCGCCGTCGGCGACCGGCTGCTGCTGTGCACCGACGGGC
>OHCJ01000290.1_pt1 | contig 15678 bp, 15 predicted proteins | sample 1566821 | NCBI WGS metagenome assembly OHCJ01 (sample SAMEA3879545, study PRJEB24766) | human gut metagenome | biome: human-associated habitat; feature: feces | place: USA | collected 1985/1987 | reverse complement strand
TGGAGCTGCTATCCAGATTCGAACTGGAGACCTCATCCTTACCAAGGATGCGCTCTACCAACTGAGCTATAGCAGCAAATGGCGACCCGGATCGGGCTCGAACCGACGACCCCCAGCGTGACAGGCTGGTGCTCTAACCAACTGAGCTACCGGGCCATGATCGCTCAAGTTCGTGCGGCGTTTACCGCCGGAACGTGCCCTATTATACCGGAAGATGGGCGGCTTGTCAAGCGGAAAAAACAAAAAAGCCGCAAAAAAGATGAAAAAGGCGGACTTCCTCAGTCTGCTCACTGCATTCGCAGCCAGCTCCTTCCATGAGGGAGCCTCTTTGCAGGGGCACAAAGGCCCCATCCCAGAGGGGGCTGGCATCGCGCCGCGATGACTGGGGGAGTATGTTTGCACAAAAATAAAACCTCCGGAACGGCTGCTCCGGAGGTTTGTGGCAGGGGTAGTAAGTCTCGAACTCACGGCACGCGGTTTTGGAGACCGCTGCTCTACCAACTGAGCTATACCCCTAAATCTATGCTGCATTCGCTGAATGCCTGCTTATTATATAAGATTCGGCGCAAAATGTCAAGCATAAATTTTCAGGTCTTGGTGTTGCAGCCACAGCAGCCGTCCTTGGCGGCGGGCAGGCTCTGGGCCAGCTGCTCCAGAGTGACGCTGTCGATGTACTGGTTGATGACCTCGTCCAGCCCGGCCCAGAACGGCAGGGTGAAGCACTGCTCGGACATGGGGCACTCGTTGGTCTCGCTGCCAAGGCAGGGGATGGGGGCCACGCTGCCCTCAATGGCGCGCAGGATCTCACCGGCGGTGTAGTCGGCGGGGGCCTTGGTCAGCCGGTAGCCGCCCTGGCTGCCGCGCTCACTTTTCACAAGCCCCACCCGGGCCAGCGGGGTGACGATCTGTTCCAGATATTTCAGGCTCAGGTTCTGCCGCTCGCTGATCTCTTTCAGGGAGACGGTGGTGCCCGGTGCGTATCGGGCCAGCTCGGCCATCAGCCGCAGGGCGTAGCGGCTCTTTGTGGAAAATTTCATGGTCTACTCTCCTTGTTTCTCCCCTTAGTATACCACGCGGTGCAGGTTTTGCAAAGCGAAAACGCCGGTTTCTCTTGCCGAAACAAAAAACGTCTGTTATCATATAATAGAGAAATTATCGGAACATGGAGATGAGACAATGGTAGAGAAGATCACTCCGGCCGAAGCCATCCGCCTGCTGGATGCAGGCAAGGCGCAGGCCGTGGATGTCCGGGAGCCGGACGAATTTGCCGTGGGGCATATCCCCGGCGCAAAGCTGCTGCCCCTGGGTGACGTGCTGACCCGCGCGGAGGAGGTCATGCCGGACAAAAACGCCCAGTGGCTGATCTACTGCCGCACCGGCCGCCGCAGTGCCGATGCCGCACAGAAGCTGGAAGCGCAGGGCTACACCGGCCTGCGTGATCTCGGCGGCATCCTGAGCTGGCCGTATGAGATCGAGGGCGATTTTGAGGGGCATTTTTAAAGGAAACTCCCCCAGTCTGCTTCGCAGACAGCCCCCTCTGAGATGGGGCCTATCCGTGCGGTAAGCCTCCCTCCTAGAGGGATGCGGCATCGCACAGCGATAACGGAGGGAGTTTTGTGCAAAAGAAAGGATGTGCACTTATGGCGTTCGACCCGAAAAAGTTTGCCGGAGCCCATTGCGGCTGCCGGTATCAGCAGGACTACCGCCCCACGCTGGGCCGGGACGGCAAAAAGGAATCCGGTACGCTGGAGGTCATCAAATTCTATTATGATGGTGCCATCCGCTTTGAGCAGCACTGCTACGGCGAGGCGGCGACCTTTGTGTTCGGCGTGTGGGCTTCCGGCATGGATGCCGACGGCACCCTCCACTGGGCCCTGCCGGATAAGCGCAAGAGCTATTATGATGAGGAATACCTGCCCAAAAAGCTGGACCGGGTGGACGAAGCGGGCAATCTGTACTTCGATGGCGGCACCTTCCCCTGGAAGCTGGCCGATGATTTTGCCGAGGATCGGCGCTGGGGCTACCCCAAATGGAAGGTGGTTCTGGGAAAGCTGGCCGGAAAAGGCCGCTGAATCTGCCCGGATTGTTACGGATTGATGAATTTCCAGTATTCCTATTGACATGCTAGGGAATGATATGGTATAACATTCCCGTTAAAAGGTATCATAGGCCCGGACGTTCGGTCCGGAAATGCAAAAACGATTTGTCGTTTGCCAGAAAGGATCAATCCTATGGAAACTATGGAGAAAGTGGTTTATCTCGACAATGCTGCCACGACTGCCTGTGCCCCGGAGGTGCTGGCAGTGATGACCCAGGCCCTGAGCGGAGCCTGCGGCAACCCCAGCAGCCATTACAGCGTTGGCTATGAGGCCAAAGAGTTTGTGGACACCGGCCGCGCCCAGGTGGCCAAGGCCATCAATGCTTCCCCGGCGGAGATCTTCTTCACCGGCTGCGGCTCCGAGGCCGACAACTGGGCCGTGAAGGGCACTGCCTTCACCAAGGCCCGCCAGAACAAGAAGCACCTCATCACCAGCGCTTTTGAGCACCATGCCATCATGCACAGCATGGCTGCGCTGGAGCGCATGGGCTTTGAGGTCACTTATATCAAGCCCACCCCGGAAGGTTATATCCGCCCGGAGGATGTGGAGGCGGCCATCCGTCCCGATACCGCGCTGGTCAGCATTATGATGGCCAACAACGAGATCGGCACCATCCAGCCCATCAAGGAGATCGCTGAGATCGCCCACAAGCACGGCGTGTGGATGCACACCGATGCGGTGCAGGCCGTTGGCACCATTCCCGTGGATGTCAAGGAGCTTGGCGTGGATATGCTGTCCATGAGCGCCCACAAGTTCAATGGCCCCAAGGGCATGGGTGCACTGTACTGCCGCAAGGGCATCTGGCCCCAGAACCTGATCGACGGCGGCAGCCAGGAGGCCCGCCACCGCGCCGGCACCGAGAACGTGGCCGGTATCGCCGGTATGGGCAAGGCCCTGGAAATGGCCGTCGCCCATCTGGACGAGCGGATGGCCCACGAGAAAGAGCTGCGTGACTACGTCATTGACCGCGTGCTCAAGAACATCCCGGAGGCCCGCCTGAACGGCGGCCTGGAGCACCGCCTGCCCGGCAATGCGAACATCAGCTTCCCCGGCCTGGAGGGCGAGACCATCCTGCTGGATCTGGATATGCACAACATCTGCGCATCCACCGGCTCTGCCTGCAACTCCGACAGCCTGGACCCCAGCCATGTTCTGCTGAGCATCGGCGTGCCGGAGGAGATCGGCCACGGTTCCATGCGGTTCACCTTTGGCCCGCAGAATACCATGGAGGAAGCAAAATATCTGTGCGACGTGCTGGAGGAGGTCATTCCCCGCCGCCGCGCAATGAGCTGTATGTGGCTGCAGGGCCAGAACACCGCCCGTCATTTCAGCCTGAAGGGAGAAAACTAAGATGGCAAGTATGTATAGCGCAAAGGTCATGGAGCATTTCGCAAATCCGCACAACGTGGGTGAGATCCCCGATGCAAACGGCGTGGGTGAAGTCGGCAACCCCAAGTGCGGCGATATCATGCGCATGTACCTGAAGATCGAGAACAACGTGATCGTTGATGTCAAGTTCCTGACCTTTGGCTGCGGTGCCGCCATTGCCACCAGCAGCATGGCCACCGACCTCATCAAGGGCAAGACCATTGACGAGGCCCTGAAGCTGACCAACAAGGCCGTTGTGGAAGCTCTGGAAGGTCTGCCCCCCATCAAGGTGCACTGCTCCGTTCTGGCAGAGCAGGCCGTGAAGGCTGCCCTGTCTGACTACTACCGCCGTCAGGGCATTGATCCGGAACCCATCGTGGGCAAGCTGGAAGAAGACTGTGACCATTGCAGCGGTGAGAGCTGCAAGGTCTGAGCAGGATCCGCAGCAGGTAATTTACTGATTTGTAAAAGAGAGCTTATTGTATGGCATAGTGTCATACAATAAGCTCTCTTTTTTGTATGAATAGATAAAAAATTTGGAAATCTCTTTACATAGTGGTGAAATGTGGTAAAATGAAAACGTAAAGCTGTTCTAATACGAAAGGAGCGAGGAGTAATGTATAAAAAAGTTGTGGCGGCACTTGCAATGATCTTTGCGATGCTTTTCGTTTCGATTGGAGCATTTGCGGCATCTCCTGCGGTGCAGGAAGTGGAAGCACAGATCGCACAGATTGGAACGGTGACGCGGGAAAACAGGAGTGCGGTGGAAAACGCGCTAAGTGCATATAATGAGTTGGATGATGCTTCCAAGGCAGAAGTGTCGAATTATGAAATTTTGGTTGAAGCACAGCAGATTTTAGGAATTAAGGATGCTTTGGCGAAGTTGGAAGTGGAGTACGATAAGGTTGATAATGACTATACCATCACGAGCCCTAGCAATTTGAAAGAACTTGAGAGTGGTTCGTGCAGCATCATGCCGACAATCTGTATTTATGAAAATAGTGAAAAACCGGAGATGGTAGTACTATACAACTATGTTGGAGATAAGTTTGTTTGGACGGACGCTATTGCTGTCCGAACAGAAGAAAACCGGTACACTTATGAAAAAGGCGCATTTATTTACAAAAAAATAGACAGGGCGACAATTCCTTCTGGAAAAGTAAAATGTGTAGAAATTGTTTGCATTACAGCGGGGCAATTTGATTTTGAACTTTTGAGAGATGCATTGAGTTCAAAAGAAACAATAATTCGATTTACAGGACACGAGCCGATAACAGGTGACAGGACAGAGTATGACTATGTTTTGACACCGCAGAATAGACAATCTATTACGGATGTCCTGCATACTTATGATCTTATGTGCTCGGTCAGCCCGGATGTGATGCGGAAAGCGCTGGCATAACGTGGTGGAGGAATCATGAAGCGACAGGCAGTGGTAAAAGGAATCCTGATAGGGTTTTTGACGTTATTATTTGTGTCTTGCGGAAAAGATGCGGCAGGAACTTTGGAAAAAATGATGCCTGCTGGAGCAGAAAGTGAAGTGCAGGCAGTAGAACAACAGCCTTATGAAAGATATCGGAATGCAACAGAGGAAACAGAGGAAATCGTAGAAAGCGAGGAAGAACAGGTTTCTGAGCTAAAAGAGTATTTTGAAAAGCTTACGCTGCAGTATGTGGAATCGGATGATGCTGCCTGTTGGGCTGCATTGAGTCCCAATTGCGGTGAGATAGAAGCGAGTGGAAAAAGCTGCATTGCGCCGTTTCTGCTAATATATAGTCCGACACTAGATCCGATTCTTTGTGTCGGATTTAACCGAATTGGCGATGACTATTTAGAGATGGACGCTATGGAAGTACATACAGATGAGTATATTTATACCTATGGAGCGTTCGATTATGATGTTCAAAAAGATAAAATTACATTATCTTCAGATCATTCCGAAAAAACAGAAGAACTGGGATTGAAATTTGCGAGGGATGGCGAAACAGACCTGCTTGTAGATATGCTGGCGGATATTCTGGAATCGAAAACTGTGACACTTCGTTTTGAAAAATTTGATACCGCGAAGCCGGAATGGGATGAATGTGAAATGCCTGAAGCGGATAGACAGGCGATCATAGATGTTCTGAATGCGTATTATCTGTATTTGAATGCAAGTAATATGGCAAGAGCAAAGGCGATTGCGTCGTTTGAGTAAGAAAGTTCCCCAATCTCTGCCTGGGCAGAGATTGGGGAACTTTTGTGATAGAATAAGAAAAATCAGCGCAGATTTGCCTTTTGGATCAGGCTGCGGATGTGGTGGGCCAGCATCTCGATGGCGGGGCCGTTTTCACCGCCATTGGGGATGATGATATCGGCGTTGCGCTTGCTGGGCTCCACAAAAGCCTCGTGCATGGGCTTGACGGTGGCGCGGTACTGGGCGATGACGCTGTCCAGAGAGCGGCCCCGCTCCTTGACATCCCGCAGGATGCGGCGGAGGATCCGCTCGTCCGCGTCGGTGTCTACATAGATCTTGTAATCGAACAGGCTGCACAGCTCCGGCTCAGCCAGGGGCAGAATGCCCTCCACGATGAGGACGGGGGCAGGCTCGATGTGCTGCACCTCGCTGCTGCGGTTGTGGTTGGCGTAATCGTACACGGGGCAGTCGATGGCGCGGCCCGCTTTCAGCTCCTTCAGGTGCTGGATGAGCAGGTCGTTGTCGAATGCGTCCGGGTGGTCATAGTTCAGCTTGCAGCGCTCTGCAAAGGGCAGTTCATCGTGGCGCTTGTAGTAGCTGTCGTGGGAGATCAGACGCACCTCGTCCTCCCCGAACCGCTCCTTGAGCCGGTAAGCCAGCGTGGTTTTGCCGCTGCCCGAGCCGCCTGCGATGCCGATGATCAGATTGTTCATATCCCAAAATCCTCCCGCCTGCCGATTTCGGTAGAAAAATCGGTCAGAATAAGCTATAATAGGTATATTGTTGGGGAACACCCCTGTTTCTCACTGCTTATGATATCACAAAACCACTGTTTTTGACAGAGTAAGAGGAAAATTGATGAAAAAGATTGTTTCGGCCCCGTATATCGACCAGACTGCCCGCTGGGTGAACGGCTGCGAGAGCATCAGCAGCGTGATGCTGCTGCAGGCCGTGGGCATTCCCATTGACCCGGACGTGTTCATTGAGCGCGACCTGCCCCACGCCCCCTACTGGGAACAGGAGGGCAGGCTCTACGGGCCTGACCCGATGTTCGTCTACCCCGGCGACCCCCACGACCACACCGGGTACGGCTGCTATGCCCCCTGTATCGTACAGGCCTTGCAGAGCGCGTTGAAGCATGAAGGGGCGGCGGACCGGTTCGAGGTGCTGGATGTGAGCGGTGAGACTGCGGCGCAGCTGTGCCGGTTCATTGACGAGGGAATGCCGGTGGTGTTCTGGGCAACGCTGGATTTTACCCCGGTGCCCGAGGAGCGGGATCACTGGCTGCTGGCCGATGGCACAGACTTTGCCTGGAAGTGCCACGAGCACTGCCTGCTGCTGGTGGGCTACGATGAGGAAAACTACTGGTTCAATGACCCGTGGCATGACCACGGGGTCTGCGCCCGGCCCAAGGAGCTGGTGGAGCGCTGCCACGCGGCACAGGACTCCTATGCGGTGACCCTGCGGCGGAAATAAGAAAGGCGGAACATGAAAACAGAGAAACTGAAACAGAACGTCAAGGGCTATGTTCATCAGTTTGAGGACGGCGGCCTGCGGCTGCTGAGAAAGGGGCAGAAGGGTGTGATCCACGCCATCTTCAGCCGCTTTGGCCTGGTGCTGATCCTCCTGCTGCTGCAGGTGGGGCTGCTGTTCAGCATCTTCCGGTGGTTCGGCAACCTGTGGCCACATTACTTCGGCGGCAGCGTGGTCGTTACATCGGCCATGGTCATCTACCTGCTCAACAGCAAGATGGACAACAGCGCCAAGATCACCTGGATGGTGGTGATTGCCATCGCACCGGTGGTGGGCATTCCGATGTTCTTCTATGTCAAGAGCAATTTCGGGCACAACATCCTGCGCAAGCGGCTGCTGGAGCTGGAGGATCAGCTGCGCGGCTGGCTACCGCAGAGCCAAAAGGCCGTGGAGCAGCTGAAAGCGCTTGAACCCGGCGCGGCTTCGCTGGCAAAGTACCTGTATGGGCGGGGCGGCGGCTTTCCAGTGTACCAGAACACCGCCATGACCTACTTCCCCGGCGGCGAGGCAAAGTTTGAGGAGCTGCTGCGCCAGCTGGAAAGGGCAGAAGAATATATCTTTGTGGAGTATTTCATCATCGACGAGGGCCTGATGTGGGGCAAGATCCTGGAAGTGCTGGCCCGCAAGGCGCTGCAGGGCGTGGATGTCCGGGTGATGTACGACGGCACCTGTGAGTTCTCCACCCTGCCCCGCAATTACCCCCGGCTGCTGGAGAAGCTGAACATCCAGTGCAAGGTGTTCAGCCCGGTGCAGCCGTTCGTCTCCACCCACTATAATTACCGTGACCACCGGAAAATTCTTGTCATTGACGGGCGGGTCGGTTTTACCGGCGGCGTGAATCTTGCCGATGAGTACATCAACCACATCCAGAAGCATGGCCGTTGGAAGGATGCCGCCCTGATGCTGGAGGGCGAGGCAGTCCGTTCGCTGACGGCTCAGTTTCTGCAGATGTGGGGCATCCTGAAGGAGCCGGAATATGAGCAGTTCCTGACCCGGCCCATTCCGGTGCCGGAAAATGCAAAGGGCGTGGCGGCTCCCTACGGGGACTGCCCGCTGGACGGCGAGCGGGTGGGCGAGATGGTCTATATCGACCTGCTCAACCGGGCCAGGGATTACATCCACATTATGACCCCCTACCTTATCCTGGACGGCGAACTGGAGACCGCCCTGAAATTTGCCGCTGAACGGGGCGTGGATGTCCACCTTATCCTGCCCGGAAAGCCGGACAAGCAGTTCCCCTACGCACTGGCAAAGAGCCACTATTCGGCCCTGCTGGATTCGGGCGTGAAGATCAGCGAGTGGAGCCCTGGTTTTGTCCATGCAAAGGTGTTCGTGGTGGACGGCAGGGAAGCGGTGGTGGGTACCATCAATCTGGACTACCGCAGCCTGTACCATCACTTTGAAGATGCCGTCTGGATGGTGGATGCTCCCTGCATCCGGGACATTGAGCAGGATTTCCAGCACACCTTGGAGCAGTGCCGCGCGGTGGAAAATACCTCGGCCAGCATCTGGCAGAAGCATTATCTGCTCCGTGCCACCGGAATGCTGCTCAAGGTCATTGCACCGCTGCTGTAACAGCTGAATTACAGAGCAACAGCCCCCTCAGGCTATTATGACCCGAGGGGGCTGTTGTTTTGTATGATCCTTATCTGGGGTAGCACAGCGCCAGCTTGGAATAAAAATCTTCCAGTGCAAAACGGACATCCAGATCGTGATAGACACGGATGGTTTTACGGTCGGAAGCTTCAGCATAGGTCAGGTTGGGCAGGAGCACAGGGGACGGGCGGAGTGTCCAGTGCCCCCGGAATCCATTCTCCAGCAGGACGGCGGCGGTAGTGTTGTCACCCAAAGTCCAATTGCCCCCGGTGCGCAGAGGAAAGCGGGGATCGTATTCGGAGGGGTACTCGTCCATCAGCTGCTGAAATAGATAGGCTCCCACTTCGCCGCAGGGCCGTACCCGAAGCGCCAATTCGGAAAGGGATACCTCGAATTTGGCGTAGACATCCTGTGGGATCTGCCAGACCGTGACAGCGCTGTCCAACAGGACACGGCAGGCGATGGGGTCTTGCTGAACATTGAATTCCGGTCGTCCGGCGGGATAGGGGCCGCCGCCGTTCCAGAGCACCGTCATGCGGGACGCGATCTCCGGGGCACGGTTCAGGGCGGCGGCAATGTTTGTCACAGCGCCCTGGGCAGCAATGTACAGGGGAGCCGGGTCATCCCGCAGAGCCTCCTGGATCAGAAACTCGACGGCTTCACAGTCGGGAGCATCCTCCGGGGAGGCGAGAGGGGCAGTACAACCATGAAGAACGGGAACATCGTCGATGTGTGCGGCGTTCAGCAGGCGGCATATCTCCTGGTAACTGCGTTCCATGCTGTGGGGCGGCAGACCCCTTTGGGTGGTTTTGACCTCGAAATGGGTGGCACAGATACCACGCACATCAAATTGCGGAGTGAGCAGATGGTGCAGGATGGCAAAGTCATCATCGCCTTCGTTTTTTGCATCGGTGTCAATGATGACCCGCACCCGGCAGGCCTCCGGCGGTGCAAATCTCAGCCGCGCAAGAAGTTCAGAGCGTTCCATGTGGTGTTACCTCAATTCAGTTTTACCAGAGCTTCGTTCAGTGCGGCCAGCTTTTCTTCATCGAACATTTTGTTGCTGTAGAATTGCAGGTCGTTCACCGAAATGCCCCGGGAGCCGGGCTCCTGCTGCACATATTGGGCCAGCTCCGGCAGCAGCTGCTGGATCAGAGCAGCGGACTGAGGAGTGTCCAGCAGGGTGCCGATCTTCATATCAAGACAGAATTCCTTGACTTCCTCCGGGGCGGGCACCAGCACGTCGTGGTTGAAGATGTGGTTCAGGAAGCCGAGTGCCATGCCCTGCCACACTGCGGATTCCGGGTTTTCCGGGTTTTGGGGATTGGCGATGTGGCGGCTGCCGGTGGAGAAGCCGTGGTCGCCGTAAGCAAAGATATGCATCTCATAGGGGATCTTCCGCTCTGCCAACAGGGTGGCAAACTGCAGGGACTGTGTGGCGGGCACCAGATGGTCGCCCTGAGTGGCAAAAAGGAAGGCAGGGGGAGTCTGGTCATCCACCTGCTGCAGCAGGTCCGGCAGCTCCATGCCCAACGCCTTGCCCGGGACGCTGAACACAGCGTAGCCCAGCAGCATGGCCGCGGGACGGACCCGGCCCATGGTGCCCACCGAGGCGGCAAGATGCCCGCCGGCAGAGAAGCCTACCACGGCGATCTGCTCCGGGTCGATGTGCAGGTCGCCTGCGTTCCGGTGCAGGTAGTCCATGGCCTCCTGCGCCTCAGCAAAGGCATTGGTATAGACCTCCTCCACCGGACAGTTCTGGGAGACGCTGTACCGCAGCACAAAGGCGTTGTAGCCTGCATTCAGGAAGGCCAGCGCTACAGGATCGGCTTCCCGGTCTGAGCAGAAGGCATAGGCTCCACCCGGAAAGATCAGGATCGCAGGGCAGCGATCCAGAGCAGGCATTTCGGTGCAGGGATCCTGCAGGTAGCAGGTCAGCTGGGCATTGTGGGCCCCCATGGGGATCTGAGTGATTTTCATAGTTGGCTCCTTTTTCCTGTAGTAAAACGGGCCTTCGTACAGATAACCCCGAAAAGCAGGGGGATCCCTGTGCGAAAGCCCAAAATCGACTTTGTTATTCTGATATCAATATAGCAGATAGCAGAAACACTGTCAAGGAGATTTACTGGTATTCTTTTTCCATCGAGAAGCCCCGGCCGCTGACTTCGGTCACGCGGCTGACGATGAGGAAACAGGCGGGGTCGATGGAATGGACCAGCTTTTCCAGCCGGGGCAGCTCCCGGTTGGAGATGACGCTGAGCAGCACCTCGCTGGGCTCGCCGGTGTAGCCGCCCTCGCCGTGGAGCACGGTCACACCACGGTCGATCTCAGCCAGAATGGCGGTGCGGATCTCATCCGACCGGGTGCTGATGATCTTGACCTCGGTGCGGCTGTCGCCCAGCATCAGCATCTTGTCCATGACGATGGTGTGGGTGATGACCAGCACGATGCCGTAGAGCACCTGCTCCGGCTGGCTGAACGCCGCCTGCACCAGCAGGATGGCAATATCAAAGAGCATCATGGTGATGGACACCGGCCAGCGAAACCATTTCTGCAGCACCAGCGGGGGGATATCCATGCCGCCGGTGGAAGCGCCCGCCCGGATGACCATGCCCAGCGCAACGCCGATGCCCAGACCCGAGAAGATGGTACAGAGGAAGATGTCCTCAGTCAGCACCCGGCCGTCCAGCAGCCGCTCAAACAGCGCCAGAAAGGCGGGGCTCAGCACGCTGCTGGCAAGGGTGTTCAGCGCGAACTTCTTGCCCAGCACCGCCCAGCCCCACACCAGCATGGACATGTTGAAGAGGAAGAGGAAACCGGAGACGGAAAGCCCCGTCAGCCGCCCGAAGGCCAGTGCGATGCCGGTGGCACCGCCCGTGATGAGCCCGGCGGGCTCCAGAAACAGGGCCACCGCCAGCGAATACAGTGCGTTGCCCAGGATGATAGCCAGACTGTTCAGCAAAAGCTGCTGCCAGCGACGAGTAGATTTCATAGCAGTACCTCCCATACTATCTTTATAATACAGGAAAAGTGAGAAAAAAGCCAGAACCTCTCAGGCGCTTTGCGCCAGCTCCCCTGGTAGGGGAGCCAAGCTGCGTACTGCTATTCTTGCCTCTCCTATTAGGAGAGGTGTCTGCGAAGCAGACGGAGAGGTTTTATTACTCCTCGTCCAGCAGCCGCAGACCCGCCGTATCGGTCACGGGCAGGGAGAACACGATAGCTCCCGCCTTGGGGCCTGCCCCCTGCATGATGGCCTGCATGATCTGGTTTTTCAGGGTGGTGCGGGACACGATGAGCACCAGCTCCTTCTCGTTGACCAGTTCCACCCCCATAAAGTGGGCGGCACCCTCCATGCCGGTGCCCTTTGCGTGGATGACGGTACCGCCGCCAGCTCCGGCGGCGCGGGCCGCGTCCATGATGGAGCCGGTGTGGCCCTGATTGGCAATGACGAGCAGCAGCTCATAGCGGGTGTCCTTCAAGGTGCTTTCCTCCTTCAGTGCAAAGGTCTGGTGTTCGGTCAGGAATTGCAGCGCCCGCTTGCCGCCGATGCTGCTGACCGGAATGATGAACGCGATGCCGGTGCCCGGCACATCGATGCGCATTTTGCGGCGCAGGTCTTTTTGCAGGCCGGGCCAGGTCTCGGCGGTGATCATGGCAAAGAGCACGGCCTTTTCGGTCTGCTCCAGCCCCAGGGTGGAAAGGGTCTCCCGCACCGCCGTGCCTGCACCCACCGTGCGCAGGCTGACCGTGATGCCGTGCTCCTCGTAAAGGGCCAGAAAGGCATCGGTGGAGTGGCGGTCGGTGATGGTGATGAGCCAGTATAAAGTATTCACAGCAGGACCTCCTTACAGCTCGATGATGGCATCATCCGGCAGGTCGGCAAAGGCCAGCGCGGCGGCGGGCACAGGCTGTGCCTGGCGGGCCCGGCGCTGCTTGAGCTGGGCCATCAGACCCATGAGCTGCACCGTGATGAGGGGGGTCATGGCGACCATGGCCACCACGCCGAAGGCATCGGTGACGATATTGCCGCCCACAGCCACACAGGCACCCTGTGCCAGCGGCAGCAGGAAGGTGGCCGTCATGGGGCCGGAAGCAACGCCGCCCGCGTCAAAGGCGATGGCGGTGTAGAGCTTGGGCACCACGAAGGAGATGCCAATGGCAAAGGCATAGCCCGGGATGAGGAACCACAGGATGGAGATGCCGGTGAGCACCCGCACCATGGCAAGCCCCACCGAGAGGGAAACGCCTGCCGAGAGGGCTGCGCCCATGGTGCTGGCAGAGATGGCACCGTCGGTCACTTCCTCGACCTGCTTGTTCAGCACATAGACGGCGGGCTCGGCCTTGACGATGAAGTAGCCGATGAGCATCCCGATGGGCACCAGCAGCCAGCGGAAGCTCTGGCCTGCCAGCACCTGACCCAGATAATTACCGGCTGGCATAAAGCCGATGTTTGCGCCTGCGAGGAATAGCACAAGACCGATATAAGTATAGGCAAGGCCCACGCCGATGCGGCCCAGCGTCCGTCGGTCGAGCTTGAGGGCCGCCAGCTGGAACACGCCGAACATGGCGATGATGGGCAGCAGGGAGGTGGCAATCTCCTTGATGTAGGTGGGCAGGCCCTCGTGGAAGAGATGCCACAGCTCCACGGAATCGCTGACGTTGGGCAGGATGGGCGGAACGTAGGTGCTGTCGCTGGCATGGAACGCAATGCCCAGAATGAGCACTGCCAGAATGGGGCCGATGGAGCAGAGCGCCACCAGACCAAAGCTGTCGTCCGCGGCATGGCGGTCGGAACGGATGGCGGCCACGCCGACACCCAGCGCCATGATGAAGGGAACGGTGATGGGGCCGGTGGTCACGCCGCCGGAATCAAAGGCCACGGAAAGAAATTCCTTTGGCACAAAGGCGGCCAGCACAAAGATGAGCCCGTAGAACACCACCAGCAGCTTGGGCAGGGCAATGCCCAGCAGCATACGCAGGAAGGCGACCACGAGGAACAGCCCCACGCCTGCCGCCACCGAGAGGATGAGGGTCATGTTGGGGATGGAGGGCACCTGATTGGCCAATACCTGTAAGTCGGGCTCCGAGATGGTGATGAGGAAGCCCAGCAGAAAGCCGACACCGATGATGAGCAGCACGCTCCGGCTTTTGGTGAGCATTGCGCCCACCCGCTCGCCCATGGGGCTCATGCTCATCTCCGCGCCCAGCGTAAAGAACATGATGCCCACAATGATCATAGCCGCGCCCAGCAGGAAGCAGAGCAGGATGCTGGGGGAGACGGGAGCGATGGAGAAGCAGAGCACCAGCACGATTGCCACGATGGGCAGCACCGCCTGAAGCGCTTCCAATAATTTTTCCCGCAGTTTGGGGATGGATGCCTTGAGAATAATGTCCACCGACCTTTCGAGAAAATATTTCCGCAGTGTACAAAACACATGCAGATATATGAATAGTATACCGAAAAGCGGAAAAAGGGGTCAACTAAGAAACGGTAAAGATGGATAAATGGGCGTAAAATTTACAAATTGGAAATCAAATGGAAACCGATGAGAAATAAAACGCCCGGCGGGACAGACCAGCCGGGCGGGAAAAGCATTATTTGACTTCCTGTTTGCCCAGAACGTCTGAGGTGGGGGTCTGGAAGGTGGGGATGTCGGCGTAGGGATCGGGGGTCGTATCTGCAGGCAGGCTCTTCATGTACTTGTCCATGGATTCGGCCACCTGCTTGGCAATGGCCACGGCCTCGACCACGGTACGGGCACCCATAACGGCATCGCCGCCGGCAAACACGCCCTCGCGGGTGGTGCTGCCGTCCTCGCTGACGGTCAGCAGGCCCTTCTGGTTGGTCTCGATGCCGGTGGTGGTCTTGACGAGGTTGCTCTCCGAGCCCTGGCTCACCGAGACGATGACACCGGTGTGGGGGTAGAAGGTCTCGCTGCCCTCTACCTGCACGAACTTGCCCTCTTCGTTCTTGACCGTGTCGCGGCAGATCAGGCCGTTTTCCCGGATCTCCACCGGGGCCTTGCAGAAGCGGAAGCCCACGCCCTCGAGCTTGGCATAGCTGACCTCATACGCAGAGGCGCTGATGCAGCTCTCGTCCCGGCGGGCATAGCAGGTGACATGGCGGGCACCGTTGCGGATGGCGGTGCGGGCGCAGTCCATGGCCGAGTTGCCCACGCCGATCACGGCGATGTCGTCCCCCAGCCGGAAGGCCTTGGAGTTGGCCAGATAGTCGATGCCGAAGGCCACATTGCCCAGGGTCTCGCCCTTGATGTGCATGGCGTTGGCCTTCCACAGGCCGGCACCGATGAACACGCTCTTGTAGCCGTCGCGGAACAGGTCGTCGATGGTGATGGTCTTGCCGATGGCGGTATTGGGGCGGACGTGGATGCCCTTCAGCTCGAGGTGGCGGTACTGGAAGTCGTCCAGCACGCTGTCGGGCAGGCGGTAGTTGGGGATGCCGTACCGCATCACGCCGCCGATCTTATCCCGGGCATCAAAAATGGTGATATCATAGCCCCAGCGCGCCAGCAGCACGGCAATGGTCAGGCCGGCAGGGCCTGCACCCACCACAGCGGCCTTCATGCCATTCTTGGGGGCGGGGCCCTTGGTCATCTTGTTGGCATAGGTGGTGGAGATGTAGTCCTCGATGATGGAGAAGTGGACGGGGTCGTGGCTGGGCATCCGGTTGCGGATGCAGTGGCCCTCGCACTGGTTCTCGTGGTTGCAGACCAGAGAGCAGACCGTGGTCAGGGGATTGTTCTCAAACAGCATCCGGCCTGCGGCATCCAGCTCGTTTGCCTTGAGCAGACGGATGACCTCGGGGATGTTGGTGTGGATGGGGCAGCCCTGCTGGCACATCGGCTTTTTGCAGCCGAGGCAGCGGTTGGCTTCGTCCAGAACGTG
>OHCJ01000281.1_pt1 | contig 16013 bp, 10 predicted proteins | sample 1566821 | NCBI WGS metagenome assembly OHCJ01 (sample SAMEA3879545, study PRJEB24766) | human gut metagenome | biome: human-associated habitat; feature: feces | place: USA | collected 1985/1987 | reverse complement strand
CAACACATGCACCGCAAGCAACGCACTCGCTGGAAACGGTATGAGCCATCGTGAACTCCTTATCTCCGTGCTGAATCTATAGTTTGTACCCTCCCGGCCCTGCACGGCTGCTCCCCGGGATGGCACACAGTCGGTTTGCTCTGCCTACTGCGTTGTATTTAGTGTATCACATTACGACTGATTTGGCAAGTGCCATATCTTGAATTTTTTTAACGGTAAGTCGCAACTAACTACCGCTGTAGTCCGTTATTTGTCCTCTTTATCAGCGGGGAGCGGTGTGCGCTTGCCGCCGCGGACATAGACGCATTCGTCGCGCTTATAGATGCGCGGCGCCAGAATTTCCACGTTGGAGCGCACCTTCAGTGTGCCCGCCACCACGTTCACTTCAATGACCGTGCCTTCACCGTCCGGCGTGCGGACGATGCTGCCCACCTGCGGCGTGATCGAGTTCAGATATTCATAGCTCTTTTGTTCATAAGCCAAACAGCACATCAGGCGTCCGCACGACCCACTGATCTTGGCGGGGTTCAAGCTCAGCCCCTGCTCCTTCGCCATCTTGATGGACACGGGCTGGAAGTTTTTCAAAAACCGGCTGCAGCAGAACGGCTGACCGCAAAGACCCAGGCCGCCCAGCATCTTGCTCTCATCGCGCACGCCGATCTGGCGCAGCTCGATGCGGGTGTGGAAGATGCCGGCCAGGTCCTTGACCAGCTCACGGAAGTCCACACGGCCATCGGCGGTGAAATAGAACATGATCTTGGAGCGGTCGAGGGTGTATTCGGCCTCCACCAGCTTCATTTCCAGCCCGTGGCGGGCGATGCACTCCTGACAGGTGTGGTAGGCGCGCTTCTCATCCTCGCGGTTCTGGCGCATCCGGCGCACATCCACGCTGTCGGCCATCCGGGTGATGGGCTTGAGCGCCTTGGAAACGGCGCTGTCGGCGATCTCCTTCACGCCCTGCACCACCTCGCCGCACTCAATGCCGCGGGCGGTCTCCACGATCACGTATTCGCCGGTTTTGATGTCGGCCCCGGCAGGGTCGAAATAATAGCTTTTGCCGTTTTCCTTGAAACGGACAGAAATGACTTTTTTCATACTGTTCCTCACAGGGGAAACTCCCCTATCTTGTAAAAAGGCCTGCAGAAGGGCCTATAGATCCATTCTGAAGATTATTATAGCATAAACGTTGAAAATTGAACAGCCCTCTCAGACTCACTTCGTTCGCCGGCATCCCGCAGGGATGACGGAGAGGGTGATATCCGTAAAAATTTTCATCCTCTGCAACATTCCGCCCCGCTCATTCGTATCCCACTTGAACTCCGTCTGAAATTTGATCTCCAAAACGTCAAAAAACTGAGGTATCACCCGGATTTCACAAAAGATTTTCAAGATTTGCTAAAGAATCTCCGGGCAAGCCTTGCAAGCCCCGGAACCGGGTGTATAATAGGGATATCGACTTTGAGCCGCTCTGAGAAAAAAGAGCAGCCGCGCAATGCGTGGGAAAACACAGAAACGGTAGGAAGAAATGGAAAAATTCAGCGTCAAAAAACCGTTCACCGTTCTGGTTGCAGTCATCATGGTCATTATGCTGGGCCTTGTGTCCGTGCAGAATATGCAGACCAACCTGCTGCCAAACGTGAACACACCGTACCTGATGGTGGTCACGGTCTATCCCGGTGCCAGCCCGGAGCGTGTGGAGAACGAGGTCTCCGACGTGATGGAGAGTGCGCTGGGCACCATCTCGGGCGTGAAAAACGTCACCGCCACCTCGGCAGAAAACTACAGTCTGCTGCTGATGGAGTTTGAGGATGATACGGACATGAACAGTGCCGTGGTCAAGGTGTCCAACAAGGTGGATCAGACCACCTCCAGCCTGCCAAGCACCTGCATGACCCCCTCCATCATTGAATATACCCTGAACATGAACGCCTTTATGACCGTGGCCGTCAGCCGCGAGGGCAGCGATTCCTATGAGCTGGCCGATTTCGTCAACGACACCATGGTCCCCTATATCGAGCGTCAGGGCGGCGTTTCCAATATTTCCGCCAATGGTCTGGTTACCCGGATGGTGCAGGTGCAGCTCGATCAGGAAAAGATCGATGCCATCAACGAAAAGCTGCTGGAGGTCATTGACGTGCAGCTGGCCGATGCAAAGGCCCAGCTGGACGCTGCCGAGGCCCAGATCGAGGCAGGCAGAAAGGAGTACGAGACCCAGCTGGCCAATTACGACAAGCTGGTCAGCGATACCATCAACAGCCAGTACTCCGGTGAGCTGCAGGAATCCTTCATGCTGGTCAAGAAGCAGGCACAGGCCCTTCTGGAGAGCGTCAACCAGCTCATTGCCGTGGTCAACGAGCCTGAGATCCAGCAGGCCCTGATCGATGTGCGGGACGGCCTGCAGCGGGTCGTGGACAAGTTCAACGAGACCGGAATGCAGGATATCGATTCTCTGATCGAGATCGTGGCGGAGCTGCGCGATATCACCGATAAGCTGACCACCGCTTTGCAGGATCTGCAGCAGCGCCTGAACGCGCAGGGCGACACCGCCGGCACAACGGCCGGGGAGCTGGTCGATGATCTGCAGGTGCAGCAGAGCCTGAGCAACATTTATAACACGCTGGAGAGCACCATCAAGGCCATGGACGACGTGCCCGGCCTGATGGACCAGTTTACCCAGATCGTGGGCACCTATTCCCAGCAGCAGCTGCAGGCCTATATCAAGTTCACCGAGGCCCGTGAGATGCTGAACAATTACGAGCAGCAGCTGGCAGATGCCAAGCAGCAGTATGAGGATGCCAAGCAGAAGGCCATGGAGAACTCCGACGTGGCCAAGATGCTGGATATCAACACACTGGCACAGCTGATCTATGCCCAGAACTTCTCCATGCCCGCCGGTTATGTCAAGGATTCCAGCAACAAGTCCTGGCTGCTGAAGGTCGGCGAGGAGTACGACAGCATCGAGGATATCTCCGGTGCCCTGCTGCTCCATGTGGACGGCTTTGGCGATGTCCGCCTGTCTGACGTGGCCGATGTGCAGATCATTGACAACGCGGAGGACAGCTTTACCCGCCTGAACGGCGAGCGCTCCGTGGTGCTGAAAATCTTCAAGAGCAATTCTTCCAGCGCCGGTGAAGTTTCCGGCAACTGCAAGGCCGCCTTCAAGGAGCTGGAACAGAAATACGATGGCCTGCATGTGGTCGTGCTGTCCAACCAGGGCAACTACATCAGCATTATCGTCAGCAGCATCCTGAGCAGTATGCTCATCGGCGCGGCCCTTGCCATCATCGTGCTGGCCATCTTCCTCAAGGATATCAAGCCCACGCTGGTGGTCGGCATCAGTATCCCGCTGTCGGTGCTGTTTGCCGTGGTGCTCATGTACTTCACCGGTCTGGATATGAACATTATGACGCTGGCGGGCCTGTCCCTCGGCATTGGTATGCTGGTGGATAACTCCATCGTCGTCATCGAGAACATCTACCGTCTGCGCAGCCGCGGCGTGCCCGCAGCCCGCGCGGCGGTCCAGGGCACCAAGCAGGTGGGCATGGCCATCATGGCTTCCACCCTCACCTCTGTCTGCGTGTTCCTGCCCGTCATCTTCACTTCCGGTGTCATCAAGAGCCTGCTGCAGCCCATGTCCATGTGCATCGGCTACTGCCTGGCTGCTTCCCTCATCGTGGCCCTGACGGTTGCCCCGGCGGCCTCCTCTACCCTGCTGAAAAACTCCAAGCCCAAAGAGCTCAAGTGGTTCGACAAGGTGCAGGAAAAGTACGTCAAGAGCCTGGAATGGTGCTTCCAGCACCGCTGGGCACCGCTGGGCGCGGCAGTGGTGCTGCTGGTGTTCTGCGGCTGGCGCGTGATGTCCATGGGCGTTGAGATGCTGCCCACCATCACCAGCAACGAGGCCATCGTCACCCTCTCCACCGAGAAGGATATGACCAAGGAAGAATCCTATGCCGTGGCTGAGAATGTCATTGATGCCCTGCTGGCTGTGGACAACGTGGAAGAGGTGGGCGTTACCACCGACAGCCGCGTGGCCGGAATGGATGTCGGCCAGCTGGGCCTGCCCCAGACCATCACCGACCTGCTGAACGCCGCCAACAGCTACGGCACCTACCAGATCAACGTGATGCTGGACGAGAGCCTCTCCTCCCGGCAGATCGAACAGGCCCGCGAGGCGCTGGAGGAAGCTGTGAACGGCGTGGAGAACTGCACTGCCACCGTTGAGATCAGCGGAATGCAGGAGCTGACCAGCCAGCTGGATATGGGCCTGACCGTCCAGATCTCCGGCAACGACATCGACACCATGACCGCCCTCTCCGAGAAGGTGGTGGATATGGTCAACGAGATGGACGGCTTCACCAATGCCACCAACGGTCTGGGCAGCGGCGATGCCACCATCAACCTGCAGATCGACCGGGATAAGGTCCGCTCCTACGGCCTGACCGTGGCGCAGGTCTACCAGCAGATCGCCGCCAAGCTGACCACCACCACCACGGCCCAGACCCCCGTTGCCATCGATGGCTCCACCATGAACGTCCAGATCAGCAACAATCTGGACCCCATGACCAAGGAAAACATGATGGATATGACCTTTACGACCTCCGTCATGGCCGCCGACGGCACCACCGAGACCGGCACCTGCACGCTGGGCGATATGGCCACCTGGGTCACCGGCTCCACCCCGGACTCCATCACCAGCAAGAACCAGACCCGCTATATCAGTGTGACGGCGGACGCAGTGGAGGGCACCAATACCACCACCGAGACCCGCGCGCTGGAAAAGAAGCTGAACGAGTTTGCCGCATCCGATGAGATGCCCGAGGGCTGCAGCTTCTATATGGGCGGCGGCTCTGAGATCAACGGCATGGTGGTGGATCAGATGGGCCAGTGGATGTTCCTGGCGCTGCCCTTCGTCTACCTTGTTATGGTGGCCCAGTTCCAGAGCCTGCTCTCCCCCTTCATCGTTCTGTTCACCATTCCGCTGGCCTTTACCGGCGGCCTGCTGGGCCTGCTGCTCACCGGCCAGCAGTTGACCATGATCTCCATGATGGGCTTCATCGTCCTGATGGGCACGGTCGTCAACAACGGTATCGTGTTCGTGGATTACGCCAACCAGCTGCGCATCGGCGGCATGGAGCGCCGCGCGGCCCTGATCGCCACCGGCAAAACACGAATGCGCCCCATCCTGATGACCACCCTGACCACCGTTCTGGCCATGCTCCAGCTGGTGTTCAGCGGCGATATGGCCAGCCAGCTGATGAGCGGCATGGCCATCGTCATCATCTTCGGCCTGACTTACGCCACCCTGATGACCCTGTACGTTGTGCCCCTGATGTATGACATCCTCTTCAAGAAGCCGCCGCTGAACGTGGATATCGGCGATGAGAACCTTGACGACATCCCCGATGATGCCGCCGAGTATATCGCCCAGAACAGCGCTCAGCCGGAGTAAGAAAACTTCCCCAAAGCACCCTTCACAGCCATGTGAGGGGTGCTTTTTGTCAATCTGCTAAAAAAATCGCCGCAGCTTTGGAACAGTCTCCAAAAATTGGGGAATTCAATAAAAAATATTGACAGGGGGGGGGGGGGGTAGATGTAAAATGAGTTCACAATACAGAAGGTGTAGGGGTATGCTTTCTGTGTGGTAAAATATCATTTTACATTGGAGGTTCTACAAATGAAAATGCTCAAGAAAATGGCCGCCCTTCTGCTGGTCGGCGTAATGGCTCTGGCACTGCTCACCGCTTGCGGCGATGAGGCTCCTGCAAAGAGCACTGCGGAACAGGCTGAAGATGCAATGACTATCGCAATTAACCAGTCTTTGGAAGCTGACTTCAAGAACGATGAGACCTTGAAGAATCTTGCCCGGAAGGCCATCGCCGACAGGGTGGAAGAAGACGGAAAATTCAAAGATGGATTTATGGTCGTTGATCAGGAAAATAAAGTGATGTGTGTGATTTTCCCTGCTGATCGAAGCACCGCGCTCGGTTTTACTGCTGATCAGGTCGCACAGATGAAAGACCCGGCTTTTACAAAGGCTTTTGTTGAATCTTTCCGTAATGCATCTAACATGGATGATGATGATGTGAAAAAAATTAATGCAATTGGTGTTGGTGCTGTAACAAAGGGAGACAAGACCTACATTGCCATTGCAGTGAAAGTGAAAACTGCCAAGTAAATCTTAAAACTGAACTTATCCCAAGCCCCGGAGCGCCTACCCCTGGCCCTCCGGGGCTTTTTTTGGCCTATGGGGCAGAACTTACAAAAAATCTCTCGAAATATTGGATAGATTCCCTTAAAAAATGCCAACACAGAAGGGGAAAATTGTGATATAATCAAAACAATAAAGGATAAAACAGAGAGTGTGCTGTCCTGAAAAAATACAAAAGGAGGCGAGCCCTATGGCACAGTTTCTCTCCAAGCCCTTTGGCATGACCCCAAACGGCGAAAAGATCAATGAATACATCATCTCGAACCCCGGCGGGCTGGCGGTCAGTGTGCTGAACTACGGCTGTATCATCAAGAATATCTGGGTGCCCACCAAGCGCGGGCCGGTGGATGTGGTGCTGGGCCACGACACCTACGCCGATTATGTCAAGGACTTTGAATCGTCCGGCAGTACCTGCTGCGGCGCGTTCGTGGGCCGGTACGCCAACCGCATTGAGAATGCCGTGTTCAATGTGGGCGGCAAGACCTATCAGCTGGAAGCCAACAACGGCAAAAACCACCTGCACGGCACCTTCCCGCGCAAGCTGTATGAGGTAAAGGCCTTTGGCGATACCCTGCTTCTGGAGGCCGAGAGCCCCGATGGAGAGGATGGTTTCCCGGGAAATCTGAAGATCTCGGTGCGGTATATCCTGACCGAGGACAACGCCCTGCGGATGGACTACCGTGTCTCCTCTGATGCCGACACCATCATCAACCTGACCAACCACACCTACTTCAATCTGGATGGCGGCGGCGATGTGCTGGGCCAGAAGCTGCGCATCTATGCGTCCCGCTATCTGGAGGGCAACAACGAGACCTGCCCCACCGGCAATATCCTGCCCGTGGCGGGCACGCCGATGGATTTCCGGGCGGGCAAGCCCATTGGCCGGGACATCGACACCGGCTTTTCCCAGACCACCATGGTGGGCGGCGGCTATGACCACTGCTTTGTCATCGACAGGGGCCGCGGTGCCAGCCAGAGCCTGTGCGCCTGGGCTTCCAGCGATAAGACCGGCATCAGCATGAAGGTCTATACCACCCAGCCCGGCGTGCAGCTCTACACCGGCAATTTCCTGCAGGACTGCCCTGCCCCCGGCAAGGGCGGCGTGCCGATGCAGAAATACGGAGGCTTTGCGCTGGAGACCCAGCACTTCCCCTGCAGCCCCTCCCACCCGGAGTTCCCCTCCACCGCCCTGCGGGCCGGGAAAGTGTTCCGTGCCAACACCACCCTGCGGTTCTTCACCGGCAAACAGTGCGGGAAACTGTAAAATGCAGCCCTCTCATTCAAAGCCTGACAGCTTTGCCCGGGAGGGCCTTTTTCTCTGATTTGCACAAAGCGTTCCATCACTCCATGTGCAAAACACAAAAAACGCTTGTAAATCAATGCGCGGAAAAATAAATGGAAACAAAAATCCATCCTTATAAAATTCCCGTTACTTGATTCTGCGGCCAAAACGTTGTATCCTTGTGGCAGAAGGCGGGCCTGCCCCGCGCAAGCAACTTTGGTGACGAGAAGAGAGGTACTTTTATGGCAATTTTGGTTTCCGGCGGTGCCGGTTATATCGGCAGCCACACCTGTATCGAACTGCTGAACGCTGGCTTTGACATCGTGGTGGCAGATAACTATTACAACGCTTCCCCCGTGGTGCTGGATCGGGTCAAGCAGATCACCGGCAAGGACTTCCGGTTCTATCAGGCCGATATGACAAAGCACGAGGACGTGGAGAAGATCTTCACCGAGTGCCCTGATATCGATGCTGTCATCCAGTTTGCCGCCTATAAGGCTGTGGGCGAGAGTGTTTCCAAGCCCATCGAGTACTACTATAACAACCTCAACTGCACCCTGGTCATTCTGGACGTGATGCGCCGCCACAACTGCCGCAACTTCGTGTTCAGCTCCTCCGCCACCGTCTACGGTGACCCCGCCAGCGTGCCCATCACCGAGAATTTCCCCGTGGGTGCCACCACCAACCCCTACGGCACCACCAAGGCCTTTACCGAGCGCATCCTGACCGATGTCTGCAAGGCTGACCCCACTCTGAATGTGGCCCTGCTCCGTTACTTCAACCCCATCGGTGCCCACAAGTCCGGCCTGATCGGCGAGGACCCCAACGGCATCCCCAACAACCTGATGCCCTACATCGCCAAGGTGGCCGTGGGCAAGCTGGAAAAGGTGCACGTCTTTGGCAACGACTACCCCACCCCCGACGGCACCGGCGTGCGCGATTACATCCATGTGGTTGACCTGGCCCGGGGCCATGTCTGCGCCATCAAGAAGCTGCAGACCAACTGCGGCCTGTTCATCTGCAATCTGGGCACCGGCCACGGCTACAGCGTGCTGGATGTCATCCATGCCTTTGAGAAGGCCTGCGGCAAGCAGATCCCCTATGTGATCGATCCCCGCCGCCCCGGCGATATCGCCGAGTGCTATGCCGACCCCACCAAGGCCAAGAATGAGCTGGGCTGGGTGGCTGAGTACGGCATCGAGGAGATGTGTGCCGACAGCTGGAACTGGCAGAAGAACAACCCCGACGGCTACCACACCGTGAAGTAAACAGAACTGTTCTCAAAACGCACCTTTGAACGTGAAAATTCAGGGGTGCGTTTTCTTTTGCCCGGAAATCTGCCGGAACAGGAGAAAGATTTCTACAAAAAACAGCGGGGACAGGCGAGAATTTTTGCCGCTTCCTGCCTTGACAATGCCTTTGAGTTAGCTTATATTAAGACTGTTCACATACACTAACATTTTGTCGAAGGAAAGGCATCTGCCATGACATTAAAGGAACTGAAGATCGGCGAAAGTGCCGTGATCGATACAGTGGGCGGAACGGGAGAACTCCGCCAGCATTTTCTGGATATGGGGCTGATTCCCGGCGAGAAGGTCACGCTGGTGAAATTTGCCCCCATGGGAGACCCCATGGAGCTGCAGATCCACGGCTATGAGCTGACCCTGCGGCTGGACGATGCGGCACGGATCGAGATCACCCCGGCGGAAGCACCCGCAGCAGCTCCGGCACGGAAGGCTGGCCGGATGGTGGAGCACCCGGGCCTGGGCGAGGGCGGCCGCTACCACACCAAAAAGGGCGAACACCCGCTGCCGGAGGGAACGGTGCTGACGTTTGCGCTGGCCGGAAATCAAAACTGCGGCAAAACGACCCTGTTCAACCAGCTCACCGGCTCCAACCAGCATGTGGGCAACTTTCCGGGCGTGACAGTGGACCGCAAGAGCGGTGCCATCCGGGAATATCCCGATACCGAAGTCACCGACCTGCCCGGTATCTACTCCATGTCGCCCTATTCCAGCGAGGAGATCGTGACCCGCCAGTTCATCATTGGCGAAAAGCCCACGGGCATCATCAACATCGTGGATGCCACCAACATCGAGCGCAACCTGTACTTAACGATGCAGCTGATGGAGCTGGACACCCCCATGGTGCTGGCACTGAATATGATGGATGAGGTGCGCGGCAACGGCGGCACCATCAACATCAACGAGATGGAAGCGATGCTGGGCATCCCGGTGGTCCCCATTTCCGCCGCCAAGAACGAGGGCGTGGATGAGCTGGTGGATCACGCCATCCATGTGGCAAAGTATCAGGAGCGTCCGGGCCGGATGGACTTCTGCGGCGAGGATGACCACGGCGGTGCGGTTCACCGCTGCATCCACGGCATCATCCACCTCATCGAGGACCACGCCCGGGCGGCGGGGATCCCGGTGCGCTTTGCCGCCACAAAGCTGGTGGAAGGCGACCCCCGCATTGAGGAGGCCCTGAAGCTGGATCAGAACGAAAAAGAGATGATCGAGCATATCATCCTGCAGATGGAGCAGGAGCGCGGTCTGGACCGCGCCGCTGCCATTGCAGACATGCGGTTCCACTTTATCCATCAGCTGGTGAATCAGACCGTGGTAAAGCCCCACCAGAGCAAGGAGCAACTGCGCAGCGCAAGGATCGACCGCTTCCTCACCGGAAAGTACACGGCGATCCCGGCGTTCGTGGGCATCATGGCGCTGGTGTTCTATCTGACCTTCGGCGTGATCGGCGCGGGGCTGCAAGGCCTGCTGGAACTGGGCATTGAGAACCTGACGATCCTTGTGGACAATGCCCTGACGGCGTGGAACGTCAACGAAGCAGTGCATTCGCTGGTGATCGACGGCATCTTTACCGGTGTGGGCAGTGTGCTGAGCTTCCTGCCCATCATCGTGACCCTGTTCTTCTTCCTTTCCCTGCTGGAGGATACCGGCTATATGGCCCGTGTGGCCTTTGTGATGGACAAGCTGCTGCGGCGCATCGGTCTTTCGGGCCGCAGCATCGTGCCCATGCTCATCGGCTTTGGCTGCACGGTCCCCGGCGTGATGGCAAGCCGCACGCTGCCCTCGGAGCGGGACCGGAAAATGACCATCCTGCTCACGCCCTTTATGAGCTGCTCGGCCAAGCTCCCAATCTACAGCCTGTTTGCGGTGACCTTCTTCCCGGAGTACGCCGCACTGGTCATGGTGGGCCTGTATTTCCTGGGCATCCTTGTGGGCATTGGTATGGCCTTTCTGCTCAAGGGGACGCTGTTCAAGGGCGAGGCCGTGCCCTTTGTCATGGAGCTGCCCAACTACCGCCTGCCCGGCCTGAAAAATGTGGCCCAGCTGCTCTGGGAAAAGGCCCGGGATTTCCTCGAGCGTGCCTTTACGGTCATCTTCCTGGCAACCATCATCATCTGGTTCCTGCAGAACTTTGACTTCCAGCTCAGCCTGACCGCAGACCCGCAGGAGAGCATCCTGGCCTGGATCGCCAGCGGCATCGCGCCGTTGTTCGCGCCGCTGGGCTTTGGCGACTGGCGGGTGTCCACGGCGCTGATCACCGGCTTTATGGCAAAGGAGAGCGTCGTCTCCACCCTTACCATCCTGTATGGCTCCTCTGCCGCACTGGGCGCGGCGCTCAGCCCGGCGGCAGCGGCTCCCCTGCTGGTGTTCTGCCTGCTCTACACCCCCTGCATCGCCGCTGTGGCATCGGTCAAGCGGGAGATGGGCGGCCGCTGGGCCACCGTTATGGTCGTGAACCAGTGCGTTGTGGCATGGCTTGCCGCGCTCATTGTGCGGTTCCTCGCCGTGGCGGTGCTGTGACCCTGTCCTGAAGCATATCAAAAGCCCGTACCGTGAAAATCTTCATGGTGCGGGCTTTTTGCGTTGGACAAAATATATGGATCAGTTGATTTCACGCCGCCTGCCCTTGACAACAGAGATTTCCTGTGCTAAAATACTTCAAAAATGAACAATTCAAAAAGAGAGAAAGAAGGGTGCGCAATGCGTGAGCTGAACCCCAGTGTGGAATTTGCCAACAAGACGGGCCTTGCGTACAGCACCGTCTGCAAGCCGCTGTGCCAGAAGCTGCACCTGCCGCAGACAGCGTTTGATATCCTGATGTTCCTTGCCAACAACCCCAGCTACACGACCGCCCGCGATATCGTGGAAGTGCGCCACATCAAGGCGAACCTTGTCTCGGTGAATGTGGACAAGCTGGTGCAGGAGGGCTTTCTGGAGCGCCGTCCGGTGCTGGGCGACCGCCGCAAAACGGAGCTTGCCTGCACCGAAAAGGCGCAGTCCATCATCGAACAGGGCCGCAGGATGCAGGATGATTTCATCCGCCGCCTGATGGCAGGGCTGGAGGAAGAAAAACTCGAGATATTTTTTGAAGTCATCGATACGATGAGCGAAAATCTGGATGCGATCCTAGAAGGAGAAAAATAAGATGAATCTGCTGTTTACCATCATTGTTACCTTTTTTGCCGGGATGGGCGCGGGCCTGGGCACCGGCTTTGCGGGCATGAGCGCCGCCGCGGTCATCAGCCCGATGCTCATCACCTTCCTGGGGATGGACCCCTACATGGCGGTCGGTATTGCCCTTTCCTCGGATGTGCTGGCCAGTGCGGTGTCTGCCTACACCTACCACAAAAACAAGAACCTGGATATCAAGAACGGCCTGATCATGATGGCCAGTGTGCTGCTGTTCACCGTGGTGGGCAGTTGGGTGGCAAGCCTGGTGCCTTCCACCACCATGGGCAGCTTCTCGGTGTTTATGACGTTCCTGCTGGGCATTAAATTCATCGTCAAGCCCGTTATGACCACCAAAGAAGCCATGCAGGGGGTCTCTGCTGAGAAGCGTGCCCTCCAGTCCATCGTCTGCGGCGTGGTCATCGGGATGATCTGCGGCTTTATCGGTGCCGGCGGCGGCATGATGATGCTGCTCATCCTGACCAGCGTGCTGGGTTACGAGCTCAAAACTGCCGTGGGCACCAGCGTGTTTATTATGACTTTCACCGCCCTGACCGGTGCGGTCTCCCACTTTGCCATCGGCGGCGCACCGGACTGGACCGTGTTCATCCTCTGCGTCCTGTTCACCCTGCTGTGGGCCCGCATCGCCGCTGTCTTTGCCAATAAGGCCGATGCCAAGACCCTGAACCGTGCAACCGGCATCGTTCTGGTCGTGCTGGGCATCGTGGTCATGGGCTTCAATCTTTTGACAAAATAAACTGCAAAAGAAAAGGGCCTGTCTCCCGAAATTCCTTGGAGACAGGCTCTTTTTGTTGTACTTTGGGAAATTACTTTTCTTCGATGGTGGAGTGCTCGATCACCCAGTCGGCGGCGCGGCGGATGGCCTCGCTGCGCTGCATGGCGGGGATGTTGGCGTTGGCCTTGACCTCTTCCAGCGTTTTCTTGGTGCGGTCGGCGCGCTCCTGCAGGTTCTTGGTGATCTCCTCATCGGTGGGCACCAGACCCTCGTTCTGGGCGACCTGCAGCAGAGCCATCCGGGCGCGGGTGTTCTTCTCGGCGGCGGCGTGAACGTTGGCCGTGAAGTTCTCGCGGGTCTGGTGGATCTGGCTCAGGTAGCGGTCCAGGCTCATGCGCTGCATCTGGAGCTGCTGCTGGATGTTCTGCATCTCCTGCTGGTAGGTGCTCTCCACCAGAACGCTGGGGAGCTCGCCCTCAGCGGCAGAGGCCAGCTGGGTCAGCACCTGATCCTTGGCGCGGTTCAGGGCGCTGGCGTGCTTGCCGTCGTGCAGCTGCTTGCGCACCTGCTCCCGGAACGCTTCCATGGTGTCCACCTTGCCCACCTTCTTGGCAAAATCGCTGTTCAGGGCGGGCAGCTGGCGGACGCAGACATCAATCAGCTTGATCTTAAAGACAACGGGCTTTCCGGCCAGGTCCTTGACGTGATAGCGTACCGGGAAGGTGACGTTGATCTCGAATTCCTCGCCGCCCTTGTGGCCCAGAATGCCGTCCTCAAAGCCGGGGATCATCCGGCCGCTGCCCAGCTGCAGGGTCTGGTTCTGTGCGGAACCGCCCTGGAAGGGCTTGCCGTCCAGCAGGCCCTCGTAATCGATGTGAACGATGTTGCCCTTGACAGCCGGGCCCTTGTGGGGCACCAGCTCGGCGGCAGCATTGCGGCGGCGCTCCAGCACGGCATCGATCTCTTTGTCGGTGACGGCGGGGGTCACGCACTCCACATGGAAGCCGGTGGTCTGGGTCAGGTTCAGCTCCGGCTGCAGCGGGGTGGTGGCGGTTGCCACAAAGCCCTCGTCCTTTTTAACGCTGACCAGGTCATAGCTGGGATCATCCACCGCCTTGAAGCCGTGCTCGGCCATGGCGGCCTCGTACAGGGCAGGAACATCGCGATCCATCAGGTCGTTGATGGCATCATACCAGAATGTGTGCTCGCCGCGGTCGGCCTCGATCTGAGCACGGTCGGCCTCGCCCTTGGCAAAGCCCTTGATGGTGTAGCTGGCGCGGGTGCGCTCATACACCGCATTGGATGCGGTCTCCAGCTCCTCAGCCGTTGCGCTGAAGGTCATCTTGCAGACACTCTTTTCGGGAGTTTCCACGCTTACCAGTTTCATAGGAATCCAACCTCCGTGTTGCCCCAAAAGGAGCGATTTCAAACATTAATAAAGTTATTATAGCACAAGTGGGGCAAAAGCGGTATAATAAAAGAGAGAAAAAAGTGCGAAGCGGGCGAATTTTGCCCGGCGGAGCACGAAAGGATGTGCATCGGATGCGCTTGTTTGACGTTCTCGGGCCGGTTATGATCGGCCCCTCTTCCAGCCATACAGCGGGTGCCGCCCGGATCGGCTACACGGCCCAGAAGCTTCTGGGCGAGATCCCGGCGCAGGCGGATATCGGCCTGTACGGCAGTTTTGCCACCACCGGAAAGGGACATGGCACGGATAAAGCCCTGGTCGCCGGCCTGCTTGGCCTGCGGCCCGATGACCCCCGCCTGCCCGACAGCTTTGCCCTGGCCGCAGAGCAGGGCATGGCATTCCGGATCCATCCTGTGGAATTGCGCTCTGCGCACCCCAATACCGCTGTTCTCACCCTGACAGGTCGGGAGGGCCGGGTGCTTTCCATGAAAGCCGCTTCGGTGGGCGGCGGGCGCATCCGTGTGACCGAGATCGACGGCGTGCCCGCCGATTTCGGCGGCGACAGCAACACCCTGATCATTCACAATGAGGACACCCCCGGCTGCATCGCCGAGGTGACCACCTGCCTTGCCGTGCGCAGGATCAACGTTGCATCGATGCAGGTGTTCCGCGCAGGAACCGGCGGCTATGCCGTTATGGTACTGGAGTGCGATTCCCACATCCCCCACCCGCTGGAACGGAAGCTGGCGACCCTGCCCGGCATCCTGAAGGTGACCTGCCTGAACATCGACGAGCCCGAAGAAGACGCGGAGGAATGACCATGTCCTTTTTATCCTGTGAAGAAATGTTGGCCGCTGCCCGCAGCCAGAACCTCTCCCTTGCCGAGGCCATCCTGCGCAGTGATCTGGCCGAGAGTCGTCTGACCGAAGAGGCCAGCCGCCATGCCATGCATCACCTGTGGCATGTGATGGAGGCCACCAGCCGGGAGTATGACCCTGCCCAGCGCAGCCGCAGCGGCCTGTCCGGCGGCGATGCCGCCAAGGTGGAACAGGCCCATCAGGCGGGCAGAAGCTATGGCGGGGATTACCTTGCTGAGGTGACCGCCGAAGCCCTCAAGACCGCCGAGTGCAACGCCTGTATGAAACGGATCGTTGCTGCCCCCACGGCGGGCAGCTGCGGTGTGCTCCCGGCGGTGCTGCTTCCCCTTGCCCGTGCAGGCGAGGCCGATGAAGAAGCCATCTGTGATGCCCTCTATGTGGCCGCAGGCTTCGGGCAGGTCATCGCCGCCCGGGCCACTCTGGCCGGTGCCGAGGGAGGCTGTCAGGCTGAGGTGGGAGCCGCCAGCGCCATGGCCGCCGCCGCCCTCTGCCACCTGAAGGGCGGCACGCCGGAGCAGTGCGCCGCCGCTGCCGCTATGGCACTGGGCAACCTGCTGGGCCTGGTCTGCGACCCTGTGGCCGGTCTGGTGGAGGTGCCCTGCATCAAGCGCAATGTTGTTGGTGCCGTGAACGCCGTTTCCTGCGCCAATATGGCGCTTGCGGGGGTGGATTACGCCATCCCCTGCGATGAAGTCATCGATGCCATGGGCCGCGTGGGCAGTCTGCTCTCCCCTGATCTGCGGGAGACCGGTCAGGGCGGCCTTGCCGCAACGCCGACCGGTGTCCGCATCGCCGAGCGTCTGGCAGAGGAAGCCTGAGGTTTGCGCGAAGAATTACGAAGAATACTGAAAAAACGAAAAGACGTACTTTTCTGTACGAAAAAATAAAAAACGAAAATAAAATCAAAAAATCTGCAAAAAACTGTTGACAAACCCCGCCCTGCGTGATAAAATACATCTTGTTCCGACCGGAACGTATGCGTTGGTAGCTCAGCTGGATAGAGTGACTGACTACGAATCAGTA
>OHCJ01000273.1_pt1 | contig 16255 bp, 17 predicted proteins | sample 1566821 | NCBI WGS metagenome assembly OHCJ01 (sample SAMEA3879545, study PRJEB24766) | human gut metagenome | biome: human-associated habitat; feature: feces | place: USA | collected 1985/1987 | reverse complement strand
GATTCGCATCCGCCGCCGGGTCCGAGCCAGCGCCAGCTTCAGGCCCTCCCACAGGTACGGCAGCGCCGACCGGATATCGCCGGGCGTCAGGCCCAGCTTCCGCTTCTCCCGGGGCGCTGCCTTCTGCTTTTCGGGCGGATTCTTTTTCTCCTTGTGCTTTTTCTGTTTTTTGGGCTTTTTCGGGGGACTCGGCACGATCTGTATCCGCACAGGCCCCGCTGCGGCGGTGACCCGCAGCTCGTCGCCGAAGGCGATGCGCACCCCCACCCGCAGAAACAGCACCAGCAGGATCAGTGCCAGCAATATGCCCAGTATCCACAGTGCGACCATGCAGGGTCCCCCTTCCTGTAATTATTGTTCCGGCTCCTGAACGGCGCCGTCGTCATTCAGCCGCAGCTGTCCGTCGGCCTCCAGGCCTGGGATCTCCGGCAGATCGTCCAGCGAGTTCAGATGAAATGCCCGCAGAAACGCCTTGGTGGTGCGGTACAGCCGGGGCCGTCCCGGCACCTGCAGCCGCCCGCACTCCTCGATCAGGTGCCGGTCCAGCAGCAGGCCCACGGTGTAGGCGCTGTCCACGCCGCGAATTTGGTCCACATAGGCCCGGGTGGTGGGCTGATAGTAGGCGATGATGGTCAGCACCTCCAGCGCCGGCTGCGAGAGTTTGGGCGGCTTGCGCTGCTCGAGCGTGCGTCGGATGTAGTCGGCATACTCCGGGGCGGAGCAAAGCTGCAGCAGATCGTTCATCTGCACCAGGCGCATACCGCAGCGGTTTTCCTCATACGCCGCAGCAAGGTCCTTGGCAGCCGAGATGATCGTCTGCGTCTGCTCACCGGTGACAAGCGCGATGCGCGACGCCGGCACGGGATCACCCGCTGCAAATAAGATGGCCTCAATGACCGAAAGCAATTCATCGTGTTCCATAAAACTTCTCACTCAACAATGGATTCCAGAATATCGTCCGTCGTACCGCCCGTGAAGCTTGCGACATACTCGCCGTTTTGCTCCGAGAGCATCAGGTGGCCGAGACTGCACAGCTCGAGCACGGACAAAAAGGTCGCCACGATCTCGCTGCGGCTCGCGCACTGACCGTAGAGCGCATTGAGAGACATGCTCCCCCGCTCACGCAGCTCGTCAATGAGCGTGCGGCACTTATCGCGCACACTGTAGATGATGCGTTTGGGCGCTGCCAGCTGCAGCGTATCCGTCGACGCTGCACCACCGCGCGTAAAAACGGACAGCAGTGCGCGCAGAAGATCGGCCTCCTCGATGCGGTAGCGGTACTCCCCCGCCGCCTTCGGGAGCGGCTCCGGCGGGCGCGACAGATAGTGCAGCCCGGTCTGCGCCGCGGCCTCGAGCATCGGCGTGACGGTCTTGACCGCCGCATACGTATCCTTGCACTTGAGCTGCTCGAGCGAGGCAATGAGCTGCTCAAGCTCCGTGACCTCCTTCTCCTCGGTGAGGAGCATACGCGTCTTGATATAAAGCAGATACGACGCCATCTGCACAAACTCGCTCGCGATCTCGAGATCGAGCTTTTCCATGGCGTTGAGGTACTCCAGATACTGATCGAGGATGTCCGAGATCTTGATGTCGCGGATCTCAATCTTATTCTTCGACAGCAGCAGCAGGATCAGACTCAGCGGACCTTCAAAATCCGCCATCTCGCTCTTGTCGTGGATGATGCCCTCGAGAAAATAAGTTGGATCGCCCGGCTTAGCCGAAGATGCCGATAAGTTCATAGCCCCACTCCGCAAATACAAAGAGTTTGTCAAACGCGGCATCCGTCACCGTGGTGAGCGGCTTGCCAAGCACGCCGCTCGCGACCAGTACGAGCAGCAGGATCATCCCGTAGCGCTCATAGCGCATGAGCTTTGCATAGGCCGCGTCGGGCAGCAGCGCAAAGAGCACCTTTGACCCGTCGAGCGGCGAGACCGGGATGATGTTGAAAATGGCCAGCGCCAGACTGATGTACGCCGTCAGCCAGATCATGTCCAGCAGAAACTGTACTGAGTACAGCGCCCGGTACAGCAGGCCGTACAGAAACAGAAACACCAGCGCGAGCAGCACATTGGACACCGGACCGGCCAGCGCCGTAAGCGCCATGCCGCGCTTGGGATTGCGAAAGCGCATCATGTTCACCGGTACGGGCTTCGCCCAGCCGAACTTGAACACGACCATCATCAGCAGACCCATCATGTCGATATGTTTAAGCGGGTTGAGCGTGAGACGCCCGGCATCCTTCGCCGTCGGATCGCCGAGACGATATGCGACCCAACCGTGCGACACCTCGTGAAACGTGATGCACAGCAGCGCCGGAACGACCGACAGCACGATATTGAGCAGATACGACCAGTCCAGCCCGTGCCAGATCGATTGCAGTGTGTTCACGCACGCACCTCCCATTCCTACAAAGTTGCATTATAGCAAGTCCCCGTCAAAAAAACAAGTGCAGAGCGCGCGATCGCACGCTCTGCACAGCGTTTTTGATTCAGCCAACGGCACGCAGGATCTCCCCGAGCAGCGCCTCGCGCCCGGTGCCCTTCTCCGCCGAAAACGGCAGCAACACCGCGTCATCCGGCAGCAAAAGCGTCGCGCGGATGCGCGCGAGATTCGGCTCGATCTCCGACTTTTTGAGCTTGTCGCACTTGTTGGCCACGACGACCATCGGGCAGCCGGTGGAATGAAACCACGCGGCCATCGTCTCATCATCCGCCGTGGGTTTGTGGCGGGCGTCAACGATCATGACGCCGAGCGTGATGCGCGCAGGGTCAGCGAAGAAATCCTCCATGAGCTTACCCCAGCGGTCGCGCTCCGTTTTGGCAACGCTGGCATAGCCGTAGCCCGGCAGGTCGACAAAGTACGCACGACGGTCGATGCAGAAATAATTGACATGGACGGTCTTGCCGGGCTGCGAGCCGACGCGGGCAAAATTTTTGCGGTTGAGCAGCCGGTTGATGACCGAGGACTTGCCGACGTTCGACTTGCCGGCAAAGACGATGCACGGCAGGTCAGCCGCCAGAAAGCCGGACGGGCTGACGGCGGACTTGAGAAACTCCGCCTTGTTCAGGTTCAGGGTCGGCATACGCTCACCTCACTGGCGCAGATTGACGTTTGCGGTGTCGGCGTGCGCGTCGGAATGCGCCGCCTTGACGGCCGCGGCAAACCGGCGGCCGAACGCAACATCGAGGATCTTGTCCACATGGTCGGTCGTGACGAACTTGAGCGCGCTGCGCACGGTCGGGTCAATCTCCTCCAGATCCTTTTCGTTCTCACGCGGGATGATGACCGTCGTGATGCCGATGCGCATGGCAGCCATCGTCTTTTCCTTCAGGCCGCCGATCGGCAGGATACGGCCGCGCAGCGTGATCTCACCCGTCATGGCAAGATCGCGGCGCACGGGCGTGTTCGTGAGCGCGGAGATGACCGCGATGCAGATCGTGATGCCGGCTGACGGACCGTCCTTCGGCACGGCTCCCTCCGGGAAGTGAATGTGGATATCCTTGTTCTTATAAAACTCCGGGTCGATGCCGAGCAGCTGTGCACGGCTGCGGATATAGGTGACAGCGGCCTGCGCCGACTCCTTCATGACGTTGCCGAGGTTGCCGGTCAACTCAAGCTTGCCCGTGCCGTCGAGCACGGCGACTTCGACATCGAGTACTTCCCCACCGACGGACGTCCACGCAAGGCCGCGCACAAGGCCGACCTCGTCCTGCGCATAGACACGCTCCGGCTCGTAGCGCGCGGGGCCGAGATAATTGGCCACGCTGCCGGCGCGCAGCTGCACGCGCTTGCACTCACCGAGCGCGATGCGCTTGGCGGTCTTGCGGCAGACGGCGGCAAGGTTACGTTCAAGCACACGCACGCCGGACTCCCGCGTATAGAGCGTGATGATCTCACGGATGGCATCGTCGCTCACGCGCAGCTGCGCCTGCTTGAGACCGTGCTTCTTGCGCTGCTTGGGCAGCAGATGCTGCTTTGCGATCTGGAGCTTTTCCTCATCAGTATAGCTCGAGAGCTCAATGACCTCCATGCGGTCGAGCAGCGGGCGCGGGATGGTGTCGAGCGTGTTTGCCGTGAGCACGAAAAACACGTCCGACAGGTCGACCGGGATCTCCATGAAGTTATCCCGGAAATGATCGTTCTGCTCCGCGTCGAGCACCTCGAGCAGCGCCGAGGACGGGTCGCCGCGGTAGTCGCTGCCGAGCTTGTCGATCTCATCGAGCACCATGACGGGGTTCATGCTGCCGGCGATGGTCAGACCGTTGATGATGCGCCCGGGCATCGCGCCGACGTACGTCTTGCGGTGACCACGGATCTCCGCCTCATCGTGCACGCCGCCGAGGGAGATGCGCGAGAGCTTGCGGTTCGTGGCATGGGCAATGCTCATGGCGATGCTCGTCTTGCCCGTGCCCGGAGGGCCGACCAGACACAGCACGCCGCCCTTGACATCGGGCGCGAGCTGGCGCACGGCCAGATATTCCGTGATGCGGTCCTTGACCTTTTCGAGGCCGAAATGCTCATCATCGAGCACTTTGCGCGCAGCGCGCACATCGAGCCGCTCCTCAGTGCGGGTGTTCCACGGCATCACGAGGCAGATGTCCAGATAATTGCGGATGACGGACGCCTCCGACGAGCCGAACGGCTGTTTTTTGAGTCGGTCGACTTCCTTGAGCAGGCGCTGCTCGGATTCCTCCGGCAGGTGCAGCGCCTGGATCTTCTCCCGATAGGCGGTGCTCTCGGAGTCGGGGTCGTCCGCCTCGCCGAGCTCTGCCTGAATGATCTTCATCTGCTCGCGCAGCAGATACTCCTGCTGCGTCTGGTTGAGACGGTCCTGAGCCGCCTCCTCGAGCTGATGCTGCAGGCCGAGCACGCTCGTCTCATGCAGCAGCATTTTCGACAGCAGCGTAAGCCTGCGGCTCGGCCGCGTCTGCTCAAGCAGCTCCTGCTTCTGCTCGGGACGCAGAAATACGTGCTGCGCGATAAAATTCGACACAAAGCCGGCGTTCGTGCTGCCAAGCACCGTGATGACCGACTCCGGTGCCATGTTGCCGGACACGGTCACATAGGCATCAAACAGGTTGCAGCAATGACGGATGAGCGCCTCGATCCGCGCGGTCTTGCGCTCGGCGACGTCCGGCATCGGCTCGACCTCCGCCACGAAGCAGGGCGTATCGGTGCGCACGGCCAGCGTCCGGCCGCGCTCGATGCCCTCGGCCATGACGCGGACGGTCTTGCTGCCGGGCTGCTTCATCATCTGCTTGATGCGGCAGACCATGCCCACGCCGTAGACATCCTCCGGGGTGGGGATATCCGTCGCAATGTCGATCTGCGGCACCAGATAGATGATCTGATCGTCACTCATGGCCATGTTCAGCGCCGCGATGGACATACTGCGCTCGACCTCAAAGGTCAGCATCATGCCCGGGAACACGGTCAGGCCGCGCAGCGCCATCATCGGCAGACTGCGCCGGTCGGTAAATTCCACATGATCCATAGAATTTGTGTTATCCATTCAGATTCCTCTTTCGCTCAGGGGTACAGGGGGGCAGTCAGCACCGGCTCACTGCTCCCGATGCTCGATGCGCGGCGGCTCGGTGCCGTCCACGCACGCTGCGGTGATGGTGATCTTGCTGATCGTCGGGTCGGACGGCACGGAATACATCAGATCCGTCATGACGCCCTCCATGACGCTGCGCAGGCCGCGCGCGCCGATCTCCATCGCGATCGCCTTATCCGCAATTTGGCCCAGCGCCTCATCCTCAAATTCCAGCTCGACGTCGTCAAACTGCATCAGCGCCTGATACTGCTTGGTCAGGGCGTTTTTGGGCTCTTTGAGAATGCGCACCATATCCTCACGGCTGAGGCTCGCCAGCGCCGTGATGACCGGCATGCGGCCGATCAGTTCCGGGATGATGCCGAACTTCAGCAGATCATGCTGCTGCACATTCTTCATGATCTCGGTCAGGTTGCGCTCCTTGGCGCTCTGGATCTCGGCGCCGAAGCCCATGGACTTTTTGTCCATGCGGCGCTCGATGATCTTATCCACGCCGTCAAACGCACCACCGCAGATGAAGAGGATGTTCGTCGTATCGACCTGAATAAACTCCTGCTGCGGGTGCTTGCGCCCGCCCTGCGGCGGAACGTTTGCGACCGTGCCCTCAAGCAGCTTGAGCAGCGCCTGCTGCACGCCCTCGCCGGAGACGTCGCGCGTGATGGACGTGTTCTCGCTCTTGCGGGCGATCTTGTCGATCTCGTCGATATAAATAATGCCGCGCTGCGCACGCTCGACGTCAAAATCCGCCGCCTGCAGCAGCTTGAGCAGGATGTTCTCCACATCCTCACCGACATAGCCGGCCTCGGTGAGCGTGGTCGCATCCGCAATGGCAAACGGCACGTCGAGCATCTTGGCCAGCGTCTGGGCGAAGAGCGTCTTACCGCTGCCGGTCGGGCCAATGAGAAGGACATTGCTCTTTTGCAGCTCGACGTCACTGTCCTGATCGCCGCGCAGGATGCGCTTATAGTGGTTATACACCGCCACGGACAGCACCACCTTGGCACGGTCCTGGCCGATGATATAGTCATCGAGCGTCGCGCGCATCTCAGCCGGCTTCGGCAGCTGGTCCCGCCGGAGCGTGACCTGTGCCGTAGAGACGCTCTCGGGCTCATAGCCCTCGTCGATGATGCTCATGCAAAGGCGCACGCACTCATCGCAGATATAGACGCCGTTACCGGCAACGAGCCGGTTTACCAGCGACTGCGGTTTCCCGCAAAAAGAGCAGCGCACGCTCTTCTTTTCGTCATTTCTGGCCATAAAAACCTCACATTTTCTACATTTGAAACAGGGAGGGAACGGCGGTTCCCTCCCCTGACAGATTATCGCTTATAGATGACCTTGTCCACCAGACCGTAGGCCTGTGCTTCCTCTGCGGTCATGAAGTTATCGCGTTCGCAGTCCTCGGCGATGGTCTCGACCGGCTTGCCGGTGTTCTCCGCGAGGATGTGATTGAGGCGATCCTTGATGCGCAGGATCTGCCGTGCCTGGATCTGAATGTCCGTGCACTGACCCTGACTGCCGCCGGAAGGCTGATGGATCATGATCTCCGAGTTCGGCAGCGCCAGACGCTTGCCCTTTGCGCCGGACGAGAGCAGAAACGCGCCCATCGACGCAGCCAGGCCGACACAGATGGTGGAAACATCCGCCTTAATGTACTGCATGGTGTCATAGATGGCGAGACCCGCAGTCACACTGCCGCCGGGGCTGTTGATATAAAACTGGATGTCCTTATCGGGATCCTGCGCCTCCAGATACAGCAGCTGCGCCACGATCAGGCTGGCGGTGGTGTCATTGACCTCCTCGGACAGCATGATGATGCGGTCGTTGAGCAGGCGGGAAAAAATGTCATACGAGCGCTCCCCGCGGGAGGTCTGCTCGACAACGTACGGTACTAAACTCATGGTACGCTCCTTTCGGTGTTTCGCTTATCCAAGAGAGCATAACCGTTCTGCCCGGAATCCAAACAGCTTTCGGGAATTACTCGGCTGCCTCTTCCTTTGCCTCAGCGGGCTCTTCCTTCGCCTCGGGCTCCTTGTCCACCGCGGTGTCACGGATGAGCTGGGCAGCCTTGCGGCGCTTCATATCCAGAACGATGATCTTCTCGTCGACATACTGCTTGATCTGGTCGACTTCCATCTTGTACTCGTCGGCCATCTTCTGGTACATCTCGTCGAGCTCGCCTTCGTCGAGCTCGATGTTCTCGGCCTTGACGATCGCATCGAGCAGCAGATCGGTGCTGATCTCGAACATGGCCTGCGGGCGCATGATCTCCTGGAAGGTCTTCTCGTCGAGACCCATGGAAGCGAGCACCTGCTCACGGGTGAGCTCGGGGCTGACGCCCATGGTGGAGATGTAGTTGCGCAGCTGTTCGTCGAGCTTGGCCAGAACCATGGGCTCGGGGATCTCAACGGTCATGTTGTCAACGGCAGCCTTCATGAGGCGGGTCGCGTAATCGGACTCCTGCTCCTCGTTGAACTGCTTTTCCAGATCCTCACGGACATGGTCGCGGTACTCGGCGATGGTCTCGTAGTCGGAGATGTCCTTCGCCAGCTCGTCGTCCAGCTCCGGCAGCTCAGGCTCCTTGACGCTCTTGACGGTGACCTTGAAGGTGGCCTCCTTGCCGGCCAGCTCCGCAACATAGTTCTCGGGGAAGGTGACGACGACGTCGCGCTCGTCGCCGGCCTTCATGCCGACGATCTGCTCCTCAAAGCCGGGCACGAACGTGTTCGAGCCAAGCTCGATGTCATAGTTCTCGGCCGTGCCGCCGTCGAACTGCTCACCGTCGATGAAGCCGGCAAAATCGATCGTGGTGTGGTCGCCCAGCTTCGCCTCGCGCTCAACGTCGATCAGACGGGCGTTGCGTTTCTGGACATTCCGCATCTCCTCGTCGACCTTGCTCTCGTCGAACGTCTCATGATTCTGGGGGACTTCAAGACCCTTGTACTGGCCGAGAACGACCTCGGGATAGACGGCGACCTCAAAGGTGTAGATGAGCTCCTTATCGTCGTTGATCTGCTGATCGAGCAGGCTGGGCGCGCCGACGCACTCAAAGCCGCACTCGGCACGGCCGGCCTCAAAAGCCTCCTGCGCCAGCGTCTCGATGGCTTCGGGATAGAACACGTCCTTGCCGTACATGCCCTCGATGACGGCGCGTGGCGCCTTGCCCTTGCGGAAGCCGGCCACATAGAGCTGGCTCTTGTTCTTTTTATATACTTCGTTGACCGCGTTATCAAACACGTCGGCCGGGACCTTCACCTCAAAGGTCGCCATATTCTTTTCTTTCTTTTCGATGTTCTGGATGTTCATTGGATTTCCTCCTCTAATCATTTATCGCCGGGTATCTTGTGTACATAAAAATTGGTATGAAAGAACATGCCTAAATACTATAACAGATTCGCATCTCAAAATCAACACCTGTTTCACGGGAGAATCCTGCGCGGGCAAAAGGAAATGTAGTCCGCCGACAGCAGCCGAAACTCTGTGTCATGATACATTCCCTGAAAGGCGCTGCGGCAGCCGCGGCTGTGGATATGCCCGTAACAGCACAGCGGCACATGGTAGGCATCGAGCAGCGCCAGGATCTCCGGGCACTCATAGCCCAGATACTTCGGCGGGTAGTGCAGAAAGACAAGCTTGGTCTTGTCCCCCGCCGCCTTGAGCGACGCCTCGAGCCGGCCGACCTCGCGCAGCATGATCTTGCGGTCATGCGCCTCGCCCTTGGCCTCCTCGTAAAACCAGCCGCGCGTGCCGCAGATGGCATAGTCACCATAAAAATAGCAGTTATTGTTCAGAATATCCATGGTGTGCATGTCATGCGCCTCGAAAAAATCGTAGGCTTTTTTTGCCGTGCTCCACCAGAAGTCGTGGTTGCCCTTGAGCAGGATCTTTTTCCCGGGCAAAGCCTCGATGAACTGGAAATCCGGCAGCGCCTGCTCCATCGTCATGCCCCACGCGATATCTCCGCAGAGCACGCAGACATCGTCGTCATGCAGCGCCGAGAAGCCGAGCCGGATCTTTTCCACATAGTTTTCCCACGGCCCGCCAAACACGTCCATGGGCTTGTCAGCACCCAATGACAGATGCAGGTCGCCGATCGCATACAATGCCATTTGCGTTCCTCCGTATATTTCGCGCCCCGCCGCACACAATAGATCTGACCGGCAAGGCCGGAATCTGATCTGGAGGCACGATCATGAGCGACCATACCAAAGACTGCTGTGAGCACAATGTCGCGTGCGATGTGAGCAACTGCGCCTACAATGCCGACGGCAAGCGCTGCCACGCGAACCACATTCAGGTCAAAAACACGCAGGGCACCTGTTCCTGCAAGGATGAGACGTTTTGCAGTACCTTTACCAAGAAAGGCAGTGCGGCGTTCTGACCAGGCGGACGGGTCTCCCGTCCGTTACATATTCTTTCGTTATTTCAGGAATTCGTCCACCGTGTGCAGCATCTGCGTCCGATCCACGCAGCCGCCGAACCGCACCGGGCGCGCATCCAGGCCGGTCAGCGGCGCGGGCGCATCGATCTGTGTCTCGCAGGTCAGGCGGCGAATCAGCTCCGGACCGAAAGCGTCAGCCGTGCCGCCGATGCCGCGCAGCACCTGATCGCAGAACTTGAAGGGGCTCGCCGTAGACACGACGACCGCCGGGGCGGCATCTCCGGTCTCGCAGCGGTACTCGTCGAGCACGTGGTAGGCGACGGCCGTGTGCGTGTCGATCAGATAGCGATGGTCGCGCCATGCGCGGCCGATCTTCTCGCGCGTCTGGATGTCGTTGCAGAAACCACCGGCAAATGTCTCGCGGATCTTGGCAAGCAGCGCATCGGAGACGGTATACCGCCCCTGCTCGCGCAGCTGCTGCATATAGCCCGCGACCTCCGTGTCGCTGCCGCAGAGGGCATAAAGCAAGCGCTCGAGGTTGCTCGACACGAGGATATCCATCGACGGGGACGCCGTGGTGTGAAACGGACGGTTTTTGTCATACGTGCCGGTGCGGATGAAGTCCGTGAGCACGTTGTTGGCGTTGGACGCGCAGACGAGCTTGCCCACCGGCAGCCCCATCTGCTTTGCGTACCAGCCGGCGAGGATGTCGCCGAAGTTGCCGGTCGGCACGACAAAGTTGAGCTTGTCGCCCATTGCGATCATGCCGCCGTTGACGGCATCGCAGTATGCCGAGAAATAATAGACGATCTGCGGCAGCAGACGGCCCCAGTTGATGGAGTTGGCGGAAGACAAAAACCAGCCGCGCTGCGACAGTGCATCGGCAAACGCCTTGTCGCCGAAGATCTGCTTGACGCCGGTCTGCGCATCGTCAAAGTTGCCGCGCACCGCGCTGACCGCGACATTTCCGCCGGTCTGCGTGACCATCTGCAGGCGCTGGATCTCCGACACGCCGCTGTAGGGATAAAACACGAGGATCTTCGTGCCCGGCACATCGGCGAAGCCCTGCAGGGCTGCCTTGCCGGTATCGCCCGAGGTGGCGACGAGGATGCACACCTGCCGCTGCTCGCCGCACTTTTTCAGGCTCGCCGTGAGCAGGTACGGCAGGATCTGCAGCGCCATGTCCTTGAACGCGCAGGTCGGCCCATGCCAGAGCTCGAGAAACGCGGTGGTATCATCGAGCCGGCGCAGCGGCGCAACGGCCGCATCGTCAAACTGGCTGCCGTAGGCTGCGGCGGTGAAGTGCGAGAGCTCGTCATCCGAGAATTCGCTCAGAAACGGGCGCATGATCTCGACGGCGCGCTGCTGATACGTCATGCCGCACAGCGCCTGAAGCTGCTGCGCAGACACCTCCGGCAGCGTCTCCGGCACGAACAGACCGCCGTCGGGCGCGAGGCCGCAGGCGATCGCCTGCGCGGCGGAAACAATGTGCTGATGGTCTCTTGTGCTGAAATAGTTCATATCCGATCCCTCATTATTCAAATGCATTTTCTATCTGATTGATCCTGCGCTGGCGGCGCGGCGTGTCCGCATCGCCGTAGATCTCGATCACGTCAAAGCGCGGCTGCAGCGGCGTGTCATGTTCCGCCAGCCAGAGCGACGCCGCCGTGCGGATGCGCACCTGCTTTGCCGGTGTCACATAAGCGCCCGCGCGCACGAACCGGTCGGACGCGCGCAGCTTCACCTCCACGAACACGACATAGTGCCGGTCGGCGGCGATAATATCGATCTCGCCGAAGCGGCAGCTATAGTTGCGCGCGAGGATGCGATACCCATGCCGGCGCAGGTAGGCCGCCGCGTAATCCTCGCCCCACGCGCCGCGCGTTCCCTTGACTGCACCGGCCATGTCAGTGCATCTTCTTCAGGAACGACGGCCGGTGGATGGGACACGGCCCATATTCCCGGATGGCGGCGTAATGCGCCGCCGTTCCGTAGCCCTTGTGCTTTTCAAATCCGTACTGCGGGTAAGTCTGCGCCATGCCGCGCATATAGCGGTCACGCGTGACCTTCGCGAGCACGGAGGCTGCCGCAATGTCGGCGCATTTGCCGTCACCGCCGACGACGCAGCGGCTCGGCACGGTGATGCCGGTGTTCCGGTTGCCGTCGATGAGTGCAAGCCCCGGCTGCGGCGTCAGCTGCGCGATGGCACGGTTCATGGCCAGAAACGTCGCGCCGAGGATGTTGTATTCCTCGATCTCCTCCACGGTCGCAAACGCGATGCCGTAGCTGAGCGCCTGCGCGCGGATGGTGTCATAGAGCGCCTCACGCTTCTTCTCCGAGAGCTTTTTGGAGTCGTTCAGCCCCGGGATCACCACCGCCGCGCACACCGGTCCTGCCAGCGGGCCGCGCCCGGCCTCATCCACGCCGCACAGCGGCTGCGTGTCAGGCGTGCAGAGCTCTGCCTCCAGTGTCCACAAATCGACCTGCGTCATGCCTCCGCCTCCGGCATCTCGAGTGTGATGCGGCCGAGCTTGCCGCCGCGGTATTCATCGAGCAGAACGCCCGCCATGCGCTCGAGATCATATTCCCCACCGGAGATGAGAAAACCGCGCTTTTTCGCCGCCTGCTCCAGCAGCTCGAAGCCATTGCACACGGGGTCCGGGCGGAACTTATAGCGCTGCTCCACCGCGTCGGGATAATACCGCGCGAGCCGGAGCATGAAGTTTGCCGCCAGCGTCTCGCGGTCAAGCACCTCGGCCTTGATCGCACCGGTAATGGCCAGCAGCTCGCCGACCTCCTGACTATCAAAGCGCGGCCAGAGGATACCCGGCGTGTCCAGCAGCTCCAGTCCCTGATCGACCGTGATCCACTGCTTGCCGCGCGTGACGCCCGGCCGGTCTCCGGCGGCGGCTGCCTTGCGCCGCGCCACCTTATTGATAAACGTGGATTTGCCCACATTCGGGATGCCGAGCACCATGACACGCATCGCGCGCCCGACCTGTCCCTTGGCGGCATACGCCTCGATCTTATCGTGCAGTGCCGTGCGCACCGCACCGGAAAAGCCGTTGACGCCCTTGCCGCTGCGGCTGTCAGTCTCGAGCACGGTCATGCCCTGCCGCTGAAAAGCGGCGCGCCACCGCGCCGTCGCCTTCGGGTCGGCGAGGTCGGTGCGGTTGAGCACGACGATGCGGGGCTTATCGCCCGCGAGACGGTCAATGTCCGGGTTGCGGCTCGCCATCGGGATGCGCGCATCGAGAATTTCGCACACGGCGTCGACCTGCTTCATGTGCTCCTCGATCATGCGCTGCGCCTTGGTCATATGCCCCGGAAACCACTGGATATTCAGTTTTTCAAAATCCTGCGCCATATTATTTCACAACTCCGATATTCTTGACCGGGAAGAGCGTAAAATACACCCTGCCCATGATATAGCGCGTATCCACGCAGCCGAGGCGCGCGTCACGGCTGTCGGTGGAAGCATTGCGGTTGTCACCCATGACGAACACACTGCCTTTCGGCACTGTGATCTTGCCCTCAAAGTTTTCACGGTCGTGCACGGGCGCGTTCACATACGGCTCGTCGAGCGCCTTGCCGTCCACATAGACGACACCGTCGTCAAAGTCGATGTCCACGGTCTGCCCCTCGGTCGCAATGATGCGCTTGACGATGGGCTCTTCCATGAGCGTCTGCTTGCGCAGCACAACGATGTCCCCCTGCTTGGGATGATAAAACAGGTTGGAGATGATGACCTTGTCGTTTTGCTCAAGCGTCGGCACCATGGAGTGACCGACGACATTGACCATGCGCGCGCCAAACACAAACAGCAGCACGCAGAACACCAGTGCAAAGATGATGCACTGGATCCAGTCATACACTTCGGCGCGGGTATTGGCGCCGTTCGGATTTTTGCTGTCCATTTCTCAATACCTCGGTGTCAAAAATTCGTAAACTATATTATACACGCTCAGACCCGTTTTCGGCAACTAAAATTGTGTGAATTCTTTTCCGGCCGGATCGTAAAAACACCCTGAAAATGCAAAAAAAGAGGCCGAAGCCTCTTTTTTTGCAGTATCCACTTAGATAAGCTCTTTAACCTTGGCTCTCTTGCCCACGCGGTCGCGCAGGTAGTACAGCTTGGCTCTGCGGACTTTGCCGCGGCGAACGGTATCGACGGACACGATCGTGGGAGAGTGCACCGGGAAAACCTTCTCGCAGCCAACACCGTAGGAGATGCGGCGGACGGTGATCGTCTCGTTGATGCCGCCGTGCTTCTTTGCGATGATGGTGCCCTCGAAGGCCTGCGTACGCTCACGGTTGCCCTCGTTGACGCGGACAGTGACACGCACGGTGTCGCCGACGCGCATGGCCGGCAGCTCGGGTTTCATGTACTGCGCGGTCAGAGTTTTGATGAGATCCATAATGAAATCCTTCCTTTATCAGACGTTCATACCGGTGGACAGAGCCGGTCTCGGCAGCGGACCGTCGTTATCTTGCGAAACACTGTTTCGCACAAGCCATAAGATGATAGCACATCTTTTCTGCGATTGCAAGTGTTTTCAGCGGAAAATTTGCATATCTTCCGTATAAACCTCCTGCCGGGTAAAGGCCGTAAAATCCGGCGCCAGCTCCGGCGCGAGCTGATGCAGCGCCGCGACGAGGTGGTCGGGGTTGAGCGTCGGCTCCTGCGCGGAGACGACGGCCTCGACCGTCACGCATGTCTCCTCCGGGCGGATGTGCAGCTCCGCGATCGCGGGCACGATGTCCATCTGCCCCTCGCCGCGCTTGGTCTTGCGGGTGATGACGATGGCGTCGCGCGCATAGAACGCGCAGAGCTTTTGCGCCATCTCAGCAGGATCTGCACGGTCGTATTCATACCGCCCGGTCACACGCAGCCACTTGAGCTCGCGCACCTTGCGTCCGGCCGGATATGCCTCGAGCGCGCGGATGCCCTCGGGCATGACCGCCGTGAGCCGCTCGGGAAGCGCAGCGAGATCCACGTCCTCACGCAGCTGAAAATCCATCAGCTCGCACACGCTCCCTACGCCGACGGACAGCGGCAGCAGGATGGAAATGAGTGCGTGCGGGTTAAAGCCCTCGGAGTACTTCAGAGGGCAGTCGGCGCGCAGAAACACGCGCTGCATCGTGCGCATGAGGTCAAGGTGCGAGATATAGATCGCGCGACCGGTCTTTTCAAACCGCAGTCTCAGCTTTTCAGGCATCGCACTTGCCCCCTTCCGTCATGAGTGAGAGCGCACCGCAGCCGGTGCACTGCTTGCGGCAGTCGGGCGAGAGCTCGGCCTTATACGCCTGCTCGCGCTCATGCCACAGGTGTGCGCGGCGCACGCCCATATCCACGATATCCCACGGCAGAAACTCGTCCTTGCCGCGCTCGCGGCAGGCGTAGCGCATCGGATCGACGCCGCAGGCATCCATGGCGGACATCCAGCGCTCGAACGAGAAGTAATCGCCCCATGCCTCGAGCTTTCCGCCGCGGCGCCAGACCTCCTCGATCACGTCGGCAATGCGCCGGTCACCGCGTGAGAGCACGGCCTCAACGAAGCTGGTGTCCGGGTCGTGCCAGTTGTAGGTCACGTTCCTGGCCTTGATGTTTTCACGCAGGAGGTTGACCTTGCGTTTGTACTCATCCATCGTCACCTGCTGCTCCCACTGGAAGGGGCTGTGCGGCTTCGGCACGAAGCAGGATGTGCTGACCGTAATGCGCACGCCGCGCGCCTTGTTCGTCGCATACATGCGCCACGTGTGCAGCACCTGATTGGCCAGCTCCGCGATACCGAGCACGTCCTCATCCGTCTCCGTCGGCAGGCCGAGCATGAAGTAGAGCTTGATGCCGTTCCAGCCGCCCTCGAAGGCGACGCGGCAGGAATGGAGCAGGTCTTCCTCGCGCACGTTTTTGTTGATCGCATCGCGCAGACGCTGCGTACCAGCCTCGGGCGCGAAGGTCAGGCCGCCCTTGCGCACCTTCTGCAGGCGGCTCATGATGTCCATCGAAAAATTGTCCGCACGCAGCGACGGCAGCGCGAGGCTCATGCTGCGCGGCTCGCAGTAGGCAAGCAGACCGTCGCACACCTCGTCGAGCGGGCGGTAATCGCTGCTCGAGAGCGACAGCAGCGTCGCCTCCTGATAGCCGGTATTCCTGAACGACTCGATGCCGAGCCGGACGATCGTCTCCGGCTTGCGCGGGCGCACCGGGCGATAGACATACCCCGCCTGACAGAAGCGGCAGCCGCGGATGCAGCCGCGGAACAGCTCCAGCGTTACACGGTCGTTGATGACCTCCGTGGAAGGCACAATCGTTTTGG
>OHCJ01000271.1_pt1 | contig 16310 bp, 19 predicted proteins | sample 1566821 | NCBI WGS metagenome assembly OHCJ01 (sample SAMEA3879545, study PRJEB24766) | human gut metagenome | biome: human-associated habitat; feature: feces | place: USA | collected 1985/1987 | reverse complement strand
GAGCTTGGTAGACCGTTATCTGTGATTTCTTCAAATCCTAAATACAACTCGTATTATTTGGAGAATATCATCAAGACAAAATGGCTCAAAAAGCTCAATGAAATGGAGGAAGCACAATGCAGTTAGCAGAAAAACAGGAGTTGGTACGGCTCTTGAACCTGTACCAAGCTGACCTTCTCATGGACAACGATAACAATATCCGGGAAGCCGAAAAGCACCCGGAGAAGAAATGGGAAGGTACTTATAAAACTGGTGTGAAAGCCCAGTACGAACACGCTCGTGTCATTGCCGCAAAGCTGTCGGTAGAAATCGGCAAGTCGGTAAAATCTTACTACGAGCTGTAAAGGAGGACACTGTTATGAATATGGTTTGCAAATGCGGCGGCAAGGAGTTCTTCACAGAGGAACACGGCAATCAGACAGGGCTTTACTGCTCCGCTTGTGGTAAGTGGCAGAAATGGCTCAAGAAGGACGAGATACGACTTTTCAATCATGGTGTCAAAGTAGAGAACGCTTCTCTGCTGGAACGTCTCAAGGCTCGTATCGAGGAAAGCGCAATCAAGGTATCTACCGTCAAAGCTCCGCATACCTACATGAAAGCTGTCGGCACGAGGGAGCTTGAGAAAATTCTCGAGGAGGAGTTGGGAAATGAAGACACGAAATGACATACTTGCCGAATACGTCCGCAGTCGTTACCCCGAGATTGAAAAGACCTTTGACTTTGCCGCCTACTCTGCTGGTGTGGCTCTCAAAGAGTTCGGCAGATGTATCAAGGAAGCGTTCGGAGGTACTGTTGAGGAGGTAGACGATGTTTGCGATTCAGAACATTAAGACCGGGAAGTTTTTGTATGGCACAGACTACCGATACCGCCCTCCTCACCAGCGTACCAGCAACACGAAAATGCTCACTTACAGCTCTATCGCAGAAGCCGCACACGACTTTTGGGTTAAGAGGAAGTGCGGTAAAGATTACAGAATCGTTGTGCTGAAATCGGTGGAGGTTAAGCGAGTGATTGACTACTACGATAGCAAAAACTTCATTTAACACAAAACGGATAAGTATTTATCAAAAACGACATTTACCAAACTATCTGAAAAGGATTGAAAAACAATCTTTTCATAAGAACGAGTTATTCTTATTATTACAGTAGTTAAAGTAGCTGTTCTTGGCTTTTTTCGTATAACTTCCTCTATATACACGCATATATAGCAAAAGTTTACGCAAAAACCGATTTTCAACTACTTTTACTACTTGGGTTAAAACAGCTTATTGACCTCGGACTGTACTTCGCTCGGGTCATAACCAGCCTGTTTCAGACGATTTACACGGTCTGCACCGTTGCCCCACGAAGACCAGCGAGCGTCAGAGCAAGTACCATTGTAGATTTCCTTGGCAATTTCAGCCGCAGATTTCTTCGCAGTACCAGCCGCAGTGCCGGACTTGGTAGTGATAAAAGCGTCATAGCCAGCGGCTTTCAGCTTCGCCATCATGTTCTCGGCATTGGACTTCTGACTGTAAGCACCGACCTGTACCTTGTACAGATTATCCATCTGTACGATGTAGGTATCGAAGCCAGCGACTTTCAGTTTTGCCGCCCATGCGTCAGCATTGGAACGCTTCGAGAACGCCCCTGTCTGCACCCTGTACAGCGTTTTACCGTCAGAGGGTACATCTACCTTACCAGTGTCGGTAGAGCCGCCTGTGAGACGCTTAGTGACCTCTGCGGCAAGGTTGCCGAGACGATTGTACAGCCAGTCTCCCGGGCAAGATTTATTGGCGAACCATCTATGTACCGTCAGTACCATTTCATCGGACTTCGGCGCATAGGCAAGGGTCTTATTCTTATCTCCCAGCCACAAGAGCTTGCTCTTGCCGTTACGCTGACAAATATCAACGCACAGGTTCACGAGAGACGCATACACAGCGTCATTGAACGCATACGGAGCGGTCTTGTCAGACGCACACTCGATAGTAACCGCTCGCTGGTCGTTCTCACGACTGGAAGAACACCACGAACGGTTTTTCTCCTCAACGCTCATGGAGATACGACCGTCAGTACCGATACCGTAGTTGCAACTCGCCTGTCGAGAGGTGCTGATAAAACAGCCACAGATACTCTCTGCGGAGAGCTGACCTACTACACAATGCGGTGTGATACGGTCAATGGAATGGGTTCTCTGCCCGGAATGGTTCGGGGAGAGCTTGGTGTAGACCACCAAAGGACTGTTGCTCATTTTTGTTTCCTCCTTCTTGTCATAATCGGTTAAATGCCATGTCTCAATAACACGCATGAGGTTGTCCACATACTTGTGAGACGTAGCATAGCCATCGGCTTTGATATTCTCAAGGTATTTCCGAGGGTCGGTAACGCCTTTGAGATTTTTATAGTTCGGAATGTTGATGAAATCGAAGTAGCCGATAACTCCGTTTTCCATATCCTTGAACTTACACCACTGCATAGCAGAACTGGTGTAACTGCCGTCTGCGTTCTGCTCGCTTCCCACCATGTGATAGATACCGATACAGGTCTTACAACGACCTTCCCGGTATTTCAGACCAAAGTAGTTATGAGCGTTTACAGCCAGCTCGGAAGTGCCGTAGCCACTTTCCAACACCGCTTGAGCGATGATAGGTGACACGACCTCGATTCTGTATACCGGGGCGTACTTCTTGATATACGCCGCAACGGTTTTGACAAAATCTGAATGGTTCATCGGGTATCACCCCTTTCATACCCACCATCGTTTTCTTGGCTTACCGTGGTAGATTTCTTCTTCCTCGTATCGGTCAAGTCGGTGGTGTGCGGATTTCGTAGACTGCTCAACCATCACGACACGCTCGGACAGGTCGTTGACCTTTACCTTAACGTCTGTGATTTCCTTGCGGATTTCTTTCGTATCATCACTGATAGAATCCAGCTTTTGAGACAGAATAGCGTCAACCTGTGCTTTCTTGCTCACCTCGTCATTATTGGCTCGACTATTGCTCTTGAAAGCAAAGTACACGGCGGCAACAACGGAGACGAAGGTAAGAATCTGATTGAACTCAATGCTCACATTTCTTGTCCTCCTCTTTTAGAATGTGAGGGAGAGCCGGGAGCGACCCTCCCTCATGCCGCCTTATTCTGTGATAAGGTCTTCCAGCTCAAGGTCAATGAGTATTTCCTTTACCTGTTCCTTGAGAACAGCCGGAACGCTTGCGTAAGTACGCTTACCCTTGACAATGAGTGCCACATAGATAACAGCCATGTTTTCCACCTCCTTCCTGTTGAGCCATAGCATAATGCGCCACAGCATGATTATTCCTCCAACAGCTTCTTGACTTCCTCTCGGAGCTGTTCGGGTACATCGTTAATGGTCTTGAGACCCTTGCGAATCAGTGCAACGTAAATCTTAGCCATAGTTATTTACCTCCTAAAACCATTTCGTATACTTCCGCAAGTGCCACCTGTACATCGGTGATACTATTAGAGGTTGCGTTGAGAGCGGCTACCAGCTTCTCCTCCTTGGTCTTCTCACGGAACGCAAGATAGAAAGTGCCGTCAGCCCATTCCATCTGCTGAATGAAGACCATATCAGTGTAGGTAGTCTCGGTCTCTCCATCGGAGACCTTCATGGTAGAGAGATTATCCTTGAAAATAGTCTCGTCCACCTTTTCTTTGCTGACATAGTTCGTGCCGTTCATATCCAGCCCGGTCAGCTTTTTGCCATTGGCAAGGGTGATAGTGTACATTTCGTTACCTCCTTTAATTGATTGAATAGGGTGTCCATGTTACTTCGTTGTTTCTTACTCATTATTTTGTAATGATTCTTAAACCAACTCTTATAGAAGTCCGTAAACTTCTTTTCTGTTAGCTTCGGAGCGAGTTTCTTCATTTTCCGTCTCATTGCGGTAAGCCGTTTGGGATTGATTTTCTGAATCACCCTCCCGGTGTCCGTTAGAGAGTATTGAACTTGAAGAAATCGCCAATGCTCGGAGAGCTTACAGATTCTCGTCTTCCGGGTATTGACCGTGATTCCGAGTTCGTTCGCTATCTCGATAATGTCCTCAAGAAGCTCCTGTAAGAACTCTTTGCTCTCGTGGATAGCATAACTATCGTCCATGTAGCCAGCGTAGAATTTCACACCTCGAACGATTTTGACATAATTATCAATTCGTATTCGGTAAGAGATTCCGGCGGTTTGTGCCACTTGGTCTCCGATATTAAGGTGCTTCCCCATGAACTTTTCGCCTGTGAACAGCTTCGGGTTCATATACTGATAGAGGAGAGAATCAAACAACCTGTCGAGACAGTGTTCGTATTCTTCATCGCTCATGTACGATACATCAATCCTTGAGCGTTCTACGGTCTTTCGCAGAAGCCATAGGGCGTGTTCATCATCGACATACTGCTCAAACAACTTCAACAACACATCATGTCTGATATTGTCGTAGTATTTCGAGAAGTCTATCAGAAGAATGTACCCTTCGTTGCTACCATGCTGTGCATAATATTTCCGAAGGTGGGTGAGCAACCTCTTACGAGTGAAAGCGATACCTTTTCCGACAACGCTTGCTCCATTGTCATAAATGAGGTGAGGTTCAATCAGAGGATTCAAAACCTCGTCACAGAGAGCGTGTTTCACGATTCTGTCTTGAACCTGTTCGCCTGTAATACGCCGGAGCTTTCCTCGTTCATGCAAGGTGAAGTTTGTAGTTGGTAAGAACTCATACTCCATTTTCTCAAGGTCTCGTTGCATTTTCGATAACTCCAACAGATAGGTCATGTTAAACCTTTGTACCTGTGGTTTCCAATCACTACCTTTCATTGCTTTAGCTTTACTTTCGTAAAGAACATTTCCATCAAATATCTTGCGCTGATAACCTCGGCTATCGTAATAGGAGGTGTCGCATTTAGTATTTACCATACGGAAGGATAATCTCTCCTTTCTCTGTCTGTGAAACGCTCGATAGGCTACTCAATCACAGAATCGAAATCCGGGCGAACGCCATTAGAATTGGAAGCGTTGTTGTAGTTCGCATTACCGTTGTTGTTGACATTGGCGAAATTGGAAGCGGAATCAGAGATTACCCTCTTGGAGAGCCGACTTGAACTTGTTGTCGGACTTTCTCCAACCTTTGAGAAGGTTTATTTCTGTCTGTATCATTTCAGCGAAACGAAGGTACTTGTTCACATCGACAGGAAGGGTCTCGATAGCATACTGCAATTCCTGTGTGAGCCTATAACACTGTCCGACTGCTCGGTCTTGGTGAACTCTGCGCTCAACCAGTTCTTCCCGGTAGGTTGGGTAAATGCTGTTTGCAACATATACCTCCTCGGTGATATTACGCAGACAATCAACAATCACTTTTCGCTCGTCTGCGATGAACCATTCTGCAAACGCAGTGTTCTTTTCCATGAGCTTTTCATATCGGACTTTTTCATCGGGTGATAACTCCTCATACGGTCTGCCGCCGAAGGTCGTTTCGACTTTCTTCACGGCTTTGTCGAGGTCGTACCCGAAATCACGGAGCAGTAAATCCGTGACCTCCTTACGCATTTTGTTGAGGTGGTGAAATACCTCAAACTGTGACGTTTTTCGTTTCGATTTCAATACAGACACTTGTTAATAAACCTCCTTGTGCGCCCCACAAGGGGGCGCAGATTTAAGATATACAGAAAGCCGGGCGAACGCCAAGAGAATCGGAAGCGCCGATGTAGTCCGCACTACCGTAGTAGTGGACAACGGCGAAAGAGGAAGCGGTAATAACGTCCCTCAACCACCAGTTATTTCTATTGCAAATACGGCTCGGCTCGTGCTGGAACAGCGGCAACTGGGATTTCTCGACACGGTAGTTAGCCGGGACATTGCTACCGTCAGAAACAGGGGAGAAAATACCACTGCCGTAGACCATCTGCTCGCACATAAGGTCAACTTCGGAATCGCACCATGCGCCGTCGGAAGCACGACCATTCGCAACAGCGTTCGTCAGATAGATTCTGTGTTTCAGAACATGACCGCTGAACGCACTCTTGATAGTGGTCTTAGCCTGTTCGAGATTGCTCTTGTACATATCCGAGCCGACATAGCCGCCAGCCGTAGTATTTGCCGCACCGCTTTCCCAACCGCCGGAGCTGGTGTTGTGCATTTGTGCGTTGTACAGGCAAGTGTCCGGCACGATAACTACATGGTGGGTGGTACAGCTCGTATCACCACTGTTGAGGTAGTAATCGAACGCCGCAATACGGTAGTTGACACCGCCGATAGTCCAGTAGTCACCGATGTATAAATCATCGAATGTACCAGCCTTGATAGCGGCATACTGGGCGGTAGTCACGGTGCTACCCAGCGACTTACCACGGTAAATTGCATTGTGCGCCCCGGCGTTGTTAAAGAGCAGAGGAGCGATTTTCGCTTCCGTACCCTCAACCGCCTTGGCTCTGAAATTGGCAAAGGTGATTTTCTTCAAGCCTGTGCCATCGTGAATCGGAATCAGACACGAATCGGTCGGTGTGGTGAACGCCGTGAGTTCCGTCACTTTCTTGGTTTCAATACTGATTGCACTCATTTTTATTCCTCCTTATATTTCCAATCTGCCACGATTGCATTACCCAAATCGTCAGCAAGAAGCGTAGTACCAGTGTTGTCAATCGCAACAGGTACAGTGAAAAGGTTCTTCAAGGTCATGTGTTCCAGTGCCGCCAAACGCTCGTCCACTTCGGTAATCTGATTTTGCAGACTTCCGGCAATGTCCTCGTTCAGCTTACCTTTGATACCAGCAAACCATGTGTTAAATGCCGCAGTCTGCTCGCCCTCGTAGGTAGTCATGTGTTCCTCATAGGTCTTTTCGATTTGTGCCAAAGACGAATCGCCCTGTGCCTTGAGGTTGACGAAATACTGGGTCAGCTCTTGATAAGAACTATCACCCGAGCTTTTGAAAAGCTCCTTCTGCGTGGTGAAGTAGGTCTGAAACTCCTCATACAAGTTCGTGCCGTTTTCCAGCATAGACATGATGTAGTTCAGAGCTTCGTTCATACGGTTAGCGTCTTTCGCACCGAAGAAGGATTTCTCCTTATTGGTGTAGGTCGTAACATCGTTGAACGATACCGTACCATCGGAGTTATCGACCTGTGTGTATCTTTTCAGACCACTCCAAACAGCGTCCGTATAATCAGTAGGAAGTAATTTCCACGCCATTTATAACCCTCCCTTCATACCAAAATTCCATGTGAATGTCCTCCTTCCCTCACTCTCATTGGTGAGCCTGTCACAAAGGTCAAGGATTGCTCCCTCCAAACGATTGAGTTCTTTGAAATCCATCGTATTACCATTGGCGGCATAGGTAGGAGCAGTGCCGTAAGACCTCTTGAGACTGTTGGTATTGATGGTAACGAGGTTCGCTTCCAGTGCATTGATTTCATCAGCATAGAAGTAGTCCTTTACGGTCTTATCGCTTCCGACAGACTGAATAGCGAACTCGTCATACATCTTGATAGCCAACTCACGGAGGTATTCGAGGTTGTTCTTAATTCGATTGAAGTCCACGGCGTTGAATCTGTCCCCGGTGTAAACACCATCGACAGTCTCACCGTTCCAATCGGTTTTCGGTGTAGACCACGACATTTTAACCTCCAATCCTTCGGGCGGTTACTCGACCCGAAAATGCTTGCTTGAAATTGACAGTGTGACGGTAGATATTTACCCTCATACCATCGTGGAACTCGTTTTCTTGGTACACAATGTCGGTAGCGTCCAGCTCGGGATTTCCTCGAGTATCGTATTCGTACTCGATTCCGGCTGTATAGTAATCAGCCAACCATGCGGCAAGCTCATTCGCCATTGTGGTATTACTTATCAGAGGATTCTTCCACTTGACTGTCTTACCACGAGCGTTGAGAGACACCGTAGCGTACTTCTCAACGATTTTGTACCGATAACCCTGTACCTCGAGCTTAAACGAGCCAGTGACATTGAATTTGATGGTAACGAAGTAGTTACTCCATGCCACTACGGTTGCCTTACCTTCGACTTCATCGAGCTTCACCTTATAACCATAGGAAGGGTCTTGAATGTAATAAGTCTCGACCTCACCAGCGACTACATCTATGTCCTCATAGACAAGGTTTTCTTCTCGATTATTCTCTTGGTAGGTGTAACATGGGACGATAACCTCTTTGATAAGCTCCTGTTTGATAGCTTTCGGGGAGGAGGTCATGTCCCGGCGATTCATGGTGAAATCCACAACATCGCTCAAACTGAAATAATTCAGTACGATACGGTTGTACGGCTCTGCGGTTTTTGTGAACTCAATCTTCATCACATCGAAATCATCGAAATCTCGAAGAATAATCGAAGTGGTGTTGATTTCGTCTTTCTCAACCGGGTATTCATTTACAGGCTCGCCACCCTTGTACGTTCTGATTGTGAACGCCGCCGGGAGAGCTGTACCGAAGACCAGCTTAAAACCGTAATAAGCTCGAATCGCTTCCATCGTGATAGTAACGACAGGATTCTTTGTGAATGTTCCGTTTGCCCCGGAGATTTCCTTCGAGACATACCCGGTTGTCAGAGCCGCCTTGCCGTTTCTCGGAAGGAAGAACATCGTCCCATCGGTAGGGGTATAATTCCCGGCGAGGGTTGCATATTCGACCTTCGGTGTGTCCGTCAGCACGTTTGCGGCATTGGAGTAGGTCTCCTCGCCGTTGGTTGCGATGGAAGCACTCGGCATGAAATTCGACTTGATTTGAACCTTGCCGTCTCGAGACTGGGTGAGAACACATCGACAGGCATTTGCGATAATCTGCAATGCTTCTTTGTATTTCACTCTCGGAATCGGGTTGTTAGAGTAGAGCTTCTTCAAACGTGGGTCGATATAATACTCGGAAATCCCAGCGTCCTTCAAAATCTCCTCTGCCAGTGCGTAGTAGCTTTTACCAGCGGCACTATACAGACCCTTCACATACTCGCCGTCCATGTTGCGGAAAATGTCTTGGCAACGGATTGTAGCCGTGTTATCGTCACTTTCCCATTCGGAACACCACAGGTGGTTTCCTTGAATCCACTCGATAGTGTCAGAACCCGGGGTCTGATAACCGTACATAATATCCATTTCCTGTCCTGTCTCGAGGTAGTTGATAGCCGAGTTCGGGTTATCCACATTGAAGTAGTGGTCGTAGTTTTTCAGCGTTACCGAAAAATCGAACTGCGGAACATCAGCCCCGATAGGGGAAACGTAACTGTCAAGAGCAGAACTCATAACAGAATCGTTGTAATACACAAGTCCGTAACCGAACATGATAGAGTAGATACGCAAACGGCTTTGAGGATTCTTCATCTTGTAGAACACCAGCTTGATATAGGTTGTATTTTCCAATACTTCCTCGGTACTCCACTTTGATTTTGTATTCCCTCTAAACTCAATGGTCTGCCCGGTACTTCCGACAATATCGAAATCAACCGGGTAATTCTCACCGAAGTTAATCGTGAGACCCTTGAAATCCGTTGCGATTGTGTTCAAGCTGATAATCACTTCACACCGAGCTTCGGAAATCAGCTTGTCCGAGACAATCCCGGTATCATAGTATCTCCCTCCCTCGGTAGCCCGAGGGAGAAAGAACATAGAGCCATCTACTTTCGTGAACTCCTCCTCGAGAGTGGCATAGACCGTATCGTCAATATGCTCTCCGAAGATATTGTCCTTGTTCGAGTAGTAGGCATAACTGCCATTATCGACCGTAGCTTTCGCCTGTGCTTCTTGGTTCACAAGTCCGAAAGAAATCATAATGTATGCTCTCTCACGGAGAGAGGACTTCATGCTTTCTTTATATTCTTTGGATACTTTCTGCATAAAACCCCTCCTTTACTCGCCAGTGTCGATAAGATTTACCTTGCAATTCCGATAATGCGTTGGAGTACCGTCTTCTGTCACCCAGTAGGGTTCTCCTGTACGGTCTCCGCAGTACATTCTTACGGTTTTGCGTTTATTTGTTACAGGGTCATTAAATTCGACATAGACGAAGAAATTGCTCAAGATAGAGAGAATCCGTTCCCATTGAGCCGCAGTGAGCCACGCCCACTCAAGCCCATCTATCTTGTACTGGTCTCGCCCAACTCTTTGACCTACAACAGCACCGTTAGCGTCTCGTCCGCTGTCAACCACGGTGGTTACGACTACGCTCACACCTCGTTTACAAGGTGGTAGCTCATAACCATTTATCGCTAAATATGCCATCGCTACACACCTCCTTTACTCGGTGAAGCTGAAACCGTTCGCTTCCTTCTGCGTGGTAACAGCGTCATTGATTGTACGGTTGCCGACCTTTACGATGGTCTGTTCCTTCTTGTCTGCCTGTCTCTTGGTATCGGTAGCGATTTCCTTGAGAGTAGGTTCGACATACTCGTGGTAGAACTCACGCATATTGCGAGACCACGAATCATCGGAATATGCACCGTCATAGGATTTCTTGGAATCTTCGTACACCGTCTGTGCCAGCGAGTTATAAGGGTCATAACCGCTTGACGAAGCCAGCACAAGGTTGTCATTGATTCCGGCGGTACTTACGACAACGGCATTGATAATACCGTTCGCACAAGTCACAATGTCTCGAGACATGGACTGCCAGTACCCGGAGAACTGCGCCATACCGCTCACGATGGAGCTGTGCATGACAGAAGCAAGCTGGAATCGGTTCAGCACTTCGGTAGTACCATTTACATGACCCACCAGCTCTGCGCCGCTCTCACCAGCAACGAACATAGAGCCATGCGCCCGGTTCGTGCCGCCAGCATATTTCGGCATTGCTTTCCACATATTCGGAGTGATGATACCGCCGGAAGCGAACATCTTCACGCCGCCGTTTGCACCAACGATACCGCCGTTCGCCAGTCCGAAGAACTTCTTAATAGAAGTCCAGCCGGATTTGAAAAGAGAGATACCGACAGATACCGAAGTACCAACGAAGCTCGAGATAGAACTCCAACCGTTTTTCCATAGAGAGATACCGACACCTACGGTGTGGCTACCAATCCAGTTCTTAATCGTTGTCCACCCGGACTTGAAAAGCGAAATACCTTGAGCGATAACAGGAAGACTACCAATCCAGTTCTTTACGGTAGACCAGCCGGATTTCAGCAACGAGATTCCTTGCGAAAGCGTAGGAATGTTACCAATCCAGTTTTTAACCGTAGTCCAACCCGACTTGAGTAAGCTGATACCTTGAGAAAGAACCGGGATATTTCCAATCCAATTCTTAACCGTAGTCCAACCACTCTTGATAAGGCTGATTGCTTGGGACAGAGTAGGAATGTTACCAATCCAACCCTTTACTGTCTGCCAACCGCTCTTAATGAGATTGATTGCTTGGGACAGGGTAGGAATATTGCCGACCCAGTTTTTAACCGTTGTCCAGCCGGATTTCAGCAACGAGATTCCTTGACTGACAACCGGGATATTACCGACCCACTCTCTTACAGAGTTCCAGCCGGATTTCGCAAGACTTACTGCTTGCGATACTCCCGGGATATTGCCAATCCAGCCCTTGACCGTCTGCCAGCCACTCTTTGCGAGTGCGACAGCTTGGTCTACGGTAGGAATGTTGCCTATCCAGTTTTTCACGGTAGACCAGCCGGATTTCAGAAGCCCGACACCCTGTTTCACAGCCGGAATGTTACCAATCCAGTTCTTCACAGAAGACCAGCCATCTTTTACGAGCTTTACGCCAGTTTCAAGAGATAGACCGTCTTTCGTCTTGTCAGACCACCAACCCTTTACGCTGTCCCACCATTCCGAAGCATTGTTTTTTACTTCGGCAAGGAATTGAACAGGCTTGCTGTTCTTAACCTTCTTTTTGAATTTGTTCCACTCGTCAGATATATTTCCGAGAGCTTCCTTAATTCCGCTCACCATCGAACCCCAGCTAACAGGTTTTCCAGTAGCGAAGTCTTTGACCCCATCTGCAATGAGAGCAAGACCGAGAGGAATACCAACACCTGTCAGACACAGCATGAGACCGATAGCGAGTTTGCCGAGAGAACCAGCCATTGATTTAATCTTGGTAAAAACTCCCTTGATTTTTTCTTTGATGGTTTCCCAGTTAATAGCTACTGCTGTACCGAGAGCCGCCGCACCCGATAATATCAATCCAACACCGAGAGGAATACCAACCCCGGTGAAGCACAGGATAATACCGATTGCAAGAGCCGCCGCCCCAGCGATAGCAAGTATTTTAGTAGTTACGCCCTTTAGCTTGTTTGTCAAAGTGTCCCAGTTAAGAGCCACAGCCGTACCGAGAGCCGCCGCACCAGCGAGGATAAGACCTACGCCGAGAGGAGTTGCAACTCCTGTGAAAGCGAGAATCATGCCTATGGCAATGGAAGCCGCCCCAGCAATGAGAAGAATCTTCGTAGTAACCTTTCTGATATTGTCCGGCATACTATTCCAATTCAAACCGACCGTTGCGGCAAGACCGACAGCACCAGCGGCAATCATCGCAATACCCAGCCCGGTTGCAACTCCTGTCAGAGCTAGGATTGCACCGACGCCGATTAAAGCACCGCTCACGATAGCCACAATGCTTAGTACGGATTCTTGAACATCACCTGTTAAGGAGTTCCAGTTCAAAGCTACTGCCGAAGCGACAGAAACCGCACCAGCGGCAATCATCGCAACACCGAGAGGAACGTTTACACCAGTCAGAGCGAGAATTGCACCGAATGTCAGTAATGCACCTCCAACAATGGTTTCGAGCATACCGATTGTCCTACGGAGAGGGTCAGACATCGAATCCCAGTTAAGACCGATTGCTGTAACCATGCCGACAGCACCAGCCGCCATCAATGCGATACCGAGAGGAACATCAACGCCAGTAAAGGCGAACAATGCACCCATAGCCAGCAACGCACCGCTCACGATTGCCGTGAGAATGGACAGAGCGTTCGACAGGTCTCCGTTGAGGAACTTCCAGTTAATTACAGCCGCAGTACCGAGAGCCGCCGCACCAGCCACCATGAGACCAGCACCGAGCGGTACATTGACACCCGAAAATACAAGGAAAGCACCGATAGCCAACAGGAAGCCGCCCAGTACCCCGGTAACGAGGGTAAGTACCTTCGCCAACCGTTCCGACATTCCGTTCCAGTTTGCCATTACCGAAGCCGCCAAACCGACAGCACCAACAGCCATAAGACCGAGACCGAGAGGAATGTTCGCACCAGTGACAACAAGGATAGTACCGATTGCCAGTAAGAATCCGCTGATAACAGCAGTGATTTCCCACATAGCGTCCTTAATCATCTGAACGATTTCGTCAACCTTAGAAGTGATTACGTCACCGAGGAAATCGTAGGTAGGAAGGTCAATGCCTAAATCCCCACCACCGATACCAGCACCCGAGCCGCTACCGCTTCCACTGGAACTATCGTCTTTAGACAGGACGTTCAGCTCGTCAATACCGAGCAGAGCATTTTTCAACTTCTTAGCCGCTTTCCCGGCTTTACCCAGTCCATCGGAAGCGTCCCCGGCATTGTCAGCCAAATCGCCAACCGCAGAAGCACCAGCAGAAATGCCGGAATAATCTACCTCCGGGAGTTTGAATCCGAACAGACTTGCGATAGAGTTTGCCAGCATACGGACAATCTTCGCCAAAGCGATTGCATACGGTAATACTGCGTTCAGAGCCGGGATAAAGATATTACCCAAAGCTCTTGCACACTGCGTAACCTGTGCCTGTAAAACACGAAGCTGGTTCGCCGGAGCGTTCAGAGTACGAGCCATATCACCTTGAGCGGTAGTTACCTGTGTCATAATTGCGTAGTAACGCAACTGCGACTTTTCAGCCTGTGTCATAGCAGAGACCTTTTTCTCGATACCGAGAGCAAGAGCTTCCTCTTGCAGTCTTGCAACAGACAGGTCGTAACCCAGTCTACGAAGCGGCTCAAGTTCACCCGAGATACCCGACTGTAACTTCTGCATTGCGTCCTCAAACGAAATGTTGAAGAACGAAGAAATGTCGTAGCCGAGCTGTGTGAGGTTCTTGGACATGAGATACGCTTTATCGCTCGCCACGCCGAAACCGCTAATGATGGTGTTGAACACACCTTGATTTCGCATGAACTCGCCCGGGTCGATACCGAGAGCTTCGCTGACTGCTTCTGCGTAGTTCTGTGCTTCCTCTGCGTATTTACCCATAGAAGCGGTAAACAGGTTCAAATCCTCAATGTACTGGTTGGACTGTGTTATCCACGAAGCGATTACTCTCGCACCAGTACGCACAACACCCATAGCCATTTTGATTTTGGCATACAGATTCATGTAACTATTTGCCGCCTTATTGTTCTCTTGCGAGATTCTGTTCGTGACGGTAATAGCTCTCTGAATGTTCGTAGGAAGACGATTGAACGCCGCAGTTACAGCATTGAGCTGATTTGTCAGCGGAGCAAGAGCCGTAGACAACTGCTGAATCTGACTGGTGAACTTAGTCATATCCATGTTGTCGAGGGTGTCTGCCAGCTTAGGTAACTTATTGAGCGCATTGATAGTGGACTTTAGCCCGGAAGCGTTCAGATTGTTCAACGGTTGAAGTGCTGTACCCAGCTTCTCCATAGCACTGAAATCTACACCAGTGAGGGAAGCGGCGGCACTGCCGATATTTTGAAGCTGATTTCCGATGGAAGACGAAATCTTGAGACTGCCGAGACCTTTCAGTTTTTCCAAACTGGAAGCGAGCTTGTCAATCTTGTCTGCCCCGGAACTATCCATGCTTTTAAGGGCGGTATCGAGATTGCGTACTTGATTTGCAACGCTTGTTAATCCGACACCGCCCCTAACTGCATTTTTGAGTTTGGACAAAGAAGCGGAAAGAGCGTCTATACCAGCGACAGCCGAGGTGGAACTCGACTGAACTTCCAATTCGAGTTGTTCGATTGTAGTAGGCATAAAACTCACTTCCTTTCTTGTAACTGCTTATTTGCCTGTACCATATACGCTTGCATATAGCGCAGACCCTTTTCAGACTTAGCCTTTTCCTTCTTGAGTTCTGCTTCCTCCGTCTTTTTATTGATGGGATATGCTTCCTCGACATAAGGTTGGGCTTTCGTTCCCTTTTTGGCGAAAGCACGAAGAATCGGAGACAGACGAGAAATAGCGTCATAGATGTACATACCCTGTAACCACATTTCTTGATTGACCCTCTCTTTGCGAAGCTCCTCCGCTTTGCGGTAGGACTTCACGAGAGTGGAATCTCTATCCCAGTATTGTTCTTCCGTCATGCCTATTGATAAGTAATAGGGGAACTTTGCGAGAAAAATCTCCGAATAAGAAGGGGGAGCAGAGCGATTCTCACGCTCGCTCCCCTTGTTAGCGGATTCATCTGTCAACAGCGAATCACTTACCAACTCGCTGTCCAGCTTACGTTTCCCTCGGATTCCTCGGGTTCTTCGACCAGTGCCATAATCGGCTCGTTGTACATTTCTGCCAGCTTACCGATAAGCTCCTCCTTGTTCGTCATGTGGGAGAAGATTTCGTTGATAACTTCCTTCTTCTCGAAACGATGATGTGCGAGGAACGCACCTTCAAACAGTGCCGGGAGAGTAGACATAGGCTTGTTCTCGACCTCTGCCGCAACGAAGCCCTTCTTCTCCATTTCCGTAACCGTTCTGCGAGTGAACTCAAGAACATATTCTTTATCCTTGAAAGTGAATTTCAACTGCTTTGCCATGATGATTTATCCTCCTTATTTTTCCTTACTCTGCGTCCATGCTGATAACAGTGGACGGAGCGATAGTGATAGTCATTTCGACAACCTCATTCGTGCCGCCGCCGTTAGCATAAACAGATAAAGAGCCTTTGAACTTGAACTTACCGCTGTCACCAGTAGGAGTGACGGTATCGCCAGCTTCCGTGCCACCGAACCAAACGGCGAACTCCTTCTCCGTACCTTCCAGTGCTTTCAGCTTCTTGTACTCCTCGAGAGTGTAGTTCGCAGTGAACTCAAGAGAATCGAGGGACTGAATACCCGGAATGTAAGTCTGCATTTTGTCAGACAGAGTGGTAGTTTCCAGCATTTCCGGCGCACCGCCGAGGTCGGGAAACTCCTTAATGTCAATCAGCTTCTCCCATACGGAAGAGTTCTTCTGCATGAGAAAAATCTTGTAAGTGCTAATAGCCATGCTTGTTTACCTCCTATAAATAGTTTTGTTTTTAGAGACGATAGCCCTGTATCGAGCCACCATTCTGTAAACCGTTGCGTCTTCCTCGTTGGGAACATGGTTCATAAGGGTTCGTGTGAAACCGAGTGCTTCCATCTTGGAATCAATGAGAGCGATGATTGCTTT
>OHCJ01000242.1_pt1 | contig 17465 bp, 12 predicted proteins | sample 1566821 | NCBI WGS metagenome assembly OHCJ01 (sample SAMEA3879545, study PRJEB24766) | human gut metagenome | biome: human-associated habitat; feature: feces | place: USA | collected 1985/1987 | reverse complement strand
TTGTTATGAAGGACGGCATCATCCAGCAGGTCGATACCCCGCAGAACCTGTACGACATGCCCTGCAACATGTTCGTTGCCGGCTTCATCGGCAGCCCCCAGATGAACTTCCTGGACGGCACCGTGACCAAGAACGGCGATCAGTACGCCATTGACCTGGGCGGCGACACCATCCCCCTGCCCAAGGAAAAGACCGCTGACGGCAAGCTGGATTCCTACGTTGGCAAGAAGGTCAAGATGGGCATCCGTCCTGAGGATATCGACGACGAGCCCGAGTTTATGGCAAAGCACCCCGACTGCCACCTGGAGGCTCAGGTCGATGTGTCCGAAATGATGGGCGCTGAGATCTACCTGTACCTGGAGTACAAGGGCAACAAGATGACCGCCCGTGTCGCTCCCACCTCCAAGGCACGCAACGGAGACACCGTCCGCGTTGCATTTGATCCGCACAAGGTCCACGTCTTTGATGTCGAGACCGAGCAGACCATCCTGAACTAAGTTCTCCAGGGATCATCTTTTGATCCTCCTAATAAGCAAAAGCCGCCGGGAAGCGATTTCCGGCGGCTTTTGTCTAAGAGAACACACATTGGAACATTATAAGGGAGATTTCACCATGGAACACATGATGCTTCTGGTCACCTACCGTATGCTCCCCGGCCAGCGGGACGCTTTTCTGCAGGAGGTCGCCGCTGCCGGAATCCTGGCAAAGGTCCAGCAGGAGGACGGTTTTGAGCGCTACGATTACTACCTGAGCGCCGCCGACCCGGACGAGCTGCTCATCGTTGAGGAGTGGGACTCCGAAGCCCAGCAGCAGGCCCACGTAAACACCGACCACATGGCCCAGCTCCGCGCCATCAAGGAGAAGCATGTCGCTTCCACCGCGATGCAGCGCATTGCCAAAGCCGACTGAGCACGAGAGGATAGAAAAGCACCCGCGGCCTGCTGGCTGCGGGTGCTTTTTCCAAAGGAGAGAACGGAATGCTCAGCCCTTGACACCGCCCAGTGCAACACCACGGACGATGAACTTGGACAGCAGCAGATAAACGATAATCACAGGCAGGATGGCAATGGCCACCAGCATATAGACCTTGCCCATATCGAACTTGAGGAAGTCGGCACTGCGGAGCTGTGCAATGAGGATGGGCAGGGTCTTTTTGTCTGCCGTATCCAGCACCAGTGCGGGGATGAAGTAGTTGTTCCAGCTGGACACAAAGGAGAAGATGGCCTGCACCGCCAGAGCGGGCTTCATAATGGGAAGCACGATATGGTTGAAGGTGTAGAACTCCCCTGCGCCATCGATGCGGGCGGCTTCCACGATCTCCATGGGCAGGCTGGCATCCAGATACTGCTTCATAAAGAAGAACACCGCCGGGGCCGCAATGCTGGGGATGATGAGGGGAATGAAGCTGTTCTTCAGTCCCATCTTTGTGATGAGCTGCAGGAAGCCCAGCGCCGAGACCTGGGTCGGCATGGTCATAATGAGCAGGATGATGGCAAACGCCGCCTTTTTGAACCGGAAGTTATAGGCGTAGATGCCGTAGGCTGTCAGGGCCGAAAAATAGACGCTGAGGGCAGCCGAGCAGCCGGACACGATCAGGCTGTTCCGCACACCAGTCAGCACCGGGATGTTGGCATCCGACAGCACGTTTTTCAGGTTGGTCATCAAGGATCTGCCCGGCAGAAAGGAAAAGCCCTTCTGGATCTCAAAATGGGTACGGGTGGAATTGATGACCAGCACATAGAAGAAGAACAGGCATAAAAAGCTCAGCAGCACCAGCGCCGCATAGCACACCGTGCGGCGGGCCGCAAGGGTCGCTTTTTCGGATCTTGTCTTGACTGCGTGTGACATTATGCTTTTCCTCCCTTCACCTGTTTGGCCGCCTGCCTGCGGGCCTTGCGCTCGGCCTTGCTCAGGCCGTCGTCCTCCTTGGTCAGGGCCATGTAAACGATCACGCAGAGCACTGCGCACACCAGGAACAGCACCACCGAGACCGCGCCTGCCATGCCGTAGTTCTTGCTGAACAGGTGGTTGTTCAGGTACATGATCATGGTGGTGGAGGTGCGGTCAGGGCCGCCCTTGCCGTTGGTCAGGATCTGCGGCACATCGAACATCTGCAGGCCGCCGATCATCGAAGTGATCATCACATAGACCAAGATCGGCCGGATGAGCGGGATGGTGATCTTCCAGAACATCTGGTTCGGGGTGCAGCCGTCCAGCTCCGCTGCCTCATACAGGGTGGGGTCCACGCCCATAATGGCCGCCATCAGCATGATGGTCGTATTGCCGAACCACATCAGGAAGTTCATCAGGCCGATAAGGCCGCGGTTGCCCCAGACACTGTTCAGGAAGCTGAAGGGCTCCTTGAGGATGCCCATGCCCACCAGTGCAGCGTTCACGGGGCCGTTATCTGAGAACAGGGCAAAGAACAGCATGGCGAACGCCGAAGCCATGATGAGGTTGGGCATGTAGATGACTGTCTTGAAGAAGGTCTGGCCCTTCAGCTTCAGGCGCAGGTCGGTGAACCAGGCCGCCAGCAGCAGCGAGATGGCGATCTGCGGGATGAAACCGATGATCCAGAGCAGCAGCGTGTTGCCAAAGTATTTGGGCAGGTCGGTTGCAAACAGGGTGATGTAGTTCTTCAGGCCCACAAAGGTGGGGCCGATGATCTTCAGGCCGCTGCGGTAATATTCAAAAAAGCTGTAATAGATCGTAGACCCCAGTGGAATGAGCTGGAACCCCGCAAAGATGAGGAAGAACGGTGCAATGAAGATATAGCCCCACTTTGCATAGCTGATCGAGCCGTTCTTCTTTGGTTTTGCTCCCATAGTAACTGCCCTCCTGACGTACACTGCCCAAAGCAAAACGGGGCGGGCGGGATCAGCGTCCGGCCCGCCCCATTCAGATTCGGTTCAAAAGGTTTTCAGGTTCCGGCTGCGCTTATGCGGGCCAGACCACATCGGTCAGCTCGGGGTACTTTTCCTTGATGGCGGTCTCGAAGTTTGCCTTTGCGGTATCCTCGTCCACTGTGCCGGTAAAGTAATCCTTGAAGGCATTCTGGAGGCTCTCGTTCAGGCCCTGATCGTACGGGCCTGCATTGGACATATCGATCTTCTTTGCAGCTTCTGCAAACAGGGCGATATGGTTCTGGCCGCCCAGGAAGTCGGAGGCATAATCGCTGTTTGCGATCTCTTCCATGGCCTTCTCGTTGTTGGTGTAATCCTGCGTATCCAGGGTGATCTGCTTCATAATGGCTTCATCGCAGGTCAGCTTCTGCATCACGTCGCGGATGATATCGGTATTATCGGTACCGGCTGCCGCGCAGATCCAGGTGCCGCCCCAGTAATAGGGCTGAGGACCTTCGCAGACTGCGTAATCGCCGTAGATGCCGTTGCCTACTTCTTCCTTGCCGCCCTCGGCCACAGGGGTCTCCAGAGAGTTGCCCAGCAGGGTGAAATTGATGCCCCAGGTGGAATAGAAGAAGCCAAACACCTTGCCGCTCGGGCCCTGATCGGCTGCCCACTGGCTGTCCCACAGGCTGGACTTATTGTTGTAGCCCTTATCGGTGTACTCCTTGGTCTGATCGACCCACTTCATAATGTTGGGGTCCACCTTGACGGTCGTGCCGTCCACCCAGGGAGCGTCCACGTTGTTGGAGAAGGTACGGTAAGCATCATCGAAGCCGGACAGCATCTTGTAGCCCTTTGCATAGGCCTGTGCAGCCACCTCGTTGAACTTATCCCAATCGGACAGATGGCTCTGCACCTCGGTGGGATCATCGGTGCCCAGCACTTCCTTGGCGATGCTGCGGCGGTATGCGAACAGACCGGGGGTCGCCTGCCAGGTGGTGCCGCGCTGGCTGCCGTCCACGCTGACAATATCCTTGGTGTACTGGTACTGACCAGCCAGATCGGCATCGGTCAGGCCGATGTCTGCTTTGACATCCAGCGCGTAATCGGAATCCACATACTTCAATGCGTAGTCAGCCTCGATCAGGAAGATATCTACCTTGTCATCATCGGCGGCGGAGTCCTGATTCAGCAGGGCCTCATCCAGCTTATTCTGGTAGTTGTTGTTCTCGTTGGCGTTGATGGTCCACTTGACAACGGTGCCATCTTTCAGGGTGGTGGTGGATTTGTCCTCAGCGATGGAGGCGACCTCGGGGTAATAGTTATTGAAGCGGCCCTGGAACTCGTCGTTCCAGCACCAGATATTCAGCACCTTGCCCTGAGCTGCCGGAGCATCGGAAGCGGCGGAAGAAGCTGCGGCAGAGGATGCCGCGCCGGTAGAAGAAGAGGAGCCGCCGCATGCGCTCAGCGCTGCACTGATGGTAACTGCACCGGAAGCCAGCAGGAAATTACGACGCGAAATCTTTCTCATAATGAAAAACCTCCTTCAATGGTTTTCGTGAAAAAGCGTTTCAAATTCAAGGCTCCGGTTCGCCCGGAACCAAATCCAACCCATTCATTCGATGCTGCGCACCGAGCCGCCCTCCAGCAGTTTTCCTGTCACCGGGATCTGCTCGGCCAGCGTCACACGGGGGTGCTCGATCATCTGCACCAGCTTATCTGCTGCCATCCGGCCCAGCATTTTGGTGTTCTGCTGCCAGGTCACCAGCTGGGGTTTCATCACGCGGGAGAGGTAAATGCCGTCATATCCCATCACGGAAATATCCTCCGGGATGCTCAGGCCCGCTTCCTGCAGAGCGATGCAGCCGCCCATGGCCGAGAAGTCATCGGGGAAGAGGATGCAGGTGGGCCGCTGGGGCAGTGCCAGCAGGGCCCGGGTCTCCTCGGCACAGCGGTCGGGATCGTGATACACACCGCTGCGCACATATTCTTCGGGGACCTGCAGCCCCAGCTCCGCGCAGCTCTTGTAGAAGCCCGCCAGCCGGTTCTCCGTCACCGCCGTGCGCTCGCCATGGATAAAGGCGATGCGGCGGTGGCCGTTGGCGTAGGCGTACCGCACCAGCGCCGAAAGCCCGTTGACATTATCGGAAAGGACCGCCATCCGGTTGTTGAACACATGGTCGATGGTCACCACCGGCACATCACTGTTGACCAGCTCCACCACCTGCGGATCGTTGAAATCCACGCAGGCGATCACCGCTCCATCCACGCCCCGGTAGTGGCAGTGCTCCAGATAGGTCATTGTTCTGCCGCCGAGGTTCCGGTTGACAAAGGTGATATCGTAGCCCAGCTTTTCTACCTGCACCTTGAAGCTGTCCAGCACCGCCGAGAAGTACTCGTGGGCCAGACCGCTCTGCCGCTCGTCCACAAACAGAACGCCAAGGTTGTAGGTACGGTTGGTCTTCATCGCGCGGGCCGCCATATTGGGCACATAGCCCATCCGGCGGGCCGCCTCGCGGACACGGTCGCGGGTCGCAGCAGAGATGTCCGACTGGCCATTGAGCGCTTTGCTCACCGTTGCCACCGAGACACCGCATTCACGCGCCAGATCTTTCAAGGATGACATTTCGCCGCCCTCCCTCACAGGGACCCGCTCAGGGCTCCCGAACGAATCCTAAATCGTTTTCGCAATTTCAATATAGCGCACTTTGCACTAAAAATCAAGCAGAAAAAGAAAAGTTTTATCGTAAAAGTCTGCATTTCAGCAGGTTGCGAGATTTCATTTCCTCAGAATTATGCAGTCTGTATCGTTTTCGTTACATTTCGTTACCGTTCGATAATTTTTTCGTTCCCATACCGGTTTCCACCCCCGAACCAGCCCGCTGCACCCTTGTTGTATATTTCAGGTCCGCTCTTGATTTTTCCCGCAGGATAGACTATTCTTAGGGTGACAAGCGCCTTTCCCACCCTTGGGCCGCAAATTCTAAATCGTTTTCGCCATCAAATGATTTCAGCATTTCCGGTTTACCCTATAAGGAGGAACAAGGCTATGAGATTCGGACATTTTGATGATGCGCGCCGGGAATATGTGATCGACACGCCCCGCACTCCCCTGCCCTGGATCAACTATCTGGGCAGCGAGGACTTTTTCAGTCTGGTGTCCAACACCGGCGGCGGTTACAGCTTTTACCGGGATGCCCGGCTGCGGCGGCTGACCCGCTACCGCTACAACAATTCCCCGCTGGACATGGACGGCCACCGCATCTACATCAACGATGGCGGCACCATCTGGAACCCGGGCTGGCAGCCCGCCAAGACGGAACTGGACAGTTACACCTGCCGCCACGGTCTGGGCTACACGATCCTGCAGGGCGAAAAAAACGGCATTGCGGCCGCTCAGGAGTTGTTCGTGCCCCGGGGCGATGCCTGTGAGATCGACCGGCTGACGCTGGAAAACAAGACCGCTGCCCCCCGCACGCTGGACGTGTTCAGCTATGTGGAGTTCTGCCTGTGGGATGCCATGGACGACAGCTCCAATTTCCAGCGCAACTTTTCCACCGGCGAGGTGGAAGTGGTGGAAAGTGCCATCTATCATAAGACAGAGTACCGGGAGCGCCGGGATCACTACGCCGTGTTCTGGGCCAACGCCCCCGTTACCAGCTTCGACACCAGCCGGGATGCCTTCTGCGGCGTATACGGCGGCCCCGCCGCACCGGAAGCGGTCAAAGCCGGTCACTGCTCGAACAGCATTGCCCACGGCTGGGCTCCGGTGGGTGCCCACCATTTCCATCTCACGCTGGCACCGGGCGAGAAAAAGAGCATCATCTTCGGGCTGGGCTACATTGAAAACCCGGTCGGGGAAAAATTCAGCGCTCCCGGCATCATCAACAAAGCCCGGGCCGAGGCCATGATGGCCCGCTATGCCACCGACGCACAGGTGGATGCCGCCCGCAGGGCACTGGCCGACTACTGGCAGGAGCTGCTCTCGGGCTGGCAGCTGACCTCCGGCGAGGAAAAGCTGGACCGGATGGTGAGCCTTTGGAACCAGTATCAGTGCATGGTCACCTTCAACATAAGCCGCAGTGCCAGCTATTACGAGAGCGGCATCGGCCGCGGCATGGGGTTCCGGGATTCCTGTCAGGATCTGCTGGGCTTCGTTCATATGATCCCCTCCCGCGCACGGGAGCGCATTCTGGACATTGCTGCCACCCAGTTTGAGGACGGCAGTGCCTACCACCAGTACCAGCCCCTGACCAAAAAGGGCAACAGCGACGTGGGCAGCGGCTTCAACGATGACCCGCTCTGGCTCATTGCGTGCACCGCCGCCTATCTGCGGGAGACCGGTGACTGGTCGATCCTGGACGAGCCGGTTGCCTTTGACAACGACGTGACCAGAGCACAGCCCCTGATGGAGCATCTGCGCCGGAGCTTCCGCTACACCCATACCCATCTGGGCCCCCACGGCCTGCCGCTGATCGGCCGGGCCGACTGGAACGACTGCCTGAACCTGAACTGCTTCTCGGAGCACCCGGGCGAGAGCTTCCAGATTACCGGCCCCAGCGAGGGCCCCGTGGCTGAAAGCGTGTTCATTGCAGGCATGTTCGTGAAATACGGCCGCGAGTACGCCGAACTCTGTGACCACCTGCACCTCACCGAGGAGGCTGCCAGCACCCGCACCGCCATTGACGCAGTAGAACAGGCCACCCTGACCGCCGGCTGGGACGGCGCATGGTTCCGCCGTGCCTACGATGCCTTTGGTGCCCCCGTAGGCAGCAGGGAATGCGACGAGGGGCAGATCTTCATCGAACCCCAGGGCATGTGCGTGATGGCCGGGATCGGCCGGGAGACCGGTCAGGCCGAAGCCGCACTGAAGAGCGTGGAGGAGCGGCTGGACACCCCGTACGGCGTGGTACTGCTCCAGCCCGCCTACACCACCTACCGGCTCAATCTGGGCGAGATCTCCAGCTATCCCCCGGGCTACAAGGAGAACGCCGGTATCTTCTGCCACAACAACCCCTGGATCAGCTGTGCTGAGACCGTGCTGGGCCACGGTGACCGGGCCTTTGCTGTCTACAAAAAGACCTGCCCGGCCTATATCGAGGACATCAGCGAGATCCACCGCACCGAACCCTACGTTTACAGCCAGATGGTGGCAGGCCGCGATGCCCCCACCTTCGGCGAGGCCAAGAACAGCTGGCTGACCGGCACGGCGGCATGGACCTTCGTGAACGTGAGCCAGTACATTCTGGGCATCCAGCCCACTCTGGATGGCCTGCGCGTTGACCCCTGCATCCCCCACACGCTGGCAGGCTACACCGTCACCCGCCGTTACCGGGGTGCCGTGTACCACATCCGGGTGGAGAACCCCCACGCCGTGCAGAAGGGCGTGCAGAGCGTCACCGTGAACGGTGCTCCTATTGCAGGCACCCTCCTGCCGCTGGCAAAGGCCGGTGAAGGTGTGGAAGTTGTCGTGACCATGGGCTAGGCGCATAGCTTCTGTTTTGTAGAATTGTAAAGCTCCCGTTTTTCAGCTTTTTCTGAGAAGCGGGAGCTTTTGTTTGTGATTCATTGAATTCACAGTGGATTCGTGCTATTCTACTAATAAATCTGAAAAGCAGCGGGAGGATTTTCTATGAATGCGCATAAAGCGACAATCACCAGCATTTTTGATGGAACCACATTGATTGAGATTCCATTTTTTCAACGTTCCTACGTCTGGGACAAATATCTTTGGGAGCGCTTCCTAAATGATATGGAATTCACGGTCAAAACAAAGTCCCCACATTTTCTTGGTACCCTGATTTTCAAAGACAACGGAACGCCAAAATCGTCCGAGCCTTATTCCACGCAGTTGCTTCTGATCGATGGTCAGCAGCGATTGACAACATATCTCATCTTCTTGAAAGTTCTCTGTCTAAAGTTAGGGCAGTCTCTTACATTTGATTCTCATTATCGATTTCCAGACACGAATGATTTGAGCCTTCAGCATGGAAAAAACGATCGTCCCGCCTTTGAAAAGGTAATGGGTATGACCGCACCAGTTTCTATTACAGATGACTTTTCAAAATCCCGTGTCGTTCAGGCTTACAATTTTTTTGTAGAATCATTGGATACATCCAAATTAAATTACACCACGATCGTTGGAAAAACTCACTTTGTTCGGATCGACCTGGATGCGAATGATGATGAACAGCAAATATTCGATTCTCTGAACTCTCTTGGAGTCAGCCTGACCACCTCTGAACTGCTCAAGAATTATTTTTTCAGTCGTAATAACCTGACAGATTATCAGACGATCTGGGAGCCTGTCTTTGATAATAGCGCCGCAACAAAAGAATACTGGGATACCATTATAGAGACCGGCCGCATTCGCCGTCCTCTGATCGACATCTTTTTTGATGCTTATTTTCAATTGTTCATCCAAAATAAAAAATACAGTATCAGCACAGAGGACAAGTTGATTTATGCCCGCACAGATCGACTGTCAAATTCCTATCAGAGCTTTGTGGACAACTACTGCGGCGGAAGCAAACAGATCATCCTTTCCTCTCTGAGGGAGTATGCCGAGTTGTTCCGTAAGACATTTCAGCCGGATATCTGCGATACTACAATTCCATCCACATTTGGTATCGAGCGGCTGAATGTGGTTATCTTCGGTCTAAAAACAACAACGCTGATTCCGTACGTTCTCTATCTTGCCAAGAATATTTCTGATACGAATGCTCTGAACCAGATGTATGGTATTCTTGAAAGCTACGTTATGCGTCGTATCGTGACCCATGCAACATCTAAAAACTATAACAACCTTTTCCTTTCTTTGATTGCTAATGAGATTCTGGATGCTGACGATCTGCGCACTCGATTACAGGCCGCTAGTGGAACGAATTCTTATATTCCGACAGATACTGAACTTCGGGATGGTTTTGAACATTCTAAACTGATGAACCTTTATTCTAAAGGTGTTCATTATCTGATTGAAAGCCACATCCACCCCGCTCAGAGTGCTGTCGTGCTGCATGGTTTCAACAATTACAGTCTTGAGCATCTGATGCCCAAAAAATGGCGCAACAACTGGCCCGCCTGCCCTACCCCGCTGGACGCAGAAAAAAGAGATTCTATCCTTCTGACTCTGGGAAATCTCGCAATCATCCCACAGTCTTTGAACGCCTCCATCCGGGACAGTGACTGGAGCACAAAGAAAGCCGGAAAGGGCCAGGAAAAGCCCGGTCTTACGCTCTGCGCATCGGGCCTTTCCACGCTTCAGGATGCCCTGACAAAAACGGACTGGAACGAGATTGAGATTCAGGCCCGTGCCCTCTGGCTTTACAAACAGGCACAAAGTCTCTGGAAACTTTAAACCATTCAAAAAATGCCGCCGCACGAATTTGTGCGACGGCATTTTCAGCTTCAATTACAGCATCCTGGAAAGGAAAGCCTTCAGACGAGGATGCTTGGGGTTCGAGAAGAGCTCCTGCGGGGGCTCATCTTCCTGGATCCTGCCCTCATCGATGAAGATGACGCGGTTGGATACCTCGCGGGCAAAGCCCATCTCGTGGGTGACCACCAGCATGGTCATGCCCTCTTCGGCCAGCTTCCGCATGACCGAGAGCACCTCGCCGGTCAGCTCCGGGTCAAGGGCACTGGTGGGCTCGTCAAAGTAAATGATCTCCGGGTCGGTGGCAAGGGCGCGGGCAATGGCAACGCGCTGCTGCTGTCCGCCGGAAAGCTGGCGGGGATAGTAGTCGGCCCGGTCGGCCAGACCGACCTTTTCCAGCATCCGTCTGCCGATCTCATCCGCCTGCTCTTTGGGCATCCTGCGGGCAACGATCAGGCCCTCGGTCACATTCTGCAGGGCGGTCTTGTTCCGGAACAGGTTGTAGTTCTGGAACACAAAGGCCGTTTTTTTGCGCAGGCGGGCAATGTCGGCCCGGGAGATCCTGCCAAGATCGAAGGATTCGCCGTCGAACACCAGAGTGCCGCTGTCAGCGGTCTCCAGAAAGTTCAGGCAGCGCAGCAGGGTGGTCTTGCCGGAGCCGGAAGGGCCCAGAATGGCAACAACGTCTCCCTTTTCCACACTCAGGTCCACGCCGTTCAGGACGTGCAGCGCGCTGCGCACCCGGCGGGCAGTGCCGCGCGGGAAAGGCCCGATGTGGAAGCGGGGCTTGTCATCGTAGGTGTAAAATGTTTTGTGGATGTCTTTGATCTCTAACATGGCCATACCGTCCACCCCTTTCTCACTGGAAACCGTGCGCGTTCAGCTGCCGCTCCACCAGCGCCTGCAGCTTGGTGATGATGGTGCAGAACAGCAGGTAGACCACAGCCACCTCGCAGTAGATGGGCAGGAAAATGTAGGTGCGGGCTGCCACACGCTGGCCTGCCATGAACAACTCTGCCACCGTGATGTTGGAGGCCAGAGAGGTGTCCTTGATCATGCTGATGAGGGAGTTGGACAGGGAGGGCACGGCGGTGCGCAGGGCCTGCGGCAGAACGATGCGGCGCATGATCTGCCACCAGGTCATGCCCACGCAGGAACCGGCCTCCAGCTGGCCCTGGGGCACGCTTTCCAGCGCGCCGCGCATGGTCTCGGCGCAGTAGGCACCCTCGTTGAAAGCAAAGGCGATGACGGCTGCCGGAAAAGCATCCAGCATGATGCCCAGGCTGGGCAGGCCGTAGAAGATGATGAACAGCTGCACCAGCAGCGGCGTGCCCCGGATGACCCAGATGTAGAACCGGGCGATCTGGCGCAGCACCGGAACATTGGCGTACTGCACCAGCGCAACAGCCACTGCAATGACCATGGCAAGGCTGAAGGAGATCAGGGTCAGGGGAATGGTCATGGTCAGGCCTGCCGTCAGGATGCGGGGCAGGGCCTCCCACAGCACGCTGACCGTGCGGTTGGTAAGAAGTGCTTCAAACATATTTTTCTTCCTTATTGATAAAAAACGGTGGAATATCTTTAGGATACACCTTAAACTATGGTTCAGGTCAAGAGCATATCCTACAATTCCTACCAAAATACTATAGCATGAAATGGAGACAAGTGCAATCCATTGGCGAAAATCTTTCACTCTGGCCAAAAACAAAAGAAAACACCGGTTAACTTTGTGCAGACTGGCAAGGAGTTGACGCGGTACGATGTTTCGTGTAAAATGGAATCAGACAGGCCCCGTGCAGGAAGCGCGGGGAACAGGCCGGGCACACAAGCAGCCCGGCGCATACGGAGGACAAAACACAATGAAGCATAAAATTGGTATTCTGGGTGCAGGCACCTGGGGCATGGCTCTGGCGCGGATGCTGACGGTGAGCGGCAATGACGTGACCGTGTGGTCGGCGCTGGAACAGGAGATCGACAACCTTTCCACCACCCGGGTCCACCCCAATCTGCCCGGCATGACCATTCCGGCAGAGATGAAGTTCACCAAGAGCGTGGAAGAGGTGTGCACGGACAAGGAGATCCTGCTGTTCGCGGTGCCGTCGGTGTTCGTGCGCTCCACCGCAGCCAAGGCCCGGCCCTTTGTGCCGGACGGTCAGATCATTGTGGACGTTGCCAAGGGCATTGAAAAGGATACCCTGTTCACCATGACGGAGATCCTGGCCGATGAGCTGGGCAAAGAGGGCGGCCCCAAGGGGGTGCGTCTGGTGGCCCTGAGCGGCCCCACCCACGCTGAGGAGGTGGCGATCGACCTGCCCACCACCATCGTTTCGGCCAGCAAAGATATGGAAGCGGCCAGATTCGTGCAGACGGTGTTCACCAACAACGTCATGCGTGTGTATACCAATGAGGACATCAAGGGCGTGGAACTCAGCGGTGCCATGAAGAACGTCATTGCATTGGGCGTGGGCATCTCCACCGGCCTGGGCTATGGCGACAACGCCCGTGCCGCCCTCATCACCCGCGGCATTGCCGAGCTTGCCCGGCTGGGCGTGGCCATGGGCTGCAATGTCCACACCTTTGCCGGTCTGGCCGGCATCGGTGACCTGATCGTGACCGCCACCAGTATGCACAGCCGCAACAACCGGGCCGGCATCCTCATCGGCAAGGGTGAGACCCCAGAGCAGGCCGTGAAGGAGGTGGGCATGGTGGTCGAGGGCATGAACGCCCTGCCCGCCGCGCTGGAACTTGCCGCCAAGTATCAGGTGGAAATGCCCATCGTCCAGACCGTGAACGCCGTTGTGAACAAGGGAATGAGCGCCGCCGAGGCGGTGCGCTCCCTGATGGACCGTGACCCCAAGAACGAGCTGCCCCAGAGTTACGAAAAGTAATATTTTTCATCGAGAGGGACGACCCTCTCCGTCATTGCTTCGCAATGCCACCTCTCCCGAGGGGAGAGGTTTGGTGCTGTACTTTACGGCATCAAAAAAGCTCCCCCTTTCGGGGGAGCTGGCAAAGCCGCAGGCTTTGACTGAGAGGGTTGTTCCTCTTTTATTTTACTGCTGGGCCTCGATGGCCTTGACGATCTTGTCGGCGATGTACTTGTGGCCGGAGACGGTGGGGTGGCCATCCAGCTCAGTCTGAGCAAAGGGGATGGAAACGTAGGTGGCACCGTAAACATCGGCCAGCTGCTTTTCGTAGTTGTTCAGCTTGCTGAAGTAGTTGCTCCAGCTGGGCAGCAGGGGCACAGGGTTGGTGGCACCGATGATCAGGATCTGGGCATCAGGGTTCAGCTCCTTGACGGTCGCCACGATCTGGCGCAGGTTGCTGCTGCTTTCGGGATAAGCGTTCTCGCAGATCTTGTTCATGCCGGAGAAGAACAGGTTCCAGACGGCATCTTTCTCACTGCGGGTCAGGCTGAGCTTTTTCAGGCTCTCGTTCAGTGCAGCCTCAGTGTCCTGGTCGCGGTCGCGCAGGTTGCCGCTGAGCACGATGGAAGCCAGGTCAGCGCTCTTCCAGTTGGTGGCCTCGCCAAAGGAGACCACGGTGGGCACAAAGGCATCGTTGGAGCCCAGCTGGATGGAGATGACATCGGCGCTCTTGATGTAGTCGATGAACTCAGGGTAATTGTACTGGCAGCCGGAGAGGGTGTTCATCTCGGCCATGGTGCCGGTCTTGACCAGCTCCAGCATATCCTTGCTCATCACGCCGGGCAGGCCCAGATTGATGGCATGATCCCGGTCGAGGTTCAGGCTTTTGCCCACCTGACCCACATAGCAGGCCTCGGGGTAGCCCTTGAAGTTGAAGGAAACATCCACACCGATGAGGTTGGTGGCGTACTGCACCTTTGTCAGGCCGATGCCGGCGCAGATGCTGTCGCCCAGAGCAACATAGGTGATGGAGTTGGGCTCCTTCTCTTCTTCGGTGCTGCTGGAGGTGAAGAAACAGTTCTCCTCCTCTGCGGCGGTCTGTTCAGTGGCCGGAGCGGGGTCTGCGCTCTCTTCCGGGGCGGCTGCAAAGGCCGGAACGCTCAGGACAGAGAACAGCATGGCGGCCGAGAGGGCCAGGCCAATCAGTTTCTTTTTCATGGTGTCGTCACGAATCCTTTCCAATGTGTATTATTCTGCTTAATAATCGCGGGGAGTGATCTCTTCTTCCAGCTTGCGATAATCAAATTTAGCGGCCAGTGTCAGGGGCATTTCGGGGATGATCTTGTACCCCACGGGCTGGACATATTCGGGCAGCTCCTCAATGCAGAGCTGGCGCAGCTCCTTGATGATCTGCTTGCGCTTGGCGGCGGGAACCGCAGGGTCAAGCACCAGATAGACAAAAGGCAGGCGGCCCTGCACATGATCCTTGTCGGCGCAGCCCACCACAGAGCACTGATGCACGGCGGGATGCTGGCTGACCACATTTTCGATCATGGAGGGGAACACCTTGAAGCCATCGTGACGGATGATGAGCCGCTTGATCCGGCTGTCCAGATAGACGAAGCCGTCCTCGTCCAGATAGCCGATGTCACCGGTATGCACCCAGACCCGGCCATCTGCATGGGTGCGCAGGATGGCGGCGGTCTCGGCAGGCTTGTTGTAGTAGCCCTTCATAACGCCGGGGCCGGAGATGCACAGCTCACCCCGCTGACCGATGGGCAGCTCCGTGTCGGTGCCCGGCTCAAAGGCGGACACCAGCGTGTTGACCAGTGGCAGGCCCACGCTGCCGGGTTTGTTGTTCCGTCCGGCAGCAGCGGTGGCAGCAGAGGATGCCTCGGTCATGCCGTAGCCCTTGGCGATGGGGAATTCCACGTTGTGGGCGGCCAGGAAGTCGTTGACCGTCTGCTCGGCACCCCGGGCGATGGCATCGCCGCCCGCGGCATAGTTGCGGATGAAGGAGAGATCCTTGTTCTGCAGCTTGGGGTCAACAGCCAGCTGCTGGTAGTGGGAGGGCACGCCGAACATGTGTTCGGGCTTGTACTTCCAGATCAGGCTGCCCAGCTTATTGGAGTCGAGATTGGGGATGATGACCACCTTGATGCCCAGCGTCAGCGGCAGATGTACGCCGCAGGCAAAGCCGTAGGCAATGAAGGGGGGCATGATGTTCAGCAGGGACTGACCCTTGGAAAACAGCGTGTCGCAGGCGGAGAACTGCATGGCAATGCCGTTGAAGTTGTTATCGGTCAGCATCACGCCCTTGGGGGAGCCGGTGGTGCCGCCGGTGTGCACCACCACGCAGGCGTGCTCCGGGTCATAGGGCTCCGCGGCAATGCTCTCGTCCTTCCCAGCAGCAAGGAACTGCTTCCAGTGGATGACGTTGGAATGGTACTTGTTCTTGTCGAGATTCTTGACCTTGTAACCCAGCGCCAGAGGCAGCGGCAGGGAATCGGCCGGGGAGAGCACCACCACATGCTCCACATGGGTGCGCTTGGCAGCCTGATGGCAGCGCTCATACACCACATTCAGGCAGATCAGCAGGTGGGAATCCACCTCTTCAATGTACTCACGGATGCCCTCCACACTGTAACGGGGATCCACCAGGTTCAGAGTTGCGCCGATCATGTCGGCGGCATAGAACGCAAAGATGATCTCCGGGGTCATCACGCTGACCACCGTGGCGATATCACCCTTTTTCAGGCCCGCGGCCCGCAAGGCGGCAGCTGTCTTTTTGACGTTGACGATAAAATCAGCGTAGGTGAACTTGCGGCCATAGTATTCCAGTGCGGTCTCGCCCAGCCGGTTCTTGTTCTGCCGGCAGACGAGCTCAAACGCCGTGCAGGCGGGCATGGTCTGGTCAATGTACTTCTGATCGTAGAATTTCAGCCAGGGACGTGCCTGGGAAGCATAGATCGGGGTGTTGGATGTTGTCATAAATTGTCCTTTGTCCTTTGAGCAGTCACTGCACCCGCAGCCGGGGCAGCCAGATTCAATGGGGTCTTAAATTTCGTCCGTTTGTCAAAAACAACACAATACGTACAAGAGCTATTGTAGTAGAGCAGGGTGGAAATGTCAAGAAACAAAGGGCGAACTTTGCCAAAAAACGCAAGAGAAAGTTTACATTTCAGCCAGCCAGTCTTTGGCCTCCTGCTCGCTGCAGAGCACCCAGTGGCTGGGGCGCAGCTCCCGCCACTGGGGAGCCTCCTGCGTGTAATCGTGCATGGCGGGGTCGTAGACCAGCAGCTTTTTCTTCCGCTCCAGCCTGGGGTTGGGCATGGGGATGGCGGAGAGCAGGCTGCGGGTGTAGGGGTGGATGGCATGGGTCACCAGCTCTTCCGCATCGGCCAGCTCTACGATATCGCCCTTGTGGATGACGGCGATGCGGTCCGAAATGTACCGCATGACCGAGAGGTCGTGGGCGATGAACAGGTAGGTGATGCCGCGCTCCTTCTGCAGATGGCGCAGCAGGTTGAGCACCTGGGCGCGGATGGACATATCCAGAGCCGAGATGGGCTCGTCGGCAATGATGAACTCAGGCTCCACGATCAGGGCGCGGGCAATGCCGATGCGCTGGCGCTGGCCGCCGGAGAACTCATGCGGGAAACGGGAAGCGAATTCAGGCAGCAGGCCCACATCCAGCAGTGCCTGCCGGACCTTCTCTTCCCGCTGGGCGGCGGTCAGGTCGGGCCGGACATTCTGCAGGCCCTCGCCCACGATGTAGCTGACCTTGGCACGCTCGTTCAGGGAGGACTGCGGGTCCTGGAAGATCATCTGGATCTCCTTGATGACCTGCTGGTCCAGCTGGCGGGAGATCTTGCCGTTGATCTTCTGGCCCTTGTACAGGACCTCGCCGCCCGAGGTGGGCAGGATGCGCATGATGGCGCGGCCGATGGTGGTCTTGCCGGAGCCGGATTCGCCCACCAGACCAAAGGTCTCACCCTTGTAAATTTCAAAGTTGGCACGGTTCACGGCCTTGAAGGCCTTGCGGCCGGAGCCGTAGGTCACCTCGAGGTCCTTGACCTCAAGCAGGACCTGCCGGGGCGAAGCCTCTCCATCTTGCTGGCGCAAGACCGTTTTTTCGCTCTAACACCCCGCCGGGGTGTTCGCTGTCTCGCAAACGCGAATGTCACGATTTTCAGGCATCCTGCATCCCCTCCTCTTTCAACAGTTTGACGGCGGCAGGCGGCTCCACCTTGGGGGCCCGGGGGTCCAGCAGCCAGGTCTTGGCCTTGTGGGTGGGGCTGACCGTAAAGTAGGGCGGGCGCTTGACAAAGTCGATCTTCAGCGCCTGGGGGTTGCGGGGCGCAAAGGCATCGCCGT
>OHCJ01000240.1_pt1 | contig 17536 bp, 19 predicted proteins | sample 1566821 | NCBI WGS metagenome assembly OHCJ01 (sample SAMEA3879545, study PRJEB24766) | human gut metagenome | biome: human-associated habitat; feature: feces | place: USA | collected 1985/1987 | reverse complement strand
AGAAAATTCCTCGACATACAGATTTAATTCTTCGAATATTATCTATACTTATAGTATCAAACAGATCGAACGAATAGTGTTCGAAAAACCGAACGAAAAAAATTATAACAAATATAATATCATTCTTTCGATAATGCGACGACAAGTATATAAAAAGGTAATCGAAATCGCACCCGATCTGAAACGACAGATCGCTATGGAAATGGGGTGCACGGTAGATACCGTGTATAATGCGCTCAACTTGAGCAACCCGACCACGGGTGCACAACCGGACAGGATCCGCCGTCGGGCTATGGAATTGGGCGGCAAGGAGAACCGAAAAATCCGCTGGATCAATTATTGACGCCCCAACCTCTCGTGCGAACGAAAACAGCCGGAAAAAAGAGGTCGTATTACAAACCGCAACGAAGTCTTCCACCACATCGTGCTTCCGCACAATGCTTTGCGCGAATAACGCTCACCGACAAAAAACGGGGAGCAATCGGGAGAGGCGGAATAAGTAGAAATACAAAGAGGAAACGGGAGATTTTCCCGTTTCCTCTAATTTTCTATAAACGCCCCGCCGACGGAAACTTACCTCCAAATCCGAACGCATAGCCGGAAGGATGAATTAAAAAAACGAACATCCTTCCGAAATTTTTCCTATATTTGCATCATACATAAGACACAAGAGGGGTGCCTTCGTCGGGAAAGACCGGAAAGGCTGAGATCATACCCTATGAACCTGATGCGGTCAGTACCGCCGGAGGAACTTGTTCATAGACCGTAATTTTCTCGTCGAAGCATCTCCGCAATTACGGTAAATCATGGAAGTATTCATCAATCACTCACCCGTCGAAACCGACGCAGCAACGACGCTTGCCGAACTGCTGATGCAGGAGGGTATCGCTGCCGACGGAATCGCAGTTGCGATCGCCAACAAGGTCGTGCCCCGCAGCGAGTGGCCGACGACCCGCTTGCAGGCCGGAACGAAAATCACTGTCATACGCGCCGTGTGCGGAGGATGATGCGTATCATCGTCATCACCGACACGTCGTTCGCCGCATCGGAAGCGGAGTCGATTCGGATTCTGCTCTCGGAAGGAGTCGATCGGGTGCATCTGCGTAAACCGCAATCGGCCGAAGCAGACATGCGCCGCCTGATCGAAGCGCTGCCGCCGGAACTATATCCTCGTCTGACTTTGCAGGATCATTTGCATCTGGCCGGAGAGTACGGCATCGGAGGAGTACACCTGAACGCCCGCAACCCGGAGATCCCCGCCGGATTCGGGGGACTGATAAGCCGCTCGTGCCACTCGTTCGGCGAGATCGCATCGCACCCGACGGAAGACTACCTTTTTCTCAGCCCGATTTTCGACAGCATCTCCAAAACCGGCTACCGAGCAGGGTATGCACCGGACGAACTCCGAAAGGCATTCGCGCAGGGCATCATCAATCCGCGCGTCGCAGCGCTCGGCGGCATCCGGCCGGAACACCTGCCCGCGTTACAGGAGTATGGATTCGGGGGAGCGGCCTTTCTCGGGTACATCTGGCAGGGCGCTACACCCGAAGAACTGGTGCGGCGCATGCGGGAAATACGAAAATTCAACCGATAAACCGGCGGAAAACCATCCGGAAATCGGTCTGATAAATAACAATACTTTAATGTACCTCTTGGAAAGCACAGCGCACCAAATCCCCTCCGAGAAGGAGCAGGGGAAGGTCGGAATTACAGGCTCGGCCAAGAGCCGCGATAATCGATCGCCGGTTCGACGCGACAAACGTCAGACAACGGTACATTAAATAAATATACAACTACTAAAAATATGTTACAGTTCATTACCCACCATACCGACCGTTACGACGAGATCGCCGGCACCCGGGCCGTACTCGAAGGAGGCTGCCGCTGGGTGCAGCTCCGCATGAAAGACACTCCGGCGGAAGAGGTGCTGCGCATCGGACGTGAAATCGAAAAGCTGTGCCGGGAGTACGGTGCGAAATTCATCCTCGACGATCACGTGGAACTCGTCCGCGAACTGAATGCCGACGGCGTGCATCTGGGCAAGCTCGACATGCCCGTAGCGGAAGCCCGCCGCCTGCTGGGGCCGGAATACCTGATCGGAGCGACGGCCAACACCTTCGAAGACATCGAACGGGGGGCAGGGCAGGGCGCCGACTACATCGGCCTCGGACCGTTCCGTTTCACGCAGACCAAACGCAACCTGAGTCCCGTACTCGGACTCGAAGGCTACCGCACGATTATGGAGTGCTGCCGCAATGCCGGCATCGCGCTGCCCGTCGTCGCTATCGGGGGCATCACGGCAGCCGACGTGGAAAATATTCTCGCAACGGGAGTGACCGGAATAGCGCTCTCGGGCGCACTGCTGCAAGCGGAAAACACCCTCGAAGAAACTCAACGAATAATTAATATAATAAACCGAACTAAACAATGAGTGAATTAGTTATCGGCGGACGGACGTTCCGTTCGCGCCTGTTCGTAGGAACGGGAAAATTCAGCTCCAACGAACTGATGGCCCGCGCAATCGCCGCTTCGGAATCGGAGATGGTCACCGTAGCAATGAAGCGCATCGACATGAATAACCCGCAGGACGACATGCTCGTGCATGTACGCCGTCCGGAGATTCAACTGCTGCCCAATACGTCGGGTGTACGCGACGCTGAGGAAGCCGTGCTCGCGGCACAGCTCGCCCGCGAAGCCTTCGGCACGAACTTCATCAAGCTGGAGATCCATCCCGATCCCAAATACCTGCTGCCCGATCCGGTCGAAACGCTCAAGGCAACCGAACAGTTGGCTAAAATGGGCTTCGTGGTACTGCCGTACATTCAGGCCGATCCGGTGCTTTGCAAGCGACTCGAAGAGGCGGGCGCCGCGACCGTAATGCCGCTGGCGGCACCGATCGGCACCAACAAGGGACTGGTTACGCGCGACCTGCTGGCCATCATCATCGAACAGAGCAACGTCCCGGTCATCGTGGACGCAGGATTAGGCGCCCCGTCCCATGCGGCGGCGGCGATGGAGATGGGTGCCGACGCCGTACTCGTGAATACGGCCATCGCCGTCGCAGGCGATCCCGTGCGCATGGCCCGCGCCTTCGCCCAGGCCGTCGTTGCCGGGCGCGAAGCCTACGAAGCCGGACTCGGAGCACAGGCACAGTGCGCCGAAGCGTCGAGCCCTCTCACCGCATTTCTCGACTAATTCCGCCGCGCTATGTTTTCAGAAGAATTAGCCAAATACGACTGGGAGGAGACGACCCGGCAAATTCAGCACAAACGACCGGCAGACGTAGAGACGGCGCTCGGCAAGGAACACCTGACCCTCGACGACTTCATGGCGCTCATCTCACCTGCAGCGGCCGCCTACCTGGAACCGATGGCCCGGCTGAGCCGCCGATACACACAGGAGCGGTTCGGCAAGACTATTTCGATGTATATTCCGATGTATATCACCAACTCGTGCACGAACTCCTGCATCTACTGCGGATTCAACCATCATAACAAATTCGACCGCGTGATCCTCACGATGGAACAGATCGAAGACGAGTGCAAGGCGATCCGGGCACTCGGACCGTTCGAAAACCTGCTGCTCGTAACGGGAGAAAATCCCCGGGCAGCGGGCGTGGATTACATCGAACAGGCGCTCAAGGTCTGCCGTCCCTATTTCAACAACCTCACCATCGAGGTAATGCCGTTGGCGAGCGAGGATTACTACCGCCTGACCCAATCCGGACTCAACGGGGTGGTCTGCTTTCAGGAGACCTACAACCGCGCCAACTACAACATCTACCACCCGGCGGGGATGAAATCCAAATTCGAATGGCGCGTGAACGGCTTCGACCGCATGGGGCAGGCCGGGGTGCACAAGATCGGCATGGGCGTACTGATCGGCCTCGAAGAGTGGCGCACAGACGTGACGATGATGGCCCTGCATCTGCAATACCTGCGCAAGCACTACTGGAAAACGCGCTACAGCGTCAATTTCCCGCGCATGTGTCCGTCGGAAGGGCATTTTCAGCCGAATGTGGTGATGACCGACCGGGAGCTGGCCCAACTCACTTTCGCCTTCCGCATCTTCGATCACGACGTGGACATCTCCTTCTCGACCCGTGAAAAACCCTCGTTCCGCAACCACATCGCCACGCTCGGAGCGACATCGATGAGCGCCGGATCGAAAACCGATCCGGGCGGCTACCATACCTATCCCCAGTCCCTCGAACAGTTCTCCGTCAGCGACGAACGCACACCGGCCCAGGTCGAAGCCGACATCCGCCGCGAAGGGTACGAAGTCGTCTGGAAAGACTGGGACAAAATCTTCGACTGACGATGGAGGAACGTTACGCACGGCAGACGATGCTGCCGGAAATAGGGGAGCAGGGGCAGCGCAGGTTGTCAGAGGCTTCGGTGCTGATCGTCGGCATCGGCGGGCTCGGCTCGGCCGCAGCCCTCTACCTGACGGGAGCTGGCGTGGGACGCATCGGACTGGCCGATGCGGATACGGTGAGCAAGAGCAACCTCCAACGGCAGGTACTCTACACCGAACGACAGATCGGAATGCCCAAGAGCGCTGCGGCCCGGGAGCGGCTCGCGGCGCTCTCGTCCCACACCGCGTTCGAATGCCGGCCGGAAGGAATTACCCCGGAAAACGCACGGCCTATTCTGGACGGTTACGACCTGATACTCGACTGCTGCGACAACTTTCCGACCCGTTACCTGCTCGACGACCTATGTGCCGCCTGCCGAAAACCCTGGGTGCACGGCTCGATCGGGGAGTTTTACGGTCAGGTGACCGTTTTCAACGGCCGGAAAGGCCGTCGTTACCGCGATCTCTATCCCGACCGGAAGGCACTTTGCGCCCGTCCCCGGATCACGCAGGGCGTACTCGGCACAGTGCCGGGCGTCATCGGAACGCTGCAAGCTTCCGAGGCGATCAAATACCTCTGCGGCTTCGGCGAGCCGCTCGACGGGCGACTGTTCACAATCGACCTGCGTACCCTGCAAACCCAAATCATAGATTATTAACCTGCAAAAAACACAAAAAGAACCTATGGGAAAAGGATTTGACGAATATGCTCCGGCTTACGACGCCTGGTTCCTCGAAAACCGCAACGTACTCTACTCGGAAATCAATCTGGTGGCCCACGTGCTGAAAAATCCGGGGCGGACGCTCTCGGTCGGTTGCGGCAGCGGACTCTTCGAAACGATTCTGGCCAAAGAGTACGGTATCACGATCACCGACGGCATCGAACCGTCGGAAGGAATGGCCGAAATCGCCCGCAAGCGGGGGATGAAGGTGACGATCTCGACCGCCGAAGAAGCCGATTTCGGCTGCGGCGACTACGATACGATTCTCTTCAACGGTACCCCCAGCTACATCACCGATCTGGAAAGCGTCGTCCGCAAAGCCTACGACGCCCTGCCCGAAGGCGGCCGGATCATCCTGATCGACGTTCCGAAAGAGAGCACCTACGGTGTGCTGTACAACCTGGCCAAAGCCCTCGGCACGTGGGATCATCCGCTGCTCGCAGGGACCTATCCCGAGAATCCCTATCCGATCGAATTCGTCCGGGTCGCCAACTGGCGCACGACGGCCGAGAAGATCGAGCTGCTCGAAAAAGCCGGATTCCGGGATCTCCGCTTCGCCCAGACCCTCACCACGCACCCGCTCTACTCGAACCGGCAGGAAGAGCAGCCGTCGGAAGGGTACGAAAAGGGAGATTACGTAGCCGTTACCGCCTGCAAATAAACCGACATTATGAAAAAATGGAGCGAAGAGGCCTGGGATGTTGCTCGGCCTACCTACCTGAAAATCATCGAACATCCGTTCGTCGAAGAGCTTGCCCGGGGTACGTTGGCCGCCGACAAGTTCCTGTTCTACCTGCGGCAGGATTCGCTGTATCTGGCGCATTACTCCAGGGTATTGACCCACATCGCTTCCCGTCTTACCGAGAAGGAGCACATCGCGGCTTTCATCCGCTTCGCTTCGGACGGCATAGAGGTCGAGGAGGCGCTGCACGGCTCCTTTCTGAAAGGCGACGTACCGGCTCCCGAAGAGATCAGCCCGACATGCCTGCTCTACACCTCGGTACTGCAAGCCCAGGCCACAGCCCCGGTCGAAGTGGAAGCCGCTGCCGTGCTTCCCTGCTTCTGGGTCTATCAGCAGGTCGGGCGGCAGATCATCGCCCGGCAGCAGGGAAGTGGGAATCCCTATGCACAGTGGATCGAGACCTACGCCGATCCCTCCTTCACCGAAGCGACTTCGCAGGCTATCGGAATCTGCGACGCACTGGCCGAAAAAACCGGGCCGGAAACCCGGCGCCGGATGACCGACATCTTCCTGCGCTGTACCAAGATGGAGTGGCTGTTCTGGGACAGCGCCTGGTATCTGGAAAGTTGGAAAATATAAAAAGCGTTCATTCAAGTAAATGTGCCAATAATCTGATTAACAAAATCAATTATGAAAAAACACTATAAGCGGGTCCTGACGATCGCCGGAAGCGATCCGAGCGGCGGAGCAGGCATTCAGGCCGACCTGAAAACCTTCTCGGCCTGCGGTTGTTACGGGATGTCGGCCATCGTAGCCGTCGTGGATGAAAATACGGTAGGCGTCACGGGCGTACACCCGGTGCCTGTGGATTTCGTCACCGGCCAAATCCGGTCGGTGCTGGATGACATCGGCGCCGACGCCGTTAAGATCGGTATGCTGCACTCATCGGAACTTATCCGGGCCGTGCGGGAAACTTTGGCCGCTTACGACATCCGCAACATCGTCCTCGATCCGGTGATGGTCGCCACCTCCGGCGATCGGCTCCTGCAGGAAGAAGCGATCGCCACGCTCCAAGAAGAGCTGGTACCGTTTGTGCGGGTCATCACTCCGAATATCCCCGAAGCGGAGATTCTGCTCGGACGCAAGATCGCCGGACAGGAGGAGCTGCCGCAGGTAGCACGCGAACTCTCCTTCGGACGCAAAGTTTCCGTGTTGCTCAAAGCCGGACACCTGCACGATACCGAGCTTATCGACGTATTCTACAACGCCGAAACCGACAAAGCGACCCCTCTGCGCTCCATGCGGCTCGACACGCCTAACACGCACGGTACGGGCTGCACGCTCTCCTCGGCCGTAGCAGCTTTTCTCGCCCATGGATTGCCTCTGGACGAAGCGGTCGTCTGCGCCAAGGAGTACATCAATGCCGCAATCATCGCCGGAGCCGAATACGAAATCGGCAAGGGTCACGGCCCTGTGCACCATTTCTTCAACTTCTGGGAATAAGAGCGGGGCAGTACACCGAAACGGCGGAAATATTGTGCGAAGTGGGGATATTTTATGAAAATATCCCTATTTTTGCTTATTCAAACAATGTACAAAACACGAAGAGATATGTCAATGGTTTTCAAATTCCGAATGTTGAGCGATGAAAACGACCATTTCGTCCGCGACTACGAGGTGCCGTACGATATGACGCTGCTCGGGTTTCATGAGTTCATCACGCGTTCGCTTGGCTATGAAGAGGGGATGTCTTCGTTCTTCACGGCCGACAAGCAGTGGAACCGGTTGCGCGAATTCACGCTGATGGACATGGGAGATAATTCAGAGGACGCTCCTCTGCCGATGGCGGACATAACGCTCGGTCAGTTGATTCACAACAATCGCGACCGGCTGATCTACCAGTTCGACCTCATGGGCGACCGGGCGTACTACCTCGAACTGACCGAAGCCAAAAAGCCGGAGCAAGGGATGGAATATCCGCGCGTAGCTTTCGAGCACGCCCCGGCTCCCGATCAGTTCGATCCCGACGCCAATGAGTCGGAAGGCTCTATTTTCGAGGAGATGATGGGCGACTTCAGTTCGTTCGAAGGCGACGACAATTACAGCGACGATGACTGACAAGCGGCTCGTCGTTTTGGTCGGCGCAACGGGGTCGGGTAAAACGGATCTGAGCATTCGCCTGGCAAAGCATTACCGGGCGCCGATCCTTTCGACCGATTCCCGGCAAGTGTATAGGGGAATGCCGATCGGTACAGCACAGCCCACGAATGAACAATTAAAAGCCATTGAACACCATTTTATTGCCACACTCGACATACAGCAGGACTTCAACTGTGGGCAATACGAAGTGCAGGCGCTCGAACTGCTTCGGCAACTGTTCGTACGGCACGATACGGTAATCGCGGTCGGAGGATCGGGATTGTATGTGAAGGCTCTTTGCGAGGGGATGGACGACCTGCCGGAAGCCGACCCGGAATTGCGGAGAACACTCCGACAGCGACTTGCGAATGAAGGCCTCGAATCGCTGGGCGAAGAGTTGAAGCGGCTCGATCCGGTTTATTATGCGCAGGTCGATCGGAGCAATCCTGCACGTGTCGTGCGGGCATTGGAGGTATGTCTGCAAACCGGACGTCCCTATTCGGAACAGCGGACAAAGCCCCGACGCGAACGGAACTTCCGAATCCTTAAAATCGGAACCGACGTTCCCCGTGCCGAACTCTACGGGCGAATCGATCGCCGCGTGGACGAAATGCTGGCAGAAGGACTGGAGGTCGAAGCCCGTCGGCTCTATCCCTACAAACACCTGAACGCCCTGCAAACGGTAGGGTATAAGGAGTTGTTCGCCTACTTCGACGGACGATGCAGCCGCGACGAGGCAGTGGAGCTTATCAAACGAAACACGCGCCGCTACGCCAAACGGCAGCTCACCTGGTTCCGCCGCGACCCGGAAATCTTCTGGACCCCACCCGGCGACACTGATAAAATCATAGCATATATCGACGGGACGTTGTAAATCAGTAAATTTTTGTTACTTTTGTCCCGTCTTTTTCCGAAGACGGCTGCTCGGATGGTGGAATAGGTAGACACGCCGGACTTAAAATCCTGTGGCCAGCAATGGCCGTGCGGGTTCGATTCCCGCTCCGAGTACGCAAAACTCCGGTCAATCGACTGATTGACCGGAGTTTTTTTCTGCCGCGAAGGTGGCTGCACTTCCGGGGCGGACCCGCAAGGTTCGGTATTTGTAGGTAAAGAGAAGTGCAGGAAAGAGTAAATATCTTGTTTACAGGTGTTTAATTCTCTGTTCTGCATCTGTTCCGAGCAATAAAATTGCAGAATCGGGCAGGTTTGACGGTGAGTTTTGTTACTTATCCGTTACCTGCCCGAAATGCTTTTGTTTGCATTAAGGCGTTTGTTTTCAGTTTGTTGCATCGGATTTCCGCATAACAAATAACTTGACTTAACGTTTAACCCATCCACAAAGTTCAAGTTATTATGCAACGCAGCACTTTCAAAGTCCTTTTCTATGTAAAAAGGCAGTCGGAAAAACACGGTCAGGTTCCCGTTATGGGCCGTATCACCATCAATGGCACGATGTCGCAGTTCAGCAGCAAACTCTCCGTTCGTTCCAGCCTTTGGGATGCCAAAGCCAACAAAGCCTCCGGCAGAAGTCTTGAAGCCCAGCGTCTCAATGAAAAGTTGGAGAACATCAAGACCAATATCGGCAAGCAGTACCAACGTCTCTGCGACCGTGATTCATACGTTACGGCCGAAAAGGTCCGCAACGCTTTCCTCGGTATGGGTGACGACTGCCGCCTGCTGTTGCAGACCTTCGACGAATACCTTGCAGATTTCCGCAAGCGCGTGGGCAAAGACCGCGCTTATTCCAGTTATGAGGACTACTGCAAACGCCGCCGGCGTCTGGCCTCCTTCCTCGAATACGAGTACCGCGTCAAGGACATTGCGTTCAAAGAGCTGAAGCGGGATTTCATCGAAAAGTTTGTGGTCTACCTCTCCTCGGTACAAGGGATGCGTTCCGGGACGATCCATTCTACGCTCAAGAAATTGAAGCTGATGACCTACACGGCGTATAAGAACGGCTGGATTGCCGCCGATCCTTTCGCAGGTTTCTACGTGAGGCCGGAATACTCAGAACGCCGTTACCTTTCGGCTTCGGAGTTACAAGCCGTGATAGATGTCAGGCTCCCCAATTACCGAACGGGTATCAACCGGGATGCCTTCGTCTTCTGCGCCTTTACGGGTTTGAGCCATGCGGACGTAGTGAAACTCACCCACGCGGACATCCATACGGACGATAACGGAGAGCGGTGGATTATCGACAAACGGCAAAAGACAGGTACGCAGTTCCGTGTGAAACTTCTTCCCGTCGCCGAAATGCTCTACAAGCGTTATAAGGATACATATCGCACAAGCAAGAAGGTTTTTCCGCTTAAAGGCACTTATAAAACACTGAACATGTCGTTACGTCATGTTGCCAGACATGCCGGTCTGTCGTTCAACCCGACGATCCACATGGCGCGGCATACCTTTGCCACAACGGTCACGCTTACGCAGGGCGTACCTCTGGAAACGGTCAGCAAGATGCTGGGACATAAACGGATCACCACGACCCAAATCTATGCCAAAATCACCAATGACAAGATCGGACAGGATATGGCGGCATTAAGCGAGAAACTCAGCAGCGTCTTCAAGGTCGCACGGTAATGGCCTCCTATCTTACAGCTAATTCGATTCCCGATCTTACTTCGTCAATAGCAGGGTAATTTTCGATGTAAGTTTTCCCACCAGCAGGGAATTAAACGTCAGAGATGGAAATATGCAAGGCCATGCGAATCGCCCGAGGGGCGAGCCTTGCGTATTTCCCTCTTCGGCGTTTTGCTGGTCGCTACCGTCGGAAAAGGCGACATTCTGCGGCTCCTGACGATCCGGTTCTGATGTTCAGCCGCGATCGGCGGATTTCATCCCGTCCTGTGATCTGCCGTCGAAATTCCTCTGCTTTTTCAAAACGGCCGTCTTTTATTTTTCTTTTCATGGAGATAATTCAGCTCGTCGCTATAAATGTCCATGACAAAGCGCAGCATATTGTCGACCAAAGCCGTAAGCCTTGTGCTTTCATTCCCCAACAGGTGGAGGATTTCCGACACTTTGCGCTTGGTTTGCGCACTGACATAAATCGCCGAGCGGTTACGGCAATCTACCGGAGCGAAGAAGGTGCGTTCGAAATCCGGCAGTATGATCTTTTTCCGTCGGAATCCAGCAGGCTCCTTTACAGTAGTCGTTTGGGTGTCGACATTTGTTTTTTCAGCAGTTGGTGCCGATGTGTTTCCCTCGGGAGCGTCCGTATTTTCCTCTTCCGGCTCGGGAATCCTACGGACGACTTTCGAGTCCAAAGGAGCTTGTCCGGCGATCATCTGACGCATCAACTCCTCATCGACTTCGATACGGGGATGCTTCGGAAGGTTTGTTGCAGGTTTGTCAGTTTCTTTTAATGAATCCATGGTACAACGTTTTTAAGATTGAATGTTCGTTTTGCAGTCGTAAAGCATGTATGTTTGGTTTTATGTTTTAAACCATTCAAAATACCGTTTTCTGTTTCATGCGGTTTATATCGGGATAATGAACGGAATAAGAAAACCGACCTTTCATGCTGCAAGATACAACCGGGTGAAATACCTCGGTTCCGATGTCCGCTCCAGACCGCTCCAGTCCGCACCGATGGATTTTTTTTGCCCCGAAACGGTTGTAATATTGCACCGGGAACCGACCCGGCTCCGGAAGCCGCAACGGAGGATTTTCGAAACTTTGGTCAGAGATTCTCCGGCGCGGATTTTTGTTGTCGCCAGACAACAGCGAGCTGTACCTTCGTATGCCGAAAATTTTTTCGGCATACGAAAGGTGCCCGCTCTGCGAGGCCGGGCGTTCTCCCGAGTCGAACGCCTTTTTAACCGATATCATGAATACCGACCCAAAACAGACAAACAGAAATGCCCGGAAATCTGAAACACCAAGCTACAAGTACTCTTTCTGGTTCAATGAAGAGCACATCCGCTTCAAGAAGCTACTCTGCAAGTCCGGATTGGAGCATAACAGGAGCCAGTTTATCGTAAAACGCATTTTCGGAGAAGAGTTCGTCGTCATCAAACGCGACCCGTCAAAGACGCAGTTTATCGCCCGGCTGAACGACTTTTATTTTCAGTTTCAGAAACTCGGCAATAACTGTGCGCCCGTCAAGGCGATATAATAAATATAGCGATGGCAAGCTATTAGGTAAGTGTTCTTTGAAAATAACCTATCATCAACCGACTTATCTGAAAGGGAAACCGGACAGGGAGTGTAGCATGTCGGGGTAAACCATAAGTCAGTTAGTTACCGGACTGCGACTGAATGGGGTGATGAAAGACAGATATGAGGATAAAATCCGGATTGATTGAATGACAGCCTGAGCGGTACCTTCCGAAACTGTGACGTTAAGGTAACTATACTCGTCATATCGTGATACTCTCATTGTGGTAGTTGTACAGAGAGAGCAAGAACTTATCACGACGCAACTGCAATAAGCAGTAAAAGGCGGACGTCATATCCGACAATCTGTCGCGCCATAGTTATTATATCGCAAACGGGGATTACCTAAACCGGAATGCCGTAAGGCTATTGGACGAAGGTCTATGAATATCCGGTATGGTAACGGAGCCGCCGTAGTAGTCCGAGCGAGGGAAAGCCTCGCACACGGCGAAGGGCGGCAGCTAATATTCATTAATACGATTAACGGAAAATGCGAGAGGCATTATGAGAAGTCCCGCAAGAGTATTAAACAGTCTGACAAAGCATAGTCAAACCACGGAATACAGGTTTGAGAGGCTTTATCGTATTCTTTTCAATGAGGAAATGTATTACCTGGCTTATCAACGAATATATGCCAAGCCGGGTAATATGACACAAGGTGCAGACGGGAAAACCATCGACCGTATGAGCCTTTCCCGCATTGAGAAACTGATAGCTTCGTTGAAAGACGAAAGCTACTCACCCCAGCCATCGAGAAGAATGTACATCCCGAAGAAAAACGGGAAGACACGACCTCTTGGCGTACCCTCTTTCGACGACAAACTGGTGCAGGAGGTAGTACGAATGGTACTGGAAGCTATTTACGAAGGTCACTTTGAAGATACTTCGCACGGCTTCCGTCCGCATCGCAGCTGCCACACCGCATTGAATGCCGTACAGAAGACTTTTACGGGTAAGAAGTGGTTCATCGAAGGAGATATAAAAGGTTTCTTCGACAATGTCAATCATGATATTCTGATCGACATCTTAAAGGAACGTATCTCCGACGAACGATTCATACGACTTATCAGAAAATTTCTAAAAGCGGGTTACTTGGAACAATGGCAATTTCATGGAACGTACAGCGGAATGCCGCAAGGTGGAATTATCAGTCCGATATTGGCCAATATCTATTTGGACAAACAGGATAAGTACATGAAAGAATATGCTTCCAAATTCGACAAGGGAGATAGGGGAAGACAGCAACGGGAATACGAAGTTCTCACTTACCAAAAGAGGCTGGTTATGCGTGAACTCAAAACAGCGACAAATAATGTAGAAAGAAAAGTGCTCGTCAAACGGCTCAAAGAGATAGACAAAACCCGATCCGCGATGCCGTGCTTCGACCCTATGGACGGAAACTTCAAGAGGCTTAAATATGTGAGGTATGCCGACGACTTCCTCATTGGAATTATCGGCAGTAAAGAAGATGCCGTAAAGATCAAGGACGATATAAAGCGTTTCCTTGCAGACAGACTGGCATTGGAACTATCGGATGAGAAAACGCTCGTCACTCATACTGAAAAGCCTGCAAAATTCCTTGGATATGAGGTGACTGTCCGCAAGTCGAACCTGCAAAAACGGAACAAACGGGGAAGCCTGTCCCGTGTGTATGGAAACAAGGTCAGATTAAAGGTAACGACCGAAGTAATAAAGAAAAAATTGCTGGAACTCGGCGTGCTGAAATTCAGCTATCATAACGGGCACGAGCAATGGATTCCCAAACACCGGTCGGAACTTATCAATAATGACGACCTTGAAATCCTTGACAGTTACAATGCCGAGATCAGAGGGTTTTACAACTATTACTCGATAGCTAACAACGCTTCTGAACTGAACACTTTTCACTACATCATGCAGTACAGTATGTACAAAACCTTTGCCGGGAAATACCGAACCACAGTAAGACGAATTTGCCGGAAATACAAACGCAACGGAGTCTTTACAGTCGGGTATACGGTAAAAAACGGCAAAGCAAAAGAACGTCGCTTATACAATGAAGGGTTCAAAAGAAAAAGACCTTCTTATGATCGGTCGATTGACAGATGCCCGAATCCAATGCCCGGCGTCAGCACCACAAGCCTTATAGACAGGCTGAAAGCTCAGAAATGTGAGTTGTGCGGTGCTACGGACAATCTGGTTATGCACCATGTGCGGAAACTCGGAGAACTGAAAGGCAAGGAGAATTGGGAAAAACTGATGATTGCCAGACGGCGTAAGACTATGGCCGCTTGCGGCAGCTGTCATCAAAAGATACATCATGGAACGTTTTAGACTGACAATATTAGCGGAGAGCCGGATACGCTGGAAGGTGTACGTCCGGTTCGGAGGCGAGTATTGGGAAACCTATCATAGAAATATGACAAGGCGCCGGGTACTTAGCCTACATAACCAGATTGTAAAAGCCATCAACGCGCACTTTTCCAACGTTGCTATCCCGCATCAGATCGCTATGCTGGAGCAGCGAACCCGCGAACTGAAAGCCCTCAGTATCGAGATTCTCAACCTCGCAAAACAGGCTAAGGAGTGGTTGCGAATATAAGATCGGGTTCCTCGCCCGGCGGAGCGTTGTATTACAACAAGGAGAAAGTGGATAAGGATGAAGCCGAAGTGCTCCTCTGGCAGAAGATGCTCGAACCATACGATAAATGCGGACGCCTTGACATTGACGCCTGCATGGAGAGCTTCATGCCGTATCTCGAAGCCAACCGCAGGACTACGAACACGGTTTTCCATGCCTCGCTGAACCCTTCACCGGAGGACAGGCTGACAGACGAACAGCTCCGGAAAATCGCCTGTGAGTACATGGAACGCATGGGTTACGGCGAACAGCCTTATATCGTTTTCAAGCACAAGGACATTTCCAGAGAGCATCTCCATATCGTGTCGCTGCGCGTCGATGAGCAGGGCCGCAAACTCCCGCATGATTTCGAGGCCCGACGTTCGATGGAGATATTGCGTGATCTGGAGTGTAAATACGGCCTGCAGCCGAGTGTCAAGGGGCAGGAACTGACGGACAGGGAGGGCCTGCGGAAGGTGAATTATCCCGATGGAAATGTCAAGCGGCAGGTGTCGTCTGTCGTGCGGGCGTGCCTGCGTAATTACAAATGCTCCTCCTACGGGGAGTTGCGCACGCTGCTGGAGCAGTTCAACGTCTCGGTCGAGGAACGCACCGGAACGATCGACGGAAGAAACTATGCAGGTAGTGTCTCGGGCTCTGACCGACGACGGCTACGGCATCGGCACGCCATTCAAGTCGAGTCGTATCGGAAAGGATGTCGGCTATAAGGCCCTTCAAAAGTATTACGGGATGTCGAAAGACAACCTGAAAAAGCCGGGCGCGCTCGATCGTCTGCGGCAGACGGTCAAAGACGCCATGAGCCCGCATAACACACGGGACGAGTTCCGACAATTGCTCAAAGCGGAAAGTATCAACACTGTTTTCCGGATCAACCCCGTAGGAAGGGTTTACGGCGTAACGTTTATCGACCACACCAATGGCATTGTCGCCAACGGTTCGGTGCTGGGAAAAGAGTTTTCGGCCAATGTTTTCAATGAATTGTATCCGGCTCCGAAAGAGGCGCAACAGGTTGCAGAACGACAGGCGGAACAGAAACATGAAGTGCAAAACCATGCCGCCAATCCTATTTCTGGCATTGTCGATACGGTATTGGATTTGGCCGACACGCGGGCTTACGAGGAACAGCAACGGCAGATGCAACAAAGGCGTAAAAAAAGACGACATCGTTCCTGATACGAAAAACGGGGTCTGATATGGATCAGATCCCGTTTCTCATTGTTCCCTGTCGGCTTTCCGTCGTGGCCTCCCCGTGCCACCGGCATCTTCTATTTCTCTGCCGGAATAAAAACTATCAGAAAGAAAAGTACACCGACAAAAGTGCACTGGAATACTATGAAAAAAGCGTGGATCACTACATGATTCATCCCGATACAAAAGCAATGCTTGAGTATCTGCTTGTCATGCTCTCTGTAAAGGGAGAAGAATATACTTACAGCTACATAAAGAAAGAGGTTTTAAAAGGGCATATCCCATACGAAAAGGATAAAATAAATCAACTAGAACAGGGACTTCATGTCTGATGGAATATCAGATATGAGGTTCATTTTTTGTCCTGTGACAGGGTGCGTGAAAACAAGACGCCCTGAGTGCAGTGCTTGTCTGGATATATATGTATAGTCGGGATTATATAAAAAGTCACCTATCAGTGGAAAACCGATATACTTCATATGGACGCGTATCTGGTGAGTGCGTCCGGTAAGAAGTCTTAGCTTGACAAGCGATAAATTATTATCAGGGTTATATTTGATTCTGATAAAGTCGGTTACTGCATATTCACCGCGTTTGAAATCAACACACCGCTCTATGGTGGAAGCATCCTTTCTTGCAATCGGAGCACTGATGCGCATGCATGCAGGTGTACACCCACTGCAGACGGCGTAGTATGTCCGGTGGATGGCACGCTTTGCGACAGCGTTGCCAAGTATCCCGCCTGCAAGTGCATGCTTTGCGACAATTGTAAGCCCTGTGGTATCTCTGTCAAGCCTGTTTATGCATCTGTATACAAACGGCTTATTCTGACTGCCATAATAGTACATGAGCGCATTTGCAAGCGTGTTGTCATGGTTTCCGGCGGAGGGATGGGCAGGCATATCAAACGGCTTGTTTATTACGATGATATCATCGTCCTCGTATGCTATATCAAGAGGCAGATTTACAGGTGCTATATTATCCGAGCACTCGTTTTCTACAATTTGGACTGTGATTAAATCATCCTTACACAGCCTTTCATTTGTATAGGCCCATATACCGTTTCTTAGTATGCCATGGTCTGTCTGCTTCAGCCTGACAAGCACCTGATGTGTGTAGCCATGCTCCTTCAAAAAGCCTTCTACTGTTTTTCCTGTATCATTTTTATTGATTTTGTAGTCTATTTTTCTATTCATGGCAAAGATTAGAACATAATATATTATAAGCAAATAATGACAGGGTGCTATGTGAATACATTTTTATCACCGCTTAGTTTAGAACGTGAGACGGAATGTCTGAAAAAAGTGGCTCAAAATGATAAAGAAGCTAAGGATGAGCTTATATTACACAATATGCGCCTTGTGGCACATGTTACAAAAAAATATGCAGTAAGCGAGGATGAGATGGAGGAGCTCATATCCATAGGCACTATAGGACTGATAAAAGCAGTGTCATCATTCAAGGCTGATTACGGAAATCGTTTTGCAACCTTTGCAATCAGATGCATCGAAAATGAGATTCTGATGCACTTTAGAAGCCGTAAAAAGAGCCGGGGTGATGTGTCCATATTTGAACCTATAGGCACTGACAAGGAGGGAAACCAGATTCATCTGGTGGATGTGATCGAGAATGGACAATCTGATGTGGTATCGGATATAGAGGTGTCTG
>OHCJ01000215.1_pt1 | contig 18837 bp, 10 predicted proteins | sample 1566821 | NCBI WGS metagenome assembly OHCJ01 (sample SAMEA3879545, study PRJEB24766) | human gut metagenome | biome: human-associated habitat; feature: feces | place: USA | collected 1985/1987 | reverse complement strand
TCTTACAGGTGAGGTTTTCGGGGAGTTATTGGATAAGGAAAAATTTGTTCAATATGGTTTAACCCGTGCTACTATTGAATGGGCCAATGGTGCCGACCTTGCACCGGAGTTTTTATATGAAATTGGTATAGCTGCATATTTTTAGACCCTATGAATGATTGTTTAGCTATTCAAGATAAGAAGGAAGAAACTTTCTTATATCGGATTTTTATTTCTCACCCGGAACTAAATGCTTCTGCGGTGGCTCGACGTATGGGAATAAGTCAAAGCCTTATGTCTCAATATATAAGTGGAATAAAAAAGCCCTCACAAGAACGGGAGGCCCTAATAGTAAATACTATTAAAGATATCGGTAAAGAACTAACGATGATTGTATGACATACGAAGATATTTTATTTTTGATCGGCTTTTTCCTGGTAATATTTTTTTTCGTAGGATGTAAGCATAAACCGGCTACTTTATCCGGGTGGCTTGCTTTTGCCTTTCTTTCCTTTATCGTGACGCCTCTTATATCGGTTCCTCTAACCTGGTACATTTGCTGGATGATAGATCGGGCAACAATTAAGGATAAAGAATGTTTTGATCCTTCGGATTTTACCTTTAAGAGATAAAATACTTTCTTCTTAGTATAATAAGCCTGTAGAATGGTTCTACGGGCTTTTTTTGTGTCCTTTTCCGCCACTTTACACCAGGATAATTTTGCCTTATAAAATTTACTCTTATGGCAAAATTAAAACCTGACTATATCGAATGGGTGTTAACCCTGAACGCCTCCGATGCGCAGAAGGAAATACATAATCTTTCAGAAAAGAACAAGGAGCTCCGGGATAGCAATAAGGAGATAAAAAAGGCTATGACCGATTTAATCGCCACCGGGAAAGCTGGCGGTAAACAATGGAAAAGGCTTGATGAGCAACTGAAAGAAAATAATAAGACGATCGGCGAGAATAACAAGAAGATTGCCGAATGTGAGAAACGGCTGGATAAAACCACCATGAGTGCCAACCAGCTGGCAAGGAAGGCAAACGCCTTGCGGAAAGAGCTTCGCGATACGGTGAAATCCTTGCAGCCGGAAAAATATGCCGCCCTGGAGAAGGAACTGAAAGAAGTTGAGAAAGCATACGGGCAGGCCACGAAAAAGGCGGAAGGTTTCGGCGGTTCCCTTCTTTCCCTGAATAAGATAAAAACGGTTCTGGCCGGTGTGTTTGTCACTATCGGCGCAATGATAACCGGACAGATTGTCGGCGGGCTAAGGGATGCGATCAGTACTATTATAGAGTTCGAGAAGAAAAACAGTACTTTGGCCGCTATTCTGGGAACCACGAAAAAGAGTATCAAGGATTTAACAGATGAAGCGCGCCGGCTGGGTGCTACTACTTCTTATACGGCCGCACAGGTAACGGAACTTCAGATAGAGCTTGCCAAGCTGGGATTTTTTAAAGAGGATATTAAAGCGATGACGCCTTCCGTGCTGAAATTCGCTAAGGCTGTGGACACTGATCTTGCCTCGGCTGCTACGCTTGCCGGTGCAACATTGCGTATTTTCAACCTTGATGCGGAAGATACGGAACGGGCACTTTCTACTATGGCAATAGGTACAACGTCTTCGGCCCTGAATTTTGAATACCTGAATAGTGCAATGTCTACCGTCGGCCCGGTTGCTAATTCTTTCGGATTCACAATCGAGGAAACGACCGCCCTTTTGGGAGCTTTGGCAAACAGCGGTTTCGACGCTTCATCGGCAGCGACGGCAACACGTAATATTTTGCTTAACCTGGCTGACAGTAGCGGCAAACTCGCGCTTGCTCTTGGCGGTCCGGTTAACAACCTGGATGATCTGGTAAAGGGACTTAAAAAACTAAACAGCGAAGGAATAGACTTGAACAAGGCCCTTGAACTGACCGATAAACGTTCCGTTGCAGCGTTTAACACTTTCCTTAACGGTACCGATACCGTGCTGGCACTTTGCGATGCGGTAACAGGTGCGGAAGACGCCTTTAATGCTATGTCCGAAGAAATGGGTGATAACGTTCAGGGTGCATTAAACCGGCTAAGTTCAACTATTGAAGGGGTAGTTTTACGTTTCTATGAATCAAAGGGTATTCTCCGGGATTTAATAGACCTTGTTACGCTTATGGTGGAAGGTGTGGGTGGTATGATCGACATGTTTAATAAATGGGGTGTTGTCACTTATACCGTTACCGCTTATTTGGTTTCTTACTATGGAGGACTGAAAATCGCTACCATGTGGCACGCCCGTTTTAAAACGGCGACCCTTGCTTCGGTCGTTGCAGAGAAAGCGCACGCCGTACAGCTTTATATCAGCCGGGCGGCTACTCTGGCTTATGCGGCGGCCCAGGCATTGCTGCACCTGAATATTAAAAGATGTACCGCCGCCCTTCGGTTAATGAGGATCGAACTTTTGAAGAATCCATATACGGCCCTGCTCGCGTTACTCGTGGCAGCCGGTGTTGCTATCTACCAGCTTGCAAAGAAGACGGAACAGGCTTCGGCGGCGATGAAGGCCCACCAGGAAGTCGTAAAGAAAGTGAATGAAGAATATGCCAGCCAGGAAGCAAAAATAAAAACTCTTGTAGCTGCTATCAATGACGAGAACCTTTCCAACTACACCCGTAAACAAAGGCTCGCTGAATTAAAAGAACTGATACCGGATTATAATGCGGAATTGAATGAAGAAGGCAGGCTCATAAACAACAACAAGGAGGCTATAGATCAATATTTAGTTTCCTTGGAAAAACAAATCAAGTTGAAAGCTTACCAGGAGGAACTGGAAGAATTGTACAAGAAAAAAAGGAATCTTGAAAGCCAGGAATCAGAGCAAAGCGACGCTTACTGGGACACCCGCCAGCAAAATACATTGTCAGGATATAACCGGAACAGTCTTACCGCTAAAATAAGCCGTTTATTTGGTACGGAAAAAGAGGCTAACCAGTTGAAAGCCCTACAGACAACACAGAAGGATTTGGCCGGTATAGAATCAGCAATCGCCCAGATCAATAATGATATCTTAAAAACAGAGGCGACGGCCACTTCATTAACCGGAACCAATAAAGAAAATATAAATACTGAAACATCCCTCATAAAGAAACTGGAGGCCGAAAAGAAAAAGGTTCAGGAGCAATGGGCGGAAGACAGCGAAGCGAATATCGCCAAGAAAAACAAGGAAATAGAACGTATCGACGCCGAAATAAAACGTTTAAACGAACTGGGGAAGGTCAAAAAGAAGGCGGAAGCCGGGGAGTATAAAAATACGGAAACGGACGCCACGTTAAAACCTCTGGAGATCGAGCACGAAAAACGTATGCTTCTAATCAAACAGAACCGGGAGAAGGAAAATAAGACGGAAGCCCAGTATATTCTCGAAGGGACGGCGGAAAACCTTCGCTATTACCGGGAACGTATTGACGCCCTCCAGAAGCTGGAAGCAAAAACGCCGGCCCAAAAGAAGAAGTTACTCGATGAAATCCACAAGCTCGAAACGGAAGCGCAGACGGCCATTTTTACGGAAACCGGCAAGCAGGAGGACGCCCGTATAAAACTGGTACAGGAGAAACGGGACGAACGGTTAAAGATTGAAACCGCCTATTACAATGTCCAGAAGGACACCATGGAAAAAGCGGTATTAAACCAGAGAATAACGCAGGAAGCCGCCGACGCCTATATGCTGGAAGTTGAAGCGGAGCACGCCGCAGAACTTCTGGAGATAAACCGTACTTACCAGAATGATATTGCCGCTTTGGAAATTACCGGCAAACAGAAACGTATAGAAACAGCGACGGAAGCGGCCGACGCCGTGCGTGAGTCTGAAATGAAGTTATTGCGTGATCGGGCGGCCATTGCTCAAAAAGTACGTGAAATAACTTCCGTTCCGGTAGGAATAACCGGTATGCAGGAAGCACACCGGAAGCAGGTTCAGGATGTAGAAACGACTTATAATGCCATAATTGAGATAGCGAGGCAGGCGGGAATTTCTACCGTTGGTTTGGAGAAACAGAAACAGCAGGAAATTAGCCAGCTTGAATTTGAATACCAGAATAGTTTATACCAGATTCAATCCCAGATCGGCGTATCATGGGCACAGGAATACCAGAATGAACTGGCCCTGTTAAAGAATCTGCACGATCAGGAATTAATAGATGAAAAGACATACCAGCGTAAAAAGCTGCAAATGCAGATGAATAACGCTAAAAAATACTTTGACTATTATTCCGGTCTTTCCTCTTCCATGGTGGAAGCCATTCAACAAGCCGAAATCGACCAGGTGGAAGCAAAATACGATGTTCTCATACAGGAAGCCGAGAACAACGGTGAAGATACTGCCGCCCTGGAAGAAGAGAAGGAAAATAAGAAACTGGAGATTCAAAAGAAGTACGCGGATGTAAACTTTGCTATCAAGTGTTCCCAGATCATAGCAGATACGGCCGTTTCGATTATGAAGGCGTACGCGGACCTCGGGCCGATTGCCGGAACCGTTGCTGCAGTAATGCTTGCGGCTACCGGTGTGGCCCAGCTTGCATCGGCCAAGGCAGAACGGGACAGGATTAAAAACATGTCCTTGAAAAACACCACCGGCAGCAAGACCGCCACGGCTGAACGTGTTGTTTCCGGTTCTTCCGGTGGTGGGTATTATGAAGGTGGTTACACCGGTCCCGGCGGACGTTATGAAGTGGCCGGCGTGGTTCATAAGGGGGAATATGTGGTACCACAGCCGGAAATGAATAATCCTAAAGTGATCGACGCCGTTAGCACTATCGAAGCGATCAGGCGGCAGCGTACCAGTGCCAACCCGTTACCACAGAATCCGGGTGAATATTATGAAGGCGGTTACGTGACTTCCCCTGCAGGTGATTCTTCCTACCGGGAGTTCCTGGAAGCGGCAAAGGAGCTTCGCGCCTCCTGTGAGGCTATCAAATTGATAAAGGCCTATATCGTTTACCAGGATTTGGAGAAGGCCAAAGAAACTATAGATAACGCCCGCGACACCTTTACACGCGGAAAATAAGTAATCATTATGCTAAAGATTAAGACGAACAAAGGTTATCTGGACTTAGGGGGTGACTTTACCGTACAGATCGACGAGAAATCCCCCGTCATGAACGACCGGGGATCACAAACCGTACCGGTCACGGTTCCCGTCACTGCCAACAATGCAGGGATAACCGGTTTTGCCCACCGGCTCGACATGGGTGTAAAACCGATGAATGAAGATCAGACATGTACGGTATTGGACGGGGTGTATAAACGTACCGGAAAGATAAATATCGTTTCCGCCGGCAGGACGGAAGGAATTACTTTAAATATCGGTTTTGACAATTCGGAAGCCTACAGCGCCTGGAAAGCAAAGAAACTGAACTCGATCACATTACCCAGCATAAGCGGCGGTACCGTTAGCGGTCTTATGTCCTCTATAAACTGGTTCTTCACGGATTCCCATGAAGATTTTGCCATATTTCAAATAGTAGTCAAAAATGATTCCAAGGACGGCACGTATTACCCGCAATACATAAACCGTATCACTTTGGATTCAAACGGTGAATATGCCTTATGCTATCAGGCAAGGACGGAAACACTACTGATAAATGATACCCCGACCGAAACGAGTTTACCGGAAGGGTACGGCGTGGCCCCCTTCTTATACGTGCACCGTGTCCTGGACTTTATATTTTCAGAATTTGGTTATACTATAACCGAAAATCCTTTTAAGACGGACAAGGAACTTTCCAGCCTGGTAATCCTGAACAATGCCGCCGACTGTTGCGTGACGGGTATCCTCAATTATGCCGATTTAATGCCGGATTGTACGATTGAGGACTTTTTAAACGCGCTGTATGTACGTTTCGGACTGGTTTATAATGTCTCTTCCGATACGAAAACGGCCACTTTAAGACTGATCCGGGATATAATGGAAGATGAACCTGCCGTTGATCTGTCCCGGAATCTGACGGCGGAACCCCTTATCAATTATGAAACGGCCCGTCAGATAAAGTTATCGGCCAAAACGTCTTTTACCGGTGCCGCGCCTTCGGTGGAACGGTACGAGGACTATATCAAGGGGAACGAAAAAATGGTTATCCGTGTAAGCCGTTTCGATCCTTCCCAGGCCTCCGTGTGGCTGAACTACGAGAAGACCACCGGCAACTGGTACAAATGGGATTCGGGCAACAAGAAGCATACGTTATCATCATCCAGTTTCTTTAACTGGGACCGGAAGACGGAAAACGTAGAGGACGAGGAGCTGGCGAGCGATGATGAATGCGTGTTTATGGATTTTGCCCCGAACGGCCTTCTTTCCCCGTATTACCTGGCCGGGTATGTGCACCGTTATACCTACCTGAAAACCTCTTCCGATGATGAAGAGGATTCGGAAAAGGAGGAGACGCCGCTTTCCTTCGCTTTCGCTTTTACAAAGGCCGTTACGGAAAGTACGGATTATTCCTTCGGTTCTATTTTACCATACGCTCCGGACGGCGGAGAAATTACGTTAAAAGACGGCAGCAAACATACGATATCGCTTTTATTCCAGTTTGAAGACGGTCTGTTTGCCAAGTTCTGGCAGAAGTATGACGCCGTATTAAGGCACTCTTTTAACCAGGTGGACACAAACACCCTTTTACCGGTTCACCAGCTTATGAAAATGGATGTCTTGACCCCGGTAGCCCTGCGGGGGCAGTACATGCTTCTGGACGGCCTTTCCTATTCGCTTCCTGCGGGTAAACTGGTACCGGTAAACATTACGTTGCGTTCCCTGCGTCTGATCGGTCCCTATAATCTGGATAATGAACAGGGCATTCCCGTGTGGGGCGGTGCTTCCTACGTGTGGGTCGTATATTCTTCCAATTTGCAGAGTGTACAGGCCGGAAGGGTGGAATATTGGGAAGATTATTACCGTTATCACTGGATGTATGCTGTGTACGGTTGCCGTGTATCGAATACGATATATGACGGGTATGTTACGCCGTCAACGGATGAGGATATATTAAAAAATCCGCCCACCGCACAGGATAACATCATAGAAAAAACTTACAAATGTAAGATAGAGGTTGAAATCGAGGTAAACGAGCGTTCCGGCGCGGCCAACTATTTTTGTTACGAAACGGAAGAAGTCGAATACCAGGTAAGGTTTGTCGCATCGAGGGTGCTTAGCTGATCCCGTCCTTTATTCTTCCTTTGATAAACCCAACTTTTGCAGCATGGAAAAGCAGAATAATATCATCCTTGCCCCGTCATCTTCACAGGTGACGGAGCTTTATAAGCTTTGGAGGGAAAACCATGCGGGGCGGCTCTCGGACTTTTACAAGTTCCTGACGTCTCCCACGGATCAGCGTGATCGTTTCCTTTCCGGACTTGAAAATAAGAGTGAGTTTAACGGAATATTCATCGTTAACACCTTTGAATTATGAGTTTGACAGCAAACATTGATCCGACGGAAAACGCCTTTACCGGAAACCCTGTTTATCTTTCGGTAGAAACTACTTCTATGGCGACTTACAATATAATGTATTTCGTGAACTTTGAATTTATGCGTTCCATATTTACCGGTAACGGTAATGGAAGTTTCAAGGTGAATATCGCGGAGGTCCTGGAAACGCTTTTTGTTGATATTCCCCCGTTAACGGACAGTTCCGAGATGTTGATAAGCCTTTCCGATAAACGGTATAACAAGGCGGTCGTCACGATCACCCTTCAAAATGAGGAGGAAGAAACGGCCACTTTGGTTGTTACTGCCTGGCGTGGCGGTATATCCAAACGGGCTTTTAAGAAATTGCATGAAGAAGGTAATAACATCTTTTCTTTGAAGTTCTTGAATGAATCCTGCAATTTCTTCTTTACCACCCGGAGCAATGACTGGCGTATAACGATGCGCGAGACGGAACTTTACCCGCTCTGTTTCATCTATCCGGAGCACGAGCTGAAAATAACGGAACTTCTTACCGGACAAAGCCTTGCAGTACCAGGCACGGCAGGGAATTTCTACGCCTTGAACCTGGAGGCCGTAAGACTTAAATTCTTTACCGATTACGGGGTACTGGCCAACCTTTTTGACGTGTATAGCGGTGAAACGTTCGCTCTCCGGATCGGGATCGAGCAAAGCCCGACGGTCCGCGAGCGTTACCGGCTCCGGTTCCTGAACAGTTACGGGGTTTACGAGGTGTTTTCCCTGGAAGGCGAGGCGAGCGTAACTCCCGGCATGGATGAAGACGAAGACGCTGTTTTCCGGCGTTACGATGAAATTACCGATGATTATTATTCGGATCGCATACGTACGGAGATACAGGAAGCCGTAACGGTTAAGACGGGATTCAAACGCCCGCAGGAAATACGCTTTCTTCTTGACCTGCTTTCCTCCGATGATGTCTACCTGGCAGGTTACGGCCGGGAAGAGATCAAGGTAATTCCTTCGGCGGAAGAGTTTTCTTACCGTGTCCGTCCGGACGCGCCGCAGAACGTGACGTTAAAGCTCACGTTTGCCGAGAAGGAGTCCAACTGGACGGGAGAAATCACGGAAAGCGGCTACCGGAAACCGCGGGTTCATTCCAAAGAGTTCAGTAAACAATTTAATTAATGTATCTATATGGCAACACAGGAGTATATCGATGATCTTATTATAGTCATTGAAACCGCGGAGGACGCGGAAAGCGTTACCAACCAAATGGTGGCGGCGGTTCTTGGCTTCTTGAACGAACACCTGAAACTGGTTTCCCAGGGTAAGGAAATCGAGGCGGAGGAAGCCGCCCGCATTGCCGCCGATGCAGCCTTGCAGAAGGCTATCGACGCCGTTTCTCTACGTATCGACCGGCTTGTCGGCAACAACGCTTCGCAGGCAATCGACAACTTTAACGAAATTCTTGCTTTTCTGGACGGGCTTAAAGACAGTGATTCGCTGGCCGCATTGCTGGCCGATATCAACGCCCGTATCGGCAGCGAAGACGGTTCACAGAGTGAAGACGGTTCCCTTTGGGGAAAGCTGAAAAGTCTGTCCCAGGATATTAGCAGTTGTTCCGAGGACATAAGCACGTTGCAGGCAGACCGTGACGAAATGAAACAGGAGTTGCAGGAAACTGCCGGGCGTCTGTCTTCCACCTTTACCAATGTAAACAACCTCTTGAACGCCGGCAGCGTTTATAGTGATCTGTCGGGGGTGTTTGCAGCATTGAAAACGGCGGGGAAGATTGACGATGTCCGGAAAAACGGCGTGATCCTTTCTTTCCTCACTGCCGACGGCTGGGTGACGAAACAATTTAAAGGCAATCCGGACACGGATTTTGAGAATGTCGAAAAGTGGGAGGATTTCGGCAGCGGCGGTTCAGGCGGCGGGAATACCTATAATGTAACCGGCAGTGTGCCGCTTACGGAAGGTTTCTATACCCTGGCTTCCGCCATTGCCGCGGTACCGGAGAAGTGGCGCGGCCGGGGGCGTGTCATCACCTTTGAAACATCGCTCGGCAAATGGGAGACGTACCAGTTTACCGGAACCGCCCTGGATGCCTGGGACCAGGAGGCGAGCTGGGAAGAGTTCGGCGGCAAAGGAACGGTAAAGAGCGTAACGGTAAACGGCGAGAAGCAGACGCCGGACGCGGCCGGTAATGTGAATGTAAACGTGGATATCCTGGAAGTGGACGAGACTTTGTCCACCGATTCCACCAATCCGGTAGAAAACAAGGTAGTAACCGCCCGTTTTAACGAGGTGGACGCTTCCACGCTGTTTAACGTAAATGCGGAGGTAAGCGAGGATGAAACATCCGTCCGTCTGTCTTTCCAGAACAAAAGCGGCGCGGAAATTACCGCCGTGGATATCCCGGCCGGTTCCGGTGGAGGTTCCGGCGAAACGGTGGCTACTAAAATTGTCTTGAATGCGGCTGTAGATAACGCCATAATCAAGGAAGGCGGAAACGCCCGTCTTACTTATACATACGATCACCAATACACCACGGGGGATGAAAAGGGGGAATCTACCGGGCAAAAGGCGGATATCACCGTTACGATCAGGCGTGGAACAACTACCATGTATTCCCAGACGGTCAGCGATGTTTCCAAAGGCAGTTACGAACTGGACCTTTCAAGTTACTTGCTTGTTGGGAATACCGATATTTACGTAGTGGCAACCACAACCGATCCGACTACCGGCAAGAAACAGACCCGACAGGCGTTTACATCCGTGAAGGTTGTCAGCCTTTCCCTTACCAGCTCTTACAATCTGGCCGGGGCCATAGCCGCAGGCGGTTATACCCTGGCCGACACGATTAATATCCCTTATGCCGTGAGCGGTTCCGGAACAAAGGTCGTCACGCTTTATCTGAACGGCCGGCAACAGAACGCGCACACCATTACAAGATCGGGAACGACAAACGGCAGTTTCAGTTTGTCCCCCTCTTCGCTTGTGACCGGCCGGAATACCGTTCAAATGGTTGCCGAAATGGAGGCTTCCGCCGATCTCGTGTTAAAGTCTGAAAGTATCTATATTGATATTCTGAAATCCGGAGGATCGGCACCGTTCATCGGCACGATGATGAGTTTTCCGGACGGCCGTATTTTTACGGAGGACCATCTTGTTCCGCGCTTGGAAGCGGGGCAGTACGAACAGGTAAAATTTGACTTTGTGGCTTATGATCCTGACGCAACGCCGGCTCAAATGGACGTTTACCGGGACGGGGTGAAAACGCAGTCTGTCAGTGTGGCCCGTACTACGCAGACATATACCAACCGTTTTACGGAGCAGGGCGAGATCACTATGAAATTTAAGACGGGGGCCACGGAATACCCGTTTTATATCGACGTAACGGAAAGCGGGATCGACTTGCAGGAAACTACCGCCGGGCTTGTACTGAAACTTTCGGCAGCCGGGCGGAGCAACAGCGAATCCGATCCGGGAGCCTGGGATTATGGCGACATACATACGACATTTTCTGGTTTCGACTGGAGCAGCAACGGCTGGACGGGTGACGCCCTGAAACTTACGGGAGGCGCGAAGATTGAAATCGGGTACCGGCCGTTCTCCACGGATGCAACCACTACCGGGGCTACCTATGAAATGGAAATTCTTTGTTCGTCGGTAACGGACCGGCAGGGGGTGATACTGGACTGTATGGCCGGCGATATCGGTTTCCAGATGACAACGGAGCAGGCCCTTATGCGTGTTTCCGGCGGTACGGAAGTAAGTACGAAGTTTGCAAGTGATATGAACCTGAAAATGGCCTTTATTGTCGGGGCCAAGGCCGGTAAGCGGTTGCTGGAACTTTATGTAAACGGAATCCGTTGCGGAGCGGTGCAGTATGGGGCTACCGAAGGATTACTGCAGGCGGAACCGGTGAACATCCGTTTGTTCAGTGATACGGCGGATGTGGAGATCAGGAATTTCCGTATTTATAACCGTGCGCTTACGGATGATGAAGAATTGAACAATTACATGGTAGACCGGACTACGTCGGACGAAATGGTCCTGTTATTTGAAAAGAATGATGTTACGGGGGACAACGGTACGGATATCGACATAGACAAGTTACGCGCCCAGGGAAAGGCGGTTATGCGAATTGTCGGCGATGTGAACCTTGTCAACGCCACCAATAACAAGAAATTCGAGGTACCGGTCGATATCTATTTTTATAGCCCGCAGGGTAAGGAGTACGATTTTGTAGCAAGGAATGTCGGTCTAAGAATACAGGGTACATCATCCACCACTTATCCGCGTAAGAATTACCGTCTTTATTTCTTGCGCCTGGAAAAATACGGTACCACGCTGGAAGTTAACGGCGTGGATGTGCCGTCCCTTGAATACAGTTTCAAACCGGGAGCACGGCCGATCAGTATATTCTGTTTGAAAGCGGACTTTTCCGATTCTTCCGGTACACATAATACCGGTGCGGTGCGTATTGTGAACGACGTTTGGAAGAGGTGCGGGTGGCTGACACCGCCGCAGGCTGCATATAAGGGGGAATATGACGTACGTATAGGCGTGGACGGTTTCCCTATGGACCTGTTTTATGACAACGACGGCACCGGTGCGAATACTTATCTGGGAAAATACAATTTCAATAATGAGAAGTCGGAAAGTGCGATCATTTACGGTTTTGAAGGAATTGAAGGATTCAACGACGAAGCGGCCCTGAACGGGCAGCGTAACAAATGTATCTGTCTGGAGTTCCTGAACAACTCCGAGGCCCTTTGTCTGTTCGGGACTACCGACATGTCTTCTTTTGATGATGCGCTGGAATTTCGTTTCAAGGCGGACACTACCTGGGCGGATGCACACGAGGACGACAAGGCGGCAGTTACAAGGCTTTGGAACTGGATCGATTCATGTAAGGATGATCCCGCCAAGTTCCTGGCGGAATATAACCAGTATTTCGGTAATGACAGCCCGTTTGCATGGTATCTGATTACCGATTACTTTATGGCTGTGGATAACCGGGCAAAAAACATGATGCTGGCGACTTGGGACTCTCTGATCTGGTATTTCCTTCCTTACGATATGGACACGCTGTTCGGTGTGCGTAATGATTCGGTACTGAAATACGAATATACCATTACCCACGAAAGTTTTGACGATAGTATCGGTAGTTATGCTTTTGCCGGCCATGATTCCGTTTTATGGGAACTGGTACGGTCTTGTCCGGACAAATTGCGTGAAGTGGCGGAAACCTTGCGTAGCAATATGAGCCTTGAATATGTCCTGCAAGTATTTAACGAGGAACAAATGGGCAACTGGTGCGAGCGGATTTATAACAAGGATTCGGAATATAAATATATCCTTCCGCTTACCGAAGGGGTGACAACCGGCAGCGGAACCAGTTATTATAATTATCTGTATGCCTTGCAGGGAAGCCGTTATGCGCACCGTACTTATACCATTCAGAACCGTTTCGCCCTTTTGGATAGTCAGTATGTGGCCGGTACTTACCGTCGTGACAGCTTCGCGGCTTATTTCGGGTATAAGTTCGGCAGCGATAACCGGAAAATTCGGATTACGGCCTCCGAACGGTATTATTACGGGTACGGTTACACGTCCGGAACACCGCACCAAAGCGCGGTACTTGCAGAAACGGCCGGGGCTGTGGTGGAACTGACAATGGACACGGATTTAATAGTAAACGATCCGCAATATTTCTACGGTGCAAGCCGTATTCGCGGGCTTGATCTGACGGATGTAGCCCACGCCATTGTCGGCACGTTGAACCTGAACAACTGCACGGCCTTGCGTGAACTGAATGTTAGCTGTGAGGCCGGACAGATGACACTTAACGCCCTTCTGGTGGGTAATTGCCGTAACCTTCGACAACTCGACATATCCGGGCTTAAATCCTCTTCCTTTACCGGTATGGACCTTTCAAGCAACACCAAACTTGAAACCTTCCTGGCCGGTGATACATCCCTTACCGGTGTGACATTCGCCGGCGGTGCGCCTCTGGCCGTTTGCGTCCTTCCCGCAACTTTGCAGACGCTGGAGCTCCGGTACCTGAACAAACTGACCAATGCAGGGCTGCAGCTGGAAAGCACGGCAAATATCACGCGCCTTGTGATTGATAACTGTAGCCTGATCGACTGGAACACGTTGTTACAGCAATGCAGCGCGACCAGCTATCTACGAATTACCGGTATAGATATGGACGGGGACGGAAGTTTGCTTCGCGGGCTTATGACAATGGGCGGTGTTGATGAAGACGGGGGAAACGTGCAGACGTGCCGCCTGGTAGGTACGTACCGGCTCACCCAGTCCATGTCGGATGAAGAGTACGCCGCCACCTGTGCACATTTCCCGGAACTGAATATCATTCAGCCGCAGTTTGTCTGCATAAAAATAGACCAGACGGTAGAGGACGGGGAAAAGATTACAAACCTGGATAACTCTACCGGATATGACTATAATACGGAATTTACCCCGTCTTCCCATATCCTGGAGGTGTTGGCGAAAAGACATTGCGTTCTGGCCAAAAAGACGGCGGAGGGTGAAATGACCTGTTATCCGCTTCATGATGAGAGCCGGAACAAATACGCCGACAGTGACAGCGTGGAGAACGCCACGGATGCAGTATTAACCGGATCGGAAGGTGAAGTTTACATATATGAGCCTCATTACTGGTACAAGGGAGTAACGGACGTGCTGAACCAATGTCTGTACGGTTTTATTTCAAGCAATGAGGATGCGCCGGCAGCGGCAGGGTACACCAGTGTAAAACTTACCCGCGAAGAGCTGGAGGTAACGGAAGGGATCGGGATTCGTAAGAATACGGATTGCACAACCATTGAAGAGGCGAAGAATGAATACGAATCCGGATCGTTCGCCCTGGTGGACGTGCGGGATTACAAGCAGGTCCGTTTCCCCGGTCTGGCTTCCACTCTTTACGGGGCTGCATTTATAGATGATACGGGCAAAATAGTAAGTCGGGTAAGCGTTTCAAACGCGAACGGTTTTATTAATGGTATGTACCTGTTTTGTGCTGTTCCCGCAGGGGCTACTTTCCTGGCCTTTACTTTCCTTAATTCGGCGGCCTTCGATTTCGTTTTACTCACAACGTCGGAAAGTGTGGAAGCGATCGAGCCGGACTGGGTAGAGCATACGGAATGCCTGGGCGGTGTTTATGAAGCCTATCTGATTGATGATGTGCTGCGTTCTGTCAGTGGTGTTTCAAGTGTAGGAACTATTTCACAGAGCCAGGCAGTCAAATACGCCCAGAACAGGGGCAAAGGTTTCCAGCTGTTCGACTGGGAGATGCACAAGGATGTGGGTAATCTGCATTTCTTTAAATACGGTAATACCGATTCGCAGGGAGTTTGCGGATATGGAACAAGTAATTACCAAAAAGTGACGGGCCTTACAAATGCACTGGGGATGCGTGATACGGTTTCTTATTATAAGGAAAAGGGCGGTTCCAATCCACAGGCGGAAGGTGCTTACCGGGACGGTGTAAATTATCAGTCCGTCAATGTGCTGGGATATGAGAATTTCCAGGGAAACAAGGCGGAATGGTTGCAGTATGTCACAGTAAACAAGACGGCGGCGGACGGAAGGTGGTTTATTACCATGCCGGACGGAACGGAACGCGTTGTACAGGGAATTACTGTTTATAATGCGGATATTTATCCTACCCACATGGTTTGGGGCCGGTATATGGATTTGATTGCGGCCAAGGAAGGCGGTTCCACTTCCTCTCATTGGTTCGACAGGTTCTATGTGGGTACCGGGCTTTCTCGTGTGGTGTATCGGTCGTACAACGTCGCGAGCGCGTTCGGCGGTGTTTCGTATGCGTACGCGAGTCACGATTCATCGAGCACGAATGCGTACATCGGCGTTCGGCTTGCCTTCAGGGGCATCATACGCTGGGCGGGTAGCGTCGCGGCCTTTAAAGCCATAAATCAGGCAGATTAAGATAAAAAATAGCAACGTAAAACGTTGTGCGGGTAGCGCAGGCGTCCGGAAGTAAGACGGGTGCCGGTGCTTCCTGAAAGTACAAAGGCGGATTTCCTCATATACACTCGTGTGGTGTATCGGTCGAACAACAACGCGAACGCGTTAGGCGGTGTTTCGTATGCGAACGCGAATAACGATTCATCGAACACGAATGCGAACATCGGCGTTCGGCTTGCAAACAATTAGGATAAAGAAAAAGCGCATAAGCCTTAAAAATTGGCGTACAACAGTGGGGACGTGTCCCCGGCGTGGAGCCAAGAGGAATGAGCCTCGCCAACAGCAGCCGTTTACGGCTGGAAAGGGGAAAAATAAAGCGCAGGGCAATGGGGTTTGGTAGGAACTTTTTTCGAAGAAGCCCGGCCCGGGGAATTGAAGGCTAATTTATTATCATGTGGAGAGAAGATAATATTATAGAAGAGATTGTCGAGGACTCCAATATAGAGGACGCCATAAAAACGGTATTGCGCAAAAGAAGACGAAAGCGCAGCTTTGCCGGGCGTAGAATACTGGCGGATGTCCCGAAGGCAGTAGAGAGGATCAGGCAGCGGATCAGGAGTGGGCGGTTCAAGCTCGGAGGATATCGGGAAATGACCGTAGACGACGGGCCGAAGGTAAGGACCGTACAATCGGTTTCCCTGGAGGACAGGATCGTTCTTAACGCTGTTATGAATGTGGTGGACCGGCATTTGAAAGTACGTTTTATCCGGACTACTTCCGCATCCATTAAAAACAGGGGAACGCATGACCTTTTACAGTATATCGTTAAAGATATAAAGGATGATCCCGAAGGAACCCTGTTCGGGTACCAGTTCGATATAACGAAATTCTATGAAAGCGTAGACCAGGACATTTTGCTGGATGCAGTGAAAAAGATGTTCAAGGATAAAATATTAATCGGAATCCTGGAAGAGTGCATCCGCATGATGCCTAAAGGCGTAAGTATCGGGCTAAGATCATCACAGGGGCTTTGTAATTTGCTTCTATCCATTTACCTGGATCACCGGTTAAAGGATCAGGAGGCAGTAGCACACTATTACCGGTATTGTGACGACGGTCTGGTGCTTTCCGGTAGTAAGAAATACCTTTGGAAGGTTAGGGATATCATTCATGAACAGGCCCGTAAAGCCCGCCTGGAGATTAAAAGCAATGATACCGTTTTCCCGATCACCGAAGGTATCGACTTCCTGGGATATGTAACCCGCCCGGATCATGTACGGTTAAGGAAGCGTAACAAACAAAAGTTCGCCCGCAAGATGCACAAGGTTAAAAGCAAGAAACGCAGGCAGGAGCTGACCGCCTCATTTTACGGGCTTACAAAACATGCCGATTGCAAGAACTTATTTTATAAACTAACAGGAAAGAAAATGAAAAAATTAAAAGATTTGGGCTACAAGTACAAGCCTAAAGACGGACGGAAACGATTTACCGGGACAAGGATCAAGTCGCCCGAACTGATGAACAAAGATGTGATCGTACTTGATTATGAAAAGGATGTGCCGACGAAAAACGGAAACCGGACTGTTATAAAGCTGGAACTCGACGGCAAGGAGAGAAAGTATTTTACCAGCCTGGAGGAAACACTTTTCATTTGTGAATCAGCGGCAAAAGACGGAGAACTGCCTTTTGAAGCACATTGCGAAGGTGAAGTAAGTGAAAAAGGATTGATAATTATACATTTTACTTGAAATGATACGAATTTATGCAGACAGCAAGGCGGAACCGGTAAGATGTACCAACCGCCGCCGGGGAATCTGGCGTATTACGTGGGATTACCAGGAAACAGAGACACCCGAAGGAGTGCAACGTAGTTACATGGAAGAGACGTTCGATCATCTACCCGCACTGGCAGAAATCAAGGCGGTTATTAATGAATGGTATAACCGGAAGATAACCGACACGATCGAAAGCGGGTACGTATGGAACGGCCTGAAAGTCTGGCTTTCCATGGAGAACCAGATGAATTATAAGACGGCGTACGATCTTGCCTTGCAGACAGGCGGGGAAAACCTTCCTGTTACTTTCAAGCTCGGGGAAGAAGACAACCCGACGTTTTACGAGTTTGCAAGTATGCAGCAACTACAAGAGTTTTACACCGGTGCCGTGAAACATATACAGGAGACACAAAAGGAAGGCTGGGCACTTAAAAAGGCGATAGACTGGAGCGTTTATACGTTGGAGTAGAAAAAGTGAAGGGGGAAGCGGGAAACACGTTTCCCCTTCACTCTTTTAGTTATAACATATCATCAAAGGCGTGTATTCCCACTTCGCGTTCATCCTCCAGAACATGTGCGTAAACCATTGTCATAGTTATAGAACTATGTCCCAAAAGGTGGGATAGCGTTACGATATCATGTGTTTTCTTATAATACAAGGTAGCGAATGTATGCCGCCCGGTCTTTGAACTGATATCCTTTGTTATTCCTACTTTACCGGCTATAGTTTTCAGTACCCGGTTTATATCCTGATCCGTGGGAAGGTTCATAAACAAGTTACCTTTTGTACGTCCGGCCCGGTAATATTCATAGATATAACGTGCCGGGTCCGATAAGGGTACAGTTACCGGTATTTTTGTCTTACCTCGTGTGTAGTGTAGTTCATTCCCTATGAACTGGTTTATCTGCAATGCTTTTGCATCGCCTATATGCAAAGAAGTAAAACAAAGAAACAGAAAAAAACGGAGTACGTTCTGGGTACATTCTTCCAGGCGGCCGGACCGGTACAAGGCGGTCAGACGGAGGAGTTCTTCTTCCGTCAGGTATATAACTTCACTTTTGGGGCGACGTATCTTTATGGCCGCGAACGGGTCATGGTCCATATAACCGCCACGTATGGCGGCACCTACATATATTTTGATAGTAGCCATGTTACGCCATGCCGTAGAATCCATGTTACCTATTTTGCGAAGATATGCAAAGAAAGACAGGAGAAATTCGTGGGTAATCTCTGAAAATACAAGGCCGGGTGCGAATGTTTCCAGTTTCTTGATGATAGAAACGTGATGTTTCCAGGTACCGAAAGAAATAGTTTTGCTAATTTGTTTGAGGTAAACCCGTGCAAAATCAAAGAAGGTACCAAAATCGGAGGGATTGTTATACTGGCGGAAGAAACTTTCTTTTGTCAGCGTCTCATTTTTAAGACGGGCACGGACAAATATATCGCTTACTCGTGAACGGATATTGGAGATGATTAAATTTTTATTACTTTCTTTGTCCCGGCCTTTTATCACTTCGTTTTGCTCATCCCATTCTTTAGAGGTGACACTTAACCTTACCGCGATTCTTATTTTCTCGCGGTTGATATAAAATTCCACATACAGGGGGAGCCGGTCGGTTTTGCCTTTTTTGCCTTGTCTTACAACTCTTATTGCCGTCATTTTTATATGCCTATTTTATGCCTGTAGAGGGGATATGCCT
>OHCJ01000206.1_pt1 | contig 19240 bp, 20 predicted proteins | sample 1566821 | NCBI WGS metagenome assembly OHCJ01 (sample SAMEA3879545, study PRJEB24766) | human gut metagenome | biome: human-associated habitat; feature: feces | place: USA | collected 1985/1987 | reverse complement strand
TCCGGGTACTGCGGCGGTTTTGAGTAACATCAAGGCCGCCGTTCCTTATGCCCTCGACAAAGGAGTGACGACTACACGCTGAAACGTGCTCCAAATAGCCGGGCAACAGCTGATTGAGAGATTTTCTTTGAAGATCCCTCAGTTGGTTGTTGTCCGGCTATTTTTTTAGCCTTCAGGAAGCCTGCTCCCGTAAAAAGGAGCAGGCTTTATGTTTGTCCGTTTTTCGTGGATGCCCCAAGCGGCTAGATATCCGTAGCACCTCCGAGTTTTCGGCTTTTCACGTTTTATCGAAAATTTGGAGGTCACACATGAGTTTTGATCCGAATGCTATTGGTAACCGTATTTTTACTTTGCGTACAAATGCGAAGTTATCGCAGGAAAAACTTGCTGAAAAACTTGGTGTTTCCCATCGCCACCTCGGCGATCTTGAAAGGGGAAGCTCCAACGGTTCTGTCAAAATCCTGATTGATATTGCAGAATACTTCCATGTCAGTATGGATTATCTTCTTTTGGGCCGAGATCCTTCTAGGGATCAGTTTCAAAATGAACTGCAAGCCGCTATAGATCATCTTGAAAAATCAAAGGTCTTTTACAATCACTTCAACAAGAAACGCTCCTGCCAGTTTTACACCGACAAGAGCGTTTCTTATGTTATTCAAAAATATCGGCAAGGGTAAGCAGCTGTACTTCTCCGCGTTCCTGTGCCTGAAGTAGTCCGTCCGTAAATCCGCCTTTCGAGAAAATGTAGTAGTGGTAGTTTGCTCCTTTTCCAAAGACTGCTGCATATTCCCGAATCAGTTCCAGTTCGTCCAAACCGATTTTTTCATTGCGGTATTTGCAGGAGCCGATGATATAGTCATTGCCCTCAACCGGCGTTCCGACAATGTCGATCTGGATCTGCTTCTTTTTTTGAGGGTCGGTTCCCCACCACTGCCCGATCTCACTCAACTCGATAGGAAGATCATTCGCATAATAGAGCAAGTAGTCTTGGCACATCTTCTCAAAAATCAGACCCATATAGTCTGGAAAATACTGTTTCACCGCATGGGGGTAGATCTTTGCGATCCGCCCCGAATCAATGGCACTTGCATTGACCGGCGCAAAACGGTACCAAAAACGAAAAAAATTGTCCGCCAGAAGATAAATCGTTTTTTTGCCCGGTTTCTCTGTGATCGGCGTTTCTTTTTTGACGATTCCAAGGTCTATCAACGTTTTGAGGTACTTCGCCACCACAGAGTTTTCTTCACCAACCTTCGTGGTGATATCATTCAGGCGAGAAGCCCCCTCTGCAATTGCCTTGATGATTGCATTATAAATTGCCGGCTCACGCAGCTCCTGCTTTAACAGGTTGGCCGGTTCCTCATAGAGGTAGCTGGAACGGTCAAACAAGTTTTCCATCAGTGCTTCATCTACGCTGTCACGAACATCCAATTTGTTGATATAATGCGGAACGCCGCCTGTGATGCCATAAATCAGGGCGTTATCTTCCTCGGACAGATTCGGATGGAATACCGCTGTTTCCTTGTAATCCAGCGGCATGATCTTGAATTGCGCTGTTCTGCGTCCATACAGAGGGCTTTCTTTGCCCAAGACCTGACTTTCCATAAAACTCATGGACGAGCCACACAGGATCAGGTACATCTGGGACTCTGTCCATTTATGGTCGATGATGTGCTGAAGCATTGCGGAAATAGCGGGTTTAGCCTTTGCAAGATAAGGGTACTCATCAATTACAAATACGATCCGCTGCTCCTTGGAGAGAGCTGTCAGTTCGTCCAATGCTGCATCGTAGGTTGTAAATTCCGGAGATGATTCTGCATTGGGTCGTTCAAAACTCATGATTGCCTTGGACAAGGCTTCCAGATTTTCTTTTCCGGTCGTATTCAAGGCAGAGAAGAAAATGGTCGGTTTATCCTTGCAGAATTCATTGATCAGCGCAGTTTTTCCGACACGGCGTCTGCCGTAAATGACAACGCATTCAAACTTTCCATTCTCATATCGTTTGTTTAACTTCCGAAGTTCCTCATCGCGGCAATAAAAGCGGCTCATTTTGTTCCCTCCCCAAAGTGTATTTATCGAATTTATATACTCGTAAGTTAGTTTCTTAATACTTCATTTCTTACATAAAGTCAAGAAATATATTTTTGACGGCTCATCGAGAAACAGGAACGATACTTCCTATTTTCCTCAAAAATTGTGAACTCTGAGTTCCTGTTCATTTCGTTCCGCATCGGTTACAATACAGCCATAGCTTCGGCAAGCGTTCAAAGCAGCCCTCAAGCTATCCCGCCCCTTGAAAATTGAACACGCATTCTTCAGTCACGTTCCTGTGATGATGAGCCACGTCCGTAACAAATGCGATGATCTCCCACTGAGGGAGTGAGCGGTAGGTTGACGGTAAATGGATGACAGCTTCTCCATAGCTAAGAGCCATCACAGAATAATGATACTTCTGCCTTCGGGCAGCTCGGTGAGAACCACGGAGAGGTGAGAACCCTATGGATTCGGTACGCTGCCGGACGGCTGAAAGATTTCCCACACGAAAACTGAGTTTTCGTTTTCCGGGGATGTCGGGGACAAATACGGAAAGGTATAGAACTATAAATCACAGCATTTTTGCTGTTTGAGATAGTAGGGTGGGCTGTGCGAGCAGCCCACTGTTACATATACGGATAGAGAGGAGAAATCTAAATTGGCAACACGAGGCAAAAAAGAGAAAGAGTATCCGCCTATGCCCGCAAACTGGATGTACAAGCGCGGGGATGTCTACATGATGGATCTGAATCCTTACAGCGGTTCCGAACAAGGCGGCATCCGACCTGCCATTGTTGTCCAGAACGATGACGGTAATTTTTATTCCAATGTTCTTCTGGTCGTTCCGCTGACAACACAGATCAAAAAGCGAAATATGCCAACGCATTTTGTTTTGCACAATCGCTTTTTGAGTGCGCCATCTATGGCGATCTGCGAAAGTCCGCGACCCGCAGATAAATCCAGAGTGTTAAGCTACCTTGGGCACCTGTCCAAATATGAAATGCGGCAAGTGTCAGTGTGTCTGCAATACAGCTTTGGCTTCATTGGATATAAGTCATTCCGAAAATACCTTACGGCTCCTCCGCAGGAGGATGTTCTCGCCGCTGCAAAAGAGCTGCTCTCCCAGCAGTTTCAGAATCTTCGTGTGTTGAACAGTCAGCCCCCTGCTCTCGTCAAGCACACAAAAGGCGATTTACATAGCATTGAGCAGATATCGGAAAGGATGCTCTCCACCCCGACAGAATCTTCTGTTGAGTTCATGGTCGCAGAACTGGATGATGCACTTCAATCGCTTATGTTCCGCTGGAATATCTGTTATGAACGGTATTCCAGTTTCCGCTTATCCGATAACGAAAAGAAGAAAATCAGTTTGATTATCCAATCAGGAATTGATTTTCTGCAAAAGAAGAAGGAGGTTCCTTTATGATGAACGCAGTTGTAAAACCTTACCATGAGATGTGCCTGAACAGCAGCGAACTGATCGTGCCGCGCGACACTTATCAGCGTGCTCTTCACCCCGCTCGTGTTGCCCGCATCGCAAAAGAATTTGACGAGCGGGTCGCCAATGAGCCGAAGATCAGCTTCCGGGATGGTCACTACTATGTGATGGACGGACAGAACACCATCGCCGCCCGGAAGTTCCTGAACGGTGGTGACGATCTGCAGATTCGTTGCAAGGTCTACTTTAACATGACCGAGCAGGAAGAAGTCCTCCTGTTTGCACAGCAAACAGGCATTTCGGAACGGCTGAGTGCAGGGCAGAAGCTCCGTGCCCTGATTTTTGCAGGGGAGCCTGCCGCCGTTGCCTTCCAGCAGGCCACCGAATTGGCTGGCGTTCATCTTTCTTTTGAAGAAGGCCGTGGCAAGCAGCGGATCAGCTGCATTGCAACCGCCTATCATGAATTCATCCGGCTGGGTCCGGAACTGTATATCGAATCCCTTGATGTTTTGCTGAATGCGTGGAACGGAGAACCCGATTCCATGAGTTCCGCAAACCTGCTCGGCATTTGCCGCTTTGTAGAACTGTATCACTCCGAATATAACAAAGGCCGTCTGATTGCCAAACTGCGGCAGGTCGATGCGTTCACGATTTTTCGCCTTGCTCGAACCGCAGGCGTAAGCCTTCCCGGCAAGACGAAGTACCTTCAGCAGGTCTATACTATTTATAATGGTGGAAGCCGCCGGACCGCACTGCCGCTCAAGTTTTAACTCAATGTATAATTGAAGAGGTTTTATCCCATGAATAATTGCGAAGAAAAAATACCTACTGCATCTTCCACCCCCACGCCCGTAGTACAGGATATCCGCTGTTACACGATTGAAGATCTGATGGCAATGCTGATTTTAAGCCGCCCCACCGTCTGTCGTCTGCTGAAGCAGAATGAATTTCGCTGGTTCAAAGTTGGTGGTGCCTATCGTATCTCCAAAACCAGCTTCGATGCGTGGCTGAACGATGGCGTTGTCGAACCCAATCCTGCCGTTTGACATCCTCAACATTTCAAGCGAAATCTGCTATTCTTTAGCCGGGATGAAATATCCCGGCTAAACTTTTACATAGATAGAGAGGTGTCTTTCATGGATGATATGCGGAATACTTCGGCTCCCTTATACGGAAAAGCTGAACCTGCCACTACCAAAACCACCATGTCGGTTCGTGAGATGCGGCAGCTTCTCGGCCTTGGCAAAACAGACAGCTATTGGCTGCTTCATAAGAATCTCTTTGAAGTCATTCTGATAAACGACAAAAGGCGTATCGTTATTTCCAGCTTTGAGAAATGGTATGCCAATCAGGTCAAATATCATAAGGTCAATGGCCCGCCACCGGGCGAGGAACTTTGCAAGCGGTCATATTCTGTTTTGGAAGTTGCTGAAATATTAAAGGTAGACTCTGACACTGTCTATACACTCGTCCGTCAGGGAAAGTTGAAAGCAGAAACGGTAGACTTCTGGATGCGGATTCCGAAAGAGGAATTTGAGCGTTGGTATCGGTCACAAAGCCGCCACCGCACTGCGGCCGATCGGGAGCGTGACCGGGAGATCGAAGCACAAACCATCTCCATCCCAGAAATGGCAAAACTGCTCGGCATTCCAAGAGAAAAGGTCTACTGGATTCTCGACTGTAAAAAATACCGAGACTGTTTCGTTATTGAGCGCGTGGCCGACAGGCGGCGCATTACCAAAACAAGTTTTGAAATATGGCTCAACAGCCAATCTACATATCGACTCCAAGAACCGGTCATGGAAGCGCATGAAGAACCACCGCTGGAACTGAAATGCCCTAAAAGCGAAAAGTATTACAGTTTTCAGGAGATTCAGGATTTCTATGGTGTCAGCCGCACCACGCTTGTAACATGGATTCGTGAGGAAGGAATCCCCACAATTGATGTAGGGCGGGCAAAACGCGTCCGAAAAGATGTATTCGATGATGTTCTAAAATCCAAACGTAAAGTAGAAGGAGATACATAATGGCCAGCATTGTCAAACGCAATAACAGCTACTGCGTTGTCTATACCTACAAACACACTAATGGAACGCAAAAGCAGAAATGGGAAACCTTTACCGACCTTGCAGATGCCAAAAACCGTAAGAAAGAGGTCGAATACAAAGAATCCGTTGGTACCTTTGTGGCACCCCAGTGCCGAACTCTAAAAGACCTGCTTACAGAATACGTTGCCCTGTACGGAAAAACCAAATGGGCACTCTCAACCTATCAATCAAACAATGCTCTGATTTCAAACTACATAATACCGCTTATCGGCTCAATGAAGCTACAAGATCTCACCACCCGCATAATTGAGGGATATTATCAGCGGCTACTTAAATACGAAGCCGTTGACCCTATGTGTGGAAAGCGTCAGCATCAATACGTTTCTCCCGGCACGGTTCGTTCGGTTCACAAAATTTTGAGAAGTGCCTTTGAGCAGGCTGTAAAGTGGGAACTTATGGAAAAGAATCCCGGTATTTATGCCACCTTGCCCAAATACACTGCAAAGAAGCGTGATATCTGGACTGCCGAGACCCTGTTCCATGCCTTAGAAGTCTGTGATGATCCACGGCTCCGGCTCTGCATCAACCTCTCCTTCTCTTGTTCTCTGCGCCTTGGCGAACTGCTCGGTTTGACTTGGGATTGCATGGATATCTCTCCTGAAAGCATCGAAGCCGGGCGAGCCTCCATTTACATAAATAAGGAATTGCAGCGTGTAGACATTGCTTCACTAAACGCCTTGGAAAACAAAAATGTCATCACTCGTTTTCCCTCGCTGAGTTCCCGCTGTACCACGGTTCAGGTTCTGAAAAGCCCCAAAACAGACAGCAGTATCCGAACCATCTTTCTCCCCAAAACAGTTGCTGAAATGCTCGTTGAATTCAAAGCAGAGCAGGATATGACAAAGGAAGCACTGGGTGCAGAATATACGGACTACAATCTTGTAGTTGCCGGCCCATTGGGAATGCCAACCGAGCAGTCTACCATCAACGGTGCATTGAAGCGGTTGATTGAGAAAAATGATCTCCCTAAAGTGGTCTTTCACAGCTTCCGACACTCCAGTATTACATACAAACTCAAACTGAACGGCGGTGATATCAAAGCCGTTCAGGGTGACTCCGGCCATGCACAGGCTTCGATGGTCACCGAGCAGTACGCACACATTCTGGATGATGATCGGCGTTTGAACGCACAGCGATTCGACGATTTCTTCTATCAGCATCATGGTGCAGAGCCTGAAGCCCTCCCTCGTGCAGAGCAATCCGCTCCCAAAGCCAGTCCAGTCGATGCGGATGCGGCAGCAGCTCTTGCCAAACTGCTGGCTGACCCCTCTATGGCTACACTCATTAAAAATCTTGCAAAGAACCTATAAACCTCTATACATAAACAGTGGCAGTTTTCCATATATGGAAAGCTGCCGCTATCTGTTAGGCTGATCCCGTTTCTTTGTGTTTTTTCGCCTTAGCTTCCTCTATGTCCATCTTCAGCTGATGTGTAAGCTGTTTTACATAATCGAGTGAAACTTCATAGCCTTCTGCGATTTTTTCTGCCGGCATCCCATCAAGGATACGGGAGATCACAATGTTCTGAGTGGCTTGTTTTCTCGACTCTGCAATCATTTCCTCAATAGAGGGGCAATGTTTATTATGCATCCAATTCAAGTAATCCAAGCGTTCAGCTTCTATCCGCGATAGAAGCTTGACTGCATAGAAATTGTCATCTACCTCGAAGCAAACTTCCTCTCCGGGTTTGACTTCAAGTTTTTCCAGAACCGCATCTGGGAGTTTTACAGTTCCATCTTCACCGACTACAATATTAAATTTCTTTTCCATTGCACACTCCTAAGATCACGCAAAGTTCCTCGCATCCAGTGCCTCTACTCCCGTAAGAATACCATAAGATCCTTCCTTTTACAAGACAATGCACATTTCCAATCATACTGTTACATAGGCCAGAGTTTTCTCTCAGAAAGCTCTGGCTTTTTCTATTGAAAACATTTGTCCATCACACCAGTTACAGCTGTATGGTCTGGTTCACGAATGCTAAACAATCAAATATCCGTAAGGAAACGCACACCTCCCAGCGAATGAAAGGTGGGCATTTTACAATCGGACACGACAAAGGCGGCTTCGATCTCTCGAAGCCGCCTTATCAACTGTGGAAGTGGAAACTCATTGGGTGAACTCAGTTTTCCAGCCAACCGTAATCAAATTCTGTAAAGTCGTGGATGTAGTGGTCTGCTCCCAGTGCCAGCAGTTCGGACCCGTCTGCCGTCTCTCCGACGCCCACGATCCGGCCTGCGCCGTTTCGTTTTGCAAGAGTGATGGCGGTGACGCTGTCCTCGATGACCAAGCACTCAGAGAACGGAACACCCAGCCTCCGCGCAGCTTCCAGATGCATCTCGCCTTTGTCGGCATAGCTTCCGTCGTCGTACACGACGTCCTGTTGTTTCAGCCAGTGACCGATCGGAAACGAGTCAAAGTAGAAATCAACATTTGCTTTTATGGAAGCACTCGCCAGCGCGAACGGGATGCCGCGCTTCTGTAAGCCTTGCAGCAGCTCCTCAGCACCTGCTACGAGGTGTAAACTGGCAGGATCGTTCCTGCATGCCTCCCGGTACAGCGCCTCTTTCTTTTCTGAATACTGCTGGCGCTCCGCAGGGGTGAGCCACGGGGCCATGTTCTTCAGGATGACATCGTTGCAGGGGCCGCAAATCTTCGTCGATGCAAGAGGGCTTTTATCTTCGGGATGCAGTTCATGATAGATCTTTGACCACGCCTCCATGTGGAAGCGGGTATCAAAGAACATCGTCCCATTAAAATCAAGAAGTACCGCGTGCATTGTGATTCCGGCTTATGCCTTAAGCAAAGATGCCGAAGAATGCGCCGACCAGACCGATGACCAGCAGCAGAACGATGCAGGTAACGGGCTTCCAGTTCTTCTTCTTCATCAGGAAGAACAGGCCGAGGGTCAGAGCCAGAGGGATCAGCTTGGGCAGGACGCCATCCAGAATGCTCTGGATAACGATGGGGCTGTCGCCGTTCTCGATGACGGTAGCAACGGTGGTGCCGCCGTAGTTGGAAGTCAGAGCACCGACGATGAAGACGCCCAGCATGGAAGCCGCACGGGTGAACTCCTTCGCGTTGGCAGTCAGGATGTCGATAGCCTTGGTGCCCAGATTGTAAGACCAGTACATCAGGAAGAAGCGGCATATGAACTGCACGATGTTAAAGATAAGCAGGAACAGGATGGGGCCAGCCAGCGAACCGTTGATGGCCATGTTCGAGGTGATACCTGCGGTGATGGGAACCAGAGTGAACCAGAAGATAGCATCGCCGATGCCGCCCAGAGGGCCCATAGCGGCGACACGCACGGCACGGATGGTGTCGATGTCAGCCTTCTGCTGCTCCAGAGAGAGGATGATGCCCATGACGAAGGTGACCAGGAACGGGTGAGTGTTGAAGAACTCCAGGTTGTTCTCCATGGAGAGCTTCAGGTCGTCCTTGTTGTCTGCGTGGATCTTCTCCAGACCGGGCAGGATGCAGTACAGCCAGCCGGCGGCCTGCATACGCTCGTAGTTGAAGGATGCCTGCAGGTTCAGGGAACGAAGCACCATCTTGTTCAGCGTAGCCTTATCCAAAGGCTGCGCGGGAGTCAGATTGTTGTAATGAGTTGCATTAGATGCCATCTTCGTCGTCGCCTCCATTCGCAGCAAAACCAGAACCAGCAGCCTGCTTGATAGCAACGCGAGTCTGGTAGTCATACAGAGCGATCGCAATACCAACGAATGCGATCAGCAGCAGAGCAGAACCGGACAGCTCGGGGATGTAGCCGATGATGGTTGCCAGAGCGAAACCAGCAAAGTAGATGCCCCAGAACTCGTTGGAAAGCATGATGCGCAGCAGGGTAGCAAAACCGACGAAGCGCATCATACCGCCAGCAGCGCCCAGACCAGCCATGATCCATGCATACTTGGCGGCCAGGTTGCTCAGGGTGGTACCCATTGCAGAGCCGCCCAGCATACCGAGGGTGCAGACGATGGCGAACAGCAGGCCCAGCAGAGCCATTGCCAGATAGTTCAGACGAACGATGCCCTTGGTGTCGCCCTTCTCAGCCATCTTGTCGGCAGCGGACATCATGGGGGACATAGCGGTGAACAGGAGGGTGACCATGTACTGGCCGATCAGAGCAAAGGGAACTGCCAGACCGACAGCAGCGGTGGTATCCAGATGAGAAGAGATCGCAAACACGGTAGCCATGACGCCGCCGATGACTGCGTTTGGCGGCTGAGCGCCGCCGACAGGCATGTTGCCGATGGTCATCAGCTGGTAGGTACCGCCGACGACGAGGCCAGTGGGAAGGTCGCCCAGGATCGCACCGATGACAGCACCGGAGACGATAGGCTGGTACAGGGATTCCAGGAAATCAAACTGGTCGATGGCGACGATGAACACCCACACAAAGACCAGAATGATCTGAAGTGCACTAAAGCCCATAATAAATACTCCTTTTCAAGTATTTTCGAAAGCACCCGGAAAGCTTACTTGAACAGCTTTTCGATGTTTTCAGCGTGTTCGGTAGGAACGCGGCGGATCTCCAGTTCCACACCAAGCTCCTGCAGCCGCTTGAACGCAGCCACATCGGCGTCGTCAACTGCGACGGAACCTGCCACCTGGCGCTTGCCTTCTGCCATGTGCATGTTGCCGATGTTGACTTTCTTGATGGGAACGCCACCCTCCACCAGCTTCACGACATCCTGCGGGTTCTCGCAGACGATGAAGATCAGCTGCTTGGCGCTGGCCTTGTGGATGGTGTCAATCGTCTTCTGGATGGTCCAGTAACGCATTGCAGCGTAGGCAGGAGCGGCCATATTCATCAGGCCCTGACGCAGGCTGTTGCCAGCCACCTCGTCGTTGGCCACCAGAATAAGGTTTGCACCAATGGCGCCACACCACTGCGTTGCGACCTGACCGTGAACAAGACGGTTGTCGATCCGCGTAAGAACAATGTTCGGCATTCTCAAATTCCTCCTTGAGTTTTTTGTCTGAGTTTCCAATTCAGAGTAACTACATTATAGGCTATATTTGAACAAATGTCTTTATATTTTTTAACAAACTGTTTCGAAAAATCGGTTAAATTCGGTGAGTCTCATTACAATCTACCAAAAAAGTATAAATAAGACTAGTCAAAATGCCAAAAAAATGATATACTTTTTCAGTAAGGAGGGATTTGAATGCAACGCGAAACTTCCAACGACAGTTTTCTGGACTACGGCTCGGTCTACCACCAGCCCATCGGCCGCGAGCACCCGGAGCTCATCCACCAGACGATGGTTGCCCTCACCCGCCGCTATGTCTCCCAGTTCTACTGCTTCAACTGCGATACTTATTTACAGGTAAAGAGCGGCATTGGCGTTCTGCTGGTCTCCCACACGGCGGAGTCTGCCGATGTGCAGGAGTTTGCGATGAACAGGCTCATCCACATCAGGCCAAATATCTACTTCGCCGTCGTCTCCACGACCCAGAAGCTCGAATACGACCTTTACGCCGAGAGCAGCTACTCGCTGCATATCACAGACTTTCCTTCCCCGTACGAATTTCTGGCCGTCCTGCCCCGCATCGAGATCCAGAAAATTCTGGGCTACTACTACCGCCTCCGCACCGAGAACTACTGTTTCCATGGTGAGCGACACGATTTCTTCGAGCTGACCTACGTGGACACCGGCGAGCTGGAGACCGAAGTGGACGGCACGCTCTACCGCTTAAAAGAAAAAGACCTGATGATATACGGCCCGGGCCAGTTCCACACCCAGTACACCGACGAAGAGCACAGGGCCTCCTATATTACCATCCTCTTCGATATGCGCAACCTGACTCCCGTGGAGCGGGAGGTCTGGTATGACGCCCTCATCAACCGGGTGTTCCACTACGACCAGAAGATAAACACCTTATTAAAAGCCTTCGTCCGGGAGAGCACCACCGGCATCCCCTATATGAACAGTCTGATGCTCTGCCTGCTGACCGAGACCATCATCCGGCTGCTCCAAGGCACCTACGCCTCCCCCATGGCCCCCGCCAGCAGCACGGCCCACCAGAGCGCCATGGACGAGCTGTTCGACCGCATCATCGCCTATATCGACGACAACATCTACGACCCGCTGACCATCCCGGAGATCTGCGAGCATTTCTCGCTGTCCCGGTCCGCTCTGCAGCTGCTGTTCAAGAACTCGGTGGACCAGTCGCCCAAAAAGTATATCAACGACAAGAAGCTGGAGCGCAGCTGTCAGATGCTCCTCGAGAACCGCTATACCATCAGCGAAATTTCGCTGCGTCTGGGCTACAGCTCCATCCATTATTTCTCCAAGTCCTTCAACATGAAGTACCACATGTCCCCCAGCGAATTCGTCAAGCAGAACTGTCAGAGCAGCGTCTGATACCCATTGTATATAAGGAGGGGCGTTCCTATGAATATCGGCATCCTCGGCACTGGCTCCATCGCCCGCACGATGGCGGCAGAGTTTGCAAAGGTCCCTGCGTTCCGCTGTGAGGCGGTCTGCTCCCGGCAGCAGGCCACCGGCGAGGCGCTGGCACAGCAGTTCGGCATCCCGAAGGTCTACACCGACTATGACGCCATGCTGGCCGACCCGGACATTGAGCTGGTCTATATCGCCACCCCCAACAGCCTGCACTATGGGCAGACCAAGGCGGCGCTTCTGGCCGGAAAGAACGTCCTCTGCGAGAAGCCCTTCGTCCCTACCGTAGCGGAGGCTGACGAGCTCATCGCGCTGGCGAAAGAGAAGCACCTCTTCCTCTTCGAGGCCATCACCACGGCCCACCACCCCAACTATGCACTTGCAAAGCAGTACCTCGACGACATCGGTTCTCTCCGCATCGTCTCCTGCACCTTCTGCCAGTATTCCAGCCGGTACGATGCCCTGCTCTCCGGGCAGGTGCCGCCGGTGTTCGACCCGGCCTGCTGCGGCGGCGCGCTGATGGACCTGAACCTCTACAATGTACATTTCGTGGTGGGGCTGTTCGGCGAACCCGTGCTGGTGAGCTACCATCCGAACCTCTACCGGAACGGCATCGACACCAGCGGCATCCTCCTGCTGGAATACCCCGACTTCCTCTGCCAGTGTACCGGCGCAAAGGACTGCGCCGCGCCGGGCAGCGTCCAGCTCATCGGCGACGCGGGCCGCATCCTCATCGAGCCGGGCAGCAGCAACTGCCAGAAGCTCCGCCTCGTCCGTCCCGGACAGGAAGATATTTGCAGCGAGTACAGTGAGTCGCCGTGGTTCTACGAGGTGGCGGAGATCGCCATGATCCTGGCCCTCAAGGACTATGACGCCTGCTACGCCGCACTGAAAAAGACCCGGCAGGTGGTCACCGTTCTGGAAGCCGCCCGGGGGGACGCACAGCTGGGCTTCTGAGCTTTCAACCGCAAATGACAAACTCTTTGGCGTTTTTTGCTCTTGCCAAATTAGCCGGGACTATCTATAATAAGGATGAATCGTTAATCTCTTAACGCTTTTTGAAGAAGGTAACGTTTTTGGAGGTTTTACTATGTCCTTAGTTACGACCAAAGATTTGATGCTCGACGCTCAGAAGAACCATTACGCCATCGGCGCGTTCAATGCCGAGAACATGGAGATGGTGCAGGCCATCATCGCCGCCGCCGAGGAGCTGCGCGCTCCCGTCATCGTCCAGACCACCCCGGGTACCCTGAAGTACGCTTCTCCGGCCATGTTCCACGCCATGGTGGCCGCAGCCGCTTCTGAGGCCAGCGTCCCCGTCGTGATGCACCTCGACCACGGCAGCAGCTACGAGCTGGCCATGCAGGCATTCCGTGCCGGCTACACCTCCGTCATGATCGACGGCTCTCACCATGTGTTTGAGGAGAACATCGAGATCACCAAGTCCGTTGTCCGCGCCTGCCACGCCGCCGGTATCCCGGTGGAGGCTGAGCTGGGCAAGGTCGGCGGCAAGGAAGACGACCTTGACGGCGGCAATGGCAACGGCTACACCGTCCCCTCCGAGGCTGCTGAATTCGCAGAGCGCACCGGCGTCGATTCTCTGGCTGTCGCCATCGGCACTGCCCACGGCGTCTACAAGGGAACTCCCAAGCTGGATATGGAGCGTCTGAGCGAGATCCGCAAGGTCGTGTCTGTGCCTCTGGTGCTGCATGGCACCTCCGGCGTGCCGGATGACGCTGTCCGCGAGTGCGTTGCACGCGGTATGTGCAAGGTCAACTACGCCACCGACCTGCGCATTGCCTTCAGCAAGGGCCTGAAGGAATACCTCGCCAAGGACCCCGAGGTCTTCGACCCCAAGAAGTACAGCGCCGTCGGCCGCGAGTACGTCAAGGAATATGTCAAGAGCAAGATCCTGGTCTGCGGCAGCAACGGCAAGGCCTAAATCTGAAACTCAGATAACATCGCAGCGGGAGCGGATGTCCTTCGGGATGTCCGCTCCCCCTTTTTGCCGTACAAATGACAAGGCCCCCGCAGAATGCCGAACATTCTGCGGGGGCCTTGCCGTTATGAAAGAAAGGCAAAAGCAGCAAATATGGGGGAATGCCGCCTTATTTCAGCAGGCTCTGGACTGCGTAGCGGGAGATGGTGATGACGACCTTGGGGGCCACCTCCACCCGGAGGGTGTCCTCGTCGTCGATGCCGACCACTTTGCCGTAGACGCCGCCCGCGAACATGATGCGGGAGCCGACTTTCAGCTCCGTGTGTACCTCACCCAGCTCCTTGCGCTTGCTGCGCACGTTCTTGGCCGAGATGGCGTAGAGGATGAGGCCGATGACGCTCATGAGCACGGCCAGCGTGATGCAGGTCCAGATGATAACTTCCCAGTTGATCGTCATAAATCAGATCCCATCGCTTTCTTCAGATTCGGTCTCGGCAGTAGCAGCCTCCAGCTCAAACAGAGCGATGCAGTCCCTGCCGGTTTCGATAAGCTCGTCGGCCAGCGAGCGGGGATCGTCCTCCATGTCCAGCATGGTCACGGCGGTGACGATCATGGGCAGGTTGGTGCCTGCGATGACCTCGATCTTCTGCTCCGGGCGTGCATACATGCACTCCACAGCAGTCTTGAAGGGAGAGCCGCCGGGCAGGTCGGACAGCACCACGACGCCGTCGCAGCTCTTGAACTCGTCAAAAGCGGCGTTGAACTTCTCGGCCAGCTGCTCGGGAGTCATCCCCTCTTCAAAGTTGATGTAGCGGACATAATCATTTTCGCCCGCGATCATCTGCGCAGAGGTGTGGATACCGTCTGCAAAATGGCCGTGGCCGGTAACTACCAAACCGATCATACTCGTTGCCCTCCTGAATTTATGACGTTGTTTTGATTATTTCAGCGTGTAGGGGTACAGGGTGACGCCCTTGACCACGCGGTTCACCTCGCCGGTGGGGCAGGGGTTATCCGGGGTGATGCCCAGAGACAGGGACTTCATCAGAGCGATGGTCTGTGCGAACAGGATGAAGTCCAGACCCAGCAGGACGTTCTCCATATCGGCGCCGACCTTGATCTGGACGGGATAGTCGGCCAGCTCCTCGATGCCCTCGCAGTCGTGGTTGTAGACGACGGCGATCTTGTTGCCCTTGCGCTGGTGCGCCATCTCCTTGACCAGATCCAGCTCGTAGCGGCGGCGGTACTCGTCATCGCTCAGGTAAGCGACGGTCAGGGTGTTGTCATCGATGATGGACTTGGGGCCGTGGCGGAAGCCCAGCTCGGAGTCGTACATGGTGGCCACCTTGCCGGCGGTCAGCTCGAGGGTCTTCAGAGCGGACTCCTGAGCGACGCCCTTCAGGCCGATGTTGCCCAGATAGACGATGCGGTTGTAATCGAACTCGTCCACGATCTTCTGTGCCAGACCGAACTGGTCATCGAGGAAGTGCTGACCGGCGACGGCCAACTTCTCCACCTCGGCGGTGATCTCGTCCAGCTTGTCGAGGTTGAAGGCCAGATAGGTGGCCAGATACATATTGCTGTAGCTGGAAGTCATGGCGAAGGACTGGTCGTGGGTCTCGGGGGTCAGGTTGATGGCGAAGCAGTTGTGACGGGTGTTTGCCATCTTGGACAGGGTACCCTCGTGGTTGCAGGTCACAAACAGGTGATACAGATTCTGGCAGACGACCTCAGCGGCCTCCACATTGCCCAGAGACTCGGGGGAGTTGCCCGAACGGCCAAAGTTCACCAGCAGGGTGGGCTTGGTGTGGGAGAGGAAGTTCTCGGGAGAAGGCACGAGGTCGGTAGAAGCGTAGGACTTGACCTTGAAGTCGTACTTGGGGTTCAGGGCCTGGAACAGGGAGTTGCCGACGAACTCGCTGGTGCCGGCACCGGTGAGGACGATGTCGAAATCATCCTGCTTGACGACCTGATCGATAAAAGCCTGAAGCTCATCCTTGCAGGCAGCGAGCTGTGCGCAGGTCTTGCGCCAGGTGGCAGGCTGCTGATAGATCTCATGGGCCGTAAAGGTGGAAGACGTCCCCTTCATCTTCTCATCGGTCAGATTAAAAATGCTCATCCTAAATCTACCTCCTAATGGACACGGTAAAACTTTTTTCTGATAATCCCATAGCAGAGTTGTTCCGCTCTCTTTTGTTTGTTATATCACAACCAAACCGCAGAAAACAAGGGGGTAACTGAAAGCCATAACTTTTTGGTTGAAAAAGACAAACCAGCCTCCGCGCAGCGGCCTGTCAGGCCGTTTTCTCCATTATTTTTATGTCTTTTTGCCGAAACGAATAACAAATCGATTGAAAATTATAAATATTTTTCCGAAGCCGTGCGGTATAATGAAGTCAAGCTATCGGCCCCAAAAGGAGGGTATCTAAAATGGTAATACAAAGCAAAAAGGTCTGGCTGGCAGACCAGTTCGTCCCTGCTGCCATTGAGGTGAATGACAGCAGGATCACCGCCATCCTGCCCTACGGCGCCAAGGATGTGGACGACGATTACGGTGACAAGCGCATCGTCCCCGGCTTTATGGACATCCACTGCCACGGCGCCTACGAGTTCGACACCAACGACGCCAACGAGGACGGCCTGCGCTACTGGGCAGAGCACATCGTCTCGGAGGGCGTCACCAGCTTCCTCGCCACCACCATCACCCAGAGCGTGGAGGTGCTGACCAACGCTGTCACCAACGTGGCCAATGTCATGGAGAGCGGCTACGACGGCGCAGAGATCCTGGGCATCCACTTCGAAGGCCCCTATCTCGACATGAAGTACAAGGGCGCACAGCCTGACCAGTACATCGTCAAACCCACCATCGAGCAGTTCGAGCACTACCAGAAAGCGGCCCGCGGCCACATCCGCTATGTCACGCTGGCAACGGAGCATGATGAGGACTTCGCCCTCACCCGCTATCTGACGGCCCACGGCGTGGTGGTCAGCATCGGCCACAGCGGCGCGACCTACGAGCAGGCTGTCATGGCCTGCGCCAACGGTGCGCGCTCCATGACCCACGTTTATAACGGTATGTCGCCCTTCAACCACCGTGCCAACGGTCTGGTGGGCGCAGCTTACCGCATCCGCACCATGTACGGCGAGATCATCTGTGACGGCTGCCACTCCACCCCCGCCGCCCTGAACAACTACTTCATGAGCAAGGGTCCCGACTACGCCATCATGATCTCCGACGCCCTGATGGCCAAGGGTACGCCCGTGGGCAGCAAGTACCTGTTCGGCGGCAACGAGATCCTCATCTACCCCGACGGCAGCGCCCATCTGACGGCCACCGGCGGTCTGGCAGGCTCCACCCTGAACATCAACAAGGGCCTGCGCATCCTCGTGGAAGAGGCTCTGGTCCCCTTCAACTACGCTCTGAACTCCTGCACCATCAACCCGGCCAGGTGCCTGCATCTGGACGACCGCAAGGGCTCCATCCAGGTGGGCAAGGACGCCGACCTCGTGGTGCTGGAGGACAACTACGACGTCCTGCAGACCTACTGCATGGGCCAGCCCAAACTTTAATGAAAACCATTCAACGCATACACCCACCCAGGCAAACACGAAGGAGACAGCAAACATGAAACACCCGCTTCAGGAAATGATGGACAAGCGCCGCCAGGGCATCCGCTGCGGCATCCCCTCTTATTGCAGCGCCAACGAGCTGGTCATTGAGATCGCGCTGCGCCGCGCCAAGGAGCGCAACATCCCCGTCCTGATCGAAGCCACCGCCAACCAGGTCAACCAGTTTGGCGGCTACACCGGCATGAAGCCCGCCGACTTCTACCAGATGGTCCTGAAAATGGCCAGAGACATCGACCTGCCCGAGAACATGATGATTTTGGCAGGCGACCACCTCGGCCCCCTGACCTGGCAGAAGCTGCCCGAGGCCGAGGCCATGAAGAACTCGGTCGAGCTGGTCTACCAGTACGCCCGCGCAGGCTTTACCAAGATCCACCTCGACACCAGCATGAAGGTGGCGGACGACGCTCCCGGCCTGCTCAAGACCGAGGTCATCGCACGCCGCGGCGCGCAGCTGTACAAGGCAGCTATGAAGGGCTACGAAGAGCTGAAGGCCGAGAAGCCCGATGCAATGCGTCCCGTCTTCGTCATCGGCAGCGAAGTGCCCATCCCCGGCGGTGCTACCGAGGCTGAGGACACGCTGGCTGTCACCCGCCCCGATGCTTTCCGCGACACCGTTTCCACCTACCAGCGCGTCTGGACCGAAGAGGGCGTGGGCGACGGCATGAAGGATGTCATCGCTGTGGTCGTCCAGCCCGGCGTCGAGTTCGGCGACGAGCAGGTGTTCGACTATGACCCTGCCGCCGCTGTGGACCTCTGCGCAGCCCTGAAGGAGTTCCCGGACATCTGCTTCGAGGGCCACTCCACCGACTACCAGACCGCCGCCGACCTGTACAACATGGTCACCGACGGCATCGCCATCCTCAAGGTCGGCCCGGCCCTGACCTACGGCCTGCGTGAGGCCCTGTTCTCCCTGAGCATGATGGAGAAGGAGCTTGTCCCCGAGGAAAAGCGCGCCAACTTCATCGAGACGCTGGACGCCGTCATGCTGGCCTCCCCCGCAAACTGGGAGAAGCACTATCACGGCGACGAGAAGCATCTGGCACAGTGCCGCAAGTACAGCTACTCCGACCGCGCCCGCTACTACATCGGCCAGCCCGAGGTGGTGGCCGCCATGAACAAGCTGTTCGACAATCTCCGCGAGTACCCCATCCCGATGAATATGCTCCACCAGTATATGCCCATCAGCTACGCAAAGATCCGCGAGGGCCAGCTGAAGCTCGACCCGCGCGAGCTGGCCATGGACGGCATCGTGCAGTTCATGCTGGACTACGAGAGCGCTGTCTGATTTTTTGAACGACCCGAATCCCCCTTTTATCCGACAAGGAGACTATGAGCCATGAAACAGTTCCAGTATACCATCAAAGATGAACTCGGCGTCCACGCACGTCCCGCCGGCCTGCTGGTCAAGCTGGCCAAGCAGTATGCCAGCGCCATCACCATCGAGAAGAACGGCAAGACCTGCGATATGCGCAAGCTGATGGCCGTGATGGGCATGGGCATCCGTCAGGGCGAGACCATCACCGTCACCGCCGAGGGCGAGGACGAGGCAGCTGCCATTGAGGCTGTCGAGAAGTTCCTGAACGAGAACGTCTGAGTCTTATAGCAATGCAAAAGGACCGCCGTGCAGCTGCACAGCGGCCCTTTTTATTTATAAGAGCTTGATAAAATACAGGATCGCCAT
>OHCJ01000204.1_pt1 | contig 19291 bp, 10 predicted proteins | sample 1566821 | NCBI WGS metagenome assembly OHCJ01 (sample SAMEA3879545, study PRJEB24766) | human gut metagenome | biome: human-associated habitat; feature: feces | place: USA | collected 1985/1987 | reverse complement strand
TTCTTGAATGCCGAGTTACAATCGGGGATTGATATTGTTTTGGATATGCTCCGTTTCAGGGAGACGATACAGGGAGCCGATTTGATTTTTACCGGTGAAGGGAAATTGGACAAACAGACCGGTATGGGCAAAGCGTTGGGCGGAATTTTGCGTTATGCGAAAGAGGAGGCTGTCCCGGTAATTGCCATAGGCGGCTGTGTGGAGGCATGCGAAATATTGAATGAGATGGGATTTGCCAGTATTTTTTCCATACAGACGGCTCCGGTATCTTTGCAGGAAGCAATGGATCGGGATTTTGCTTTGAAGAATATAAGGCAGGTCGTCACACAGATTATGCGAACCATTCAAATAGGGACACATGGATAGTACGGTAGGTGCATTAATCGGATTGCTGGTGTCGATATTCTTGATAATCAAGAAAGTTTCACCGGCTTATAGCCTTATTTTGGGCGCTTTGATCGGTGGTTTGGCCGGAGGCTTCTCCTTAGAGGAAGTCGTTGTGTCGATGACCGAGGGCGTGAAAGATGTCTCTTCGGCTGTGTTGCGTATTCTGACGGCGGGGGTATTGTCGGGTGTTCTGATAAAAACAGGGGCTGCAATGACTATTTCAAATGCGATAATCAGGTTTTGGGGTGAGAAACGTGTTTATTTGGCTTTGGCGTTTGCCACGATGTTGTTGTGTGCGGTAGGCGTTTTTATCGATGTAGCGGTGATAACGGTAGCTCCGGTTGCATTGTCTATCGGTCGGAGGTTGGGGATTCCTACTCCGCAACTGCTGCTTGTGATGATAGGTGGAGGGAAAAGCGGAAATATTATTTCGCCCAATCCCAACACGATTATTGCGGCCGAGAATTTTGGGGCCGATTTGCCCTCGGTTATGTTTGCCAATATTATACCGGCCATAATAGGTTTGTTGTTTACCGTGTTCGTGATAGCCCGTTTTTTCCCGGTGAAACCTCGTAAGGTTCATACCGATGAGGAAGAGATGGGACACGACGATGGGTTACCTTCGTTATGGAGTAGTTTGGTGGCTCCCGTCGTGACTATTTTCCTGTTGGCTTTACGACCTTTGTGCGGTATCACCGTAGACCCTTTGGTAGCTCTTCCGGCAGGTGGATTGTGCGGATTGATATGTATGCGGCAATGGAAAAATGCATTGCCGAGTATCGAATTCGGTTTACAGAAAATGTCGGTGATAGCCGTGTTGTTGATCGGTACAGGGACTATTGCCGGTGTGATTAAAGATTCGACTTTGAAAGATTATATCTTGGCCATGTTGGATCATGTGAGTATGGGAAAGGATATGATTGCTCCTATTTCCGGTATTTTAATGTCTGCCGCTACGGCTTCGACTACGGCGGGAGCTACGTTGGCTTCTGCCTCTTTTGCCGATACGATTTTAGCAGTGGGCGTTTCGTCGATATGGGGTGCGGCGATGGTTAATGCCGGGTCTACCGTACTGGATCATTTGCCTCACGGGTCGTTTTTCCATGCTACGGGAGGGGTTTGCGATTTGACGTTTAGAGACCGGTTGAAACTGATTCCTTATGAAACACTTATCGGAGCCGTGTTAACTCTATTCTCGATTATAATGTATTGGATATGTCGTTGACGAGCACTTCTAAACGGTTGGTTTCATTGGACGTGTTGAGGGGTATTACCGTTTGCGGTATGATTCTCGTCAACAATGCAGGAGCGTGCGGATATGCATATGCTCCTTTGAAACATGCGAAATGGGACGGATTTACACCGGCCGATCTTGTTTTTCCTGCCTTCATGTTTATCATGGGAGTCTCTATTTATTTGTCGCTCAATAAATCGAATTTCGATTGGCGGGTTTCGATTGCCCGAATCCTGCGGCGCACGGCATTGATTTTCGTGTCGGGTGTCTCCCTCAAATGGATTTTGGCGTTTATTGCTACCGGTGAATACAATACGCTTGAAAATTTACGGATTATGGGTGTATTGCAGCGACTGGGAATCTGTTACGGGATTGTAGCTCTTTTGGCTGTGACTGTTCGTCATCGTTTGTTCCCGACGATTATCGCCGTTTTGCTTGTCGGGTATTATTTGCTGCAACTTTTCGGGAACGGATTTGAGAAATGTGCCGGGAATATTGTCTCTATGGTCGATTATGCCGTGTTGGGAAAATCTCATATGTATTTGGGCGGAGCTCAATTCGTCGACCCCGAAGGGATATTGAGTACGATTCCGGCAATAGCTCAGGTGATGATAGGATTTCTTTGCGGAAAAGTTATCGTCGGAGAGAAGGAGATACGTTCACAAATCGTGAAGTTGGCGGTTTGGGGTACATCGATGTTCGTTATCGGGTATCTGTGGAGCTATGCCGCTCCTTTAAACAAACGGCTGTGGTCTCCGAGTTTCGTTTTGGTAACTTGCGGTATCACCTCTCTGATTTTTGCGACACTCATTTATATTATCGACGATTCGAAGAGGACGCGTTGGTCGTTTCCGTTCTTGGTAGTAGGCGTAAATCCGTTATCGATTTATATATTCAGCGAAATTGCCGGAGGGTTATTCCGTAAACTCCAATGGACGACAATATCGTTCGAAGGGATATGGCAGCCTCTTTTCGGGAATTACGGAGGCAGTTTGGCCTATGCGCTCGCCTTTCTTATGTTTAATTGGCTCATTGCCTTTTTCTTGTACAAAGATGAAAAAACTATTTTTTATTGCTTCGTTTTTTATGCTATTGGGAATGACGGCTTGTTCCTCGAAGGATCGCAATGTGTTGGCCGTGGAACAACTTACTCATCGTTTAATCCCCCAATATGCCGATCGATTCGTGTTCGAGATAGTTCCTGAGGAGGATAGGGATTACTATTCGTTGGAAAGTAAGGACGGAAAAATCCACATTAGCGGGAATAACGCTAATTCGATGGCTGCCGGATTGAATTATTATTTGAAATATTATTGTCTGACGACTGTATCGTGGTATGCCGATATTCCGGTCGAAATGCCCGATGTGTTACCTATGGTGGAAAAACCGGTCGTCGTAGAAGCGAAAGTGGATAATCGCTTTTTCTTGAATTATTGTACTTACGGGTATTCCATGCCTTTTTGGAAATGGAAGGACTGGGAGCGTTTTATCGATTGGATGGCGTTGAACGGAGTGAATATGCCATTAGCTATAACCGGCCAAGAGATGGTGTGGTATAAAGTGTGGAAAAAAATAGGGCTGACCGATGAAGAGATTCGTTCTTATTTTACGGGCCCGGTTTATTTACCGTGGCATCGCATGGCGAATATCGATGGCTGGAACGGGCCGTTACCCATGCAATGGTTGGAATCTCAGGCCGAGTTGCAGAAAAAGATCTTGGCTCGTGAGCGCGAATTGAACATGACGCCGGTATTGCCCGCTTTTGCAGGGCATGTGCCGGCTGCCTTGAAACGGATTCACCCCGATGCCAATATTCAATATTTGGGAAAATGGGCGGGTTTCGGCGATTCGTATCGCTGTCATTTCTTGAATCCCGAAGAACCGCTTTTTGCAGAGATTCAAAAGAGTTTCTTGGAAGAACAGGAAAAGATGTTCGGGACAGACCATATTTATGGTGTGGATCCTTTTAACGAGGTGGATCCGCCGAGCTGGGAGCCCGAATATCTGGCACAGGTATCTTCGGATATGTATAAATCGTTGGCTGCTGCCGACCCCGATGCCGTGTGGTTGCAAATGACATGGATGTTTTATCACGATCGAAAATTGTGGACAGCACCTCGGGTGAAAGCTCTGTTGACCGGGGTTCCGTCCGATAAATTGGTTTTGTTGTATTATGAAGAAAATAGTATATTATATAGCTGTTGCCTTTTTGGCGATCAATTTCAGTTCTTGTTCTGACTTTCTGGATCTTCCTTCTAAATCGAAGACAGACAGTGAAAGTGTTTTCTCTTCCATTGATAAAGCTGAGATGGCTGTTCTTGCTTGTTACACAGGTGTCTGGATGCAGGATGCTTGGTATAAGGCTCAGAATGGAACAGATGAAATGTGGTCTACTGAGAGTAATTCGAATGCTAATAATTATGCGGCCAATTATGTGCTCAATGATCAAAGTTGTCCCACAGGCATTTATACTACCTCTTATTCCAGCATTGAGCGTTGTAATTCATGCTTGAAAGGATTACGTGCAATGAGCCTTTCGGGAGAGGACGAGAGAAAGTGTCACATTTATATAGCTGAATGTCTGGCTGTTCGGGCTACTTGCTTTCTGAATTTGATTCGTTATTTTGGGGATGTACCTTATTCTACTGTTCCTGTATTGGATATGACGACTTTTTCTTCTTCCCGTGTTGATCGGGATGAGATTTATGATGGCATTATTGCCGATTTGCAAGAAGCTGTCGAAGTACTTCCTTGGTATAGTGAAGGATTTTTCTCTACTCCTGAGCGGATTTCCAAGAATGCTGCTTATGGATTATTGGCCCGTACAGCTCTTTATGCAGCAGGTTATGCTTTGCATTGGGATCTGAATACTTATGATAAATCTACTCTTCAGATGCGCCGTCCTTTGGATGAATCGCGTGTAAGAAAATTATATACCATTGCTGATGAAGCTTGTAAAGCAGTGATTAGTAAAGGTGAAAACAGCTTGCTTTCTAAATATGAGGATGTGTTTAGAGCCTTGAACGAGGGTGGCGTTTATAACCCTGAAGAGGTAATGTTTGAATATGCTGAGTTTGGCAATACAACCAATGGTCGTGTGGGATATACAAATGGACTTTGCATTCATGCTTCCAATGCCCTTTATGGTAAAACATTGCCTTTGCAACTGATTCATCCTACCTTTTATCTTTCTTTTGCCGATGATGATACCCGTCGGGATGTTACAGTGGGCAATTACAGTATTGATGCGGCTGGTAACGATATTGCTGTGCCTTATGGCGCTTTGAATTTGGGAAAATGGCGCTGCAATTGGAAAGCCGGTCCCCGTACGGCCACTTTGAAAACGGATGTCAATTGGCCTATACTTCGTTATTCGGATGTATTGTTAATGTACGCAGAAGCCGAAAATTACTTGAACAATGGGCCCACGGAAGCAGCTAAGGCAGCTTATGAACAAGTTCGTCTGCGTGCTTTTGCAGGAGATGCCTCTCGTATAGGTACCACACCCTCTACTTATGATACTTTTTTTAAAGCGATTGTGAAGGAACGTGCCTTTGAATTAGCTACAGAAGGATGGCGGCGTACTGATCTTATCCGGTGGAACTTGTTGGCTGAAACTTTGGCTGAAACAAAAGCAAATACCGAGAAACTGGCTATGCGTGAGGTTCCTTATAATGAGGTGAAGACTTATCGGGCATATAAAGAAGCAACTTCTACATCTTGGAAGGATCCTTTGGTAGGTCTTACTTATATAGATTTCGATCATCAGCCCACAGAAACGGAAATGAGTGAACTGGTTGCCCGGTATGGAGGCACTTGGAATTGGGTAAATATGTTTATTACTCCCAATATTGCAGGAGAAACTAATTCCGGTATAGCCGGACAATCTAAGATATTGGGTTATAAAGAAAACAATAACACGTTGCCCGCCTGGATTACCGAGTTATATCGTGGGTTTATCAAGAATCAGGCTGAACTTTATACTTTGAGCACCACAGCCATTATTGATGTTAATCCTGGGTTAACCGGTCAACAACATCCTGCTTATTAATCAATAAATTATAAACATTTCTATATAGGAAGGGGGAAGAATAGTGATGATTTTTTGTTTCTTTTCTCTTCCTATCTTATAAAAAAAACAGTATGAAAATGATATGTATGGCGGTAATGCTTTTCATTACTTTGTTGTCTGCTGGAGCACAGAAAAACATTCCGGCCTCTGATATAAAAGTGGCTATGATGAAAGCTACACGTTTCATGGTAGAGAAGGTCAGCAACCGTGGTGGCTATTTATGGAATTACAGTCCTGATTTCTCCCGTTGTTGGGGGGAACTGGAAGCTAAACCAAGTATGATATGGATAGAAACTGGTACACCTGCTATGGGAAATGTATTTTTGAATGCTTATCAATTGACTGGAGAATCTTATTACCTGAAAGCGGCACAAGCAGCGGCAGATGCTCTTATCTGGGGACAGCATTCAAGTGGGGGATGGCCTTATATGTTGGACTTTTCCGGAGAAACTTCGCTTAAGCAATGGTATTCCAAAGTACAGAAAGGATATATTCATTGTGCTCAGGAACATGCTCATTATTATGGAAATTGTACTTATGATGATGCGGCTACCTACGATAGTGGAATGTTCCTTTTGCGTATGTATTTACTGACTCTGGATCCGAAGTATAAATATCCGGTAGAAAGGTGTCTTGATTTTGTTTTGGAGAGTCAGTATCCTATTGGTGGGTGGCCGCAGCGCTATCCTCTCCATTATGAATATGTGAAAGGTGATAAGGAAGACTATACTTCGTTTATTACCATTAATGATGGAGTTCATACTAACAATATTAATTTTTTATTGGCTTGTTACACTTTATTAGGTGAAACTCGGGCATTGGAGCCTCTTCAGCGGGCTATGACTTGTGTCTTGGCATTGCAGGGAGGAAAGCCTCAGGCAGGTTGGGCTATGCAGCATAAGTTGGATCTCAATTACTCTCCAGGTCATGCTCGTGATTTTGAACCGGCAGGTTATGCGGCTACAGCTACTGCCGAGATGTGTCGCAACTTGATGCGTTTTTATCGTTGGACTGGGGATACTAAATATTTAGCCCGTATTCCGGATGCATTTGAATTTCTAGAATCTATCCGATATAACGACGCGCAAATGAAACAATTGGGTAAGTCTGTAAAACCGGGACAGATATTGTGTCCTACTTTTGTAGAAGTAGGCACTAACAGACCTCTTTACCTTCATAATGATCCAGATCATTATTGGGTGGATTATGATTATCATGGACTCATAACTCATTATAGCTCTACGCGGGCTATTGATTTGCAATCTTTAAAAGATGAGTATCAGCATTTGCTCTCTCTCTCCAAAGAGGAAGTGACAAAAGATTCTCCGTTTATAGGTCAAACGGATATTTCTGGAACTTTACTAAGTCATTTAATGCGTGGTAAAATGCAGCAAGCGGATACACAAAAAGTAGATAGTCTGCTCACTATTTTGAAGAAAAAAGATTATTTACCCGGTCGTTTGCCTAGTGTTTCGAAAGAGAATCCGGGCTTCTCTAATGCTCCTCTTCCTTCTGAAGTCATTTCCATCAAGGAATATATGAATGGTATGTCTACATTTATTCAGTATCTTACTAAATAGTGTCTATGATGAGAAATAAAACATTTTTTATTGTTGTATTGGCAGCAATGCTGCTGGTTACAGCTTGTGCCGATACTGCTATTGACCGTCATGCATTGGTGATGCGTAATAACCCTCATGTTACAAAAATTGATTCTCTTCATTCTTTGACAGTCGGAAATGGGCGGTTCGCTTTTACTGCCGATGCTACGGGATTGCAGACTTTTCCCGAATATTATAAAGAAGGCTTGTCTTTAGGTACCTATAGCGAATGGGGATGGCACAGTTTTCCTAACAAGGAGGACTATAAGATAGTTGAAACTCTACAGGATCATCCGCTTCCCGGTCATCCTCATGGGATTTATGCCGTACAATTTCCAGAAGGTCCTGAACGTAATGCCAAAGCGGCAGAGTGGTTTCGTGCCAATCCGCACCGCCTGCATTTGGGAAATATAGGATTTGACAGCTTGTTGGTGAGCGATATTACTAAAATAGACCAGACTCTCGACATGTGGAAAGGAGAACTTCATTCCCATTTCCTATGGAGAAAACTTCCGGTTACGGTAACTACTTCTTGTAATGGCGATAGTGACATTGTCTCTGCTTCTGTGTCTTCATCGGCAAAGCTGGCAGTTGGCATCCGTTTCCCTTATCCTACAGGTGAGGCAGCTGACGATGCTACTTGCTGGACAGCCGATGACTGTCACTCCACCGACATAATTCTTTCCGAACCTCAACGGGCTCTTATTCGTCGTACAGTAGATTCTACTGTCTATTATGTGGAAATCAGTTGGAGTGGTAAAGCTGTTCTTTCTCAAACTGGGAAGAACAGGTTGAAATTGATACCTTCCGATAAGCAGTGGACTTTCAATGTCGGATTCTATAAGCACCAACCTGTAGTACCTCAGCCTGATTACAAAGCTAATCTGCTTTCGGCCAACCGTTGTTGGATGGATTATTGGCAGACATCCGGTGTTATTGATTTTTCTTCCTGTACGGATCCCCGTGCTTCGCTTTTGGAGCGTCGGGTTGTGCTGTCTCAATATTTGCTCCGTTCGCAGGAAGCGCAAAATTACCCTCCTGCTGAAACCGGTCTGACTTATAATACATGGTATGGTAAATATCATTTAGAGATGGTAATGTGGCACAGTTTTCATTATGCGCTTTGGAATAAAGCAGATCTTTTGGAGAAACAATTGAAATGGTATAAGACTGCTGTGCCGATGGCACGTGATATTGCAGCCAGACAGGGATTTGATGGCATACGTTGGATGAAAATGACTGATCCGTCTTCCAATGAGGCACCATCGGATGTCGGCTCTTTTATTATCTGGCAACAACCCCATGTCATTTATATGTCAGAACTTATCTATCGTGCATGTCCTTCTCAAGAATTTCTTCGTGAGTATGCCGATATGGTAGAACAGACAGCTGCTTTTATGGCTTCGTTTGTTAATTATGATTCTGATAATGATCGTTATATTATTCAAGGAGCTTGTGCAGCTAATGAATCCTATAATGAAGAGACGACTCTTAATCCTGCTTTTGAAATGGCCTATTGGCACTTCGGCTTGTCCATAGCTCAGAAATGGCGGGAGAGACTTGGGCTGCAACGTCATGCGGAGTGGGATGAGATTCTTGCAAAGTTGGCTCCTCTTACCAGCAGTCCTGACGGTATTTACTTACCGGCGGAGAAGGGTAGAGGAATACCTGATTTCGTGAATGGTATTCCTGCAGAGAAATTACCGGAAATGCCGGCAGGTGGGTATATCAATGGTCAGCGTCCTAAAGAAACGGGCAGTTCTATTTCTTCATCAGAAGGTGGGAAAAGTAAGCGTAAACATGATCCTTTTTATGTTACAGGGACTTCTTCTGAAAATTTGCTGGCTTACGGCATGTTGCCTGAGTCGCGGCTCATTGATCAAGAAAAAATGCAAAAGACTTTGGTGCGTGCGGCTCAAAATTGGAATTGGTCCGGAGGATCCTGGAGTTGGAATTACCCCACACTGGCAATGAATGCTACTCGCTTGTTGCAGCCTGAGGTTGCTTTGCGTGCCATAACTATGGATAACCGGGAGGATTTGCTTTTGCCTAGTGGTAACAATTATCGTTCGACTCGTCTTCGTTCTTATTTGCCTGGTAATGGAGGGCTGTTATTAGCTGTCTCTATGATGTGTGCCGGGTGGGACGGTTGCTCGGTCAGTAATCCGGGATTTCCCAAAGATGGTAAATGGAATGTGCGTTGGGAGGGATTACATCCTATGCCATAGGATATAAGGAAGTCGTAAAAATGAATATCTATTTACAGTGTAAAAAAATTAGATAATGAGAATATTATTATGTTGTTCTTTATTAGTGATGTTCGTTGCTTGTACTCATCCCGTACAGCAAGTTCCGATAGACCGTAAAGCGTTAGTGAGCCGGAATAATCCCCAATTTTCAGCTTTCGATTCGTTGGCTTCGCTTTCTGTAGGGAATGGTGAATTTGCATTTACGGTAGATGTTACAGGATTGCAAACTTTTCCTGATGCTTATAAAAAAGGTGTCCCTCTGGGTACGCAAAGTCAATGGGGATGGCATAGTTTTGCTAATATGGACGGTTATAGACACGAAGAAACATTGAGTGAATATGATTTTGGACGAGGACATAAAGAATTGTATGCCGTTCAATCTCAAGAAGATAAAAGACAAAAGAATGCATCTGATTGGTTTCGTGCCAATCCACATCGGTTACATTTAGGAGTGATCGGGTTTGAATGGGGGGATGAGGCTGCTATTTCCGATGTTACCAGAATCAGCCAGACTCTGAATTTATGGGAAGGTGAGATACTCAGTCGGTTTACTTGGAAAGGTAATGACTTTGATGTACGGACGGTTTGCCATCCGGCACAGGATATGATTTCAGCCCACATAGACAGTCACTTGCATACAGGGATAAAATTACATTTTCCTTATCCTACAGGTATTCATACCGATAATGCATGTGATTGGGATGCCAATGATAAACACTCTACCGAGGTTCTTAAACAGGACACGCAAAGTGCTGTGTTAAAACGTACGTTGGATTCTACGGTATATTATGTAGAATTAAAATGGGAAGGCAAGGCATTATTGAAAGAAAAAGAGAAAAATTATTTTGTACTGCTTCCACAAGAAGATACTTTTTCGTTTTCATGTGCTTTTACTGTTAATGAGCCAGACCAGCTTGCTGCCCTCCCTAATTTCTCGGAAGTTGAAAGCTTGGCTAAGAATCATTGGGCGAGTTTCTGGGAAAAAGGTGCTGCGGTAGATTTTTCTCATTGCACGGATCCGCGTGCTAAAGAATTGGAACGTCGGGTAGTGCTTAGTCAATATTTGCTTGCTATTCAATGTGCGGGCAGTACTCCTCCACAAGAGACGGGGCTAACTTACAATTCGTGGTTTGGAAAATATCATCTTGAAATGATCTGGTGGCATCAGGCATGGCAACCGCTTTGGGGACATCCTGAATTACTCAGTCATACTTTAGAATGGTATAAAACGGTAGAACCTATAGCAAGGGAAGTGGCTCGTCGGCAAGGCTTTGATGGAATCCGATGGATGAAAATGACTGATCCTAGTGGTGTGGAGGCACCTTCCAGTGTAGGCAGTTTTTTGATTTGGCAACAACCGCATTTTATTTATCTGGCAGAACTTCTTTATCGCTCTAATCCAGACAAAGAAGTGATAGAGAAATATAACCATTTGGTTCAAGAAACAGCCAAGTTCATGTATTCTTTTGCCACATACGATGAATTGGGAGTGCGGTTTATTTTAAAGGGAGCGATTCCGGCTCAGGAAACATTGAATGCGAGTACTACTATAAATCCTCCTTTTGAACTTTCTTATTGGCATTTTGCCATGCAGATAGCGCAGATATGGCGTGAGCGTGCAGGTGAAAAACGTAATTTGGAATGGGATGAGTTAATAGACAAGCTTTCTCCACTGGCTTATAATGAGGATGGGTTGTATCTGGCTGCGGAAAATGCAATAGATACTTATAAGGATATCCGTTTTACCAGTGACCACATGGCAGTGTTAGGTGCCGTAGGCATCTTGCCTATGAATAAATTAATCCGTGAAGATTACATGAAGAATACACTTCAGTGGATCTGGGATAATTGGAATTGGGGAAAGACTTGGGGTTGGGATTATCCTATGACAGCGATGAATGCTACTCGATTGGGTGAGCCGGAAAAAGCAGTGGAGGCATTGCTTATGAATAAACGTACCAATACATATTTGCCGAACGGACATAATTATCAAGATCCCCGTTTGCGTATTTATTTACCGGGTAATGGTGGTTTGTTAACTGCCATTGCATTAATGTGCGCCGGTTGGGACGGCTGTGAAGTAGAAAATCCTGGTTTCCCGAAAGATGGAAAATGGAATGTAATGTGGGAAGGATTGTCGCCTATGCCTTAAATTGATTTGATAAGGTGGCGTATTATTTTTATGTGCTAATGTATCAATTGGCTGTGTCATGTTTTACATAGCTATTGATATATTGGCACATTGTTTTTATAGCTGTAGGTGTGGCAGCTGTTTATTGGAACTTTTGCATTCTTCGACATAAAAACATTGCAAATACGATAAATAATACAGGCTTTATGGACGAATTTCCATATTATTGTATCTTATTCTATGGAATCCAATCCTATTTCGTCTTATTTTTGCAATATTGAAAATAAAAACTATGAAATACAAAAAACTCATATCTTTTCTAGCTTTCTTTTTAGCAGTATTGTCTGTATATGGACAGAACCCTTTTGTCTTGAAATCAGGCGAACCGGTGACTGTTGCCTGTGGCAATTCAGAGGAAGAAGTTGTACATACAGCTTTGAATTTGCTCAATCGTGATGTAGAGTCTGTCTTTTCTACCCGCATAATTGTTACTCCAGAAAGTAAAAAAGGAATGATTATAGTCGGAACCATCGGACAAAGTAATTTGATCGATAAGGCAGGGGTTGATTTGTCTCCTATAAAAAATAAAAAAGAAGCTTTTCTGCTGACCGTTTCTTCCAATGGTAAATTAGTTATAGCCGGCAGTGACAAGCGTGGTACTGCATACGGCGTCATGGAACTTTCACGGTTGATAGGCGTTTCTCCATGGGAGTGGTGGGCAGATGCGACGCCTGCAAAGAAAGAGATTTTTCAACTACCGGCTTCTTATCGGAATGTGCAGTCTCCTTCTGTAGAGTATCGGGGAATTTTTATCAACGATGAGGACTGGGGGCTTACCCCTTGGAGCTGGCAGACATACGAACCAAGTGATGTGAAAGGACAAATCGGTCCGAAAACACATGAGCGGATTTTTGAGTTATTGCTTCGTCTGCGTGCCAATACCTTCTGGCCGGCTATGCATGGTTGCTCTGTACCTTTTTATTTTACACCGGGCAATAAAGAAGTGGCTGATAAGTTTGGTATTTTTATAGGTACTTCTCATTGTGAACCGATGATGCGGAATACCAATGGTGAGTGGAAACGGGATGGAGTGGGAGAGTATGACTATGTTCACAACAGTGCTCATGTCTTGTCTTTTTGGGAGCAACGCGTAAAGGAGGTGGCAGAGTTGGATAATCTGTATACTTTAGGTATGCGTGGCGTGCACGATGGTGCGATGAATGGTGCTAAGACCATAGAAGAACAAAAAGCTGTTTTGACCAAGGTATTGAAGGACCAGCGCGATTTGTTGACTAAATATGTAAATAAGGATGTGACCCAGGTGCCTCAAGTCTTTATTCCTTATAAGGAAGTTTTGGATGTATACCATGCCGGGCTGCAAGTGCCCGATGAAGTGACGCTGATGTGGTGTGATGATAATTATGGTTATATCCGTCATTTCCCTACAGCGGAAGAGCGTGCCCGTAAGGGAGGAAACGGAGTGTATTATCACGTGTCCTATTGGGGGCGTCCGCATGATTATCTTTGGTTGGGAACTGCCCATCCTTCCTTGGTATACCAGCAAATGTCTTTGGCATACGAGCGGGGTATACAGAAAATGTGGATATTGAATGTCGGAGATATTAAACCGGCTGAATATCAGGTAGAACTTTTCCTGGATATGGCATGGAACTTGGAAGCGGTGAAGCAGCAGGGGGTTGCTGCCCATCAACGTCATTTCCTGGAGCGTGAGTTTGGAAAAAATAGGGCTGACCGGTTACAGCCCGTCATGCAGGAAGCTTATCGTTTGGCTTATATCCGTAAGCCGGAATTTATGGGGAATACCCGCACGGAAGAGAAGGATCCTAAGTTTAAAGTGATCAGTGATTTGCCTTGGTGTGAGCAGGAAATCAATGAACGTCTGGCCGCATACAGACAATTGTCAGATAAGGTGGAGCAGGAATGGCATGCGCTTCCTGCACAGAAAAAAGAAACTTATTTTCAGTTGGTGAAGTATCCTATTCAGGCGGCTGCTCAAATGAATAACAAATTGCTGACAGCCCAGTTGGCGCGTCATGGAAAGGCTGATTGGGCGGATAGTGACAGGGCGTATGACAGTATAGTTTCATTGACAAAAACCTATAACACAACAAAATGGAACCGTATGATGGATTTCCAACCACGCAGACTTCTGGTTTTCAACCGGGTGGAAAGAAAAGCACTATCGTCCGGGCTGCTTGAAAAACCTCAGGCAGTTTATACATGGAATGGCGCTGATTGTGTTGAAGGGGCATCGGTTATTTGTGAAGGGCTGGGCTATGAAGGAAAGGCGGTAGCGGTGGAGAAAAAGAAAGAACTGACTTTTGAATTTGCTGCATGGGAAACGGATTCTGTCGAGGTGGAAGTACGGTTGTTGCCTAATCATCCGGTAGAAGGAGAACGGTTGCGTTTTACCATTTCTTTGGATGGAAGTGCCACGGAGGCTGTTTCGTATGAAACTAAAGGACGCAGTGAAGAATGGAAGGAGAATGTTTTGTGTAATCAGGCTGTTCGCCGGATGATTCTTCCTGTTGCACGGAAAGCTTCCCATCGTTTAATTTTTACCGCATTGGATGAAGGTGTGGTATTGGATCAGATATGCCTTTATATGCCTCGGATAAAATAGGGTGAACAAAGATATTCAGGATATTTGTGCATACGGAAATTACAATGAAAAACAACTGATAAAATGAAGAAGACTTTTTTAAAATCCTTGGCTGGTATTGCGGCCGTAGCTTTTGCCGTATCATGTACGGCACCGGCTCCAAAGTATAAAACGGTGGTTGTCGATGCTCCTTTTGCTATGGAACCCATCAAAGAATGTGTTTTTCCCGAACAAGATTTTTCCATTGTGGATTATGGTGCGGTGAAAGGTGGGGAAACAGTGAATACGGAAGCTATCGCCAAAGCCATAGCAGCTTGTAATAAGGCCGGAGGAGGTCGTGTGGTTGTTCCTGAAGGGGAATGGCTGACAGGACCTGTTCATTTTAAAAGTAATGTAAATCTTCATTTGGAAGAAAATGCCATATTACGCTTTACAGATAATCCCTCTGATTATCTGCCTGCTGTGATGACTTCATGGGAAGGTATGGAATGTTATAACTATTCTCCGTTGCTGTATGCTATGGATTGTGAGAATATTGCTATTACCGGAAAAGGGACACTGGCTCCTATCATGGATACTTGGAAAATCTGGTTCAAACGTCCTAAACCTCACATGGATGCTTTGAAAGAGTTATATACGATGGCTTCTACCGATGTACCTGTAGAACAGCGTCAGATGGCAAAAGGAGAAAACCATCTTCGTCCTCATCTGATTCATTTCAACCGGTGTAAAAATGTGTTGCTGGATGAATTCAAGATTCGCCAGAGTCCTTTTTGGACGATACATCTTTATATGTGTGATGGTGGTATCGTACGTAATTTGGATGTAAAGGCTCATGGTCATAATAATGATGGAATTGACTTGGAAATGAGCCGTAACTTCCTGATAGAGAACTGTGTGTTCGATCAGGGAGATGATGCTGTGGTTATAAAGGCAGGGCGTAACCAGGATGCATGGCGTCTGAATACTCCTTGTGAGAATATTGTGATACGCCATTGTGATATCTTGAAAGGACATACGTTACTGGGAATCGGTAGTGAAATGTCTGGTGGTGTACGGAATGTGTACATGCACAATTGTACGGCTCCCGATTCTGTATTCCGTCTTTTCTTTGCCAAAACCAATCATCGTCGTGGTGGATTTATTGAAAATATCTGGATGAAAAATGTGAAGGCGGGAAAGATGCAACGTGTACTCGAAGTGGATACGGATGTGCTTTACCAGTGGCGTGATTTGGTACCTACCTATCAGGATAGCATTACATTCATCAACGGACTTTATATGGATAGTGTGACTTGCGACCGTACCGAGGCTGTTTATGATTTGAAAGGCGATGCCCGCCTTCCTATCAAAAACGTGGAAATAAGGAATGTGACTGTGGGGGAAGTGACAAAGTTTGTGAAGAATGTGGTAAATGCGGAGAATGTGGTGGAGGAAAATATAATTTACAAGGAGAAACAAGATAAACAATGAAAACACAAAAAAAACTATGGAGTGCTTTAGCAGCTCTGTGTGTGGCAACCGGTACGGTTGCCCAACCGGCCTACAATTATTCCAAACTGCAAAAAGAGCAGTTGGGGCGTGGCGTTGTGGCCATTCGTGAAAATCCATTGGACGTAGTGGTGTCGTGGCGTTACCTGTCTTCCGATCCGATCAATACTTCTTTCAATGTATATAGAAATGGAGAGAAAATAGCGGAAGTCCCCCATTCTACAGGTACTTTTTACCGGGATACTTACTCAGGTAATGAAAAAGCGGTATATACTGTAAAACCGGTGATAAATGGGGTTGAAACAGGTAAGTTGAATGGAAATTATACTTTGCCGGCTAATGCTCCGTCAGGTTATATCGATATTCCTCTGGACAGACCGGCGGAAGGTGTGACTCCTTCGGGACAAAAATACACCTATAGTCCTAATGACGCATCTATAGGTGATGTGGACGGCGACGGTGAATATGAAATTATCTTGAAGTGGGACCCCTCCAATGCACATGATAATGCACATGACGGTTACACCGGAAATGTTTATTTTGACTGTTATCGTCTGACCGGAGAAAAACTATGGCGTATTGACCTAGGGCATAATGTCCGTGCCGGAGCACATTATACCCAGTTTATGGTGTTTGATTTGGATGGAGATGGTAAAGCAGAAGTAGTCATGAAGACTTCTGATGGAACAAAGGATGGAAAAGGAAAGATAATAGGTGATGCCAAGGCTGATTACCGTGAACCGGGTATCACAGACGGAAATTCCCACGGGAATACACCTCGTAACCAAGGACGTATCCTGACCGGTAACGAATACTTAACCGTATTCAACGGACTGACAGGAGAAGCGATGAAAACAATTGATTATGTTCCGGCTCGTGGTAAGCTGACCGACTGGGGAGACAACCGCGCCAACCGCAGTGACCGTTTCCTGGCTTGTGTAGCTTATCTGGATGGAGTACATCCCAGTGTGGTGATGTGCCGTGGATATTATACCCGCACTGTGCTGGCGGCATTCGACTGGGATGGCAAGAACTTGAAACAGCACTGGGTGTTCGACAGCAATAATCCGGGGTGTGAAGACTATGCCGGGCAGGGTAACCATAATCTTCGTGTAGGCGATGTGGACGGTGACGGATGTGATGAAATAATGTATGGTTCTTGTGCCATTGATCATGATGGAAAAGGATTGTATTCTACCCGTATGGGGCATGGAGACGCTATGCATCTGACACAATTTGCTCCCGGATTAAAAGGCTTGCAGGTTTGGGATTGTCATGAAAATAAGAAAGATGGTTCCACTTTCCGTAATGCGGCTACGGGTGAAGTGCTGTTTCAGGTGAAAAGTAGTATAGATGTAGGCCGGTGTATGGCTGCTGATGTTGATCCGCGCAATCCGGGAGTGGAGATGTGGTCATCCGATTCAAAAGGAGTACGTAATATAAAAGGTGAAGTGATTCGTCCTGATCTCAAGAGCTTTTCAGTTAATATGGCTGTATGGTGGGATGGAGATTTGCTTCGTGAGTTGCTGGATAAAAACAGGATAACCAAGTATGATTGGGAAGACGATGTATGTCGTCCGTTAATGATATTTGATGGAACGGATTCAAATAATGGTACGAAGTCCCATCCTTGTTTGCAGGGAGATATAATAGGTGATTGGCGTGAGGAGGTGCTGCTCCGTACGGAAGATAATTCGGCACTTCGTCTGTATGTGTCGCGGATACCGACTGAATACCGTTTTCATACTTTCTTGGAAGATCCGGTGTATCGTATCAGTATCGCTACTCAAAATGTGGCATACAACCAGCCTACCCAGCCTGGTTTTTATTTCGGACCGGACTTGAAAGAGGGGATATTTAGAGGTTATGAATTTAAAAATGAATAAAGACTATATACCATGAATCTGAAAACATTAAGCATGATGGGCGCTCTGTTGCTGCTGGCTGGAACGGGTGCGAATGCGCAAAAGAAGAAAGAAGTACTGAATGATTCGAATACGCCGTTACATTTGTTGCAACCTGCATACAAAGTGCCTTACGGTATGCTCACTACAGAGGAGATAAAGGCCGATATGGATCGTGTCCTTCGTTATTTGGAAAAGAATACTCCGACTCGTGTCGTTGATAAGAATACAGGTAAGGTTATTACGGATTATGCCAATATGACGGCTGATGCACAGCTGGAACGAGGTGCTTTCCGTTTGGCAAGTTATGAATGGGGGGTGACTTATTCAGCTATGTTGGCTGCTGCTGAGGCTACGGGGGATCAGGCTTATTATAAATATGTAACAGATCGTTTTCAGTTTCTGGCCGAGGTTGCTCCGCACTTCCGTAAGGTATTGGAAAAGTATGGAACTGTAGATCCGCAGATGAAACAAATTCTGACTCCTCATGCATTGGATGATGCCGGGGCGGTGTGCGCGGCTATGGTCAAGGTGCAGATGAAGGAAAATTCACCGGAACTTAAGCCGTTGATTGATAATTATATGGATTTTATTGTGAATAAGGAGTATCGTCTTGCTGATGGAACATTTGCCCGTACCCGTCCACAACATAATACGCTGTGGTTGGACGATATGTTTATGGGTATTCCGCCGGTAGCTTGGTATTCATGTATTGCCGGTGATAAAAAGCAAATGTATTTGAGCGAAGCTGTACGTCAGATATTTCAATTTGCAGACCGTATGTGGGTACCCGGGAAAAACCTTTTCCGTCATGGATGGGTGGAAGGTATGCAGGATCATCCTGCTTTCCATTGGGGACGTGCCAATGGTTGGGCGTTGTTGACTATGTGTGAGGTCTTGGATGTGTTGCCGGAGGATTATCCTCAGCGCGATAAAATACTGGAGCTGTTCCGTGCTCATGTACGTGGTCTTGCTGCCTGCCAGAGTGGTGAAGGTTTCTGGCATCAGTTGCTGGATCGTAACGATTCTTATCTGGAAACCTCGGCCACGGCTATTTATGTATATTGCTTTGCCCATGCTATCAATAAAGGATGGATTGATGCTATGGCATACGGTCCGGTGGCACAGTTGGGATGGCATGCCGTTACCACCCAAATCAATGCGGAAGGTCAGGTGGACGGAACTTGTGTAGGTACAGGTATGGCTTTTGATCCGGCTTTTTATTATTATCGTCCGGTCAATGTGTATGCTGCCCACGGCTATGGACCGGTACTTTGGGCGGGTGCTGAGATGATTAATTTGCTGAACAAGCAGCATCCTAAAATGAATGATAGTGCCGTGCAATATTACCGTACGGAACAAAAGACTTCCGAACCAATTTTCCATGTAATGGATGGAGAAACTAAATAAGTAAAAACAAGGACTTTATAAAAAGGAGGAAAATACCATGAAACGTGAAGCTTTTAAAATGTTCTTGAAGCCGGGCTTCGAGAAAGAGTATGAGAAGAGACATGCAGCCATTTGGCCGGAATAAAAAAAAATGTTGTCCGATGGAGGAGTATATGATTACTCCATTTATTGGGACAAGGATACAAATAT
>OHCJ01000203.1_pt1 | contig 19380 bp, 22 predicted proteins | sample 1566821 | NCBI WGS metagenome assembly OHCJ01 (sample SAMEA3879545, study PRJEB24766) | human gut metagenome | biome: human-associated habitat; feature: feces | place: USA | collected 1985/1987 | reverse complement strand
GACAAAATCAAGCGTCTGCTCCGTGAGGAAGTCCGCAAAATGTGACTTCTTTTTGAATTTGATGAAAAAGTCCTTGACTTTTCGTCTCTGGCAAGACCTTAAAGTCCATCCTCATTTCCTGCGGTGCCCGGCTTGCTCCCTTCGATATCAAGGAGCTGCGGGACCTGATGGAATATGACGAACTGGAACTGGATACCCTGGGCGACCAAAAGACGGCGCTGTTTGTGATCCTGTCAGATACGGACAGCACTTTCAATTTCGTGGCCGCCCTCATGTATAGTCAGCTTTTCAATCTGCTCTGCGACAAGGCGGATGACTTCTACGGCGGGCGGCTGCCCGTCCATGTCCGTCTGATCCTGGACGAGTTTGCCAACATCGGCCAGATACCGAACTTCGATAAGCTGATCGCCACCATCCGAAGCCGTGAGATATCGGCTTCTATTATTTTGCAGTCGCAGAGCCAGTTAAAGACCATCTACAAGGACGCGGCAGATACCATCGTCGGTAACTGTGACAGCACCTTGTTTTTGGGAGGCAAAGAGAAATCCACGCTCAAGGAAATTTCGGAGCTGCTGGGGAAAGAGACCATTGATCTCTATAACCAGTCCGAAAACCGGGGCAGCCAGGTTTCCCACGGCCTCAGTTATCAAAAATTAGGAAAGGAGTTGATGACCCAGGACGAATTGGCAGTAATGGACGGCGGCAAGTGTATCTTCATGCTGCGGGGCGTGCGCCCGTTTCTTTCGGACAAGTACGACCTCACCCGGCACCCGAATTACAGATACACGGCCGACGCCGACCCTAAAAATGTCTTTGACATGGAACGGTACATGAAGAAGCAGCGTGCCGTGGTAAAACCCACGGACACCTTCGATGTGTACGAGATTGACGCAACAACTTAACCCAAAATCAAAAACATTTTTTAGGAGGATTATTTTATGGAATTTTTCAACAGTGCAGTTGGTGTTTTGCAGACTCTCGTAGTGGCCCTGGGCGCAGGTCTTGGTATCTGGGGCGTTATCAATCTTCTGGAAGGTTACGGTCAGGACAACCCTGCTTCCAAAAGCCAGGGCATGAAACAGTTGATGGCCGGCGGCGGTGTCGCCCTCATCGGCATCACCCTTGTACCTCTGCTCTCCGGACTGTTCGGTTGATCGTCTGGCGGTGATCGCTTATGGGCGGCATACTCGACAAACTCGATGAATGGCTCCGAGGGCTGCTCATCGAGGGGATCACGGGAAACCTGTCGGGCATGTTCGATACGGTTAATACCAAAGTAGGCGAGATCGCCGGTGAAGTGGGACAGACGCCGCTGGCATGGAACAGCGGCGTCTTTTCTATGATCCGAAACCTCTCTGAAACGGTGATCGTTCCAATCGCCGGGGTTATCCTGACATTCGTAATGTGTTATGAGCTGATCCAGCTTGTGACAGAGAAAAATAATCTGCACGATGTAGACACCTGGATGTTCTTCAAGTGGATTTTCAAAACATTCTGTGCCGTTCTCATTGTGACGAACACATGGAATATCGTCATGGGTATCTTCGATGTGGGGCAAAGCGTTGTGAACAGCAGCGCAGGCGTCATCATCGGAAATACCTCCATTGATATCAGCAGCGTCATCACGGATATGGAGGCGCAGCTTGAAGCCTTGGGCACGGGAGAACTGTTCGGGCTGTGGTTCCAGTCCCTTTTTGTGGGACTTACCATGAACGCCCTTTCCATCTGTATCATGCTTGTCATCTACGGCCGCATGATCGAGGTGTATTTGACGACTTCCGTTGGGCCAATTCCGCTTGCCACTATGACAAACCGGGATTGGAGCCATACGGGGCAGAACTACTTGAAATCCCTGTTTGCATTGGCGTTCCAGGCATTTCTAATCATGGTGTGCGTGGGAATCTACTCTGTTTTGGTACAGAGTATCGCCACGGACGGAAATATCTCAGGCGCGATATGGGCCTGCATGGGCTACACGGTCCTGCTGTGCTTCGCCCTGTTCAAGACCGGCAGCCTCTCTAAGAGCCTGTTCGGAGCGCATTAAGGAGGCTTGATAAATTGGCGTATGTAACCATTCCAAAGGATTTGACGAAAGTAAAATCCAAAGTGCTGTTTGGACTTACCAAACGGCAGCTTATATGTTTCGGAGCGGCGGCACTCATCGGAGTACCGCTTTTCTTTTTGCTCAGACGCACGGCCAACAACAGCGCCGCCGCGTTCTGCATGATTATCGTCATGCTCCCGTTCTTTCTGCTCGCCATGTATGAGCGGCACGGTCAACCCCTGGAAGTGGTGGCCGGACAGGTCATCCGCTGTATGTTCCTGCGGACGAAAGAGCGGCCTTACCAGACAAACAATTTCTACGCAGCCCTGGAGCGGCAGGCCCAGGCGGAGAAGGAGGTGAAAGCCATTGTTCAGAAAGCGAAAGTCAGAGCCGCAGGCACGGCAGGCGGCAAAACCCGCGGTAAAGCTGACCGCCGCAGAAAAGCGTGAGATCAGCCGTATCCTGGAAACTGCCAGAGGCGACGGCAAGGTACATTCCGCACAGGATACCTTACCGTTCCGCCAGATGTACCCGGACGGACTGTGCAAGCTGGACGACCACACCTGGTCGAAGTGTATCGAGTTCGAGGATGTGAATTATCAGCTTGCAAAGCCTGACGACCAGACGGCGATCTTTGAAGCCCTCTGCGATATGTATAACGCCCATGACGCTTCTATCGGGATGCAGCTCTCCCTTGTGAGCCGCCGCATGAACCGGGAGGATTTTGTAAAGCGTATCGAGATTGCGGCGCAGGGAGATCACTTCGACCATATCCGTGAGCTTTACACGCAAATGCTCCGCAAGCAGCTTGAACGGGGCAACAACGGTCTTATCAAAACAAAGTACCTGACCCTCACCATCGAGGCACGGGACAGTAAAACCGCACGGGCACGGTTTTCCCGGATCGTCATGGACGCCCTTAACCATTTCAAGGTCATGGGCGCTCTGGCAAAGGAGCTTGGAGGCAAAGAGTGGCTGGAAATGCTCCACGGCATCCTGCACCCGGACGGAGAACGGTTTGCCTTTGAATGGAGCTGGCTTGCCCCTTCCGGCCTGTCGGTTCAGGATTTTATCGCACCATCTTCCTTCCGCTTCGGTGAAGCACGGAAGTTCACGATGGCGGATAAATTCTGTGCCGTGTCCTTTCTGCAGATCAGCGCACCGGAAATGGATGACCGTATGCTCACTGAACTGCTGGATACGGACAGCGGGCTGCTTGTCAGCCTCCATATCCGCAGCATGGATCAGAACGAGGCGATCAAAACGGTCAAGCGAAAAATCACCGACATTGACAGTATGAAGATCGATGCACAGAAAAAGGCGGTACGGGAAGGTTTCGATATGGATATCATCCCCACCGATCTTGCCACCTACGCAGGCGAGGCAAAGAACATCCTCCGTGACCTGCAAAGCAGAAATGAGCGAATGTTCCTGATGACCTTCCTGGTGGTGAACTTTGCGGACAGCAAGCAAAAGCTGGAGAACGATCTTCTCCGTGCGGCAAGCGTGGCACAGAAATATAACTGCTCCCTTGTGCGGCTGGACTTCCAGCAGGAGGACGGCTTCGTGTCGGCTCTGCCCCTGGGTGTCAACCGCATTAAGATACAGCGTGGGCTTACCACTTCGGCGGTGGCAGTGTTCGTTCCTTTCACCACACAGGAGATTTTCCACGGCGGCGAAGCCCTCTACTACGGGCTCAATGCCACTTCCGGCAATATGATCCTTGCCGACCGAAAGAAGCTGAAAACGCCCAACGGTATGATCTTAGGTACACCCGGCAGCGGCAAGAGTTTTTCTGCAAAGCGTTCCATCGTGGGTGTGTTCCTGAACACAAAGGACGATATCCTGATCTGCGACCCGGAGGCGGAATATTTTCCGCTGGTGAACCGTCTGGAAGGACAGGTCATCAAAATCTCACCTACCAGCACGCAGTATGTGAACCCTATGGATATCAACCTCAATTACAGCGAGGATGATAACCCGCTGGCGCTGAAATCAGACTTTATCCTGTCGTTCTGCGAACTGGCGGCAGGCGGACGGAACGGTCTGGAACCGGTGGAAAAGACGGTCATTGACCGTGCCGTGCGGATCGTGTACCGCCCCTATATCGCAGACCCTCGCCCGGAAAATATGCCGCTACTGGAAGATTTGTATGACGAGATCAAACGGCAGCCGGAGCCGGAGGCGCAGCGGATCGCGGCGGCACTGGAACTGTATGTGCATGGCAGCCTGAATGTTTTTAACCACCGTACCAATGTGGATATCAACAACCGCATTGTCTGCTTCGATATCAAGGAGCTGGGAAAGCAGCTCAAAAGCCTGGGTATGCTGGTGATCCAGGATCAGGTGTGGAACCGTGTTTCCCAAAACCGGGATCAGGGCAAATCCACTTGGTACTTCGTGGACGAGTTCCACCTTCTTCTGCGCGGCGAGGTTGGCGCCTGGAGCGTGGAGATTTGGAAACGCTTTCGCAAATGGGGCGGTATCCCCACGGGAATTACGCAGAACATCAAGGACCTGCTTTCCTCCCCGGAGATCGAGAACATCTTTGAAAACAGCGATTTTGTGTACCTTCTGAACCAGGCCAGCGGAGACCGAAAAATCCTCTGCGAGCGCCTGAATATCTCCAATCAGCAGGCGGCGCATATCAGCAACGCAGGCCCCGGCGAGGGGCTGATCTTCTTCGGCAATGTGATCCTGCCATTTGTGGATGACTTCCCGAAGGACAATGAACTTTACAGCATTATGACGACAAAACTTGGTGAAACCGGGAAAGGAGGCGCGGCGCATGAATGATGAAAAATATGTGATTGGTAGCGGAAGTTTTCGGCTTCTGATCGGTGATTTGTATGATCTCTATTGTTATCATTTCAGTTTGACCCGCAGACTGGCGGAGGCTGCGGACGAAAAGGCACTTTTGAAAATCCAGAAAAGCGTGTCCGGCTATGAGCGCAGGATGAAGCGCCTTTGCAGGCGTTGGGGTCTACCCACGGATGATACGCCCTGGGCCTACGATACAATGGAGAAATCCATCCGGGAGCGGATGCTCCATGAATAACCTGACCCATGTGAGCCTGTTTTCCGGCATTGGCGGTCTGGACCTGGCGGCGGAGGCTGCCGGGTTTGAAACCGTCTGCCAGTGTGAGTGGGCGGATTTTCCGCACTCCGTCCTCTCCGCACGATGGCCGGATGTTCCCAGGTTCCGGGATATTACTACTTTTACGAAGGAGGCGTTTTTTGAAAAAACAGGACTTGAAACAGTTACCGTTATCTCAGGCGGCTTTCCCTGTCAGCCCTTCTCCACCGCAGGAAAACGGAAGGGCTTTGCGGATGAACGCTACCTGTGGCCGGAAATGTGCCGCGTTATTACCGAGCTGCGGCCCCGTTGGGTGCTTGGGGAAAATGTTGCTGGCTTCATCAATATGGGGCTCGACAAAACGATCTTTGACCTGGCAAAAGCGGGATACGCTGTTCTCCCATTCGTATTTCCGGCTTGCGGCGTCGGCGCATGGCATGAGCGCCAGCGAACTTTTATCGTCGCGGCTGATGTTTCCCACACCCCTTGCCTCCGACAACAACACCGCCAGGGACGCGGCAAGCCTGGATGTGTTCCTGTCGGACAATGGGATATTCCGCAAGAGGAACCGAAACGGGGCGATCTGGAGCCTCAGCCTGTCGGCGGCGGTATTCTATCTGACCCCGGTGGCGTCGGACGGTTTCCGCTCGACCTTGAAGCCGTCGGCCTTCGATCCGGCGAAGAAGGACGGGAACCTGTCGGCACAGATCATCTCTCAGGAACAGCCGGTGTCCGAAACGGCAGCGCTAAATCCGGATTGGGTGGAATGGCTCATGGGCTTCCCGAAAGGATGGACGGACGTATCCTCTGGGCCGCCGAACCGGAAGGAATCCCCCGCATGACCGAGCGCATGGATGACCGGGCGCTGCGGCTGAAAACATTGGGAAATGCGGTCTGCCCGCCCCAGGCCTATCCCATTTTCCGCTATATCGCCATGATTGAGAATGGCACCTGCGGCGACTTTTGCCCCTATGGAAAGGAAGGTGACTGCCTATGAGGGAACTGAAAGCAACCGATAAGATCACGCAGAAAATGACCCGTGACGGTGCGGTGTCGGAAAACCTTGCCACAGGTGAGGTGGAACATATCAGCAGCCGGGAGCCGGAAACGGAACTGTCCGCTTCTTCGGAAGAATCCGCTGGCGCTGCGGCTGATCTTGCCCTGCGTGCGGCGGAACACCATGAGAAGAAAAGCGCACGAAAGGCTGAAAAGGCTGATACCCAGGCGGTGCGGGATGGTTCTGCTGCAAGGCAGCGCCCGTCCTCCCGTCTGCAATTCACCGAGGAAGAACGTGCCGATCCCGCACTTGGGAAATACATTGACCGTTCCGACCGTGCGGCGGATCGGCTGGATGCGGCAACGGCCGCTATCCCCACAAAGAAAGTTCTCCGTACCGAGCGTGTTTTTGACGAGACAGCCGGAAAAGGCAAAACGCAGCTTCACTTTGAAGAAGTGGAGAAACGCCCCAACGGACGCCTGCGGCACAATCCGCTTTCTCGGCCGGTCCATGAGATTGTCCACGCTGCCCATGCGAAGGTGCATGAGGTAGAGCAGGAAAATGTGGGTGTAGAGGCCGGACACAAAGGCGAGGTGTTGACGGAACGCGGGTTTGCCTATGGAAAGGGCAAAGTCCGTGCCGCCGTCCACCATCACCGCACAAAGCCCTGGCGTGACGCGGCGAAGGCAGAGCAGGCTTCTTTTAAGGCAAACGCCGACTACCTTTACCAAAAGGCACTGCATGATGATCCTGCATTGGCGGCTTCTAACCCGGTATCTCGCTTTCTGCAGAAACAGCGGATCAAGCGGAACTATGCAAAGGAGCTGCGGCAGGCAGAGAAAACCGCAAAAAACACAGCGGCCACGGCGAAAAGTGCAGCGCAGAAAGCAAAGGACGCCTTCAAGGAAACATTCCTCTACATCAAGCACCATAGCCGGGCGGTGCTGTTGGTGATCGGCATTGGCGCCTGTGTTGCCCTGCTGTTTGGCGGGGTATCTTCCTGTTCCATGATGGCAGGCTCCGGCGTGGGCGGTGTATTTACTTCCTCTTATCTCTCCGAGGATGCGGATATGCTGGCTGCGGAGGCGGCCTACTGCGAACTGGAACAGGAACTTCAATATGAGCTGAACCACTATGAGGCTTTGCACCCCGGATATGACGAATACCGTTTTGATCTGGACGAGATCGAGCATGACCCTTATGTGCTGATCTCCATTCTCACGGCGTTCCATGAAGGGGTGTTCACCATCGACGAGGTTCAGGCGGAGCTGCAAATACTCTTTGAAAAGCAGTACATCCTGACGCAGACCGTGGAAGTGGAGGTGCGCTATCGGACGGAGACACGGACAGACAGCGAAGGAAACGACTATGACGTGGAAGTACCGTATAACTACTATATTTGCAATGTGAAGCTGGAAAACTTCGACCTTTCCCATGTGCCGGTCTACATCATGGACGAAGAAACACTTTCCTTATATGCGGTCTATATGGCAACGCTGGGGAATCGGGAAGATTTGTTCCCCGGCTCCGGCTATGTAGACAAGTACACCAAACCGCCCACCACCTATGATATTCCGCCTTCCGCCCTGGAGGATGAAACCTTTGCAACGCTCATTACCGAGGCGGAGAAGTACATCGGCTATCCTTATGTCTGGGGCGGCAGCAATCCGAACACTTCTTTTGATTGCTCCGGTTTCGTGTCCTGGGCGCTGACGCAAAGCGGCGTCTGCAATACGGGCAGGCTGGGAGCCCAGGGGCTTTACAATATTTCCACCCCGGTATCCTCTGCCAACGCAAAGCCCGGAGACCTGATCTTTTTCGTCGGCACTTACGATACACCGTGCGTTTCCCATGTGGGTATCTATGTGGGCGGCGGAAAAATGCTGCACTGCGGTGACCCTATCCAGTATGCAGATATCAACACAAGCTACTGGCAATCCCACTTTTACGCTTTCGGGCGACCGCCCTACAACTGATTGGAGGTGAGCATATCAATATTGTCTCCTATGGTGGCGGTGCAAACAGCACCGCCCTTCTTGTTGGGCTGCACCAGCACCACATTCCCGTTGATCTGATCTTGTTTGCAGATACGGGCGGCGAGCATCCGCATACCTACGCTTATCTGGTTATCATGGATCAATGGCTGAAAGAACATGGTATGCCAGAGATCACACGAGTCTATAAGACCACAAAGGACGGCAAGCGTCTGACTTTGGAGGATGAATGTTTGAAAAGTGGCACGCTGCCCTCTATTGCCTACGGCTTTAAGCGGTGCTCTTTGAAACACAAGATCGGCCCGCAGGAAAAGTTCTGCAACAATTATCCCCCGTGCCGTGAGGTCTGGCGCAGCGGGAAGAAGGTAGTCAAGTTCATTGGCTATGACGCAGGTGAGCATTACCGCAGCGACAAAGTATTGCTGAATGATTTAGCAGACCCCAAATACAGCAAATGGTATCCCTTGATGGAATGGGGATGGGACAGAGAGGAATGTATCCGGCAAATCGAAGCGGCAGGCTTGCCGCAGCCGGGAAAATCCTCCTGCTTTTTCTGCCCCAGTATGCGGGCAGAAGAAATCATCGACCTGCGTGAGCATTACCCTGATTTATTCCGGCGTGCACTGGCACTTGAGGACAACGCAAAAGCCAATCTGAAAACTGTCCGTGGGCTTGGACGCAACTATTCATGGAAAGAACGATTTGGAAAGGAGTTTATTTGACTATGGCAACGACACAGAAGATCCGCAATGACATTACGAAAATGAAGGAGAAGATCGCGGAACAGCAGAAACGCCTTCGCGCACTGGAGGCGCAGCTTGCGGAGGAAGAAAATCTGGAGATCGTCCGCATGGTGAAGGCTGTCCACATGGACAATAAGGAGCTGACTGCCTTCCTGAAAGCCTACGCCAGCGGCCTGATTACCTTGCCAGAGGATATGATGGCGGCGGATAGCGGCGCGGAGATCGAGGAAACGGAGGGATACGAGGATGAAGCATAATTTTTTGACAAAAATGGTATCGGCTCTTTTGGCGGTGGTGCTGAGCACTGCCGCCTTTTCTGTCACCGCCTTTGCCAGCGGCGGCGAGGAAACCATGGAGCCCGTGGATGAACAGGAAACGGCCGGGGATGTTTCTGATCTGCTTTCCGCTCTGGCAGGCAGCCAGGTCACGGTATCCGTCACCGAGAACGGTATCCAGTTCAGTTCTGGCGAAAATGATACCGGGCAGACCGGTACTGTCACCACGGGCGGCGGCAATTTGAATGTCCGTACGGGCGCGGGAATGGACTATACCGCCTTCACCCAGCTTCCCAATGGAACGACCGTGAAGGTGATTGGCACGGACGGCGACTGGCTGAAGGTCATCCTGCCGGAGAAAGTCGGCTATGTCTATTCCGGCTACATGACGGTAAGTGACGGCGAGGCTGGCTCCGGGGAAGGCTCTTTCTCTCTGGATGCGGAAACGCTGGAAAATCTGCTGGGGATGCTGGGCGGCGGTTTGAATGGCGGTGCCGCTTTGACGCCGGATGGGAACCTGTCACTGATCGACGATATCGGCAGCCCTGCCGCCAGCGGCAAGCAGTTTATTACAGTAGAAACGAAGAACGGCAATGTGTTCTATCTCATTATCGACCGTGACGACGAGGGCGAGGAAACCGTGCATTTTCTGAACCAGGTGGATGAAGCCGACCTCATGGCACTCACGGAGGACGGAGAAAAGGCGGAAACGCCTATTGTCTGCACCTGTACGGAGAAGTGCCAGGCCGGAGCGGTCAATACCGCTTGCCCGGTCTGCGTAAAAAACCTTAGTGAATGTGTTGGCACAGAACAGAAAGCTGCGGAGCCCACCGAGCCGGAGAATCCGGAACCCGAAAAGAAAAGCAATACCGGGGCGATCCTGGCGGTGCTGCTGATCCTTGCAGCCGGAGGTGGTACGGCGGTCTATTTCCTGGTGCTGAAACCGAAGCAGGGAAAGAAAGTTCCCGCTGATCTGGATGATTTCGACCTGGAGGATGAAGAAGAATATCTGACCGAGGACGAGGAAACGGAGGAAAAGAATGAGTAAACTGATTATCGCAGAAAAACCGAGTGTGGCAAAATCTATCGCGTCGGCCCTGGGTGCTTCATCCAGGGCCGATGGCTTTTATGAGGGCAACGGCCTTCTTGTGTCCTGGTGTGTAGGTCACCTGGTATCCCCGATGGATGCGGGCGGCTATGACGAGCGTTTCAAGAAATGGCGCTATGATGATCTTCCCATTCTTCCGGAGCCGTTCCGCTATGTGCTGGCACCGGGCAAAGAGGACGCTTTTGAAAATCTCCGTGCCCTGATGGACCGCCCCGATGTGGATACCGTTGTCAATGCCTGTGACGCCGGACGTGAAGGGGAGCTGATTTTCCGACTGGTGTATGAAATGGCTGGATGCCGCAAGCCAATTCTTCGTCTCTGGATTTCTTCGATGGAGGACAGCGCTATCCGGGAGGGCTTTTCCGAACTGCGCCCCAGTGCCGATTATGAAGCCTTGTATCAATCCTCCCTCTGCCGTCAGAAAGCGGACTGGCTGGTGGGGATCAATGCTACGCGACTTTTCTCCGTTCTCTATCACCGTACCCTGAATGTGGGCCGTGTTCAGACACCCACACTGGCAATGCTGGCGGAGCGTGACGCGAAGATCACGCTGTTTCACAAGGAAAAGTATCATCTGCTGCGCTTGACGCTGGATGGAACCGAGGCGGTGTCGGAAAAGTTCACCGATCCAACGGAGGCGGAACAGGCAGCGGTCATGTGCAAGGGTGCGACCGTCACCTGCACCTCTGTCACGAAGGAGCAGAAGAAGGAACAGCCGCCAAAGCTCTATGACCTTACCACCTTGCAGCGGGAGGCAAACCGCCTGTTCGGATACACGGCGAAGCAGACCCTCGACTACGCCCAGAGCCTCTACGAAAAGAAACTGCTGACCTATCCCCGCACGGACAGCCGCTATCTGACTTCCGACATGGCGGAAACAGCCTCCTGCGTCATCCATCTGGCGGCGAAGGTGCCGCCCTTTGACGGGATCAGCAATTTCTTCCCGTTGGTGGAGACCATGATCTCCGACAAAGATGTATCCGACCACCACGCCATTATCCCCACAATGGAGATTGAAAAAGCGGATATCAAGGCTCTGCCTCTGGGCGAGCGCAATTTGTTCCTCCTGGTCTGCTGTAAGCTGCTGTGTGCGTCGGCGGAGCCGTATGTGTATGAGGCAGTCACGGCAACTTTCGACTGCGGCGGCCATTCCTTTACCGCAAAGGGCAAGCGCATCCTCTCCGAAGGCTGGCGGGAGATTGACCGCATTTTCCGTGCCTTCTTGAAGGAAAAGCCTGCGGATGGGGACGGCAATACGCTCCCGGACTTCACCGAGGGTCAGACTTTTGACGGCGCGGAGGTTTCCGTCACTGAGCATTTCACCCAGCCGCCGAAGCCCTACACCGAAGATACCCTCCTGTCCGCTATGGAGAACGCAGGCAAGGATGATATTCCCGATGAGGCGGAGCGAAAAGGTCTTGGCACGCCTGCGACCAGGGCGGCCATTATTGAAAAGCTGGTGGCAGCCGGATTTGTGGAACGCAAGGGCAAGAGCCTGATCCCCACAAAAGCCGGTATCAACCTTGTCACGGTTCTGCCGGAGCCGCTTACCTCTCCCATGCTGACAGCGGAATGGGAACAGAAATTGACGGAGATCGCAAAGGGCGGCGCTGACCCGGATACCTTCATGGACGGTATCCGCACGATGGTTCAGGAGATCGTGTCCACCTATTCCTGCATTTCCGAGGACGGCAAAAAGCTGTTTGCCCCGGAGAAGGAAGTAATCGGCACCTGCCCTCGCTGCGGCCAGCCGGTTTATGAGGGCAAGAAGAACTTTGCGTGTTCGGATCGGTCCTGCGGTTTCGTCCTCTGGAAAAATGACCGCTTCTGGACGAGCCGCAAGAAGGAGCTGACAAAGAAGATGGCAACGGACCTTCTGAAAAAGGGCCGCACCAATGTCAAGGGAATGTGGTCTGAAAAGAAACAGGCCACTTATGACGCTGCGGTGATCCTGAACGACACGGGCGGCAAGTACATCAATTTCAAGCTGGAATTTCCAAAAAGAAAGGAAGGTGTCAATGGCAGAAAATAAGACTTTGGAACATTTACCCGAAGTGAGGGCGGCGGTGGCTGCCCTCTCCCAGGAGGACCGGGAGGTGCTGGCGGCGGTGCAGGCATCGCCCTTCAAGCTGACAACGCCGGAGCAGTTTAAGGAGTTTACGGACAACATCGACTATTTCGTATTTGAGCCCAATATCCACGATTTGAACGATCTGGGCTGGCGGTATCTGGCACAGCACATGGATACGCCGTTACCCTCGGAACTTTTGAAAGCGATCGACCCCGTTCCTTTTGGCAAGTACGCCATGCAGGAGGAACAGGGGCATTTTACGGAACACGGATACATTTCTCTCTCCGGCGACGAGTGGAACCATGAACGCCCTGCGGAGCCGGAGAAAAAGCCCTCCATCCGGGAACGGCTGGAACAGGGCAAAAAGGAATGTGCGGAGAAAAGCAAGGCGCAGCCCCATAAGGAAAAGTCTGCGCCAGAACTGTAAGGAGGTGCTGATATGCCATATTACGATCACGACAAAGATTATCCCTTTGCCGCCTTTATCACCAATCTTGGGAAGTACAACGAGGGCGAGCTTGTGGGCGAATGGGTGAAGTTTCCCACCACCGCCGAGGAACTGAAAGAAGTGTTTAAGCGTATCGGGATCGGCCAGAAGGATGACTTGGGCCATCCCTATGAAGAATGGTTCATCACGGACTATGACTGCTATGTGGACGGTCTTTACAGTAAGCTGGGTGAATACGAAAATCTGGACGAGCTGAATTATCTGGCGTCGAAGCTGGATGAAATGGATCAGAGCGACTATGCGAAGTTCCAGGCCGCTATGGAGATCGGTGACTATACCAGCAGCCTGCAGGAAATCATCAATCTCACCGAGAATCTGGATTGTTATGAGATTTACCCCAATATCGAGGACTATGACGATCTGGGGCGTTATTATCTCGAAGAACTGGAGGTCTCAAAAGTTCCCGCCCACCTGCAGAACTACATTGACTATGAAGCCTATGGCCGGGATGTTGCGTTGGAGGAAAACGGCACTTTCACCGATCAGGGCTATGTGTGGGATACCAGAGAAACCTTCCATGAGTATTACGACGGCGAGCGTGGCAGCATCCCCGACGAGTACCGGGTGATGACCTTCCAGGATGACCTTCCCGAAGAAGAAAAATCCGAGTGGGCTATGGATATCGCCTTTGACATGGACGAGTTTTTCCGTCAGAACGATCCGCAGTATGCGGCGGAGCACCCGGAGGCGCACGCCGCAAAGGAAGCGATTTACGAAAACCTGATGGCCGGACGCATTTCCGCTTTGGATGAAAAGCTGGCGGCGCTGGGGCAGACGCAGGAGGACTATCTTCCTTCGGAGATCGAAAAGTTCAAGGATGCCACGGGCTATGAGGAATTTCTTGACTTTGACCCAGCGGAGGTCAAGGCTGCTTTGGATGACCCGGAGAAGTCCCATGCGGATGAAATGCTGTCCGCTGCGGAAAGAGCGGAACGGGAGTATGCAGCGGCGGCAGCCGCCTATGTGCAGACCCCGGCGGATATCGTGGCGCAGGCGCGGGCCGTCCAGGATCAGGCTGCGGAAAACAGCTTTTCCATTTATCAGCTCAAAGGCGGCAACGAAACGCTGGACTATCGTTTCGAGCCGCTGGACAGTATTCACCGCAACGGCCTTTCCGTAAAGCCGGAAAATTATGAGTTGGTCTATGAAGCGCCGCTGACGGCGAAGGATGATCTGGAAAGCATTTATACCCGGTTCAATGTGGATCGTCCGGCCGACTTCACGGGGCACTCCCTGTCCGTGTCGGATATCGTGGTTCTGCATCAGGACGGGAAGGACACCGCCCATTATTGCGATAGGGTGGGCTTTACCGAAGTGCCGGAGTTTTTGCAGGAACGGCAGCCAGAACTTACCCCGGACGATCTGGAAACCGGCGAACGCATCCGGACACCCAGGGGCAGCTTTTATGTGACCGCCATGAGCCGGGAGCAGATAGAAGCCGCCGGATATGGCTTTCACCACCAGTCGGACGACGGAAAGTATCTGATTATGGGGAATGGGACGCGGGCGTTTGCCGTTGCCGCAGAACAGGCGCAGCGGGACAATCCCTTGAAAACCGCCGAGCAGACCACAGAGCAGAACGGGAACATGATTGACGGTATCATCAACAACACCCCCACCGTTGACGAACTGGAAGCAAAGGTAAAGGCGGGCGAGCAGATTTCCCTTGTTGACCTGGCTAACGCTGTCAAAGCCGACAAGGAGCGCGGCAAGGGAGCGAAGCCGGAAAAGAAACCCTCTATCCGGGCGCAGCTTAGAGCCGACAAGGAAAAGGCACAGAAGAAAAACGCAAAGCAGAAGTCACAGGACTTGGAAAGGAGCTGACCCATGCCGGAACAGAGCAAATTTGAAAACATGGATTTGTTTGCTTCCCTTGAAGCGATTATGAAGCAGAACACAGGCTTTTACCAGAGCGACTTAGACATTGACAAAGAGATTATCGCAAAGGCGGCGGCAAGCCCCCACAGGGAGGACAAAACACTTTTGTGGTTCTGCCGCCCGTCCGGGACGCACTGTTTCCGGGAGCGCGACGTTTTCCTCAAAGACACCGCGCCCCACAACACATGGCGTTTCTACATGGAGCAGACAAGCGACCGCGTTCTTGCCTATGCAATCGAGCTGACGGGAAAGGAGCGCGGGAAAATCAAGGGCAATCTGTACGAACTGGACTACTCTAAACATTATGAGCGCGTCAAGGAAAAGGAGCTGCCCGCCGATACGGTGAAGCTGATTTATGAGCATGGGGAAAGGGTACAGGAAGCCGGGAGATATTTTGACGGAACCCCAGACCCGCAGCTTGGGAAGTTTGAACGCTTTGAAGCCGTACCCAACGACCCGGACGCGCTGCAATCGCTCTTACAGGAAGAACGGCGCAGCCGGGAGCAGCTTCCGCCGGGAGATTTCAAGGCGCATATCGCCGCATTGCGGGACGGGCTGATTGAAACGGAAGCGCGGCGCATTGTGTGGGAAATGAAGCGGCACGACACGCCGAACAGCCCAAACAAGACCCATTTCATGGTAGAGCTTTCCCCGGCGTTCATGCAGCTTGCGGCTACAAAGGACACTGACCGTCTTTTCTCCATGCTGCCCTACAAGACCCTTTCCTTTTCCAAAATCGAGGGCAGACATGGGACGTATGCGCTGATTGACAAGAGGGAGAACCGGGACAGGGAGATACGGAAGCCCCGCCCCTCTATCCGGGCGCAGCTTAAAGCAGACAAGGCAAAGACCGCCCCGAAAAAGGCGGCGGCAAAAACAAAAAATCACGATATGGAGGTATGAGCATGATTAGACTGACTGTTGAAGAAACAAACCTTTTGAGCATTTACAACGAGGGCGGCAAGCGGGCTTTGATTGAGAATGTCAACGCCGCGCTGCCCTACATGGACGCGGATATGCGGGAGCTTGCAAAGCGCACCCTTTCCAAAGTGGACGCTTTGACCGAAGCGGAATTTGCAGAGCTTCCCATTTACGCCGCTGATGAAGTATGAACGGGGTTAAGCGGCTGACGCCGCCCCAGAGCCGGAAAGTCAACGCCCTTGTGCGCCGGACGTGCTGCAACTGCGATAATGGAAACTGTATCTTACTGGACGACGGGGACGAGTGCGTATGTCCGCAGCTCATTTCCTATTCGCTTCTCTGCAAGTGGTTTAAGGTTGCGGTGCTTCCCGCTGATAAGCTGCTCTATGCGGAGCTTTACCAAACCGGGGACAGGAAGAAATGTACCGAGTGCGGCACGTCCTTTGCGTCAAGCTCTAACAGCGTCAAATACTGCCCCGACTGCCGGAAGCGTATCACCCGCAGACAGGCCGCCGAGCGCATGAGGAAAAGACGCGCCCCTGTTACGCAGTAGGCGCGGAAAATCCCTTGATTTGCAAGGCTTTCCGGGCGGGAAAATCGGATAGGCGATACTTTATACCTTTTCCCCCGAAAATGGCGTTCTATTGCGTAACATTTACCACAACAGCACCCACAAAAAGACAGGGCGCGGAAGTCATATACTGGCTTCCGCGCCCTGTTCTTTTTTTGCCTATCTGACATTTCCCTTTTCCATTTCTTCAAGCGGGAACTGCGGGAGGGCTTCTATCAGCTTCTTTGTGATGGACTGGCGCATATCTTCGTTGATTTCCTGTTTCGTGCTTCCGTCCGGCTGTCTGACCGCTACCGTCGATAGCCTGTCGATTTCGTCCTTGTAGCACTCCACGACTTTCTCCACCGCCCATTTTTCCCCGGCAACGGCGGCGCGTATGGTTTCATATTCCGGCATTTTCTGGTTTTCCATGCTCAACGCTCCTCTGCTTTTTGATAGCCCTATCATAGCACAGCGGCGGGGATTTTGCTATCCTTATCCGCGCTCTGTTCCCTTTTCCCGTTCCGGCTGCCTGTCTGCCTGTAAAATGCTGTCAATGTTCTGCTTGATAATATCGTATTCCCGGACTTTCTTTTTCAGCTTCCCATAGTCGGCATAAAGGGCTTCTTTCTGCGCTTGGAGGGCTTCATATTCCGATTGCAGCGCGGCGAGGTTCGGGAGCTTTGCAATGCCCGTTGCTTTCAATGACCTTGCAGCGGCTTCATGTAAGATAATCGCCTGTTCCTGTCCGGCGCGGTATTTCTCCCTGTTCCTTGCCTTGCGGTATGCGTCATAGACGGGCTTTGTCTTTTGGTAGGTGGAAACATTCTTGATAAGCACCGCCATGTCCGCAAGCCGCTTTTCGGCGTTCTTCAATGCGTCTGCCGCCTGTCCGCTTTCCGCTGCCATTTCCTCAATCCGGCTAACTAAATCCGCGTACTGTTCAATCTTGTTTTCGGTGAGAAAGTTCATAGTCTTTGCCGCCTGTTTCAGATTGTGGATTTTCGCCCACTGTTCATAGCCCTTACTCTGCGCCGCCTTGATACTGTTCTCAATGTCGATAAGCAGCGAAACGCCGCGCTGCTCTCTGGGGGCTTTCGCCGCCTTTGTCCGTCTGCCCGCTATCCGTTCCCTTATGGCTTCCTCTGTATAGTCTGCGCCGAGGGTTTTTAGGCGGGTGAAGCGTTCCTGTCCGGGGGCGCGGCATGATACATATTTCCCCGGCTTTATCTCATAGCCCGCCGCCTGTAACCGCGTTAGCAATTCCTCAAAACTGGAAACTTGGGGGATAAGTGCGTCAACGGCGGTTTTCAGTTTGCCTTTCCAACTTGTACCCGTCTTTTCTGCCTGGTACTCTGCATAGCTCTTTCCCTTGCTGCCCTTGCCGGGGACGACGACGGACAAGCCATTTTCCCGGCACAGCTTGTCGCTCATGTTCCGTATACCGTAATAGCTCCTTTTGTTGGAATTGTATTTGTGGTGGTCTACGAAGTTCACCGCGCAGAAAATAATGTGGTTATGGATATGCCCCTTGTCAATGTGCGTCGTCACAACATACTCATGTTGCCCCTTTGTTACCGCGTCGGCAAGCTGCTTTCCGATTTCATGGGCTTTCTGATAATCCACTTCCCCCGGCTCAAAGGACTGTATCAGATGAAAGGCTAAATTGTTCCCCTTTTGGAGTGCTTGGGACAATGTATATTCAAACTCAATATCTGCCGTTTCATAGGAGCAGCCGAAAGAGGACACAAGCATTTTTCCGTCCGTCTTGTCCGGGTTTTCGATATAGTCAAGGGCTTTGCTTAGAGTGCTTTTAATAGGCTTAATCTTTGTAACCGCCATATCTCCGCAAGCACCCCCTTTATTTCCTCTATGTCCTCTTGGTATGCGTTCCCCGTCGCGTTTACGCGGCGTGCTATCTGGTTGACGTTGACACCGATTTTCTGTATCTCTGCGGTCATTGCCTTTATATCGGCATGGTCTATCTGAATGATATACCCGTCAATGGCAATCTTCCGCAGATATGCCGCCATGTTCCGGGTGGGTACGAGCTTCATTTTTTCCAGTATTAAATCCCGTTCCGCTTCCGTCACTCTGAATTTGATTTGTACCGTCCTTTTGCGTCCGTCCATGTATTCGCTCCTTTCCTTTCCGTTCCGAGGGTTTGGGACACTTCCCAACAAGCAATTTTCAACCGACGCGCCGCAGCGCGGGAGGGGGAAAATACGGAAGTGGGTACCCGCTTCCTATGCTTGCTACGAATGTTTTTATCCTTTAGGCTCTTATCCCCTACTACGGAGAAAAAGCGATTTTGCCAAACTTCCGCAAAAGAAAAACGCTGCAATCTCAAAAAAGATTACAACGCTCTCTAAATCCTGTTCAGTTTTAAGCCGGACATTCCTATTCGCCCTCTTTTTCGACTTCGGAAATCTCTTTTGCCGTTGCGGTCACAATCCGTATGCCTGTATCGCTCATACCGTCAAGGAGCGCGTCAAGCTGCCGCCGCTTTGTGTCCTTTGCAGCGGGCGTGTCTAACAGGAATTGGTCTACGGATATATGGTAACGCTGTATCAGCTCAAAGAATATCTGTAAACTTGGGTGCTGCCCCTTGTTCTCAATGTTCGCAAGGTAGCGCGGCGAGATAAACATTTCGTCGCTCACTTTCTTGCGGCTCTCCTTGCGCCCTGTCCGCGCCGCCTTTATCGCTGCCCCAAAAGCCTTGAAGTCGTATTTTGGTACTGGTCTTTTTGCCATAATACGTTGAGTATCGACCATAAGATTCAGTATGCCAATGGCGAGGCATTTGTTTGCGAAGAGCATACAGATGCGAAGCAGCCTTCTGTAAAGCTGGATATGACTACTCTATACAAAGATCAGGCTTCTTCTGTATTCCGCACGTTCAAATTGTTAAATGATTACACAATAGAGATAATGGATGAAGTGGACTTACTCAGTCCGCAGTCTATAGTCTCATGGATAGCTTCCACCAAGGCACAAGTGGAAGTAAAAGAGAACCGGGTACGCTTGACGCATGAAGACAAACATTTTTATATGGAAATCATCGCTCCGGCAGGAGCTACCTTTAAAACTTATCCGGCAAAGAATACCTATAAGGGTGAATATCCCATTGAAGGTTACAATATGTTGGAGGCAGAATGTGGATTGGAAGGTGGTAAAGGAAAGGTTGTGGTGCGTATGAGCAGTAAAAGAAATAT
>OHCJ01000182.1_pt1 | contig 20507 bp, 24 predicted proteins | sample 1566821 | NCBI WGS metagenome assembly OHCJ01 (sample SAMEA3879545, study PRJEB24766) | human gut metagenome | biome: human-associated habitat; feature: feces | place: USA | collected 1985/1987 | reverse complement strand
CCACGTCAGCCCGGAGGCCGCTTCCGGCGGCCCCATCGGCCTTGTTGAGGAGGGCGATACCATCCACATCGACATTCCCAACGCCAGCATCACGCTGGAAGTGCCCGATGAGGTGCTGGCCCAGCGCAAGGCAAAGTATGTCGCTCCCGAGCCCAACATCAAGACCGGCTGGCTGAGCCGCTACGCCCGCATGGTCACCAGCGCAAACCTCGGCGCAGTGCTGAAGTAAGGCGCATTTTCTGCAACACCAAAGCATCCCCTGCAGGGCCCGGCCGGGCAATGGCCGGAAAGGCTGCAGGGGATGCTTTTTTGTTCGGCCCGGGGTGCAAAAAAGCCCCGGGCCGCAGGGCTCCGGGGCAGGGAGACTTACGCCTCCATAATGATCACAGTAAGGACGTAGGTACGGCCATTGACAGTTTTGTGAGTGACTGCGATTTTCAGGCTGGTGACAGAGGCGGGGTCAATCGACTGAATGTTGTTGTCGAAAGTTATCCTCGATTTGGTCAAATTTAAGGCTTCCATGAACGGGGTTTTGACATCCGTGACATCCGCCGCAAGGAAGGTGAGGGCGGAAGTAGCGGAAATGTAGGGGCTCAGGATGTCCGTCAGGGTAGCTTCGACGGTCTTACCGTTGACCATGTGGTTGCTGTTAAGGATATCACCATTGCGACCTTTGGTGATCCAGTTTTCATCGAACAGGGGGGCGATATCACGGCTGAGCTCGGGAACCTGATAGCTGACGGAGATATTATTTTTATTTCCCTCTTGAGCGAGTAACAACTTTGTGTGCTCTGCCAAACCTTCAGCTATAGTACGGTCCAGAGACGTTGCCTTGCCGCATCCGGTGAGCAGGGCCAGAGCCATGACGCCTGCAAGGATGAGGGCGAGAATTTTTTGGGCGGATTTCATACAAAAGACCTCCTTATCCGGTGTTGAACAAAATATTTCCTCCGAATAAGAACGGAGGTTTAGGTTATTATACCCCCCCCCCATAATGTCAAGCGCTTCCTTGGGAAATCATCGTTTTGCCCAAACTGGTTGGATAAAACCGGGGAATTTGACGGGGTTACACGCCGGAGGTCGGGAAAAGCCCGAAAAAATAAAAACAGGCGCTGAAGGGCAGCGCCTGTTCTGAGAGAGACTTAACCAAACAGTTTTTTCGTATTGTGCATATACACCGACAGCACCAGCCCCACGCAGATATACAGCATGAGCACCGAGCTGCCGCCCGCCGAATAGAACGGCAGGGTGACACCGATCACGGGCAGGACGCGCAGGTTCATGCCCACGTTCACGGCGATCTGGGCCATCAGAGCGCCGCCGATGCCCGCGCAGATGAAGGTGCCCAGCAGGTCCTCGCTGCGGGCACCGGTGAGGAAGGTCTTGATGACCAGTGCGAACAGCACGCCCAGCACCACACAGCAGCCCACAAAGCCCGCCGCGTTGCCGATCCAGCTCAGGATGAAATCGTTGTGGGCGTTGGGCACGCTGTAATAACTGCCGCCAAACAGCCCATTGCCAAAGATGCCGCCCGAGCCCAGCGCGATCTCGCCGCGCTGCTGCTGGTAGATGATGTTCTTCCAGATGGTCTCGCTGGGGGCCCAGCCGGTCTTGTTATCAGGATCGATGACAGCAAGGATACGGTACCACTGGTATCCCTTGCCGATCTTATCGCTGAAAAAGGCGAACGCTGTCGCCATAGCCACTGCCGCCGCCGAGACCGCCCCCAGGATATACTTCCAGCTCAGGCCCGCCGCAAACATCATGCAGCAGCCGATGATGGCATAGATGATGGCGGTGCCGTCATCGCCCTGAACATGGATGATGAGGATGGGCACTGCCAGATGCAGCAGCAGCTTGCCCAGTTCCTTCGGCTCGTTGAGCCGGGTGCGCACATTGTTCAGGTGCATGGCAAAGGTCAGGATAAAGCTGATCTTTGCCAGCTCCGTGGGCTGCAGGGTAAAGCCCCCCAGCTTGTACCAGGAATAGTTGTCGGTATCGCCCGCGTTGTAGCCGATGGTCAGCGGGCCGATGCTCACATTGCGCAGCACCAGCGTGGGCAGCACCATGCCCCAGGTCAGGGCCACGTGCACCGGCCACACCTTCACCAGGCTGCGGTAATCGATATTGGACAGCAGCACCGCAATGACCAGCCCGATAAGGGCTGCACCTGCCTGCACCGCCGCCCGGCGGTAATCGCCCAGACCGGTGATCTGGCCTGTGATCTCATCCACGGCAAAGCCATTGCCCTGCTTGGCTGCCCAGCTCGAAAGCGCTGTCACAGCCATCACGCTGCTGAAGATGCACAGCAGCAGGTAAGTTTTATCGGTGCGCTTGAAGTAGCGCCGAATGTTTTCCAAACGAAAACACCTCTTTCTTTCATTGGATCGCCCGCTCAGGTCTGCTTCGCTCGTCCGCAATGCCGGAGAGGGCGTAAACTGCTCCATTATGTAATATAAGTATACCGCACCACCCATTTTTGCGCAAGATTGCGGAAGTTTTTTCCACAGATTTTTTCATCCTGTGACAACTCTGCAAAATATTTGCCGCAGCCTTGACAAAGCCCCCTCCACCTTCTAAAATGGAAGCTGGAGACCTGCTTTTTCGGCAGGATTTTTCCGGAGGAACTTCCAAGATGAAAACAAATTCTCATCGCTTTCTGTGCGCGCTTTGCGCACTGACTGTTTTTATTTCCGCGCTCTTCCCTGCTTCTGCCTTTGCCGCACAGGCAGCCGACACCGTGGCCCAGACCACGCTGACCACTGCCGATGCCCGGGAGATGCAGCAGGCCGACAGCGCCGTGACCGCCCTGACCGGCAGCGACGCGCTGATCTACCGTCTGCTCTTTAACCTGACGGAGAACGCCGTCAAATATAACCGTCCCGGCGGCTCAGTGCGGGTCGAGCTTGCACAGGGGCAGGAAAAGTGCATCATTCGCGTTTCCGACACCGGCTGCGGCATTCCGGAGGAATATCAGCGGAGCATTTTTCATCCCTTCTTCCGGGTAGACAAATCCCGCAGCCGCGAGTACGGCGGCGCGGGACTGGGACTTTCTCTGGTGTGGGAGATCGCCAACCTCCACGGCGGCTCCGTTTGGGTGGAGGAAAGCTCGGACAAGGGCACGACCATCGCGGTGGAGCTGCCGGCAGGAGCGGAAAACGATTCCTCCGGCCCGGATATCCCATAGCGCCCCCCTTGGCGGTTTCACGATGATCGTTTTTCAACCTCCACAATGTTATCGCAGCAGCTCTCGATCAGTTCCCTGTCGTGGGTGATCACGAGAATAGTTCTGCCGTTCCGCGCTTCGCTTTTCAGCCTTTCCGCGATCAGGCGCATATTCTGCCCGTCAAGGCCGCTGGTGGGCTCGTCAAGGATCAGTATCCCGCGGCCGGAAAAGACGGCGCAGGCGATGGCAAGGCGCTGCTTCTGCCCGCCGGACAGGGTGGACGGGTGCGCGTCCCTGTACTCGTAAAGCCCAAGCTCTTTGAGCAGGTTCCTTGCACGGCTCTTGCTTTCTTCTGTCAATCTGGTATTCAGCAGCAGCTCCTCCGCCACGCTTGCCGTAAAAAACTGCGTTGACGTGTCGTTGCCGCAGTAATAGATCTCCCTGCGCCGGACTGCCGCTCTTGCTTTTTTTCCATCTATCAGGATATGCCCCCTTGTCTGCCTTGCCAGCCCGCAGAGGATCTGCGCAAGGGTGGTTTTCCCCGCGCCGTTTTGCCCCGTTATGGCGGTCACCCTGCCTTTCGGAAAGGAGAGGGAAACATCATCGAAAATGACTTCTTTGCATATTCTTTTCGAGAGCCCTGCTGTCTTCAAGACGGCAGGGCTCTCGTCCAATACGGAGGGAGCGGGAGGGCACTTTCCCTCGTGCGGAGAACGCAGGCCCATCCCTAAGATGTCTGCTTTTGTCAGGAGGAGCAGATCCTCCGGTGTATACTCGGCCGCTATTCTGCCATCCCGCAGATATAAAAAGCGGTCTGCGATCCCCATCAGCCAGTCGATCCGATGCTCCGCGAGGAGCAGGGTAAAGCCCTGCTCCTTGAGCTGCCAAAGGGTCTGCGCAAGCTGCCGCGTCCCGGCGGCGTCGAGGTTGGCCGTCGGCTCGTCGCACACAAAGACCTTTGGCTTCATGGCATATACGGACGCAATGGCCGCCCGCTGCTTTTCTCCGCTTGAGAGGACGTCAACTGCCCTGTCCCTCAAACGGGACAGCTTCAATGCCTCTATGGCGGCGTCCGTCCTCTCCCGTATCTCCCGGGTGGACAGGCCGTAATTCTCGCAGGGAAAGGCCACCTCTCCGGCAAGCTCGGAGGAAAAGAACTGGCTTTTGGGGTCCTGAAAAACGCTTCCCACCAAACGCCCGATCTCCCATGTGGAAAGCCTTGATATGTCCTTGCCGTCTATCCTCACACTTCCGCTGAAGGCTCCGGGATAATAGGACGGCGCAAGGCCGTTGACAAGCCTTGTCACGGTGGTCTTGCCGCAGCCGGAGAGCCCCGTCAGCACGACGCATTCGCCGCTTTTTACCGAAAGGGAAATGTCCTGTACGCCTCTGTCCGAGTTTTCGTATTGAAAAGAAGCGCGCGTAAGCTCGATCATACCATGCTCCTTTCCAAAACCAAATAGGAAGCCGTGACTATCGCACATACGGCTGCCGCGATGTGATCCCGCGCCCCGCTCCTTTTCTCATAATAGCTGCCGCGCACGCCCGGACGCTCCGCGCCTCTTGCAACGGCGGAAACGGAAAGCTGATCCGCAAGCTGCAATACCCGAAGAAGAAACGGAACCAGCACATACTCCATGCTCTGCACGGGATGTGCGAGCAGCTGTCCCACCGCAGTCAGCCCCCGGTTTTTCATGGACCTGCCTACGCCCTTTAGCTCCGTCCGCATGGTGGGGAAGAAGCGAAAGACCACAAGAAGCCCGAGAATGAACGGGGTAGGCATACGGAGGCGGGATAAAAACGCGGAGAGCATCCCCGGCGGCGTGGTGATCAAATCCCATGACACCAGAAAGATCGGTGACAGATTCCAGAACATCAGAACATAAAATTCCGAAAAAACCGGCATGCGCAGCCCGTGGAAGCGGATGCCGTAGAGCAGCAGCGCCAGAAGCAGATAAAAGCAGCCATAGGACGCGGCAAGGCGGAAGTTCCGCTGTAAGACGAGATAAAGAAGCGCGCCGCCGGTCAGGATGCAGGTGAGCAGCACATTCCCGCCGATGGTTACTCCGGCAAAGACGCACAGCAGCGCCCACAGCTTGACCGGCACCGCAAAGGATGCGTCCGCTCTCATAGAACGCCAGCCTTCTGAAAATGCCTGCGGATCAGCCGACTGCCCACCATGCAGCCTAAAAAGCCCATCAGCGTCGTGAACAGCAGAATAAAGACCAGCCAGCCGGGAGAGGTGTAGTAACGCACATAGGAATCGATGTAGTCCTGCTCCATGCCGCTTGCCAGCGCAAAATCGTAGTAGGTGTCCCAGAAGAACCAGATGGGCAGCAGATTGACCCCGTTGTATAAAAGGCTCGCCACCGTCCAGGCGGCGGTCAGCCGTTTCGGTTTTGGGCAGGAGCCTTCCTTCCAGAGAATCGCCTCGCAGAGGAGCCCCACGAGAACATAATAAGGAAGCAAGAACCAGTTTCCCATCAGCAGGAAGATCACGCCGAGGATCGTCATATAGATCAGCGTCACAAACCGCTTGCCGATCCGGCTGACCATGAGCATATAGACCGGCGCGCAGAGGAACATGGTGATCCCCACCGACAGCACCATGCTGACAAAGTCGTTGGCCATGCAGACCATATTGACGATGAGCTGGATCACGATCAGCACTGCGGAGAGCAATACCGTTGTAATAACATCCTTGACCGTCCACTTTTTCTTTTCGTCCATAAATCCATTCCTCCGTTTTCTGTTAATTTATACTACTGTTAAGAATCCGAGCATCCACGCAGCTATAATTTGCAATGCAAATAAAACAATCGTAAGGACCGATGCTCTGGTTTTTCTCTTTACGGCATGGCTGATCCCCGTGAAAAACCCGCAGATGGCCGCTGCAATTCCGAAATCACGACACAGGCGCCTGGAACCGTTTTGCCAATATATTTTTCGGAAACAGTGTTTGCGCCTGCCTCATATGCGTCCGGTGTACCGGATGCATATGCAGCGGGAGCGAGGAACGCAATCATAATCAGCGCCGCAAGAAAGCATTGGAGGGCCTTGTATCTCATCCGTCTTTCCATAGGGTCATGACTCTATCGTCAGTCTAAAATCACAGCAGTCTCCGCCCTGTCCGAGCGTCTTTGTCCGTCCCCATTTGAGCTTTGGATGCATATGCCCGTAGGCCTCGTCATCCGCGCGGCAAAAGCCGGCCACAATCTCCGGGCAGCCGTATTTCACACAGGTGTCCTGATAGGGGCAGGCCAGCATGTCGAAGCACATTTCCTCCTGCTCGGTTCGTATCCAATCAGCCCGAAAACCGCAGTCCTCTCCAAAGGAGCTTTTTGTCATTTTGGCAAAGAACCTCGGCACCAGCTTATACAGACCCGGTATCTTCATTGCCCCTTGGATTTTTGCACCAACGCCCGCTGCCCGCTTTTCATAATATCTATTCAGAAAAGCCGCCGCTTCCTCACGGGAGATTCCATTTCCCGTCATGGCGTCAAAGGCGGCGATGGCAGGATAGATGCGTTTCCTCGTATGCATATACATCTTTTTCGGCTCGTCGGCGTTTTCGTCTACGATTTCCGCATAACGTCTCCATGCATCTTCTATGATCGCCTCTGTCTTCTCCACGCCATACTGTTTTTCCATTGCAGGTACCGCTCCGGTCAAGTATCTTTTGTCTAACCTTCTATCCATGTGCTTTCCCGCCTTTCAGCGTCCAGCCGATCGCCCGGCTGCGCATTCCCACAAAGCGCCTGTACAGGCCGTCTTCGCGCATCAGCTCCTCATGGTTTCCGCGTTGAACGATCCTGCCGTTCTCCAGCACGATGATTTGATCTGCCGTGCGCACGGTGGACAGACGATGGGCGATCATCAGGATCGTTTTGCCTTTTGTCAGCTCCCGGATGGCCTTTTGCAGCTCCTGCTCGTTTTCGGGATCCACGCTGGCTGTAGCTTCATCCAAAATGACGATGGGTGCGTCCTTCAGGATCGCCCTTGCAATGGCGATCCGCTGCTTTTCTCCGCCGGAGAGGCTGGAGCCTCCTTCGCCGATCGTTGTCTGATAACCGTCGGGCAGCGCCATGATAAAGTCATGGCAGCAGGCTTTCTTTGCGACTGCTATGATTTCATCCTCGCTTGCGTCCGGTCTGCCAAACCGGATATTGTTCTCGACGGTGTCCTCAAAGAGATACACATTCTGAAATACGATGGCGAAATTCTTTAGAAGGCTGCCGCTGGTATATTCCCGCACATCCCGGCCGCCGAGCGTGATCTGTCCTTCCTTCACATCCCAGAAACGGGCGATCAGACCGACCAGCGTGGTTTTTCCGGAGCCGGAGGGACCAACAATGGCGCAGGAGCTTCCCTGGGGTACGCTTAAGCTGATTTGATGTAATACCTCCTTTTCCCCGTATCCAAAGGACATATTCTTCACTTCGATATTGAAATTTTCCGGCACAAGATCAGCCCCGTTTTCGTCCAGGGATGGAATGTCCATGATGTTATCCAGCCGGTCCAGAGAAGCCTCCACCGCGCGGGCAACGGAGGACATACTGCCCGCCACCTCCACGGCGGCATAGATCATGAAGCTGGACACGAGAAGCAGCAGACACTTCTCCGGCGTGATGCTTCCTCCTGCCAAAAGATAGGGCGCAAAAACCAGAATAGCCGCCCGTGCGAGCTTGAACACCGTCTGATAGAGCGCCGTCATTTTGGAAAACGCCTTTTCAAGCACGATATTTGCCTCTTTGCTTTCCTCGATTGCGGTGTCAACTGCTTTTCCGGTGCGCTCCGCCAGCCCAAACGCCTTGACTACGCCCATGCCCTGCACATATTCCAAAACGGCAGTGACCAGGCCAGCCTGGGCTGCCTGACGGCGAGGCGCGTGTTTCCTGCCGACCTTGCCGATAAGCGAATAAACAATGAGCGCCACAGCAAGTCCGGCCAAGGAGATCAGCCCGATCCGCCACTCATAGATCATAAGCCAAACGCTAATCACGATGGCGTGGATAAACCCGCCCGCCACATTTTCCATAATGGTAACGGACTGCTGCTCCAGATCGCCAAGTGTGGTCGTCACCGCCGCAGTGATATCCCCGAGCCTGTTTTCATTAAAATAGCCCATAGGCGCCCTTTTCAGGCGTTCGCCGATCTCCATGCGCTTTTCCGACCCGAACGCGAAGCTGCCAAGAGTTCTGGCATTGGCAGAAAGATCGACAAACACGATTCGCCCTGCAATGGAAACGATCATGATGCCAAGCGAGATCCAGATCGTGCTTTCAGGCATAACATCGCCGGAAAGCTGCTTCAGGATTCCTGTGAGCACCGTCAGAATGGCCATGATCGGGATCATCTCAAAGAATGAGCTGACAAGGTATGCAAGAAAAGAGCGGATAAGACGCTTCTTCTGTAAGCCCGAGAACAACAAAAGTCTTTGAAACAGCCTTATCATCACGCCACCTCCTCTGCGGTATCTCTGCCCTGCATATGGGCTTTCCACAATTCCTTGTATAGATCGCTTGTTTCAAGAAGCTCCTCATGGGTTCCTTCCGCAGCGACATTTCCTTTCTCCACGACAAGGATCTTGTCTGCTTTTGTAATGGTAGACAGCCGATGCGCAATGACGATCAAAGTTTTTCCTGCTACAAGCCCTGCGATGGATGCTTGAATAACGGCCTCATTTTCAGGGTCGGTAAATGCCGTGGCTTCATCCAGCACCACGATCGGGCTGTTCTTCAGGATCGCCCTTGCAATGGCGATACGCTGCCTTTCTCCGCCGGAGAGGCGGCTTCCCGCATCGCCCGCCAGCGTATCATAGCCCTCCGGCAGAGCGGCGATAAAATCGTGACAGCTCGCTTTTTTTGCCGCTGCCTCGATCTCTGCGTCTGTGGCCTCCGGTTTTCCAATCCGAATGTTTTCCCGGATAGACAGATGGAACAGGAAGTTATCCTGTGATACATATGAGACAAGCTCCATTATCTGAGGGAGAGGAATGTTCCGCACGTCCACGCCGCCAATACGGACGCAGCCGCTCTCCGCCTCCCAGAAGGAGGCGATGAGCCGCGCAATGGTAGATTTACCGGAGCCGGAGGGACCCACAATGGCCGTCATACCGTTTTTTGCGCAGTCAAAGGAAATTCCATGCAAGACCTCCGTCTCTTTGTACCGGAAGGTAACATGATCGAAGGATACGTCGGCGTCCGCAAGGACAGCTCTCTCGGTCGGCCGCACAAGCTCCGGCTCATCCAGAAGATTCCCTACCTCTTTTACGGTGGAATCCACCATGGCCAGGCTGTCGGTGTACTGCAATGCCTGGATCAGTGGCTTTACGAGTCCAAGGGCGAGAATGATGCAGGTGATCAGCGTACCCGCTTCGACCCTTCCGTTTATAAAGAGCCAGCTCCCCAAGGGCAGCACGCCCACAAGCGTTGCCGTCAGGATGGAAAGCCCCATCGCATAGTAGCCGTTGGTCTGCTTGAACCAGGTCACTTTGGCTGTCTCGTTTTCCGCCACGGCGTCGGCGTATTTTTTATATGAGCGCTCACCCTGATTGAACGTCTTCACCACTTCGATGCCGCCGATGTATTCCACCGTTGCGGCATCCATGTTTTTCCCTGCGGCAAGTACTCTGGCATATCTCTTCTCGTAATCCTTCATCATTCCCATATAGCAGAAGGCACCCACCGGAATCGTCACAAGAGAGATCAGCGCGAGTCTCCAATCAAGGCCGAAGAGGTAAACGAGCATTAGAACCGGGATCAGGATGTTGGCAGTGAGCTCTGGCACCATATGCGCCAGCGGAAGCTCCAGCTTTTCCACGGTGTCCACGATGATCGTTTTGAATTTCCCGGACGGCGTATCAAGGATCGTTCCCATGGGGACACGGGAGAGCTTCTCTGTTATCGCCATGCGGATATTCCGCAGAATGATAAAGGCAGACTCATGGCTTTTCATTGTAGAAAACGTTCCGAACCACACCTGCCCGAGATAGCCCGCAAACGCAATCAATGCCAGAAACGCCAACCTGCTGAAAGCATAGTCTTCGTGGCAGATCATAATGATCCCGCGGGACACCGCGATATAGGGGATCATGCCGCAAAGCGCCCCCAAAACCGCAAGCACAACGGAGCCGATCAGTTTCCCTTTGCACGGCTTCGCAAAATCCATCAGAATCGTCATCGCCGAGTTTTCTTTTTCCGTCATCATTCCTCACCTCGCAAAAGTCTTACAATCTTTTCTTTCTGCCCACCGGAAAGGTCCTCCGCGATTTCTCCGTCCCGGATGAACAGTATTCTTGTGCAGATCCGCATCATGAACTCAATATCATGTGTGATGATCAAAAGCACCTTGCCTTGCGTCGCAAGGCTTCGTGTCAAGGTGCCGACCTCTTCCATGCTTTTCAGGTCCAGTCCGCTGGTAGGCTCATCGAACACCAGCAGCTCCTTGCCGCAGATATCGCTCACCACAACCGCAAGGCGCTGCATCTGCCCGCCGGAAAGAGACAAGGGATGCCGTTCCTTATACGCCAGCAGATCCACCTTTTCTAATGTGCGGTCAATCTCGTCTCTGTTCGGAGCTTTTATGCCAAGCGCACATTCCGCCGCCACGCTGTCGGTAAAGAGCTGGTGCCCCACATCCTGCATGACCATGTATGCCTTTTTCCGTCTCAACCGCCGGCTCATCGGTTTTCCGGCCCACAAAACAGTACCGGAGCCGTTCTTTTGCAATCCGCAGAGCATTCTGGCGAGGGTCGATTTCCCGGCGCCGTTGGCGCCCGCAATGGCGATGATCTCTCCGCGGCTTGCCTGAAAAGAGATATCATTCAATACATACCGGCCGCCGAGACGGACGCTGATTTTCTGAGCGGAAAGCAATCCATCGGCAGCGATTGTTTTCACACCGCCCGATTCGGATACCGACAGATCCCTGACACGCAGTCCCATTCTGCGAATATCTGCTTCAGGCAGCGCCTTGAACGCTGAAACCTCCATGTCCGACGCGATCCGGCCATCCTGCATATAAACGACGCGATCCACAATGTCCATCAGATACCAGATGCGGTGCTCTGCGATCAGAATGGTCTTTCCTGATATTTTCGCCCGTTGGAGCAAATCCACCAATTCTCCGATGGCCTTCATGTCGAGATTCGATGATGGCTCGTCAAACACAAGGACATCGGGAGCCGAAGCATACACGCTGGAAAACGCGATCTTCTGCTTCTCGCCGCCGGACAGTTCAAAGATATTTCGACCCCGGAGCTCGCTAAGATGCAGCTCCTCGGTAAGCTCATCCAATCGGGAGCGCAGAGCCTCTCGCGGAATGCCCCGATTTTCAAGCCCAAACACGATCTCGCTGTCCGTATCCGTATTGAAAAACTGCGTTCGAGGATTCTGAAAAACCGTCCCTACCGCATCCGATAGCGCAGCAATCTCTGTCTCCCGGGTATCCATACCGTTTACCTTCACCTGCCCCGAAAGATCGCCGTGGAAGAAATGGGGAATCAGTCCGTTTGCGAGCCGTGTAACTGTTGTTTTTCCACATCCGGATGGTCCGCAAAGCAGCACGCATTCGCCAGACCGAACAATAAGGTTCAAATCAAGGACTCCGCCGTTCCCGCTTTCAGCGTATGTAAAAGAGACATTTTGAAACGATATCATAATCAAAACACCCCTTTCATGCCCGCGTAGACCATGCCGGCAGCGAGCGCAGCGTAAGCAATTACCACCAGCAAATCAGCAAATGAAAACGCGATTTCCTCTATGCAGCTTCTTTCACCAGTGTGCTCAATGCCTCTTGTAATCGCTGCCTGCGTGATCTCGTCCGAAATTCTGGAAGCAGAAACAAGCAGGGGAACATAGACATACTCCATCGTCTGTATAGGATGGCTGATCAGCCCAGCCGTGGACGCTGATATCCCTCGCAGCGCCATGGCATCCCGTATGGAGGCCCACTCTTCTCTCATGGTCGGGAAATAACGGAGGGTAACGGCAAGAGCGATCGTGAGTCCTTTCGACAATCGGAGCCTTGTGACCGCCGCAAGAAATTCACTTACGCTTGTCGTTGCAATCAGAAAGCTGCCCAGCATAAAACAGGGAAGAAGCTTGCGGATATACACTGCAAACATATAGACGATCCCGCCGAAAGTCACGGGCAGCCTCGGTACGATAAAAAGCTGGATCAGCAGAAGCGTGAGAAAAAAAGCTGCGTATTTCAGCATTCTTTTCAGATTGCCGGAAGTGCTCAGAAGCACAAGCGGAATCCCCGCAAGCACACACTCCACCGCGATGCTTTTATTCATAAAAACGGAAACGCTTGTGACCGCGAGGATCAGAAGCTTCGTCCGTGGGTCGAGTCTCATTTATACAACCCCTGCTTTTTCAAAGTGTTTTTTCATAAGCTTCTTTCCAATCAGTCCGCCGATGATCGCGCAGACGATCGTCCCGATAATCATTGCGGGGATCGCCCACCAGGCAGCCCCAATCGAATGAATCACTCCTTCAAAGGAGGAGAAGTCGCCTTTATTCTTCATAAAAGCATCAAACTGTGCGGGCATGACAACCATTGGAATGTATGCCCCCATCGGTGCAAGCGCCATGACGCAGTAGGCAAGCAGGTTTTTCTTAAAGGATCTGAAATCAGCGGAAGCGCAGATAAGATCCGCGATCAAGCCGAAGCCCAGGAAGAATACGGACATCATCCAGAACATCCCTGTAACAAACAGCAAGATCGCCGCGATTACACCGAGAATGGAGAGAGCTCCCTTCTTCGGTATTTTTGCCACATAGAGCATGAAAACTGTCCCCGTAAAGAGCGCCACGATCATTGGCATAAACGGGAAAGTGACCGGCGTCATCTGCGCAGCACCGCCAATCACAAACGCCACCACAGCATAGATGAGCGAAAAGATGCCCACCGATATAAAGTCCCTTGTTTCCAGCTTCTTCGAATCTGTTTTAAGCATAATAAACGACCTCCAATTTTATATTGTTTAGTTAGGTTACGCTAACTCGCGTGTAAAAAATTAAAGTGATCGTGCATTATTCCAGTCGGAGCAAGCCTTTCCAGCCAGAGTTGAAAAACTTTGCAAGCTCCTCAATATACCGCATCGCTTCATCTTTGGGCATATCATGGGCAATCGTCTCACATACTGCCGTAAAATAGGCGCTGGTGATCATGTGGTGAAGCTGCTTTGTCATTTTCCCGGAGAGCTTTCCTCTTTTGCGGAGAAGTGCGTAGTATTCCTCTGAGCACTCTACCTCCAGTTCCACAAGCTCCTCCAAGAAATTTGCATAGCGCGTACCTTCCGCCCGGCAGAGGATCAGCTTGAAGGCATCAAAATGGGCGTACATATATTCCACAAAGACGCGCAAATACTCAGTGGACAGCTTCAGGCTGTCCTTCGTCTTTTCCTCGGAGACAAGATCGAAATGGGCGGCCTGTGCGGCTTTGAACTGCTCCAACAGTCCCTTTGCCGCCTCGCCCACAAGATCTTCAAAAAGCGCAGCCTTATCCGGGTAATAGCCGTAGAAGGCGCCTTTCGTGAAGCCCGCCTCCGCGACGATTTTATTCAGAGATGCGTCCTTGAATCCTTTTTCCAGGAATTCTTTTTTCCCCACTTCGAGGATCTTCATTTGAGTCTCTGTACGTTCCATTGATGCCTCCTGATATACCGGTAGTATATACTACTGGTATATTATAACCGAGCAGATCGAGTTTGTCAATGAGGTTTGTGATTTTTCTGTTTGCCCAGTTCAATGCAGAGGCTCTCTGTCCGCCTGTCCTGGATGCCTGCGCATATTCTTTTCAATACTCCAAGCATTGCCATACAGCGCAAGGCAGGAACACCGCAAGTGGTGTCCCTGCCTTTTCGGATAGGCTGTTTGGCAAACGCAACCCGCGCAAGCTGTCGCTAAAGTTATCGTCAGCGGCGGGCATCATTTCTCACTCCGCCAATGCCTTGCCCATGGCGGGGCAGCCGAAGGCGATAGCGGCATAGGTGTTCAGATCGCCCGGAGCGGCATGGAGATGATCGCCCCCTCGGGGAAGTTCTGAATGGCGATGCCAAGGGACAGGACAAGCGCACTTGCCGTTTTCGTAAGGCGCAATCGTCATCCCGTAATCGTACCATTTGTCGCAGCCGCCTTTCGCCCGCACAAATGCCCGGTCCATCCGTTTCCTCCAGAACGGCTTGTTGCAGTCCACGAACCGCAGCCTGCGGAAGATCGGGCCAGAAATAGACGGTCTCAAAGGCTGTGACCGCATCGAACCAGTCGTCTGCGAAGATCATATCCGCCACACTGCCTTGCAGAACGGCGGAGCATTCAGAAATTGAAGCCCCCACCGGGCCACGGCACTGTGCCCGACATTCATCATGGCGACCATGAGCTTCCCGCCAAGCCCCACAGGCTTGCGGGTGTTCTCAAAAAATAACGTCCTGCCCCTCCGATTTCACACATTCCGCATAGGTCAGCAGGAACGAGGCTTTCAGAACAACGCTTTTCCGCACTGACCAACCGTTTTGCCGCAGGAAACGCAGGTATCCCTCGCTCGTCCACCTGCTGTGGAGGGGAAAGCCCGCCAGCTTCATGAAAAAGGCTTTGACCTTGCCGGAAAACGAGTTCCCCGCGTGGGTGAAGGTGGGCGCGATGAGCACGCCGTCCTCTTTCAGTACCCGATGGATCTCGGCAAGGGCTTTCTCCGGCTGCGGCACGATGTGCAGCGCGTTGGACACGATCACTACATCAAAGGACTTATCCGCGTAGGGCAGACAAAACATATCCTGCACGGAAAAGTGCAGCTTCGCCGAGCCGTTGTCCCGCTTGGCCTCTGCAATCATCTCCGCAGAGGCGTCTGTCGCCTCAATATGCGCCGCCGCATTCACGATGTGCTTTGCGATCAGTCCCGTACCGGTGGCAAGCTCCAGTACCGTCTTGGCTTTCACGACCGGCCGAATCAGCGTGTACATCTCCTCATACGCCGCCCGATCCTTTCGCATAAAGCGGTCGTAATAACCGGCATTTCTGTCCCAGAAGCTTTTTTGTTCACTCACGGCTGTCTATCTCCCCATGCGGGCATCCGTCCCGCCGCTGCCTGGCGTATTCCAGCAGGGCGGCACACGCCGGGCAAAACGCCCCGTCCCTTGTCCCATGTACGCCCCGGCAATACCGGCGTACCATGAGGGTAACGGTTCCGATCTCCTTTTCCTTGTTCAAGCTCTGAGTTCCTTTCTGCTCTGTATCTCAGTTAGCCGACTCTAACCGCTTGGCGGAAGAAAAGGCAGGCCGCCTGTGTGCAGCCTGCCTTGGCTTCAGTCGCATATCAACCCCGGTTATCACAACGCCGTTGTCAGCGCAGGGGCCGGCAGCGGTTACTCAAGTAACTGATATGTACTGCTTCCGGCCATCATCCCTCGGGCCGATCCGATGTGCGGCTCTTTTGCTCTTGCTGTTCCAGCGTGTCCAGCAGCTGGCTTATGCTCTTTTTCCCGAACAGCACCTTTTCGCCGTTCAGCACGAGACAGGGTACGCTCATGACATTATACGTTTCCTTCAAGGCGGGGAAGTGATTCAGATCGTATGCCTCTGCCCTGACATTAGGGTTGAGGGCGGCTATGTGCTGGGCTGCAATCACCAGCTCCGGGCACATGGTGCAGGACAGCGAAACGAATATCTGCATATCTGTAGGTGCATCAAGAGCCTTTATTCGGCCCATAGTTTCCCCGTCAAGAGCCTGTCCCGGTCCGGCCACGTTGTAAAGCCCCATGATAAAAGAAGTAAATTCGTGTCCGCCCGGTACCCCGTGGAAAGCGAGACCGGAGTCGCTGCCGTCAGAGCGCAGCACACGCACCAGCGGCATATGCTCAGCGCCTTCGGTAGATTTTCTTACTGTGAGTTTGGGTGTGAGTCGTGCAAGCTCCTCCATATAGGAGCGGAGTTCCTCTGAAACAGCCTTCTCGTCAAGGCAAAGCTCCAGTATCAGGGGCTCCTGCATTCTTTCAAATACTGCCTCAAGCTGCTGCATTACCTGCTGCGGGAATATCCCCTCGGGCTGAGCCTCGCCGCCGGATGCCGCCTTCGTTTCTTTTATCTCAGGCTTTCGGGGGCGAAGACCAGTTTTTTCCTGCATGGCTGCGGCATACTTTTCCAGCGCAGTCGCAGCCTTTGCACCATCGCCCACGGCGGTGACCACCTGCCGCAGCTCCTTCACGCACACGTCGCCCGCGGCGTATACGCCCTCAAGGCTCGTCCGCTGCGAGCCGTCCGTAACGATATAGCCTCTCGGGTCAGTCTCAATCTTGTCCCGGATCAAGGCCGTTTCCGGCTCGTAGCCTGCAAACACAAACACGCCGAAGGTATCCCCATGCGGTGCGAAAACCGTTTCCTCTCCGGTTCTCAAATCTCTGTATCGCAGGCTCCGTAGAGCCGTATCGCCCGTGGCCTCCACCACTGCGGTATGGGAGAGGACAGTGATCTTCGGATGCTCTTTAGCAGCGCGCGACACAGCCTCGGCGCAGGTGAAGTCCTCCTCGCGAATCAGTATGGTGACGTGCTTTGCGTAGCGTGTCAGGAAAACGCTCTCCTCCGCCGCGGCAAAGCCGCCGCCTATGACAAAAACCTCCTTGCCGGTAAAAAACTCGCCGTCGCAGGTGGCGCAGTAGGCTACGCCCCGTCCACGGAACTCCGCCTCGCCGGGAAAGCCTATCATACGCGGATGGGCGCCCGTGGCCAGAAGCACGCCAAAGCAGCGGTATTCTCCGCGCCCGGTCTTCACGGTCTTGACGTCTCCGTCCAGTTCAAAAGCCGTGACCTCGGCCAGCAGGAACTCTGCACCGAAGCCCTCTGCCTGCTGCCGCATTGTGTCCGTCAATTCTCTGCCGCTGGTTTTTGCTACGCCGGGATAGTTCACGATCTCATTCGTGATAGTGATCTGGCCGCCGAAATGCTCCTTCTCTACCACCAACACGCGATAGCGTGCCCTGGCAAGATAAAGGGCCGCCGTAAGCCCGGCCGGCCCTCCACCTATCACGATCACATCATAGAGCTGTTCCATCTCCATTACAGCATCCCCACAAGGTCAAGGCTGGGCTTGAGGGTCTCGGCTCCGGGCTGCCACTTGGCGGGGCAGACCTGGTCGCCGTGCTCCGCCACAAACTGGCTGGCCTGAAGCCTGCGGAGAAGCTCGTCGGCATTGCGGCCCACGTTTCCTGCGTTGACTTCGTACACTACGATCTTGCCCTCCGGGTTCACAATGAAGCTTCCGCGCTCTGCAAGGCCGTTTTCCTCGATATACACCTCAAAGTCGCGGCTCAGCGCATGTGTAGGGTCGGCCAGCATGGGATAAGTGATCTTGCTGATGCGCTCAGAGTGGTCATGCCACGCCTTATGCACGAAATGTGTGTCGGTGGATACGGAATAAACCTCGCAGCCGGCCGCCTTAAACTCAGCGTATTTGTTCTGCAAATCCTCAAGCTCGGTGGGGCAGACAAAGGTAAAGTCTGCGGGGTAGAAGAAGAACAGGCTCCATTTGCCCAGCACATCCTGCTTGGTCACGGTCCGAAACTCTCCGTTCTGATATGCCTGTGCGGAAAAATCGCTGATTTCTTTGTTAATAAGTGACATGGTTTGATCTCCTTTTCGTTTTAATTGGTTTGATTGGTTTGATTGCCGAATCGGGGGACGGCGTCATTCCATTGTCATGGAGGGCGCGGTGTAGACCCGTGCCCTCAGCTCGCTGTTGAGCATATACAGCCCCTTGCTGTCTCCGCCGAACAGCTCCATCTTGGTGATAAGGTCGGCAGCATTCTTCTCTTCCTCGCCCTGTTCCTTAATGAACCAGTCCAGCATCTGCATGGTGCGGAAGTCCCTGACATCGTATGCGGCGGCGTAGATGGCATCGATGCCGGCGGTGACGAGCCTCTCATGCGCCAGCGCCTTTTTCAGAGGGGTCATGTGATCGTCTCGTTCCCACTCCGGCTTTGCGATGGCCTCAAAGGTGACGCCCTCGCCGTTGTTCTGCAAATACTGATAGAACAGCATGGCGTGATTCCGTTCCTCCTGCGCCTGCACCCGATACCAGTTCTCAAAGCCGTCTAAGCCCACGGAGGCGTAGTAATTTGCAAAATCCAGATACAGATAGGCGGAGTAGAACTCCTTGTTGATCTGCTCGTTGAGCAGCTTCGATACGTTTGCGTTCATTGGGTGCCTCCTTCAGCGTTGTTTTCTTCCTGTTCCCTGCAATCGGGACAGATATACCGGATTTTAAGATCATACGAGAGGATATCGCATCCCAGCGCGTACTCGATCCGGCTCTGTATATCCGGCAGATGAACGTCCGCGATTTTCCCGCACCGGCTGCAAATCAAGTGATCGTGCCGTTCCGTTCGGTCGTACCGGTCCGGCGAACCCGACTCGGTGATGCGGCGCAGCAGACCCTCCTCCGTCAAGGTGTTCAGATGCTTATACACGGTGCCAATGGCGATGCTGGGATGCTCCTTTTTCATCTCCATGAACACCTGTTCCGCCGTGAGGTGCTGCTGAAGCTCCGTTACGACAGCCAATATTTCCTCTGCGTATTTCGGCATACTGCCGCCCCCTAAATACAAGAATAAGTCTTATTCTTACATCTTTATTATATCCATATCCTTCTTTTTGTCAACTGCAATTGAAGATTTTTCACTTTTTTTGCAAATATCTGTTGACATTTCCAACTGTGCCTGTTATAGTCACAGTATAAACTGTATCGGCAGTGAGCACAGTTACATTGGAGGTGTATTCATGCGTCAAATATTACTTTTTGCGGCACTTGCCGCCTCGCTTGCGCTGCTGAGCAGCTTCGCGCTGTCCAGAGCAAAAGAAGACAAGGCGGAGGACATGACAGGCAAGGCGGCGTATCAGAAGATCAGCGCCGAGGAAGCCTATGAGATGATGGCCTCGCAGGAGGTCGTGGTGGTGGACGTCCGCACCCGGGAGGAATACGACGGCGGGCATATTGAAAACGCCGTCCTTCTGCCTAACGAGAGCATCGGGAGTGAAATGCCCGAGGCGCTGCCCGACAAGGAGGCCACGCTGTTGGTCTACTGCCGCAGCGGCCGCCGCAGCAAAGATGCCGCTCAAAAGCTGCTGGCACTGGGGTATCAGAGCGTCTACGACTTTGGCGGCGTCATCGACTGGCCCTACGAGCTTGTGAAGGAGAGATAAAGGGTGGACAGTTCCTTTAATCTGGCCGTCCACGCGCTGGTCTGCCTGAGCCACAGCGGACGATCACTCAGCAGCGAGGCGCTGGCGGAGAATATCTGCACCAACCCCACCCGCGTTCGCCGGGTGCTGGCGGGGCTGAAAAAGGCGGGGATGGTGGAGACCCGGGAGGGCTTGGACGGCGGCTACCGCCTGACGGCAGACCCGGCGAGCCTTTCTCTCCGGCAGGTGGCGGAGGCAGTGAATACCCGCTTTGTGGACTGCGCGTGGCACAGCGGCGACATTGACCGGGACTGCGCCATCTGCTCCGGCATGGCGGGCGTGATGGACGCGCTGTACCGGAACATGAACGAGGAATGCGCCGCCTACCTCTCGCACATTACGATCACAGATATTGAAACACAGCTTTTTACACAGAAATAGGAGGATATACGACGCTTCCCATTACGACCAACCGCTTTGAAAGTGAATGGCCTGCGGGATCTGCTCCTTCTCCAGCAGCAGTTTGCCCAGCGCGTATGCGGAGCAAGGATTACCGGCCTCTGCCGATTTTTGAAACCACTCTGCCGCCGCTTTTCGGTCGATCGATATGCCAAGCCCGTCCTGAGATGCCTTTCCCAGCCGGTGTGCCGCGAAGGACTTCCGGTTCCGCTCATCTCGCAGCCGTCTTTGCAGCGGGCGGAACATCCTTCCGCCGAAGTCAGCGAGGATGCGGCAGCCGCCATCCAGTCCGCTGGCTTTGAGCTGCGGGGCGGCTTCCATAGCGGCCATATCCTCCAGCACCCTTTTTAGAAATTGAAAAAGGGCGCCGCTTTTTTCGGCCCGTCAAAGCCGACAAAACGACGCCCAGATATTTGTGATTCTTTTTCTGCGATGATGCCGCTTATTTCGAGAGAAACGTCCTCTCTCAAAGGGCGCTGGAGGTTGGAAACTGTCCAAGACATGAGATCCTCCCGTTCAAATCCGGTCAGCTGCCCCGAGACCTCCATAAAAATCTATGGCTCAAAAGAAGAAATCCGGGCTCAAAAAAGCCCGGAAACAGTTGATGCGCCTGGCTTTGCGCCAGACGCATCTATACTGGTAACTCTTTATGGAGCTGCTATCCAGATTCGAACTGGAGACCTCATCCTTACCAAGGATGCGCT
>OHCJ01000177.1_pt1 | contig 20977 bp, 19 predicted proteins | sample 1566821 | NCBI WGS metagenome assembly OHCJ01 (sample SAMEA3879545, study PRJEB24766) | human gut metagenome | biome: human-associated habitat; feature: feces | place: USA | collected 1985/1987 | reverse complement strand
GATGAAGTTGGAAAACAGTTATCTCAATAAAGGTGATGTAAAATCTTCTGAGAAGGCAAGTAGTCAATCCTAATTCGTTTAGCTTGCGCAAGCAGTGCAAGCTGGTACCAACTTGCAATTTTTGAATCTGATTTCTAAAAATCAAATTCAAAATGCTTGTTGGGCCGTGCCCAAACCCCTTGTGTTCTGCATCCGGTGGATGCAGGCTGCACATTTTTGCAAAATGCTTTTTAATCTGAGTGCCGATGCCTGTGGTATCGGCACTTTTTGCACAGATGGATTCCCGGAAGCAGAAAATAGTGCTATGCAGCACATCCGGGATTGTGCTATACTTGATTTACATAAACTTGTTTGTCCTAAAAAGTTGGAGGTGTTCATGGCAACACGAACCATTTGTTTTCCCATATCCGGCTATCCCTATTGCAGAGAACAGCCGGTGACATTCACATGGATAAAAGGCAGCAAGCGGCAGAATATCCGTGCCGTCCATGATGCCGTCCATATAACAGACCCGGATGTTTCGATTCTGGAAATCAGCTCTGCATCCGTTCAGCCGGAGGGTGAAGCTGTTTCTTCTTTGCGGCTTTTGCTGCATCTGGATTCTGTTGCGCAGGATGTACCCATCAGCACGGTTTTTGAGGCTGCCAAAGTATTTGAACATGGCGGGCCATTTGCTGACCTTTTGACCTGCGAACCGCCCAAGGTTCATAAAGACACCCGGCTGAGAACCAGTGGAGAGCTGCTTCGTTACTCGCTGGAAGGAAACGAGTATCCGACAGAGCCGTACATGGATTCGTTTTTTGAATGGCTCTACTGCCGTGCATTGAAGCAGTTCCCGGAAAAGGCAGCGAAGCTGAGCCGATATAATGCCTTTTCTGATATTGCTGCCGCCGCGGATTCTAAAAAGTATTATGGCGATTCCTCACGGGCGGCTGCGATTTATGTGGGACTTGCAGCGGCAGGAAAACTTTCGTGCATTGATTCCTATGAATTATTTATTGATGAGGTCTATACGGAGCCGAAACCTTTGCCCAAGTCTGGAAAATCTGAGGCTGCTTCAACAATGACACCCGAAGTTTCTGCACCAGCAAAGGAGACTCCGGCAGACGAATTGCCGCAGCCCGATAACGCAAATGCGGAAGTGATTCCGGACGCTGCGCAGATGGAGCATATCCTTGAGCTGCCCAAAGTGACCTGTCTGCTTCTCTCTTTGGCAAAAAATGCTGGTCTTTCTGCAAACAATTCCAGTGAGCTGACATATAAGGGAAAGGAATTCCTTCTTGACGTTTATCAGAAAGCGCTGAAAAATAAAACGCTCCAAATCAATATCCAAAAGAACAAAATCACATTTCCGATGGAGGAACCGGACAGCGGATTTCATGCAGTTGGTGTGTTGACCCGTTCGCCTGCTTGGGAATACGGATGGAAGTTTAACTATCTGACTGAGAATACATCCGGTGCAGAAAAGTCCGAAGTTAAAGAAAAAATCCCTCCGAAGCCTTTGACCGCATTGGAGCATCTGGAACGCTGTGGGTATAGAATCGTTCAGCAGGTCGTACCGAAAAAACTTCCGCCGATTGCCGTTCAGCGGATGGCATGGAAAACAGGCGAAGCTCTTTGCGACCCGGTAGTGGTGGATTTCTTGCAGTTTATTCGGACACATATGCAGAGTGACGGCTCTTTTTCGTTCCGTATCCCAAAGGGTACTTCTAAGAATTCGTTTGCCACACTTTCGGAAATCGCTCAGACGTGGGATAAAATGGGACTTTTTGCATCCATTGTGATCTATCCGCAGAATATCGTCTATGAGCTTGCGCAAAATGAGACTGTCCGGCATTTCCTGAGCGGGAAGTGGCTGGAACTTTTTGTGGAGCATCAGGTTCAGCAGATTTTGAATCGCTATCAGGAGGAGCAGGGTGCAGAAGTTTCGGTTTGCTCCAATGTGATTCTTTCAGAAGCGGCATCCGTAGGGAGCACGCATGAACTGGATGTCGTATTCTCCATCAACGGAAAATTCTTCTGGGTGGAAGCCAAATCGTCCAGCCGAAGTATTGATTATGGAAAATACGCTTCTCTATGCGAAAAGCTGAAAGTAACCTCCGACCGACTGCTTTTGGTCAACAGTGATTTGTCCGTTGAGGAGTGTGAAGGCGTTTCTTACTTCTGGAATTATCGTGTTGCAAATTGTGCAACGATCACGCAGGAACTGGAAAGCATGATTGCTAAACAAATTGAAATCACCGCTGCTCTGAGTACAGACTGAGTAATAAGCAAAAAAGCCCTGAGAACCCTGCCGGATAAGCGGCAAAGTTCTCAGGGCCGTATTGTTTTATCGGATCTGCTCGACTTGCTTGGAGTCCTTTTCCTCCGCGAAGAACAGCTCAACATTCTTCTGCGCTTTTACGATTTCCTGCATCTCATCCCGTGCCTTTCGGTACTCCGGGTAGAGTGCTTTTTTCTTGGTGAGCAAAGCAGAATACTCTGCATTCAGTTCTTTTACCTTCGGCAGCTTTTTCAATCCTGTTTCATCAAAAGCGTCTTTGGCGGCTCGGTGCAGCGTGATTTCCTCCCGGTGTGCTTCCAGAAATTTGGAACTATACTCGGATTTGCGGTAGACATCGTACACTGGTCGGGTCTTGGCGTAGTTGACGATGTGCGCACGGAGGACTGCAATCTCGGTCATGCGTTGCTCTGCGGCTTTGATGGAATCGCCCAGTTCGTGATAGTGCGAAAGTGCAGCATCAGCACGTTCTTTCAGCTCATCCGCACTGCTGATTTTCTGCTCTTGCAGAAAAATCAGCGTCTTGGACATTTCTTTCAGGTTATACTTTTTCGCCCAACGTTCATAGCCGCCGCCTTTGCCTTCAGCAAGTTTCGCCTGAATATCCACCAGCAGTTGAAAGGGCTGTTCTTTGGGTGGCTGTTTCTGGCGGGGGTGGTGCTCCACTTTGCCAGCCAGCACAGCTTTGATTTCGTCCTCGCTGTACCCGACACCCAGAGTTTTGAATCGGATAAAGCGTTTCTGCCGTGCACCTTTGACCGAGGTGTACTTGCCGCGCTTAATCTCATAGCCCTGCTGTTCCAGCTTTTGCAGAAAATCTTCGTAGTCGGTGGGTTTCTGCTGCAAAATTTCGTCGATGACGCTGCACAGCCGGTCGCGGTTGCTTTCCCTCGGCGAGTAAGTAATGCGCTTCTGCCGTTCCCGGTAAGGCTTCTTTTCGATTACGGAGAGCTGATGCTCCAGACAAATCAGGTCGCTCAACCGCTGTACTGCCAGCCCAGAGAAGAAAAAATCCCGGAATTTTCTTGTACCATCCAACGCAGTGGAATTGTAGATGATATGATTGTGAATGTGTTCCCGGTCGGTATGGGTGGCAACGATAAAGGCGTGTTTGCCTTTCAGAAATCGGGAGGCCAATTCGTAGCCAACTTGATTTGCTTCCTCTGCCGTGATTTCACCGGGCCGGAAGGATTGCCGTATCTGATAAGCAATCACATTGCTTTTCTGGCTGCGCCCGGTGGCTTGCTCGTACAGCTTCTTTGTGAGCATGAACTCCTCATCTACGGTAAGCGGGCTGCATTGATAGCTGCTGACAAGCTCACCCTTTTCAGTCTTGTCAGGATTCTGTGCATAGTCGGTGCGGTCTTTCAGGCAGACGGCAATAGATTTTCCTTTGTGCTGATGCAGTGCAATCAGACGAGTAGCGGCCAGAGCAGATCCCCCCTTCAACGAAAAAGCCGCCCGAAGGCGGCAGAAGATTCAAAATTAAATAATATCCCGGAGCCAACCGCTGAATCGTTCAACGCCCTCCACCATTGCAGTTGCGCCGACAAAAAGGACAAAGCAGAAAAATTCAGCAACCAGCAGAATCAAAAACTGATTCCAAGTCTGGCGATAGACGGTATAGATGCCGCAGCCGAAGATATACAGCATCAATGGTGCAACAATATAGCTGGACAAGGTAAGCAGCCACTTTGCCATCAGAGCCAGAAAAGCTACAAACAGAGAGATCGGGGCAAGCACCATCTTGAACAGAATCCTCATATCAAACACCAACCTTTCCTTTCGCCCCTATTATAGAGGTATCGGCCCCTGCCTTGCAAGGATGTCAACCGTTATGTAAGCCCGCAGTCCTCCTGCTGCGGGATTTTTTTAGAGTTCCGAAAGTTTGGCGAGAAGTTGCTTGCCGATAGCTATCAGCTCATCCAACCGACTACGCAAGTCCTCTAAATCGGCGGCATAGAGCTGCCCGCTTTCATTGGCCCGTTTCGCCACCTGATTCAGGTTGTTGCTGCAATTCTGAAGAAGGTACGCCATCCGACGCAGCTGTGGTAAATCAAGATTCAGGCAGTAACCATCCAGAGCCATTTTTCGCAGATAAGAGCCAATGCTCAAAATACCGCAACTTTCCATCTTCTGACGAATGCGTTCCAGTTCGACTTTGCTGACACGAAAATGGATCTGCTGGTCACGGCGCTCCGTCACCGGGCATCACCATCCTTATCCAAGTAAGATTTGAATGGTCGGACAGGCTCCACTTTATCAGCCTTTTCTTCCAGAGCTGCCAGCACAGAGGGGCGGGCATCCGGCTTTTCTTCCGCTTCGGGTTCTGTCCGGCTGGACTGATGCTCCATGTTCAACAGCGCATCCAATTCTGCAAGGCGGGCAGACTTGGTTTGCAGTTCTTCCTCCTGCGCAAACGGCTTGGCGATTTCAACCTCTGCGGCCTGCTTCTGCTGTTCCAGAGAATCCAGTGCGGCATCAGCATCGGCAATGCGGTCGGCAAAATTGCCGATGGCATTGTCCAGACGGACGATGTTGCCGCGAGGGTCATCGCCCAGCGGTACCGGATAACTCAGCTCGCCGCGGAGAACGATTTGATGCTCATTCTTGAAACTGTCAAAGCGAATGTTCAGCTCAAAGCCGCGATAGGTGCCCAGCAGCATCATATCCGCATTCGGCATCTCCTTGCAGGCGAGCATCAGCCGCTCACCAGCTGCTTTTTTCTCATCGAACACCATGCCCTTGATCGTCATGCCGCAGAAGTTCTCCTTATCCTGCGGGTGTGCGTCTGCGATTTGGGCATCGTTTTTCAGAGCCGCAATACGGTTCTTCGCTTTCTGAATTTCCTCCGGGTAATGCTTGAGCAGCTTATCTTCCAGACGATATTTCTGGTTCTGGTAATCCGAGCGCAGCACCTTGAGCTTTGCTACCTGCACATCCAGATCCATCTTTTCCCGGATGCGCGGGTCGCCTGCGCATAAGGCCTTGACCTCGGCATACGAAAGAGCCTGCTCATCCACATCATCACAGGAGCGCATCGGAGATTTGCTCGTCATGATCTGCGAAATAAACTTCTGCTTGTTTTCCAGCGTTTGCCAGAGGTAGGCGTCGAATGTCCCCTCCGTGACGTAATTATAGACGTAAACTTGTTTGTTTTTGTTGCCCTGACGGATGATTCGGCCGTTGCGTTGGGTCATATCGGATGGTCGCCAGCCTACATCCAGATGATGCACAGCCACCAGCAGGGTCTGGACATTGGTGCCTGCGCCCATCTTTGCAGTGCTGCCCAGCAGGACACGCACCTTGCCGCTGCGGACTTTGGAGAACAAATCCGCTTTCTTACCTTCAGTATCAGCGTTGTGGATGAACTCGACCTCCGATTCCGGCACCCCGGCGGCAAGCAGCTTTGTGCGAATATCATCGTAGACATTGAACGAGCCGTCTCCCTTGGGCGTGGACATATCGCAGAAAATCAGCTGCGTCAGATTATCCTCTTTGGTTTCGTTCCAGATACGCAGAACATTGTCGACGCAGGCATTCAGCTTGCTGTCCGGGTCATCCGGGGTGAGCGGATTCATCAGCCGCTGGTCAAGGCCGATTTTACGTCCGTCCGAGGTGATCTTCAGCATATTGTCCACCGAGGGGTCAACCGCACCGCTATGCACCTCAGCAGCACGTTCGCTCAGGGATTTCACCATGTCCTGCTGGATCTCCGATGGTTTGACCACGACAGTTTCAAACTTGGCTTCCGGAACAGGCAGATGCAACTGGTCGGAAGTCTTGATGTCCGCTGCCTCCTTGAACATAAGCTGCCGGATGGACTTCATCAGGCGGTTGGCGGCTCTGATTTCCCGGTTCAGGTTGCCGATATTCGTCTGGATACCACGCTTTTCCATCTGCCGGACAGCAGCCCCCTCATGGACAGTGGGGACAATATCAAGCCCCTGTCTGGCATAGGAACGCAAGTCCACACGCTCCGGGCGGTCATTGGCTTCCAGATAGCGGTTCTGGATGACCTCCCATTCATGCCGCCAGATTTCACAATACTTCTGGTCGTTCCAGTCAACCGTATCCTCCTTGTGGCTTTTCCACCTGCCGGACGGCAGCTTTATCCGTTCCCCATTCTCGTCAAGGTCATAAACCTTGCGGCTCTTGGGAAGCCATTTCCCTTGTTCGTCCATTGCCCTCATAGTCAGCAGGACATGGGCGTGGGGATTGTGTCCCGGCGGATGGGGGTCATGGATGGCAAAGTCAGCAATCATGCCTTTTGAAACAAACTGCTGTTCACAAAACTCCCTGACAAGGACAGCGTACTGGTCGGGTGGTATCTCTCTTGGGATGGTAAGCACCCACCTCCTTGCAAGCTGGGAGTTCCATTGCTTTTCCACCACTTCGGCGGCGTTCCATAAGGTATTGCGGTCTGCATACGACCGTGGGGCGTTTGCCGGAAGCAGGATTTCATTGTGGACGATACCACGCTTTTCCGGGTAGTGCTTTACTTGCTGGTCGTATTCACAGAACAGCTTTTCGCCGCTTTGGTAAGCAGCGGCGGCAACCGCAGACTGCCGCTGGCTGCGCTGAACAATCGTGATTTCGTTGTGTGGACAGGGCATTTCGTGTCCCTCCTTTCGGTAATTGGTGGATGGGGTGGCGTTTTACCACCTCATTTTAGGCAGAAAAAAAGCAGGAGACCTTTTTCAGATTTCCTGCTTGGTGTGCCGCTGTATGGGCGGCGGGTATTTAGTTGTGAAAGTTCGGGGCAAATTGACCCGATGTGCGGATGGTAAACTGGGATTGTTAATTTGGAACAGGTCCTATAATGCCAACTGCTATTGCATCAATAAAAAGCACAAATGCTATTACACAAACAATTAAAATAGTTGCAATGACTTTAATAACAAGTTGTTGATTTTGTCTTAAATTACTCTTACTAACAATCCTTAAGACAAAAATCAAAGCAACGAGGATGATAAAAGAAATAATATTATAAAGAACCACTGTTTTCATCTATGTGTCCTCCTTTTTTATATCAATTCCGAGTTGTCGCTCTCCGTATGCCATAGTCTCCGCACGCAAAAGACCCGCGGCAAGGCGTGTGCTTACACCTCGCCCGCAAACTTCATGCCCCAACTCATGCGGATATCATACATCAGGCGTGTCAGAGCAAGGCTGTCCTGAGGGGTGTAGCGGTCGCTGTCGGTACGCCCCAGCTTGACGCAGCGGCTTGCTTCCCGGATCTCGTACTCAAAGCCGTTGATGTCCACCGGGCAGCGGATGACCTCCGGATCTGCGGCAAGGGCTTCGTAGGAGTGCAGCGGGGGATGCCGTACTGCTGCGCAAACGCCTGTGCGCTTTCCATGTGCCGTGAGCCCACGGCAACAAGCTGCTCCCCCCTCTGCGCCCATCTGTTCCACCGTAGATGCAAACTTTTTGGCAATGGTGCCGGTCGCTAAAATTCCCCACTTCATAACAGTACCTCCCGGTTTATTACTTTGGATTCGTTGCGTCCAGTATACCATGGTTTTCCCCTACGGAAAAGATAGTGAAAAACAAAAATGCCCCCGGAGGGCGTATTCCGGCTCTCCGGGGACAGATCCTATGCATCGGTATCTTTCATCTTGTTCCAAACATTCTCATCCATTATAATAGAGATAGAAAGAAGGTGCCAACATGAAACATCGCATTGTGACGGCTGCGCAGATGAAGGAAATTGAACGAGCCGGGGATGCCCACGGTCTGCCCTACCTGCAAATGATGGAAAATGCCGGACTGGCGGCTTACGCTGAACTGCAAAAGCAGTTCCCGCATCCCGGCAGGCTGCTGGTGGTCTGCGGGAAGGGCAACAACGGCGGTGATGGGTTCGTGATTGCCCGCGCCGCGGCAAAAGACGGCTGGAGTGTGACCGTTCTTCTGGCCGAGGGCGAGCCGAAAACCGCGGATTCCATCCTCAATTTTGAGCGTCTGCACTCCCTGCCAGTGCACATCTGCACCGACTGCTCTGTACTGGAAACCCAGCACTTTGATGCTGCTGTGGATGCCCTCTACGGCACCGGGTTCCATGGTGAACTGCGACCTTCCGGTCTTGCTGCCTGCGGGCTGATGCGTCGTCTGCACAAGAGCGGTGCCTTTGTGCTGGCCGTAGACCTGCCCAGCGGCATCAACACGGATACCGGCGAGGTTGCCGAAGGTGCTGCCCATGCGGATCTGACCGTAACCTTCGACAGTTATAAGCCTTTGCATATGGCAGAATCTTCTGCGCCGCTGTGCGGAAAAATCGTCTGTGCCGACATTGGCATCCGGGATGAATGGCACCCGGAGTTTTGACGAGGCTTGCCGCTGCGGAAAAGCACCTGCACGCAAAAGACCCCGGCAGCTTTCAAGGCACGCCGGGGTTCTTTTTGTCATTCTGCTGCAAAATGTCTGCACTTTCTTGGCAGAACGCAGAAAATACGGAAACCGCTTGATTTAGCTCGGTTTCCGCACTAGAATGGAAACCAGAAAAGCAAGCACAGTTTCCACAAGGAGGACGCTCATGCAGGAAAAGCTCGATGCCCTTGTGCGCACGCAGGCCATGCAGTTATTCCGTCAACAGGGGCTGCATTTCACCATGCAGCAGGTGGCAGAGCCGCTGCATATCAGCAAAAAAACCATCTACACCGTTTACCCCTCCAAGGAGGCCCTTCTGCTGGACATGGTAGACCACGCCTTTGCGGACATCCACCGCTGCAAGCAGGAAATTCTGGCGGGCAGCGGTACTTTGCAGGAAAAGCTGCGGGCAGTCATCATTGCCATGCCGACGGAATATGCTGCGCTGGACCTGCGGCAGATGAAGGAGCTGGACGAGAAATACCCGGTGGTGGCGGCGCGGGTGCGCAGTCAATTGGAAAACGGGTGGGAACCCACCATGGCGCTGCTGGAACAGGCTGTGGCAGAGGGGGTCATGCGCCCGGTATCCCTGCCGGTGCTGCGGCAGATGATCACCGCATCCATCGAGAGTTTTCTGGCAGACCGCAGTCTGGCAGAAAGCGGGGTGCAGTATGTGGCTGTACTGGAGGAAATGATCTCGATCTTACTGGAAGGAGTGCTGCCGCGATGAAACACAGTTTTTGCGATGATTGGGAGTTTACCCACCACTGGACGGAAGCCTTTGGCAAGGGGCTGCCTGTACCAAAACAGCAAGCCGTCCGCTTGCCCCATACCTGCCGGGAGGTGCCGCTGCACTATGCCACCCCCGCTGATTACGAGATGGTCTGCGGCTACCGGAAGCGGTTCCGGGTGCCGCCGGTGCAGGCTGCGCCCCGGCTGTTCCTCCGCTTTGACGGAGCTGCTCATCAGGCGGTGGTGCGGGTCAACGGCAGGGTTGCCGGGCAGCACCGGGGCGGCTATACCGGCTTTGCGGTGGAGATCACAGACCTTGTGGACCGGGAGGGTGAAAACCTGCTGACCGTGCAATTGGATACCCGGGAAGACCCGGCTATCCCGCCCTTTGGCTTTGTCATCGACTACCTGACCTACGGCGGGCTGTACCGGGAGGTCTGGCTGGAAGCTACGGCAGAGAGCCGCCCGACCGACCTGTTCGTCTACACGCCCACCCTGCATGAGGCTGTGGTGCAGTGGACGGCAGAGCTCACACCCGCAGCCGTGGCGGTCCGCATCCGGCTGGAGACCGCAGACGGCACCCTGCTGGCAGAGCAGACCGCACAGGCGGCAGAAACCGGGAAGATCCAGCTTTCTGTGCCGGATGCACAGCCGTGGGATACCGAGCACCCGGTTTTGCATCATGCCGTGGCAGAGCTTTTGAACGCAGCCGGACAACCCATCGATCGCAAACAGGTGACGTTTGGCTTGCGCACCGCAGAGTTCCGGGCGGATGGCTTTTACCTCAACGGAAAAAAGACCTTCCTGCGGGGTCTGAACCGACACCAGAGCTACCCTTACATCGGCTACGCCGCCCCGGAAAGCCTGCAGCGGGAGGATGCCCGCATTTTGCAGGAGGAGCTGCACTGCACCGCCGTGCGCACCAGCCACTACCCCCAAAGTCCATATTTTCTGGACGAGTGCGACCGGCGGGGTCTGTTGGTGTTCACCGAGCTGCCGGGCTGGCAGCACATCGGGGACGACAACTGGAAGGATGCCGCCTGCGAGATGCTGCAGGAGATGATCTTGCAAAACCGCAGCCACCCCAGCATCATCCTGTGGGGCGTGCGCATCAACGAGAGCGTGGACGACGATGCCTTCTACACCCGCACCAATCAAATTGCTCATCAGCTGGACCCCAGCCGCGCCACCTCCGGCGTGCGGTATCTGGAAAAAAGCCATCTGCTGGAGGATGTCTACGCCTACAACGATTTTTCCCACAACGGCGTAACGCCCGGCGCAAAGCCCAAAAAGGACGTGACCCCGGATATGGGCAAGGCGCTGCTCATCTCGGAGTGCAACGGTCACATGTACCCCACCAAGCCCTTTGACGATGGCCCTCATCGACAGGAGCACGCCTTGCGGCACGTCCGGGTGCAGAACGCCGCCTATGCCAGCGGAGAGCACGCCGGGTGCTTTGGCTGGTGTATGTTCGACTACCAGACCCACAAGGACTTTGGCTCCGGGGATCGCATCTGCTACCACGGGGTGCTGGACAGCTTCCGCAACCCCAAATTGGCGGCAGCGGTCTATGCCAGTCAGGGTGACGCTGACCCGGTGCTGGCGGTCAGCTCCTTCATGGACATCGGCGATAACCCCGCCGGGCAGCTGGGCACGACCTACGTTTTCAGCAATGCCCAACAGGTAAGGCTTTACAAAAACGACGTGTTCGTCACCACCCTGCGCCAAAGCGAGTGGACGGCGCTGCCCCACCCTCCCTTTGTGATGGACGATCCCATTGGCGAGCTGCTGGAAACGCAGGAGCACTTTTCCCCCGCCAAGGCAGCCGCTGTGCGGGACTGCCTGCTGGCCGCCGGAAAATACGGCTTGGCGGGACTGCCGCTGGCCTACAAGGTCAAATTCGGCTGGTGTATGCTGCACTACAAAATGAGCTTTGAAGATGGCGTGGCGCTTTACGGCAAATATGTGGGCAACTGGGGCGGCGAAGCTACCCGCTGGCGGTTCGATGCCGTGCAGGATGGCAACGTGGTGCGCAGCGTGACCCTTTGCCCCAGCGCAAAGCTGCACTTGGAAGTCAAGGTCAGCCGGACGGCTCTTCGGGAAAAAGATACTTACGATATGGCGGCTGTCCGGGTGCGCATTCTGGACGAGAATGGCACCCCAGCCCCCTACGCACAGTTCCCGGTGCAGTTTGCGGTGGAGGGCAGTGCCGCCCTTGTGGGCCCGCAGACCGCCGTTGCCGAGGGCGGCATGACCGGAACCTATCTGCGCACCGTGGGCACTGCCGGAGAAGCCCTGCTGACCGTTTCTGCCCCGCAGACCCAGCCCGTTGTGCTGCGGTTCACCATTGAAAAGGAGGACGCTGTATGGAACTGACCCTGAAACAGAAAACCGCATTTGGTATTGGTGCCGTGGGCAAGGATATGGTATATGCCCTGTCGGCTTCTTACGTCATGTATTATTATCAGGATGTGCTGGGGCTTTCGGCCAGCTTTGTGGGCGTCGTGCTCATGGCGGCCCGGTTCTTTGATGCCTTCAACGACCCCTTTATGGGAGTTCTGGTGGCAAAGACCCGCACCCGCTGGGGACGTTTCCGTCCGTGGATCTTTTCCGGCACGCTGCTCAATGCGCTGGTGCTCTACGCCCTGTTTGCCGCCCCGGTGCTGGACGAAGCGGCGTTGATGGTCTATTTCAGCGTGGTGTACATCCTGTGGGGCATCACCTATACCATGATGGATATCCCCTACTGGTCCATGATCCCGGCCGTGACCCGCACCCCAAAAGACCGGGAGAACCTTTCCATGGTGGGGCGCACCTGTGCAGGCGTTGGCTCTGCCCTCATCGCTATGTTCACCATGCTGCTGGTGGGAGCCCTTGGCGGCGACAGCGAGCGCGCTGGCTTCCGCTGGGTGGCATTGATCGTAGCGGCAATTTTTGCAGTGACAGAGCTGGTGTGCTGCATTTCCATGAAAGAAACCACCCCCAGTGAGATGAAGACCGCCACCGTAAAGGAGATGTTCTCCGCCCTGTTCCGCAACGATCAGGCTATGGTAGTGGTAGGCAGCATCGTGCTGATCAACTCAGCGCTGTACCTTACCTCCAACTTCATCATCTATTTCTTCAAATACGACCTTGGCGGTGCAGGCTGGAAAGCCACCTACACCCTGTTTTCCACCGTGGGCGGTGCGGCACAGATCCTTGGCATGATGGTGCTTTACCCCTTACTGCGCAAAAAACTCAGCAGCACGCAGGTGTTCCAGCTCAGCCTTGTGCTGGCACTGTGCGGCTACGGCACGCTGCTGGTGTTCTGCCTGACCGGCCTTTCCCATAGCCTTGCCCTGCTGTGCATTCCGGGCGTGGTGGTGTTTGCCTGCAACGGAATGCTGACCGTGCTGACCACCCTGTTCCTTTCCAACAGCGTGGATTACGGTCAGCTCAAGACCGGACGCCGGGAGGAGAGCGTTATCTTTTCCATGCAGACCTTTGTGGTCAAGGCTGCCTCCGGTGTGGCGGTATTCCTGACCGGCATCGGGCTGGACCTCATCGGTCTTGTGGGCAACACGGAGGAGACTGGCCCGGTGGCAGTACAAAGTGCCGGAACCCTGCTGGGTCTGCGCCTGATGATGACCGTTCTGCCCATGCTGGTGCTGGCTGGTGCGCTGGTGCTGTTCCGCCGCAAGTTTGTTCTGACCGATGCCCGCGCTGCCGAGATCAGCGCACAGCTCCACGGGGAGGAAACGCACCATGACTGAAATGCTGCACTGGTACGCAGAAACTTCCGGCGGCGTACAGACAGGCAACTGCACGGTCACGGAGAATGGCGGTGCGCTGCATCTGACGGCAGACCTGCCCGCCGGGACGCTGAAGGCGGTGCGTGCCGAGATGCCGTGGACGATGGAAGCAGACGAGCGTCTGTTCATGAACGGCTACCAGACATGGACCTACAGCCCGGAGCTTGACCGGAACGGCAAGTTGCGTGGCACCGACCACATCCCCGGCTTTCTGCGCAAAAAATACGCCTTTGACCGCTACGGCGATTATCACTTTGTACCTTACGGGCATCAAAAGGGGCAGAGCCACGGCTTTTCCTACTGCTATTTCCGCAAGGGCACACAGTTCCGGCTGGTGGCATCGCTGGACGAGAAGCCGGGCTACACCATCCTCCGCTACGACAGCGGCAGAGCCCTGCTGACGCTGGAGCGTGACTGCGCCGGGGTGGAGCATCCCGGTGGCAGTTTCCCACTCCTTGACCTGTTTTTTGCCGAGGGCTGCGAGACCGAGGTGTTCGACGGCTGGTTTCAGGCTATGGGCGTCAAGCCCCGGACTGAAAAGAAGCTGGCAGGCTATTCCAGTTGGTACAACCGCTATCAGGACATCACCGAGGATACCATTCGGGAGGATCTGACCGGATGTCGCAGCCTGCTTTGCCCGGGAGACCTGTTCCAGATCGATGATGGCTGGGAGCCGAAGGTGGGCGACTGGCTGGAAACAGATGCACAGAAATTCCCCCACGGGCTGAAAGGCATGGTGGAGGAAATTCATGCCACTGGCTTTCAGGCCGGGCTATGGCTTGCACCCTTTGTGTGCGAAAAGAACTCTGCCCTTTTCCGGCAGCACCCGGACTGGCTGCTGAAAGTGGACGGCAAACCGTGGTGCTGCGGCTGCAACTGGAGCAGCTTTTATGCGCTGAATCTCGACAACCCGGCCGTGCTGGACTATCTGCGCCGGGTGTTTGACCTGGTGCTGAACGACTGGGGCTTCGACCTTGTCAAGCTGGATTTTCTGTACGGCGCTGCCCCCTTTGGCAACGCCCGCGAGAGCCGGGCAGCCCGGATGTACCGTGCTATGGAGCTGCTGCGCACATGGTGCGGGCAAAAGCAGATTCTCGGCTGCGGCGTACCGGTGATGCCGGCTTTCGGGCTGGTGGATTACTGCCGTGTCAGCTGTGACGTAGGGCTGGACTGGGACGATGTGTGGTATATGCGCCTGTTCCACCGGGAGCGGGTGTCCACAAAGCAGGCCATCAACAACACGCTATTCCGGCGGCAGCTCAATGGCCGTGCCTATGGCAGCGACCCGGATGTGTTCTTCCTCCGGGAGGAAAACTGCAAGTTGACGGCAGAGCAAAAACGCACCCTTGCCACGGTCAATGCCCTGCTTGGCAATGTGTTCCTTACCTCGGATATGCCGTCCCGCTATACAGAAGCGCAGCGGGCAGAATACCGCCGTCTGCGCACCCTCTTTGAGCACGCCACGCAGGTGCAGGCAGAAGCGGAAAACGACCGTCTCTATATCCGGTATCTGCTGGACGGAACTCCACAAAAATTATGTTTCGACCTGTTCTGACAGTGCGAACGAACCACAACAAAACCACACCCGCCCATGTACTGTGCTTTGCACACAATACGCAGGCGGGTGTTTTGCTGTTCTTCCGGTACGATCTTCAGTTTTTTAAATACAGCTTGGGTTTGTGCAGCACCGACGGTGTCACATCCTGCGCTCAAGGTTCTGCCGGAACAGCTCATACGCTGCCCGCATCTCCTCCGGCAGACGCTTCAAGGTCCCTGCCCGCAGTTCCTGTGGCATCCCGTAAAAGGCTTCGGCAATGCCGCCGGTGATGCAGGCAAGGGTGTCGCTGTCGCCGCCCAGAGAGACTGCATTGCGGAGCGCATCTTCAAAGCTATTGCTTTCCAGAAAGGCAATGATGGCCTCCGGCACGGTCTGTTGACAGGTCTCCACATGGCAATAGTACGGGCGAATTTCATCGCAGGTGCGGCTCAGGTCATAGCCGAAGGTCTGCTCCACATATTGTTTGATTTCCGGCTTGCTGCGGCCGGTGCGTGCCAGAAAAATGGCCGCAGCCGTGGCCTGTGCGCCCTTGATGCCCTCCGGGTGGTTGTGGGTAACCTCGGCGGTCGCCTTGGCCATCTCCAGCGTTTTGTTCAGCGTGTCAAACAGCCAGCCTGCCGCAGCCACCCGCATGGCAGAGCCATTGCCAAAGCTGCCGTAGGGCTGCGGATGCTCCGCACACAGCCACCGACGGAACATCCCGCCGTAACCGGCATCTGGATACACATTGCCCAAACGCCGCATTTCGTACCGCACTTCGTCAAAGGTTTTCTGTGCATCTCCCTGCCCCGCCATCAAGCCCCGTGCCACTGCAAGGGTCATAACGGTATCATCCGTGAAGTGCGATCTTTCGCTCAGCAGGGGAAAGTCCTTGTGCTTGTAATTGTTGTGGTCGAATTCAAACGGACTGCCGACCATATCGCCCAAAATTGCTCCTAACATAAAATACCCTCCGTATCTGTGGTGTTTCGTCTTTCTGACAAGAGGATACCACAAACCGAAAGGCAAAAGGTCAACGGGCAGGCGACAAATCACGCACCCAGCTGTTCCTGATTCCATTGGAACAAAAGGGTGTTGACCTGATTGATGTTATAAATTTTTTGTTCCAGACAGTACCGCACGATCCAATCCCGCTTGGAGCCATCGGAGAAGGCATAGCCTGCGCTTTTAAGCAGGTCGATGGTCTCATCCTCCGACAGATGCAGCCCCACGGCAAAGGCAAGCACGGTCTTCTTTTTGGGGTTGTAGTCCCGGTTGCACTGAATTTTGGAGAAGTGCTGCCGGGAGATGTTGGACTGCTTGTACACGGTGGAATCCTTCAGCCCCCGCTCATCAATGAGCCGCAGCAGCCGGGTGGTGAAGCTCTCGCCCAGGTTGTCCATCAGGTGTTCCAGACTGCGGGCTGCCCGAATGCCGGGGTACACACTGCCCTGCCCGGCTCGCAGTGCCCGATGGCTTCACAGGCGGCGGTCAGCTCCTGCTCCCCTGCTGCCTGATAGATAGCACGGCTGGTGCCGCCGCCCTGCAAAAGGTTCCGGTTCGCCGGATTGACGATGGCATCCGCTGTTACCTTGGTGATGTCGTTGCGGATCATCAAAAAAGGCATGGTGGTTCCTCCCTCATGTGGTTTTTCACATTTCCCGCTGCTCCACGATTTCCAGACTGTCCCGCCCGACATGGCAGAGCAGGAACAGCACCCTCACACCTGCGGCTTTCGCTTCGGCCAGCGCTGTGCCAAACTCCGGCTGCGTATCAACATTCGGCCTCACCTCGGTGATGCCTTCCATCTGAATTACAAAGGCCACTATGCACCGATACCCTGCCCGCTGCGCCTGGGCTAGCTCGTGCAAGTGCTTCACGCCCCGTTCGGTGGGCGCATCCGGGAAATAACCGATGCCGCCCACTTCCAATGTGCAGCCTTTGACCTCCAGCAGGTATTTCTGTTCGCCCTTTTCCATGTAAAAATCAATGCGGGATCTGCCATAAGCAAATTCCGGCCTGACAAGGTCAAATTCCTGCTTTGAGAGCCATTCTCCTACCACCTTGTTGGGTGCCTGACTGTCTATATTGACCCAACCAAGTTCCTGCTTGTGTACCGCCACAAGGTCGTATTTTGTCTTGCGCTTCGGGTTGTCCGATACTTCCAGACGCACCGCCGCACCGGGCAGCAGCAGTTCCTTTCACCGTCCGGTGTTTTTGACATGGACGGTTTCCACCGCACCGTTCACGTCCACATGGGCAATAAAACGGTTGGGGCGGTCAAGAAAAATGCCGTCCGCGATCTCTCTGTATTTCAATGTTTACTCCATTTTCATTTTTGTCTGATACGCCTGCGCCGTCCGGGCATCAAAGCAGCAGAAGATGACCCTCATATCGTAGTCGGCGTGGTTTTGCAGCCAATCCACCACGGTACAATATCCTCGTACGTTGGTTTCTTGCGAGTATAATACTTCATCCTCTGCACAAGGTCAAGCAGAACATTTTCAACGCTGCATCAATCCTCTGGCTACACGCCAAAACAGGCTCCTGCAAGCGTTTAACCACTGGCAGGAGCCCGTTTATTTCTTACAGCTTCGTCATCCACAGACCATGCAGGTTGCAGTAGGCGTATATTACCACCGACTTTGGGCTTATCGGCAATAAATTTCAATGGCTTTCTGAGCAAATTCTGCCGCGCCCTCTCCCCCGACAGCGTTGATATTCTCTGTAAACTCGCCGCCAGCACCGTACATCTGTCCAAGTTGATACAAAATGGGCTTCGTGCAGGTATAGTAATTCTCGGTGATAAAGTCCTGCAGCTTTTTCACCTGTGCCTGTACTGCGGGGTCTGCCGGTTCTCTGGTTTGCAGCGTTCCGAATGCCGCTACGAGCCCCATCAACTGCTCGTTGATGTTGTCAGATTCCTTCTGCGTCCGCCGGGCATTTTTTGCCTCAAATTCCTGATACTCTGTGGTTTTGCCCCACTCTTTCTTTGCACGTTCTGCGTATTCCTTGATCTTCTGTGTGTCAAATGCGTTGAAGTCCATAACGTTTCCTCCTGTCGTCCGAATCTTCTCCGCAAGAGCGATCAACTTTTCCAGATGCTGTTTTTTCAGGTTCAGCAATGTGATCTGCTGTTCCAGTGCCTTTTCCCGGTCAAACTCCGGATTTTTCAGAATTCTTCGGATATCCTCCAGTGAAAATTCCAGTTCTCGGAACAGCAAGATCTGTTGCAATCGTTCCAGTGCAGCATCATCATACAGGCGATATCCCGCCTGCGTTCGATGCGTCGGATGCAGCAGACCGATTTTATCGTAATATTGCAGCGTCCGAATGCTCACCCCGGTCAGATTGCTCACTTTCTTGACAGTCATCATTTCGTTTTTCTCCCTTGCGACAAGCTCAGTATACGCTATGACGCAACGTCAGGGTCAAGTGCTTTTTTAGTTTTTTCCGCCGTTTACCACAAGCAGCTCTGCACCGTGGGGATGCCCTCAGCTCCCCATGGCAATAAGCACCAGCACGACCACCACCGCGATAGCGATGAGGCAGCCGCAGCCACTGCCATCTCCCCCGCCGCCGCCATTGTTGTGGTTCCCACCGCCACCGCCGCCAAACGAACCGCCAAAGTTGCGGTTGAAAGCCGTCATGTACTGGGCATAGCCCGTGTCGCCTTTGCCGAAATAGCCGTAATCACCGTTTGCCATGGTATTTTCCTCCGTCTGAAGTGTGTTTTGTTTCTTCTGAGGTCATTTTACCAAAGGTGATGTCCCATAAAACTCACTTTCAGCATTTCTTTGCAATGTCATTCTTCTCCGATGCCCAGATATGCATCAATGTCCATGATACCTTCCCCGCTGACCTCCACCAGATCTTCAAAAGACACCACGGTGTCTCCCACCTGCAAGGTGCGGAACACCGGGTCGATGCGGTCTGCTTTGCCGGTCAGGGTGAGGTAATCGCCTACCGCCGGGATCTCCGGGTGGGCGGTATCCTCCTTGAAGTACCGCACCGTGATGGTCATGCCCTTGGTGACCTGCATCAGCCGATCGGACAGAGCCGACATTTCTTCTTCGGTCAGAATGCGCTTGGGTACACGCTCGGTGCGCTGCTTTTCTGCGGCAAGCTGCTCGTCATAGCCCCGCAGCGGAGAGAAGGGCGAGAAAATTTTGGCACGGTTCTGAAGGGTCATGCGGGGGTGCTTGCGGAGGGATTCTTCGGTCTGAGGGCGTTCCATCTCCAGAATATCCCCGTACTTTTGGGCGGTTTCCCGTCCGATCTTGCTATTTTTGTAGTTTTCCATCCGAACCTCCCGCACTGTGCCCGCCGATCTGCGCATTGCGCTGGCGCATGGTAGCGCCTTCCTCATAGCTGCTGGCCTTCAGCACGGCGTTTTTGCCGTATTTGTTCTTGATGCCCAGCATCGCTTGCTGGAGTTTTTTCTCCTTTTCCAGCTTCCTGGTGTCGGTGAAAAAGTCCACCTGATAGATGCCCTCGTCCGGCGTGACCTTGTTGGCGTTGAGGGTGATACGCCGCACCGTCAGCGCTGGGTTAGTGATGCGCTCAAACAGCTTTGCGCTCTCGTTGATGAGAGTACTGCCCAGATTGGTGGGAGCATCGAACCGGACAGTTCCGTGGGCCGCTTTGGGGATGATTCTGCCGTAGCGGTCGGTCTGGGTCAGACCACGGTAGCTACCCTTGTCCACATTCTCCCGGTCGTAGCCCACCTCTAAGGTGATGGATTCTGTCACCAGTTTCTTTTCGGTGAGCCGGAACATCAGAATCTCCGCCATCTCCCGGACGATGAGTTGTGCCTTGTCGTTGGGGTAGGGGCAGGACCTGCCCCTCGCTGATGCTGTTGGTGCTGGGCTTGTAGCTTTTGATCTCGGCCATGCCGCAGGGTTCATAGCCCCATGCGTGGTCGATGAGAATTTCCGCGTCCACGCCGAAAATCTCATGCAAACGATCTTCCCCGTGGATAGAAAACCGTGCCAGGTCCCCCATGGTGTAGATACCGTGAGCTTCCAGCCGCTTGACCGTGCCGGGACCGGTCATCCAGAAATCCGTCAGAGGGCGGTGGTTCCACAGCAGATACCGATAGGACTGCTCGTCCAGCTCTGCAATGCGCACGCCGTCCTTGTCCGCCGGGATGTGTTTTGCCACAATGTCCATGGCCAGCTTTGCAAGGTAGAGGTTGGTGCCGATGCCTGCCGTTGCGGTGATGCCGGTGTTGCACAGCACCTCTCGCACCATGGTCATGGCAAGCTCATGGGCGCTCATCTGGTAATAGGGCAGATAGCCTGTCACATCGATAAAAACCTCGTCGATGGAGTAGGGGTAGATGTCCGCCGGGGACACATATTTGAGGTAGGTCTTGTAGATCCGGGTGGACACGTCCAGATACCGCTGCATCCGGGGCGGCGCAACGATGTAGCTCAAGCCCAGCGCAGGGTCTGCGTTCAGGGCGTTGGCATCAAAAGAGGTTCTGGCAAAGTGGTACTTGCCGTCCTCTCCCCGGACCGCCTTTTTCTGCCGGATGGCAGTTTGCAGCCGCTGGGTGTTGACTTCCCGGACACGCTGGACGGCTTCAAACAGCCGCGCTCTGCCGGGGATCTTGTAAGCTTTTAAGGACGGCGACACCGCAAGGCAGATGGTCTTTTCGGTGCGGGAGGCGTCCGCCACCACCAGATTGGTGGTCAGGGGATCCAGATGGCGGTCTACGCACTCCACCGAGGCATAGAAACTTTTCAGGTCGATTGCCAGATAGGTGCGCTGCGCTGCCATACTTCAGCCCTCCTTTGCAAAAGTCACAACTATTTATCTTATTATAATAAATCTTTACGCCGTTTTCAAGATGGAGCTGCTATTTCATCTATGATTTAGACAACAAAAAAGAGTGGCAGCATTTCAAGTTGAAACGCTGTCACTTTTTTTATAGGGCTGCTGCCCTGTTTAATATAAGATCCTCGAAACGTGATGTTCCTGTTTACCCAGATACAGCTCCACGATCATTCGTCCGTTTTCGGTGTTACAGAGGTCCTCTTTGCAATATACCGGCAAAAGACATTCATAGCAAGAATACAGCGATAATTAGTAGTTCATAAAAACGGTCAAGAATTGCTGCCCTATATACAAAAAAGCCGCCGAGGATACTGTTCATGTTGTAGTTGGTTCATTGCAGTTTCAGCTTACAACAAAAAATGAGATAGGCCCCCCTTTCGGGGAAGTCTATCTCATTTTTTCGTTGGGGCTATTTTGCAACAGCCC
>OHCJ01000175.1_pt1 | contig 21016 bp, 20 predicted proteins | sample 1566821 | NCBI WGS metagenome assembly OHCJ01 (sample SAMEA3879545, study PRJEB24766) | human gut metagenome | biome: human-associated habitat; feature: feces | place: USA | collected 1985/1987 | reverse complement strand
ATTTTGCGTCCATTAGGAAATAGCATAATCCACCTTTGATCCCACATTACTGAAAAGGTCTGATGCTTTCGGATAATCGTGCAAGCTGCGAATAGTTTTGTCTGATAGCATATCTGCACGAAAGTCATCAAGCCCTCGTCCTCCTGCATACCAACGAGCAGGCATAATCATTGAAATAAAATTGGGTTGAACTTTTTTAGCTATAGAAACAAAATACTGATAAACTGGCACAGAACTTGCTTGTGCGTCTCCATCCATAACTTGATACGGTGGATTTCCCACTATCGCATTGAATTTCATATTCTTTATTCCTGTTCTTTCTGTGATGAATTTATCTACCTGCTTGATAAAGTGTTCAGGTTTGTTTTTAATTTGATTGATTAAATCCTCAAAGTATCTGGTGTTTACCTTAGCCTTGCGGAAGCCTATCAAGGTTCGTTTGGTGATGCTCTTTGCCATGGGAGTTTTGCAGATGACAAAGATGTTTTCTGCGACAACCTTGTCCCAGATTTGTTGTTCGTCTTCGATACTTGACACCGAAAATAAAGAGTTCTTTACTCGTGTACGGTAAATGCTGTATGCCATATAGAGGGGATATAATCCCGATTTTGAGTTGATTTCAAGAATACGAGAATCCTCGGCAAATACATTGGCGGTCACTTCACCCTTGTCAATGAAACGAGGTTCGGACAGTGTGGTTTCATACCCTTGTTCAAAGAAGTTATATCCACCCAAACAGTCGCCAAGGTGCATATTCACCACACGCCAAGGAGTAAGCACCGTTTCCTTATCCGGATTACGGAATGTACTGAAAATATCCGTTATGCGCTCGATGCGTTCCTCCACGCTGAGTTTGTCGGCAGCACGAGCCATAGCCCGGATACGCTTTCCGGCTGCACAGAATATCTCCGGGTCATAGTATTTCTTGATGTTGTTGAATTTCTGTTTGGTAACACCCTTAGGCATAAATTCTTCCCACGATTGAGGGTCGATGAGCGAAGCGAAGTTGTCAATGGTGATTTCTTGAGACTCGTCTTTCAACTCTGCTCCATAAATCAGCAAAGGCATACGGATGGATATACCCCGAAGAATGGAAATAGCGGCTTCCCGATTGTTCTTTTTCTTCTTCAGTTCTTCCAGTCGTTGTTTCTCCTCCTCTGTCAAAGGCTGTTTGTCCTTACCTTTCTTCTTGGATTTCTTTTCAAGACTTTCAAGTTCCTCGTATTGCTCATCAGTCAGCCCCTGATTGTTGATGTCCACTTGATTCGTCTTGGGCATGGCTTTTGTCTGACCGATAATCTTTTTGAGGTCATCGAACTCTTGCAATGGAAAACACGGTAAAATTGACCCAGTAGGGACGGATGAAATTGACCCGGTAAAAACGGCTTAAATTGACCACCTTAAAACGGTCGAAAGTGATCCATCTAAAACGGAGCAAGCTGCCCCAGTCAGTAATTTGAGTAAAAAGTAGTTGTTCAGAGGTTTAAAAGGAGTTGGATTTTGTTAGCTTGACTATCAAAAGCAAACCAAAATCCAGAGACTATGCCTAACAGACCTTTGAAAATGAATAAATTACGCACGATCATTCGATTGTACACCGATCGCGTTGGTTTAAGGGCTATCGCCGAGATGGCCCGCACTTCGCGCAACACGGTAAAAAAGTATGTCAACAAGTGGAACACCCTCAGCCTTACCTATAAGGAGTTCCTTTCCAAGAGCGATGCCGAGCTTTACGCTCTGTTCTGCATCGAGGAGACTCCGGTGGAGTCCAATCCCCGTATAGACGCCCTTGAGGCTTTTCTTCCTTCTGCCAGCAAAGAGATGGGGCGTAAGGGTATGACCAGCCACAAGCAATGGGAGCGTTATCGCGCAGCCCATCCGGACGGTTACAGTCTGACGCAGTTCCGTGTCGCCTTGCGTCGCTACGAACGCATCAGCAACCCGTCGATGCGTATGGAGCATAAGGCAGGGGATAAGTTGTTCGTGGACTATACGGGCAGCAAGCTGTGGATCTACCCTCCGGGTGAACAACCCCGCGAAGTGGAGGTGTTCGTGGCGATCCTGGGATGCAGTCTGCTGACCTATGTGGAAGCTGTCGAGAGTCAGCGCAAGGAAGACTTTATCTCGGCCTGCGAGAACGCCTTTTATTATTATGGCGGCGTACCCAAAGCTATCGTTCCGGATAACCTGAAGAGCGCGGTTACGAAAGCCAGCCGTTATGAAGCGATTCTGAACACGGAGTTCGAGCGGTTCGGCGAACACTATGGCGTGACGGTATATCCTACCCGGGCCCGCAGTCCCAAGGATAAGGCCCATGTCGAGAATGCGGTTAAGCTTACCTACAAGGATATCTTTACTGTCATCGAGCCGTTACACTGTCCCGATCTGCGGTCACTTAACATAGCTATCCGTGCGGCTCTTGAGAAACATAACAACCAGAACCGTCCGCGGCGCAACTACTCCCGTCGGGATTACTTCGAGGATGTAGAACAGGAAGCTCTCGGGCCTCTGAACCCGATCCGTTACCAGATGAAGAAGCATATCGTCACTACGGTCGATAAATACGGTTATGCGCGCCTACACGAAGACATCCACTACTACAGCGTTCCACACACCTACATCGGCAAGAAAGTACAGTTGTCCTATACGGTGGCCGACGTGGAGATCCGCTACAACTACGACATCATAGCCCATCATACCCGCGACCGCCATAACTACCGCTACACTACCGTTACCGAACACCTTTGTCCAAAGCATCGCGCGGTGATGGAGTGGTCGCCGGAGCGGTTCCTCCAGCAGGCTGCCGCCATACATGAAGACGTGGAGCATTATATCCGCAGGATACTGGAGAAGACCCGCTATCAGGATCAGGCCAACAAGATATGTTCGGGCATCCTGAACTTCGCCCGTAAAGTGGGGCCCGACCGTCTGGCAGCGGCCTGCCGACTGGCCGACAGTTACGGCAAGTACAGTTTCCGGGAGATACAGGATATACTTCAGAATAAATCCGAGGCGATAGACCTTCCGGAGGAGCCTGCCGATATGCCTGAACACGAGAACATCAGAGGCAAAGAGTACTATAAATAAATACTTAATCCATAAAACTATGAACAATCAGACATTAGAGAAACTGCGCCAGATGCGCCTCTTTGGTATGCACGACGCTTTTAAGACCTCGCTGGAGAACACTATCAAAGAGAAGATGACCCAGGACCAGTTCGTATCGCACCTGGTTCACAGTGAATGGGACAACCGCAAGAACCGAGCTGTTGAACGGGCTGTCAGAGCCGCCCAGTTCCGTTACAACGCCACCCTGGATGATGTCGACTATACCTTCGAGCGGGGTCTCGACCGTAATCAGGTCGAGCGGCTTGCCGCTATGGAGTTCGTGCGCGACCACAAAGACCTTATCATTACCGGATCGACAGGAACGGGCAAGAGTTATCTGGCCACCGCGCTCGGCTATAAGGCCTGCCAGGACGGTTTCCGAGTAATGTATGCAAGCACGGCCAAACTAATGAGCCAGCTCAAAATATCCAAGGCCAAAGGCACGATACTGGCCGACCTGAAGCGTATCGAACGCGTAGACCTGATGATCCTGGACGACTTCTGCATGCAGCCGCTCGACGCCCAATCGCGCGGCATACTGATGGACATCATCGAAGACCGGCATCAAAGGCGCTCGACCATGATAACCTCGCAGATCCCCGTAAAGGACTGGTACGACGTGATCGGCGAGAAAACCATCGCCGACGCCGTACTCGACCGCATCGTACACCACTCGCTGCGCGTTGAACTGTTCGGCGAGTCGATAAGGAAAAGAAAATCTAAATCTGAAAATGCCTATGGATAGACGCCTGCAGCTGCAAAACTACTCTTTTGTTCTTTTAGAACAAATAGTTATATTTGCAGTGTTGGTCGACACAATCCCGACCGTTTTATGGGCGAGAACTAAGTGGGGTTCTCGCATAAAATCGGGACGAAAGACCTACAAAAAAATGTTGTTTAACCCGGGCAAAATCATATCCTTTTAGACCCTAATCCGGACAACAACTTTGAACTCTTTTTACGCTTCAACTTTTGGGGGTCATCTTCCTCCGTTTTTTAGGGGTCACTTTAACCGTTTTTTCCACTTTACTTTTGTTTTTTCAAATACGATTGCCATGATTTTACGTTTTGGTTACTCTTTGTCCGGAAGTGTTTCAGCCCACGCCTTTGCGAGTTCTTTGCCCTGCGCTTCGGGCGTGGACATCGGGAATCCCGAACCTTTCCCTTCCAGCCCTGCGGTAACCAGATTTTTCTGCACGTTTGCGAGGTAGTCGCCGATCGTTTTTTCATCTGCATCGTCGGCGATGACGAATCCCTCTTTCATGCGCCACTCCGGAATACCGAGTTCTTTTGCCTTTGCGGAGATGAGATTGGCCCGGTCGTTCTTGGCCTTTTCAGCTTTCAGAGTATCGCTCTCCGCTTTGATGGCGTTGTAACGCTCCTCCTGTTGCTTCTTGTAGGCTTTGAACCACGCAGGTTCCTCATCGTCGGGTTCGTTTTTTTTGCCCTGCCCGCCCCCATTTGCAGGAGATGCCTCACTCTTTGCCTTGAGTTCGTCATACAGTCCTTTCAGTGCGTTGTACTCGGTGCGTGCACGATCAGCGTCAGACTGGAAAACTTTAAGGAAAGGTTCGACCCCGCTGACTGCGGTTTCAATTTGCGATTCATCGGTGACGGATTTTTCCAAAATGGAGGCTACTCCGTCGAGAGCCTTCGCTCCGAACCCCAAATTAGAATACTTGGTTTTCAGCGCTACGAGAATTTTCTCTTTCATGTTTTTTCGTTCTATATGGTTTCGAATAAATCATCATATTCGCACAAAAAAGGTCTGTCAGCCGACGCCAACAGACCCACTAACAATTACATGAAGGTTATATCGTTCTGCAACTGGTGGGCTGCGACTTCACAGCCTCTGCGACAAAAGTCAGTATGTTCGGCACATTATGCAAATTATTTTAAGGAAAAATTCGTTAAAAAAAGAGGAGAGCAATTCTCACTGTCGGAAAATAGCTTTATTGAAATGATTCATTCCAAAAAGTGCGAAAAATAGTGCAAGAAGGAGAGGTATCCCGCAATGGGAAATTAGATTGGGTTTGTGTCTAAATTGTGTGCCCGACTAAAAACAAACCAGTCACCTACAGGGCTGTAAGTGACTGGTTTTCTGTGTGGTGCCACCGGGAATCGAACCAGGGACACAAGGATTTTCAGTCCTTTGCTCTACCAACTGAGCTATGGCACCATCATCGACTGAAACTCGTGTGGGTTTCGAATCGTGGTGCAAAGATAGATATTATTTCCTGAAAACCAAAAAAACGACCGAATATTTTCCATCTCAGACTTTCATTTCAGGAACGGCAGGCCGGAATATCGGAAAATTTTTTCGGCCAGGATACCGGAAATTCAGGATTTTGGTTATTTTTGTAAAAACTGTAAAGATTATGAAAACAAGCAGTTTGATGATGTGTGCGCTGGTTGCATTGACAGCCTGCGGTACCGGAGTGAAGCAGAGTGTCCGTACGCCCGTCGAAATGGGCGAGCGGATCGAATTGAAGACGCCGGATCCCAAGATGGGACTGACTATCAACGAAGCGCTTGCGGCGCGCAGCTCGTCGCGCGACTTTTCTCCGGAGATGCTCTCTCTGGAGGAACTTTCGGGTGTACTGTGGGCTGCTGCCGGGGTAAACCGGGAGGATGGGCATCTTACCGCGCCTTCGGCTATGGCGCTCTATCCCATTCGGGTCTATGCTTTCCTGCCTGAAGGTGTGTATCGTTACGATTCGAAAGCGAATGTATTGAATCGGGTCATCGAAGGAGATCGTCGGGAGCTTACCGCGATGCAGGATTTCGCTTACACTGCGCCGCTCAATTTGGTGTATGTGGCCGATTACAGCGTTTATGCGGACCGGAATCAGCCGGTGGACCGCATCCGTTTCTGGTGCGCGGCCGATGCGGGCGGATATACGGAGAACGTGAACCTTTATGCCGCCGGAAACGGTCTGAAGGCCATTACACGGGGCAGCTTCAAGGAAGAGGCGCTGTTGGAGTTGCTGGGGCTCGATCCCGCACAATACGGTGTGATTCTCGCCCAGACGGTTGGCCGGTAGTATTTTCGGAAAGAGTATCGACGAGGAGTTCCCGGAAACGGGTGGCTCCTCGCTGCGTTTTGTCAGGAGCGGGCAGACTGCAGGTCCGGTACCGGGTGGATTTTTCGGACGAACCGTGCTATCGTCGCTTTTTCCTGACAAATGAAAGGGGAATTTCACTATCTTTGACTTCGTTTTGGATACTCCGCCTCGGCAAAACGCAATAAAAATTTGCTTTTGCATTCGGCTTATTCGTAATCTTTGACTTTGTCTTAGATACTTCGCCTCGGCAAAATGCAATAAAAATTTGCTTTTGCATTCGGCTTATTCGTAATCTTTGACTTCGTCTTAGATACTTCGCCTCGGCAAAATGCAAATAAAATTTGCTTTTGCACTCGGCTTATTCGTATCTTTGTATATTATCGTATTGCATTTGCCACAATTAACCTTAAAAATCAACGTATATGTCTTTTTTCAAAGAATTTCGGGAATTTGCCCTCAAGGGCAACGTAATGGACATGGCTGTCGGCGTAATCATCGGCGGTGCGTTCGGAAAAATCGTTTCATCGCTAGTCAACGACATCCTGATGCCGCCCATCGGCGCCCTCATCGGCAATACGGACTTCTCGTCGCTGCGGCTCGACATCAGCAAGGTGCGCGACCTCTCCTCGAAAGCGACACACGTAGTGACCGACGCAATCGGGTCGGGTACGGCGGAGAGTGTTCCTGCGGAACCGATCTGGTGGAATTACGGCGCATTCATCCAACAGTGCGTGGATTTCGCTATCCTGGCCTTCTGCGTCTTTCTGATGGTCAAGATGATGAACAAGCTGATGAAGAAAAAACAGGAAGCCGCGCCGGCACCGGTGCCGGAACCGTCCAAGGAGGAGTTGTTGCTTACGGAGATTCGGGACCTGCTCCGGGAACAAAAAAAATAATCCGTCCGAAAGCGGATCCCATGCGCAAAGTCCGACTCCGATCAAGAGTCGGACTTTCTGTTGCGCGTATAAATCTGAGTGACATACACCGTGAAAATCGGGAACATCATCATTCCCAACGTAGGGAGCAACACCGTCAATATCTTACCGACGGCCGTCACGGCAAAGATATCGGCACCGACAGTCGTAAGGTTCATACTGGCCCACCAGATCGCATCGCCGAAATCGTGCAACGCAGGATTGACTTCGATCTCGTAATCATAAAAAATCAAAGCGGCGAAATAGGTGAACACCAACATCGACAAGACGTAGGAGGTCAGCAATCGCGTAACCCGATTATTGATGATCCAGGTGAAAAGCACATACAGCCCCAGCAAAGCCCGCAAAAGAGGTACGAGTCCCATCAGCATCGCTTCCGCATGCGAAAGTTCGATCCCCATCCAATCGACGATATTCAAATAGGGAACGGAAAGAAGAAAGAAATAGAGATTGCGAAAGAAAAAACGCCAACTGTGGTCAGCCATCCACATCCGGGCAAAGAAATCGGCCAGAAAAACAACACAGACGATCCCTTGCAACAGCAGGTAGTCAGTCGAATAATGCCGCGGGTCCCCCAGGAGAATCTCCCACGAAACGGCCACGAGCAGAGATGCTCCGGCCAGGAGGGACAAGACATTGAGTATCTTGAGCGGCAGAGGTTGAAAGTCGGAAGTCTTCGCTTGCACCATATACGATTCTCATTTTACTTCCCTTTACCCGTCAAAATCAATGCCATACGATTCAACATGCATTTTCAGGACATATTTTTCGGAGAAAGATTTGGTCCGTTCAACTTTTTGGTTTATATTTGCACTCGCTTTGAAACGGAAAGCTATGGCGAGATAGCTCAGCTGGTTAGAGCGCATGATTCATAATCATGAGGTCGAGAGTTCAAGTCTCTCTCTCGCTACAAACGATGAAGAAACCCCACAGTCAGGCAACTCTTGAAGAGTTGCCTGACTTTCTTTTTACCAAGTGAAAGCCTGACAAGTCAAAAATTCCAATTGCAGCGAGCCGTTCAAAAAATTCCCACTTCGAACACAAAAATAAGCGCAGAAGACACAACTTTACAATTTTTGTCCCCTTGTACTTCACCCTATCGCTCCGATTTAGGTACGAGCAAAATCACATCCAGCACATCGCCCGGAGCCGCAGCCTGGTAACGCCACACGAGCCGCCCCGCCTGCTCCTGCACGACCTCGCCGATCGGCTGCCACCGGTTTTCCTCGCGTGCGAATTTCTTATCCAGCGGTCCGGGAATCCACTTGAACACTTCATACCGACCTTCGGCCACATCGGGAAAAACGAACGATACGGAGGCCCCTTTCCGCTCCGCGACCAGATAGGAACCGCCGAAAAACTGACGGTCCTTCGCCGTGCGGCGCAACCATTTGCCCCGCGCCTTCATCCGCTCCGAATCAGCCTGCCGTCGCTCGCTGCCGCCCAAATCGAGCAGGTCGCTCAAGGCCAACAGCGACGCATGTGCCAATTCAGCCAAACTCTCCCGGGAAACCCATTCCCCTGCCGGATCGTTATTATAATAAGTATAGGGCGTTTCGAACGTCACGGCCAGCGTTCTCTCGCCGAAGCGCTGCCAGAACCAACCCTCGGCATACCGGGGAGCAGCTTCCGAAAAACGCTGGTCGATGGGACGGTAATACGGCGTATGGGCGACCGTCAGGGCCGACAGCAGCATCTTGCGTCGATACATTTTTGCAGAGGTCGATTTCGCCGTATGAATCCAGTACGTCACGAACGGCGCACTCTGGGAGTGAAGATTCAACGCTACGTCGAAAGGACGCTCTGTCGAAAGGCTGTCGATCGTGCGTTTCAGGACCCTCACTTCAGGCTGTGTCAGGGAGTCGGGCCGATCCCAGTTGATTTCAAGATTGACACCTTGCGCCGTGGAACGGGAATAACCGCCCCGAACACCGTCAGGATTGGTCTCGGGAACCACGTAGAAAACCGTGCGGCGCAAAATCTCCCGCGAAAGAGGCGCATCGGAAAGCAGTTCGTCGATCATTGCCTCGAGATACCATGCAGCAGGTGCTTCGCTGGTATGCACACGGGAGTGAATCCACACCCGGCGCTTGAGGCTGTCCGGAACAGTGGCATCCGTGAGGATCAGCATTTCGATCGGACGTCCTTCTCCGCTCCGGCCGATCCGCTGACGTCGCACGAAAGGCGAACATGCCCACTCGTCGGCTTTGGCTTTATGTCGGGCATGACTGTAAGGCAGGAAATAAGCGACATAAACCGTGTCGTGCAGGAAATATTTATAGACTGTCTGCGGCAGCGAACATTCACCTGCATCGAAGCGCAGGTATTCCTCCCCGTCGTACGAATAAAACGGCCGCACCATCTCGGTATTGGGAATACGCAGAAACATCAGCTTTCCCTTCACCCCTTCCAGGCGAAAATGGAACCAGCGGCTGCTGGGCAGAAGGGCCGTATCGACGGGATTGAGTGGGTCGATGCGCGACCGTATTCCGAAGCTCATCACCTCCAGCGAATTTTTCGCGGCATGAAGCATCCGCACCGAATCGATCCGGCGGACCGACCCGATGCTGCCCGTATCGAAATCGGCAGAGATGGTTACCTGCGCCGCAACATTTCCCCAAACGCCCGGTAGTGCGACGGCCAATAGGACAATTTTTATCCACAACGCCTTCATAAACGAAAATTTATGATTTCGGCTCCGAGCCGGGAGCGCCCGTTTCACAACAGCATTTTCCGCAACTCATCGCAGCTCCGCTGCGCTTCGCGGTGACGGAACAGAAAAGTCGAAATACCGAATGTACGGGCGGCTTCGAGATTCACCGGACGGTCGTCGATAAAAAGGGTTTCGGCCGGATCGAGCGAATAACGATCGAGCAGACGACGGTAGATCTCCGGCTCGGGCTTCACGACCTGCTCTTCGCAGGAGATGACCTCCCCGTCGAAACAGCGGTAAACCGGCATCTTGCGCAGGAAGTCGATGAACTCCCGCGACATGTTCGACAGCACATATAACTTATAACCGGCCCGTTTCAGGTCGCCGACCAACGCACGGGTTTCGACGATCTCCTCCTGCCGGTCGATCGCATCCCGAATAAAACGGGCCGTGACCCGCTCATCGCACGCCTTTTCCCGGCTCAATATACGGACGACCTCATCGAGCGTAAGGGTGCCCCGGTCGTAATCCACCCAAAATTCCGGCATTTTCTCCGCATGGATGAACGCGAAGAACTCCATAAATTCCGGCTCCCACTTACGTGGATCGCGCCCGAAAACCACACCTCCCAGATCAAATACGATATTTTTCATACGGCAAAGATAGTGAAAGGTGAGTGCAATCGTGCGGGCTTGCACGCAAAGATTGCCGAACCGCCTCCTATCTTCTGCAAAGATAGTGAAAACCGAGAGAAAACGGGAACTTGTTTACAGTTTTCCGAGGCGCAACCTACGTAAAATCGTACAAGGCACGGGCAAATTAAAATATCGCTTCCGAACAAAACAACCTTTTCATCTAATTTTTTAGTAGATTTATTTGCACATCTAAAATTTTAGTACTAAATTTGTAGTAAACCAATAAAAACACAATGAAAACAGACAATACCACCCTCAAAAAACTGACACGCGGCGAAGAAGAGGTCATGCAGATCCTCTGGCAACTGGGCGCAGGTTCCATCAATGATCTCATCGCCGCAATGCAGGAGCCCAAACCGAAATATACGACCATCGCCACTTTCGTCAAAATACTCGAGAACAAAGGCTACGTCGGACGTACGGAACGGGGCAAAAGTTACGAATACTACCCGCTCGTTCCCAAAGAAGAGTACGCCAAGACGGTTGTTTCTTCGATATTGAACTCCTACTTCGACGGGTCGTTGGCCCAAATGGTTTCTTTCTTCTCCCGGCGAGAAGACCTTTCGATACAAGAAACCGAACAAATCCTCGCCATCATCCGGCAAGCCCGACATAAAACCGACAAGTCATGAAAGAGATCGTCCGATACATCCTCGAAACAGTCGTTTGCAGCGGCATACTGTACGGCGCATACCTGCTGTTTCTGCGCAATTGCACGGGGTACCTCGCAGCACGGCTCTGCCTCACGGGGTCGCTCCTCGCGGCGGCTCTCATTCCCTTGCTCCGAATTCCGGTCTGGCCGGGCAAGGTGATTTACGCCACCGCAGGCACTCCCGCCAAAACCACCTTCACCGCCCCCTCCGTTTCCGCCGCCGCGTTCGATTACGAGGCAGCGATATGGATCGTGTACGGTTGCGGAGTACTTCTTCTACTCTCTTCCATGTTCCGGCAAGCGCTTCTGATCCGACGCCTGCGACGACACAGTACACAGGAACGAATCGGACGTATCGTATTGGTACGCCCTACTGCTCAAATCGCATCGTTCTCCTTCTTCCGCACGATTTATATCAGCCGCTCCGTCGCAGAAAAAGACATTGCGGCGATCTTCGCCCACGAAAAGAGTCACGTCATCCACCGCCATTCGCTCGAACGGATCGTTATGGAGAGCCTGAAAGCCCTGCTGTGGTGGAATCCTTTCGCGTGGCTCGCAGCACGCGCACTTACCGAAGTGGAAGAGTTCGAAGCCGACCGCGACGTACTCGCCGAGGGGCACGACACAGGAAATTATCTGAAAACCATCTTCACGCAGCAGTTCGGTTACAGTCCGGACGTAGCCGACGGTCTGTCCAATTCATTAACCAATTCATTAACAAAAAAACGAATCCAAATGATGACAACGCCTATGAAGAGCAGATACGCTCTGCTCCGCCTGATCGCAATGCTCCCCATCGTCACCGGCCTGCTGGCAGCTTTCGGATTCACCTCCAAAGCGGCAGAAATCCGCATCCAGGACAAATTGCCGTCAGCTTACACCCCGACCGACCCGCCAGCGGAAACCGCCGAAAAAACCGCCTCCCCGGAAAACGAAGACTACGACCTACTGCTCGTAGTCGATGGGGAAGTCACCGATTTCAAGACGGATCCCGTCACCGGCCTGCGCTCTCTTACACTTCCCAGTGGTACCTATAGCATCGTAGGAACAGAGAATCTCACGCCCGAAATGCGCGAGAAATACGCCGCCTATCTTCCCGGAAAGGCCGCCGTCTTTTTTTACAAAAAAGACACGACAGGGAAAGCTTCGAAAGTCCAAATACGGGATGAAACCGCTTACTCCCAGATCGCCGTCTGCAATGCCACGCTCGCACTCGAACAGACAGAACAGATGCCCTCATTCCAGAGCGGAGATATGAAGGCTTTCCACAACTGGGTAAACAGTCAGATTCGTTATCCGGCGGAGGCTTTCAAAAATAACCTCGGCGGGAAAGTCGTAGCACAATTCACTGTCGATCAAGCCGGCAGCGTCGGCGACATAAAGATTTTGCAGTCCCCGGATAAATGCTTCAGCGATGAAGTGACCCGGATACTGGAATCCTCGCCGAAATGGACACCGGGCCGCGACGAAAAAGGTGACGCCGTAAAGGTCAGTCTCGTCATTCCCGTCGATTTCCGAATGACCGCAGAAAAGCCTTCGGAAAATTAACAGGACTCTTTACAACCCCCGCAGGACAAGAATCCCTGAATTGGCCGGGAATTTTCCGATCCATACCCTTGTCAAGCAGCTTCTACCAACAAAAAAGAGGTTACGGTTTACACCGTAACCTCTTTTTACATCAGAATATAGACCTCTATCAGCTGCCGAAATTATCGTAAAGAATATTCTCGGAAGGCACGCCCAGGCTGTCGAGCATCTTCACCACCGACGAAATCATCATCGGAGGACCGCACATGAGGTAAATATTGTCCTCGGGAGCCTGATGGTTCTTCAGGTAATTCTCATACAGCACGTTGTGCACGAATCCGGGCGTATATTTCACTCCGGCGGCATCCGCCTGGGGATCCGGACGGTCAAGCGCCAGATGGAACTTGAAATTCGGGAACTCCCGCTGGATTTCGAGGAACTCATCCATATACGGCACCTCCTTGAGCGCGCGGGCGCCGTACCAGAACGATACGGGACGCGAAGTCTTCTCGGTCTTGAACAGGTGCATGATGTGGCTGCGCATCGGTGCCATACCTGCACCGCCGCCGATGAATACCAGCTCCTGCGTCGCGGGCAGGTTGTCAGGCAGGAAGAACTCGCCGTAAGGACCCGAAATCGTCACCTTGTCGCCCGGCTTGCGGGAGAAGATGTACGACGAGCAGATACCGGGATTCACCTTGGCGAAAGTACCCGTAGCCCGGTCGAACGGAGGCGTGGCGATACGGATGTTGAGCATGATGATATTGCCCTCGGCCGGATGGTTGGCCATCGAATAGGCCCGGAACGTAGGTTCGGGATTCTTGGTCACCAGATCCCACATCTTCATCTTATCCCAATCCTCGCGGTAAGGCTCTTCGATGTCCATGTCGGAGAATTTGATGGCATCGTACTTCGGAATGTCGATCTGGATATAGCCGCCGCTGCGGAACTTGAGGTTCTCGCCTTCAGGTAATTTCACCACGAACTCCTTGAGGAAGGTCGAGATATTGCGGTTCGAGATCACCTCGCACTCCCACTTCTTGACACCCAGCACCGACTCCGGCACGTGGATCTTGAGATTTTCCTTGACTTTCACCTGACAGCCCAAGCGCCAATGCTCCTTGGCCATCTTGCGGTTGATAAAGCCCGTTTCGGTCGGCAGCAGTTCGCCGCCGCCCTCCAGCACCTGACATTTGCACATGCCGCACGAACCGCCGCCGCCGCATGCCGACGGCAGGAACACGTTGTTGTTGGCCAGCGTCGAAAGCAGCGTGCCGCCGCTCTCGGCGATGAGCACTTTCTCCCCGCCGTTGATGTCGATGGTGACATCGCCCGAGGTGGTCAGTTTCGCCTTCGCAAAGAGAAGCAACCCCACGAGAACCAGGGTTATCACCAGAAAGGCAACGATCGCTATGATAATTGTTAACGTCATCTTTTTATCTCTTTTAAAGGATTACAACTTGATACCCGAGAAGATCATGAACGCGATACCCATCAAACCCGTGATGATGAATGCGATACCGGGACCCCGGAGTGCAGCGGGAATCTGCGAGTAGGTCGTCTTCTCGCGAATGGCGGCCATCATCACGATCGCCAGCCACCAGCCCAGACCAGAACCCAGACCATAGACGATCGACTGCCAGAGCGAAGTGATCTCCAGCGCATCGACCTTTTGCTGCATGAAGAGCGAACCGCCCAGAATGGCGCAGTTCACGGCGATCAGCGGCAGGAAGATACCCAACTGATTATAAAGCGTCGGCGAGAATTTCTCGACGGCCATCTCCACGAGCTGCACGAAAGCGGCGATCGTGGCGATAAAGACGATGAAAGTCAAAAAGCTCAAATCGACTCCCGGGACCAATACATCGGCTTTGAGGACGTATTCGTACAAAAGGTAGTTCAGAGGCACGGTCATCACCATCACGAACGTAACGGCCAGACCCAGGCCGAGGGCCGTCTTGACGCTCTTCGATACGGCGATGTAGGAACACATGCCGAAGAAGAAGGCGAAGACCATGTTGTCGATAAAGATCGACCGGATAAAGATATTCAATGATTCCATACGTTACCCTCCTATTTTTCCTGTAAATCCTTGTTGTGAGAACGATGTACCCAGATGATGCACCCTACGATGATCAGCGCCATCGGCGGAAAGAGCATCAGACCGTTGTTGGAATAACCGCCGCCGTTGGCGATGTACCAGTTTTCGGGAACGATCTGGTAGCCGAGCAGCGTTCCCGAACCGAACAGTTCGCGGAAGAAGGCCACGATCACCAAAATCATACCGTAGCCCAGACCGTTGCCGATACCGTCGAGGAATGCGGGCCAGGGCTTGTTGCCCAGAGCGAATGCCTCCACACGACCCATCACGATACAGTTGGTGATAATCAGACCGACATAGACGGAAAGCTGTTTGGACACTTCATAGACGTATGCCTTCAGTATCTGGTCCACGAGAATCACCAGCGCGGCGATCACAACCAGCTGAACGATAATACGGATACGCGAAGGCACGCCCTTGCGCAGGCAAGACATCACCATACTCGAAAAACCGGTCACGACGGCCACCGAGAGGGCCATTACGATCGCCGGCTTCATCTGCACGGTTACCGCCAGGGCCGAGCAGATACCCAGGATCTGCACGATGACGGGGTTGTTCGCAGAGAACGGACTGGTCAGGTATTTCAAATTCTTAGCCGAGAAGATCGACTCCTTTTCATTACTCATGGCTCTCGTTTACGTTTTGCTGGTTAGACACTTCCGAACTTGCAGCCTCGTTCGCGGCAGCGGGTGCCGACTGTGCTGCGGCCTGATGCTGACTTTCGAAGTAAGGCAGGTAAGCCGACAGGCAATCGCGGAGCATGGCCGTCACGCCGTCCGAGGTTTTCGTACCGCCCGAAATACCATCTACCTCGTGCTCGGGATCTTTCGCACCGCCCTTGCGCAGGCTGACCGATACGAACTCGCCGCTCTTGAACAGCTTCTTGCCGGCGAAATGCGCCTGGAACTTAGGCGTGGCGATCTCGGCACCGAGGCCCGGGGTTTCGCCCTTGTGGGCCATGACGATACCCGACACGGTATCCATATCCTTTTCGAGCGCCACATACCCCCAGATATCGCCCCAAAGACCCATACCGATCAGCGGAATGACGACGCGACCGTCTTCGGTCTGAAACAGAATAAGACGCTTGGCATCGTAATTATCGCGGATATTCTGGTTGGTGGCGAGCATCGCGAAGACCTCCTTGGAGGGAGTTTCGGTTTTCACGCCGTCGGCATCGAGGACGAAGGATTTGACCTGGTTGTCGAAATCGGCCAGCGCCCGGTCGAACTCCTGCGGATTTTCGTCGGGGCTGTACCCGAGCGACTGGAGAATATTGCTCTTCTTCTCCTGCAACTCGTTCTCCGCCTGACGCTTTTGCAACGAGAGCGAAGCCACGGCCAGCAGAGTCGCCACGATGACGACCATGACCGTAGAATAGACGATGATATAAGTGTTGCTGTTGGGATTGTGCATCCAGCCCTTTTTCTGGCCGGACCGATCCTCCGTAAATGCCGACGAGGAAGCCTGGCAGACGGGGCAGGTATCGGGTGCGGAGTTACCTTCGTGGACATGTCCGCAAATGCTGCATACGAATTTTTTCTTTGCCATATCTCCCCTATTTTACCAATTTAACACGTTTCTTCCGGCGCGAGATGCTGGACTCGACCACGCAGTAGTCCACTAGCGGAGCCAATGCGTTCATGAAGAGGATCGCAAGCATCATACCTTCGGGATAGGCCGGATTGACCACACGGATCAACACGGCGAGCGCACCGGTGAGGAACCCGACGATATACTGGCCCGTACGGGTCTGGGCCGACGTGACGGGATCGGTGGCCATGAACACGGCGCCGAAAGCGAAACCGCCGACGATCAGATGCTCCCAAGCGGGGTAGGTCGTCACGCCGAGTGCCTGGAAAAAGTATCCCATTGCCAGGCCGCCGATAAAGACGAACGACATCGTGCGCCACGAAGCGACGCCCGTAAAGAGCAGAATCGCTGCGCCGATCAGAATCGCCAGCGTCGAAGTTTCGCCCACGCAGCCGGGAATGAATCCCAGGAAAGCGTCCGCCGTCGAATAACTCATCGCACCGCTCGTAGCGAGCTGTTCGAGGGCCGTAGCACCCGAGACAGCGTCGTCGGCGAACCAGACCTTCTCACCCGAAATAAAGGGCGTGTAGGCGAAAAACACGAATGCACGCGCCACCAGCGCGGGATTGAAGACATTCATACCCGTACCGCCGAAGACCTCCTTGCCGAAGATGACGGCGAAAGCCGTACCCAGCGCGATCATCCAAAGCGGCGTACCGACCGGCATAATCATCGGGATCAGCAGACCCGACACGAGGAAACCTTCATTGACTTCGTGTCCGCGCTTCTGGGCGAAAAAGAACTCGATGCCCAGACCGACCACGTAGGAAACCACGATCATCGGCAGCACCTTGAGAAAACCGAACCAGAAGGCTGCCCAGCCGGTCATACCCACCTGATAGCCTGTATTGTACATACCGAACAACAAGGCCGGCATCAGCGCCACGACCACCACGATCATCGTACGCTTCATATCGTTGCAATCGCGGATATGGGCTCCTCTGCTCGTGGTCGTATTCGGCACGAAAAGGAACGTTTCGAACGCATCGAAGGTCGATGCGAGGAACGAAAGCTTGCCGCCTTCGGAGAAGGTCGGCTTGATTTTATCTACGAATTTTCTTAAACCTCCCATCGTTATGCCTCCTTGATCATTAAGTTAATACCGTCCCGGATGATCTGCTGCATCTCGATCTTCGAGGGATCGACGAATTCGCAGAGCGCGAAATCCTCCTCGACGACCTCGTAGATGCCGAGGTTCTCCATCTTGTCGATGTCGCCCGCAAGAATCGCCTTGAGCAGGTAGGTGGGATAGATGTCCATCGGTAGGTATTTGTCGTACAGTCCCGTTACCACGAACGGGCGCTCGCCGCCGTTGAGATTGGTATCCAGGTCGTAAACCTTCTTCGGGCAAAGCCATGAGAAATAGGCCCTGGAAACCGAAAACTTGTTCAGACGAGGCATCGCCCAACCCAGCAATTCATAATGGTTGCCTTCGGGAATTACCGTCACCATGTTTGCATAAAAACCGATGAAACCGTCGGCCGGGGTCTTGCGTCCCGTAAGCACGTTGCCCGAAATGATGCGGGGATTGTGGGTCGAGGGCTTCAAGTTGTCCTTAAGCACCGAAGCCACCGGAGCACCGTCGATAAGCCGGTAGTACTGGGGATTTTTCACCTCGGAGCCTGCGACCGCGATGACTTTGGTTCTATCGACGCGCCCTTCGTTCAGCAGGCGGCCGATGATGGCCAGATCCTGAATATTCACCGTCCACACCCGCTCGTCCTTGTTGATCGGATCGACGTGATGAATCTGAACGCCTACATTACCTACCGGATGCTTGCCTGCAAACGTGTGGATTTCGGCCCCTTTCAGAGATGCCATTTCGCCCTCCGCACCGGCACGCACGCCCAGATGGACCTTACCCGAAGCGAGCTTGCGCATCGCTTCGATACCCGTTTCGAGGTTCCGCTTCTCACCGGCCAGCACGAAATTGTAATCCGGAGCCAGCGGTGCGGAATCGAACGTCGAAACGAAAACGGCCTTCGGTGTGTCGCTCGGATCGGCGATGATACCGTAAGGCCGCTGGATAATCATGGGCCAAAGCCCAGACTTGAGCAAAAGATCGATAATCTCTTCGCGGGAAGCGGTTTGCACATTCAGCTTGGCAAACTCTTCGTACATCTGGGTCGCATCGGCCTGGACCGTCACGTTGAGAATGCAACGCTTCTCACCGCGATTGATCGCCGAAACCGTACCGCTGACGGGCGAGGTGAAAACCACCCTTTCGTTGTACTTGTTGAAGAACAACGGGGTACCCGCCTTGACCCGGTCGCCGGCTTTCACCAGCAACTTGGGCGTCACACCCTCGAAATCGAGAGGCGACACAGCGTACTCGGGAGCGAGCGGCAATTTGACCAGCTTCTCCACGGCCTTACCCTGAAGATTGATGTCGAGACCTTTGCGTAATGTAATGATTTTCGACATGGTTAATAAATGGTTGTTTTACAGATAATTATTTTGCATTGAGTTTTCCAGGCAATGTTTGTTAGCGCAATAACACACTAAATCGCGTGCGAAGATACGATTTTTTCCGATACGAACTGCAAAGAGCGGCCTGATTTTTTTAATCGACTGAAAAATCATAACTTTGTCTTTTCAGAGCGATCCGCATTATGAAATGCAGCATAGTCGATATCCACACGCACCGTCCCACCGGCAAGGCTTTGGAGCCCTCTTTCGCAGGGATTCATCCCTGGCAGGCGGAAACACGGCGAATCGAAGAGATCGTCCCCCGGTTCGGCGAAGTCGATCTGGTCGGCGAGATCGGCCTGGACTATGCCGGCACGGTCGGCCGGGAGGCCCAGCTCCGGATTTTCCGCGAACAGCTCGACTGGGCCGAACGGCTCGGCAAACCGGTCGTGCTGCACTGCGTGAAGGCCTTCGAAGCGGTCATGCGCGAACTGGCTCCCCATGCGCTGCGGGCGGTGATCTTCCACGGCTTCATCGGATCGCCCCAGCAGGCGGCCGAAGCCGTAAAAAGAGGCTACTACCTCTCCTTCGGGGAGCGGACGTTCCGCTCACCCCGCACGGTCGAAGCCCTGCGGCGCACGCCGGTCGAAAACCTCTTCGCCGAAACGGACGAAAGCGACGTGCCGATCGAGGAGATTTACCGCCGGATCGCCCAAGCGAAAGACCTCGACCCTGAACTGTTGAAATGCGCGATATACCGCAATTACAGAGAGATATTCGAACGATGACTGACAACTGGCTCGAAAGAACGGAGCTCCTGCTGGGAGCGGAAAAACTCGAAAAACTGCGTGCGGCCCACGTGCTGGTCGTAGGACTGGGCGGCGTGGGCGCCTATGCCGCCGAGATGATCGTCCGGGCAGGCGTGGGACGTATGACCGTCGCCGATGCCGACACGGTCAATCCGACCAATATCAACCGCCAGCTGGTGGCCCTCCACTCGACCGTCGGACGGCCCAAAGCCGAGGTGCTGGCCGAGCGGCTGCGGGACATCAACCCGGCACTCGAACTCCACGTAGTCGATAAATACATCAAGGACGAAGAAACCGACCTGTTGCTCGACTCGGCACGGTTCGACTACGCGGTCGATGCGATCGACACCCTCTCGCCCAAGCTGGCGCTGATCCTGGGAGCGCTGAAACGCGGCATTCCCTTGGTCAGCTCGATGGGTGCCGGAGCCAAAACCGACCCCACCAAACTCGAAATCGCCGACATCTCGAAAACCCACCACTGCCCGCTGGCCCACATGCTGCGCAAGCGGCTCCACAAGATCGGCATCCGCCGGGATCCCGTACTTAAAGCCAAAGCTTAAGACCGTGATGAACATGCGGCTGTGACCGTCCGTTTCACTGTAAAGAGTTTCCAGTTCATGGCGCAGTTCTTTCGTCAGCAGCCTGCTTGTGTCGATGACCTGATCCGCCTCCTTTTTTAAGAAGGCGAGTTTTTCCCGCTCCAGTCCGATCCCCTTTTCCACCCGGCCGGTCCTTGAGAGCGGATGGCTGCGTCTCGTTTCCTTAAAGCGCTTGATGAGGACCTCGTCGGAGGAGTCTAAGAACAGGATCGAGAACGGATACTTATGTTCTCTCCATTTCCGGATGATGGTCTCAAGGTACGGCAGCTCCTCGCCGCTCCGCACATCCACGCCCAGAGCAATATCCTGCTTTTCGCTCTGTCCGTCCATGACCAGCTCCGCGAATTTTTCAATCAAAAGGACCGGCAGGTTATCGGCACAGTAAAAGCCCATGTCCTCCAGTGTTTTTAATGCCGTGGTCTTTCCTGCGCCCGACATTCCTGTCACGATTACAAGTCTCAACGAGATCTCCTCCCTGTATTGCGTTTCCGTCCGTTATGATTCCGTTTCCCAACACGCGGACGATTACGGATCCTGCCGCTTCATCCACACGGATCTTTAGAATTCACCCAGAAGTTTTATCTCCAGCTCCAGCTCCACCCCGGAAGTTTCCTTCACCCGGTTTTTCACCTCGTTGCAGAGGCCTAAGATATCTGCCGCCGTTCCATGATCCTTATTGATCACAAAACCGGCATGTTTCTCGGAAACCGCAGCTCCGCCCACGGAAAATCCCTTCAGACCGGCATCCTCGATCAGCTTTCCGGCGAAATGTCCCTCCGGGCGTTTAAAGGTACTTCCGGCACTGGGATACTCCAACGGCTGTTTTTCTTTTCTCTTTTTCGCAAGTTCTTCCATCTGTGCCCGGATCGT
>OHCJ01000169.1_pt1 | contig 21267 bp, 20 predicted proteins | sample 1566821 | NCBI WGS metagenome assembly OHCJ01 (sample SAMEA3879545, study PRJEB24766) | human gut metagenome | biome: human-associated habitat; feature: feces | place: USA | collected 1985/1987 | reverse complement strand
TCAAAAGCTACAAGACCGCAATCAGAAACGCAAAGATAAGATGGAAATTTTCAGAGTGCTTATGATGAATCGCGGTATTGGCTGGACTGCCGATACCGTTCGTGCCTTAAACATCATTGATGTTGTTTTCTCAGACGATGATAGTGTTAGGGCAAGATGGAGGGAGTATTATAACCGGCTCTGTATTCAGACACCAAATGTTATGCAGCGCAAGCAAATCCAAGAGGCACAAGACAAATTATTAGAGGCCATAGCTCAGTCACTTGGATATAAAAAGCAGGTAACTTGGGAGACGATTCAAAATCCATATATTCCTCAAGGAATGCTAAATGCCATGCAACAACAGCAGAATATTCAAAACGGACAAGAGCAGTTGGCAAGTGCAGTAGAAATATTTACAAAAGCCTTTAGATCTGCAAATCCTCAACCAGATAGTACAACGGTTCAGCGAAAGGAGGATATCCATGCCAACACTTGAATGGATTGGAAAGAGCAAGGTGATCAGTCACCATCAGGAAGTTCCGTTCCGGGTGTTGGAGCGCAAGTACAGCTTTGATGAAAACGGACAGACAGATGCGGACAACGGCAGCGAGAACATGATCATCCGGGGCGATAATCTGGAAGCCCTGAAAGCGCTGCTGCCCCGGTATGAAGGGCGCGTCAAGTGCATTTACATCGATCCGCCCTACAACACCGGCAACGAGGGCTGGGTTTATAACGATAACGTCAATGACCCGAAGATCAAGAGGTGGCTGGGCGAGGTTGTCGGCAAAGAGGGCGAGGACCTGACCCGCCACGACAAGTGGCTGTGCATGATGTACCCGCGGTTGAAGCTGCTGCAAAAGCTGCTGGCGGAGGATGGAGCAATCTTTATCAGTATTGATGATATGGAGATTTCTAACTTGCGGTTACTTATGGATGAGGTGTTCGGTGCAAATAACTTCGTAACAACAGTAATTTGGCATAAGAACTATGCTCCGAAATCCAGTGCCAAGTTCTTTTCGGAAGACCATGACTATATTACAGTTTATGCGAAGAACAAAATGGCATGGATTCCAAATTTGTTGCCGCGCACTGAGGAGCAGGACAAAATCTATAAGAATCCAGACAATGATCCAAGAGGGCTATGGCGACCGGATAATTTATCCGCACGAAATCCATACAGCCTCGGATTATATTCGATCACTTGTCCAGGCGGGCGAGTAATACCTGGCCCCCCTGCTGGACGATATTGGGTTGTGTCAGAAGAAAAGTTTAAGCAAATGGATGCTGATGGCCGCATTTACTGGGGAAAAGACGGAAACAACATTCCAGCCCCAAAGCGTTATCTTTCGGAAGTTAAGCAAGGTCGCGTTCCCCAAACGATTTGGGAATACGAAGAAGTTGGACATACACAGGACGCAAAAAAAGATTTGAAAGCAATTTTTGATGGGGAAATGCCATTCGACACACCCAAGCCATATCGCTTAATAGAACGTATCTTGCAGATTGCTTCTGATTCCGATTCTATTATCCTCGATTCCTTTGCCGGTTCCGGCACTACCGCCCATGCTGTCCTGAACATGAACAAGGCGGACGGCGGACACCGCAAGTTCATTCTTGTCGAGATGATGGACTACGCCGACAGCATCACCGCCGAGCGCGTGAAGCGTGTCATCCATGGCTACGGCGAGGGGAAAAACGCCGTGGAGGGCACGGGCGGCAATTTCAGCTTCTATGACTTGGGCGAACCGCTGCTTGTGGGCGATTGCCTGAATGAAGCCGTTGCCCCGGAGAAAATCCGGGAATACATCTGGTTCATGGAAACCAAGCAGCCCTACGCCCCGCCCAGCGGCGACAATCCCTATTATCTCGGCAAGCACAACAGCACAGGCTATTACTTCTACTACGAGCCGCAGCGCGTGACGGTGCTGGACTATGCGTTTCTCTCCACCATCACGGAAAAGGCGGACGGCACGGTGATTTATGCTGACCGATGCTCTATCAGCGAGGACAAGCTGGCAAAAATGAGCGTTACATTCAAGAAGATTCCACGCGATATTAGCAGATTGTAAGGGGGTGTTCGCTGTATGGAACTGAAATCATATCAGAAAAAGGTGATAGCGGACTTGACCCGCTATCTGGAACTGTTGAACGAAACAAAGAGTGACGCAGCGGCGTTTCGCCTGTTTTGGCAGGAGAAATCAGCCCCGGCTTTAGGGCTATACCAAAACGTGATACCCGGGGTCCCGAACCTCTGTTTCAAGGTGCCGACGGGCGGCGGCAAGACCTTTATTGCCTGCAACGCCGTTCGCCCTATCTTTGACGCGCTCCCCGCTACCAAGACAAAGGCGGTCGTGTGGCTTGTTCCCTCGGACGCGATTCTGACGCAGACGGCGAAAGCCCTGAAAGACACGTCCCACCCCTACCGTCAGAAAATCGACGTAGATTTTGGCGGGCGCGTGGAGGTCTACACCAAGCAGGAGCTTTTGAACGGTCAGAACTTCAACCCCACTGCCGTAACGGAGCAGTTGTCGGTTATGGTGCTGTCCTACGATTCGTTCCGTGGGCGCGGCAAGGAGGTCTTGAAAGCCTATCAGGAGAACAGCAACCTTGCCGAGTTTGCAAAGGTGCTGGGCAAGCCCGACAGCCCCATTGATAAAGCGGACGAAACCGCCCTATTCCAGATTATCAACCAGCTTAACCCGCTTGTCGTCGTGGACGAGAGCCACCATGCCCGGTCGGAATTGAGCCTTGAAATGCTGGAAAACTTCAACCCCTGCTTTGTGCTGGATTTGACCGCCACGCCGAAAAAGGAGAGCAATATCATCTCCTATGTGGACGCGGTGCAGCTGAAAAACGAACACATGGTAAAGCTGCCTGTTATCGTCTATAACCGGGACAGCCAATCCGAGGTGCTGGTTGACGCAATTGACCTGCGGAACAAGCTGGAAGAAATTGCAGATGCGGAGTACACCAAGACGGGCAAATATATCCGTCCCATCGCGCTGTTTCAGGCGCAACCGAAGGGCAAGGAGGACGCGACCACCTTTGAAAAGCTTCGGGACAAGCTGGTGGACGCCGGTATTCCCGCCGAACAGATCGCCATTCGTACCGCCGATGTGAACGAGTTGAAAGACACCGATTTGATGTCCCCAAACTGCCCGATTCGATACATTATCACGGTCAATGCGCTGAAAGAGGGCTGGGATTGCCCCTTTGCCTATATCCTTGCGTCTCTTGCCAATAAGACAAGTCAGGTTGACGTGGAGCAGATTTTGGGGCGGATTCTCCGTCTGCCCCATACGAGCCAGCACACGCAGAGCGCACTCAATATGTCCTATGTGCTGACTTCCTCCAACGACTTCAACAATACCGTGGCGCATATCGTCAAGGGATTGAACAGCGCGGGCTTCAGTGATAAGGACTATCGGATCGGTGAGTCTGCAAAACCGCAGATTCCCGAACAGGCAGCAGAGCAAATCACGCTGCCTGCCCCGCAAGGAACTTCCAAACCGGAAAGCGTCGAGGACGATTTTTCGGGGCTGGATGGGAAATTGATCAGGGCAGAGTTGGAGCGGCGCAGAGAACAGGCGCAAACGCCCGAAATCGCCCCGAAAGCCGACACCATGCTGGACGCTGCCGCAGAGGCCGAAAAGGCGTACACAGACGCTATCCAGCAGACCGGCAATGATCCGGTGATGGACAATCTTCCGTGGGAGGTACGGGATAAAGTGAAATCATTTCAGGTGAATCCGCAGTTCCGGGAGGATATCGAAACGCTGCAAATCCCGCAGTTTTTCCTGAAAGTTGAGCAATCTTTGTTTACGGACGGTTCTTTTGAATTGCTGGACAAGGAAATGCTGGCAGAGGGCTTTACCCTCAAGGGTAAGGCATACGATATTGACTTTGCCGCCGCAGACGATGAAATCCGCGAAATTGACGTGCGGGAGCAGGACGGCGGTTTGCCGAAGGTGTTCAAGATGGAGAGCGCCGAGCAGCGGTACTTCAAGGAGTGGTTCAACAATCTGCCGCCGGAAAGCCGGGTACGTCAATGCAAGGATATGATGTTCAATCAGCTTAACAAGCTGAACATGGTAGACGCTGCCGAACTGAAAGCCTACATAAACCGCATTGTGGACGATATGGATAAGGCGCAGCTTGCCGCTATGGAGAAAGCCCCGCTGGGCTGCGCGGCGAAGATCCGCGACAAGATTGAAACACTGCTGGAAGCCCACTATCGGGAAACTTTTGATAAATGGCTGGAAACGGAGCGTATTGTCTGCACGCCCTCGTTCCGCCTGCCCCTCGCAATCCATCCCACCCCCCATACTGACATATACGCCCGTTCGCTGTACACGGCGGAGGACGGCGACATGAACAAGCTGGAACAGAAGCTGGTTGTGGAATTGACCGCCCTGCCGAATGTCCGCTGGTGGCACAGGAATATTGCGCGTCAAGGGTTTGCCATCAACGGCTTTATCAAGCACTACCCCGATATTCTGATTATGACCCAAAGCGGCAAGCTCATCTGTGCGGAAACCAAGGGCGAACACCTGAAAAACGACGACAGCCGGGAAAAAATCGCACTCGGTCAAGCATGGCGCACAGCAGCGGGCAAGGATTTCCGCTATTACATGGTATTTGAGAATGAGGAAAATCTCTTGCCGGGTGCAATGAGTATGAGCCAGTTTATCGACACGGTTAAGGCGCTGTAAAAGACTCTTATTCGCAAGGGTCTATAATTTCTACCTCCATGTTTGATCGATGCAAAAGCACAAGTTTATACAGTTTCAGGCAGCAGGAGCAATTCTGCTGCCTTTTTCTTTAGGTGACTGTTCCGCTCACCTTGCGTCTGCGGATTGTCATAATTTTCAAAAAGGAGCGTGGTAGTAATGAAATTGGAAACCGTTCAAAGGAGGTGGTGCGCCGATGCAAAGCAGAAAACGCAGACGGATTCTGATGCAGGAGGCGGAATATGGCGAAACCGCTTGACCCCAAAGCGATAGAGGCAGAGCGGAAAACCAGCAGCCGAGCTGAACGCAGAGAGCAAAAACGCCGCCAGATGCAGGACGAGATTTCTTATAACCAGCGTGGAAATGGCGTTATTATTATCCCACCGCAGAAACGGCGGGAACTTGCAGAGGAGCCGCCCAAACTCCGTGTTGCGGCGTACTGCCGCGTCAGCACACAGGAGGAAAAGCAGGTCGGCAGCTTTGATATGCAGATCCACCATTTTGCCAAGAGGATTGAGGCAAATCCGCAATGGGAGCTGGTTGAGATTTATCAAGACGAGGGCATCAGCGCAACTACCGTTGAAAAGCGTCTTGGCTTTCAGAAAATGATTGCCGACGCAGTTGACGGGAAGATTGACCTGATCCTCACGAAAAGTATCAGCCGTTTTGGTAGAAATATCGTGGATATTTTGGACAATCTGCGAACGCTTTCTGCCCTGAACCCGCCCGTTTCCGTTGAGTTTGAGACAGAGGGGATCACTTATACCGGTGATGGGCGGAATAATCTTCTAATCTCGCTACTGGCGGCTCTGGCTGAAATGGAATCCCAGCAAAAGAGCGAGGCAATTAAGGCTGGTATCCGCTGGCGGATGGCAGAGGGTATCTACAAGTTCTCCGTTCAGAATACGCTTGGTTTCTATCGTGATCATTTCGGGCGGCTTGTCATTGAGCCGACCGAGGCAAGAATTGTTGAGTACATCTATGAAAGCTGCTTGGAGGGCGCAACCCCGGCAGAAATCGCCGCTGCACTGACAGAACAGGGTATCAAGTCTCCAATGGGGAACGATCTCTGGTCTGCCGGTACTGTCCGCAGCATCCTCCGAAATGAGAAATACTGCGGTGATGCTTTGATGCAGAAAACCTATACCAAGGATTTTCGCACCCATAAATCCGTCAAAAATACAGATTTGAATATGTATTTCAAGGAAAATCACCACACAGCGATTATCAAAAAAGAGGATTGGATCAAGGTACAAAAGTTGCTGTCAGAGCGGCACAGCACAGCAGAACGAGCAACATTGCGCCGTTTGAGCAATCACTTCGTCGCATACCGCGTAAAGGATGGTCTTTTCAAGGGCTATCTGTTCATTGATTCCCGCTGGTCTTTTATGGAACGTCAGGAGTTTATGAAAATCGTGGATGAGGCGCAAAACACTATGAAATGAAAGGATTTTTACTATGAACTTCGATTTTTCCGCTTTGAACTTTGAAACCATCGACTCCAACATCAACGCCTATCCGGATATGTTCCTGAATCAGAATGGCGTGACTTTCACCAAGAAGGTGCTTGAGGACTTGGGCTATCCCGGCTTTGTTTTGTGCCTGCTGGATGCGAAAGCGAGGGTATTTGCGATCCGTTCCTGCAAGAGCAACGAACCGAAGGGATTCAAGTTCTCCAAGCCGAGAGGCGAACAGAAAGGTGTTGTTACGATCTCAAACAAGAATCTGCTTGACCCGCTTCGCGCTGTCACCGGCGAGGACTGGATTCCCGGCAAGCGTTACAGGGTGCGCGGGTTCTGGGTTGCCGATGCAAAAACCATGTGCTTTGACCTTAATGAGGGCGTTCAGGAGGACTTTCGCCCTGTTACGCCGAGCAATGACGCAGAATAATCCCTGATATTCAGAGAGAAAAGGGAGAGCAAAAGAGCGGCGGCAAGCCGCCTGAGCGAGAAAGCCACCTCTCCCTTTTCTCCCTCGCTGCTGCTATGGAAACCGTGGAAAACCGCAAGCGGTTTACACACCGTTCCCATAGCCTACGCTTCCCCTCTTTTTCCTCTCTGGCTTTCTCCCTATACAGAGAAAAGTGTCCATTTTTTGTTCCGAGGACGTACAGTTGCCGTGATGGGCGGAGGGCGGCGTGTCAATATGACAAAGAAAAGTAAACAGCGCACAGGCAGTTTTATCCTCAAAAAAAGCCCCGAAGCATGACAAAAAAGAAGCCCAGCACCACGACATTAACGTGATGTTGGGCTTCTTACTTAATTCCATTCCTCAGCTAAGAGGAAATCGCGGATATTTCGGTGCTTGATACCGTTTCGGCTCATATCAAACTCATCGAGAGAAACAACGTACTTCGGGAAGTTGTCGCGGATAGAGTCATACGCGCCGAACTCGCGGTTGACCGTTTCGTCGGAGGCGAGCAGATAGCACACCTGAACGTACAGCTTTTCGCCGCGCTTGTCGCATACAAAATCAATTTCCTTGTCGCCCGTCCTGCCGACAGTCACTTCATAACCCCGGCGCAGCAGCTCAAGATAGACGATGTTTTCCAAAATGAGGTTGATGTCCCGCATATTGCCGCCAAAGACCGCCTCGCGGATGCCGTGATCGGCAATATAGTACTTCTCATTGGAGGCAAGGATCTGTTTGCCCTGCAAGTCCTCCCGCTTCACCTGATAGAAAAGGTACGCCTCGCAGCAGTATTTGATATAGTTCAGAATTGTTTCCGGGGCGACGGTGCGCTGCTCGTTTTTCAGGAACTTTGCAAGAGAGGTCGCCGAGAAGGTCGTTCCCACATTGGCAATCACATAGGCAATGATCCGTTCCAGCAAATCTACATCCCGGATTTTATTCCGCTTCACGATGTCCTTGAGCTGGACAGAGTTGAACAGATCGTGAAGATATTGCTTGGACGGCGCATCCGCATATCGGAGATTTGCGAGATAGGGCATCCCTCCGGCGAGCAAATACTTTTGGAAACACTGCTGGATGGAGGTATCGGGCGCAATTGAGCGATATAGCTCCATGAACTCTCCGAAGGAGAACGGATAGATCACAAACTCCACATACCGTCCGCCCAAATAGGTCGCAAGCTCACCGGACAGCAGCTTTGCATTGGAGCCGGTGATATAGATGTCGCAATCCAGCGAAACACGGAGAGAGTTGATGCACTTCTCCCAGTCCTTGACCTCCTGAATCTCATCGAAAAAGAGGTAGACCTTGCCGCCGATCTCCTTGGCGCGTTTGGTGATCTCGTCGTGCAGCGCCTGCGCGGTTTGCAGGTGAGAATAGCTCATATCCTCAAAGTTGATGGCGATAAACTGCGCCGAGCTGACGCCGGACTCCGTGAGTTCCTGCTGGATCAGCTCCAACATGACTGACTTTCCGCAGCGGCGAATACCGGTCATGACTTTAATCAGCTCTGTTCCGAGAAAAGGACGGATACGGCTCATATACAGTTCGCGTTTGATCATAAAACTTGACCCTCCTTCCGTGGCCACCACAGTATATCACATTTACGATTGAAACTCAATGGAGAAATTGAAAAAGTATAAGTTATAACTGATAAAATACATAATTAGACAAATGATTTAAGATAAGGATTTGCTATTCAAGCAAAGCCTTGCAAAGGTAAGATTCTACCCTTTATTGGCACACGAAATGCCGTTGTTACAAGGCGGAGTGGCAAGATGGGAAGGAAAGCCAAACGACGTACTGGCGATATTTTTCTCCATATTCGCCCCGAAATGCAGCAGAAAATAAAACAACCATCGGCATATCCGTTGAGCGGTTAGGCCGATGGTTGTGCGCTTCCCCAGAGCTTATATTCGATTTTTTGTGGGCAGTAGTAGTGAGTCTTTTCCACGCCTGCAATCCAATTTTTCATACACCATTTTGGCGTGGAACAGTATAGAATTACATGAAGTTATATAGCGGCAATTTGTGCTGGAAACACGCTGAAATCAGGAATTGCCGGTATTTATAGAGTGATAAGGAGCGTATGAGTGCAAGTATCAATCCTTCAGCTTGCTCAGATAGCGGTAGATGGTCGCCTCCGAGGAGCCCAGCTGTGCCGCCACCTCGCTGACCGCGCCCTTCATGTAGAAGATGCCCGCCTGCTGCAGGTCTTCCACGATGCGGATCTTCTCGTCCATGGTCAGCCGATCCGGGGGCAGGCCGGCGCTGCCGGTCACATCGGTGATGGCGGCCTGCACCGCGTCGGGCAGGCTGCTGACGAAGTTTTCGACGCCCAGCGTGGGGCCGGGCTCCTGATGGGCCCCGCAGAGCGACAGAAGCTCCTGCGCCATCCGGCTGTACTTGGCGGCGTCAAAGTTGATGCAGAGCATCCCGACAAGCTCGCTGCCGTCCTTGATGAACATGGTGGAGGAGCGCAGCCGCCCCTTTGCCTGCGACGCGCCCTGATAGCCTGCCACATAGGGCTGCTTTTCGTAGACTTTGCCGTGGATGAACCGCAGGGCCATATTGGACAGCGGTGCGCCCTCGGTGCGGCCGCTGATGTTGTTGTTCACGATGGCTGCGATGGTGCCTTCCTCGCTGGTCAGGTCGTGCAGCACCACTTCATAGTCCGGCCCCAGCGCCTCGCCCAGAAACGAAACGAGTGTCCGATAGGGTTCCAGCCGTGCATCCATGTATGTCACCACTTTCCACGTTGTTTCATGAGGGAAATGATGAGAATTTATTCTCATCCTGCTGCCTATATCATATCACGTTCGCGTGTTATTGACAATGAGAAACTGAAAACTCAATGTATTTTCGTGAAAGTGCTTCAAAATATCCGCGGGATTTGTCACAAGTGATAATAATTTCTCATCGAGAGAGAAAATTGTTGACTTTTGACGCCCACCGCGTTAGGATAGGGTCAGGACAAGGGGCGTCAAGGCAAGCGATGCCCCTGCAATTCGAAAAAGGAGAGAGAATTATGAAACAGGCACTCGCCACTGCACAGGCGCCCGCCGCCATCGGGCCGTATTCGCAGGGCATCGCAGCAGGCCAGACGGTCTACGTCTCCGGCCAGCTCCCCATCGACCCCGCCACCGGGGCCATCCCCGAGGGCATCGCAGCCCAGACCGCACAGTCCCTCAAGAACATCCAGGCCATCCTTGCAGAGCAGGGCATGACCCTGGCCGATGTGGTCAAGACCACGGTCTTTCTGGCCGACATGAACGACTTTGCTGAGATGAACAAAGTCTACGGCGAATACTTCGCCCAGCCCTTCCCCGCACGGAGCGCCGTGCAGGTGGCGAAACTGCCGAAAGGCGCACCGCTGGAGATCGAATGCATCGCCGTGAAGTAACAGAGCATCCTATAAGAGAAAGAGACGGTGCAACACTATGGAACAGAACATGTTCATTCGCATCCTGAACAGTGAGATGGAGCTGGCTACCGGCTGCACCGAGCCGGGCGCTGTGGCGCTGACTGCCGCCGAGGCGGGTCAGGCTCTGCGGAAGGCCGGTGTGGACAAGGCCGAAGAGATCACGGTCAACGCCAGCATCAACATCATCAAGAACGCCATGTCGGCGGGCATCCCCGGCACCGATTACGAGGGCATGGACTATGCCGCCGCCATCGGTGCGCTGGGCGGCGACCCGGTCTATCTGCTGGAAGTCATGAACCACGTCCCCCGCGAGACGGTGGAAGCTGCCGCCGCGCTGGTCAAGGCCGGCAAGGTCAGGGTGAAGGTGGCGCAGGTGCCGCAGAAGCTTTACATCGAGGTCATTGCCAAGGGCGGCGGCCATACGGGCCGCGCCATCGTCCGCGACCTGCACACCAACGTCGTGCTGGTGGAGCAGGACGGTGCGGCCACCCTCGACAAGCGGGACATGGACACTGCCGCCGCAGGCGACAGCGATGTGGTCACCCCGGAGCAGATCGCGTCCTTCCTGACCGTCCGCTCCATCTGGGATTACTGCACCAAAGAGCTCGACCCGATGAACGACCCCATCGACATCATCCGCAGTGCCGTGAAGGTGAACTCCGTCATCAGCGATGAGGGCCTCTCGAAGGAGTACGGTCTCGCCATCGGCCGCAACCTCGACCTCAACTGCCGCAAGGGCCTCATGACCCGCGATCTGACCACCAACTCCATGATAGCCGCAGCTGCGGGCGCAGACGCCCGTATGGCAGGAGCTCCGGTGTCGGTGGTGGCAAACTCCGGCAGCGGCAATCAGGGCATCACTGCGACGATGCCCGTCGTGGCTGCTGCCCACTGGCTGGACATCGACGAGTCCACCATGCTGCGTGCCGTCACCCTGTCGAACCTCATCGCCATCCGCATCAAGTCGAAGTTTGGCCGTCTGAGCAACCTGTGCGGCGCCACCGTCGCCGGCACCGGCGCGGCCTGCGGCATTACATACCTGCTGGGCGGCGGCTACCATGAGATATGCTGCGCGATCCAGAACATGGTGGGCAATGTCACCGGCATGGTGTGCGACGGCGCAAAGGCCGACTGCGCCCTGAAAATTTCCACCTGCGTCAATGCCGCCTGTCAGGCAGCGGCCATGGGCACCCGCGGCGTCCGCGTCCAGAGCACCGACGGCATCGTGGAAGAGAACGTGGAGCGCACGCTGGACAACTTCGCCATCCTCAGCACCCACGGCACCAGCGACAGCGTCATCCTCGACCTGATGCTCAACAAAGAACATGCTCCGGACGCCGAATAAGCGTCTTCGCAACACCCTGGCAAGCCTGCATCCGCATCCTGCAAAAAACACCCTGCGCCCGAAGCGCAGGAGAATTAGGGGTAAATTATTATGAAAAAGCTATTCGATAACCTGCCGTTCCGGCTGCTTCTCGGTATCATCATCGGCGTCATCCTGGGTCAGGTCTTCCCGGAGAGCGTCATGAAGGTGGTCGTCACCTTACAGTATATCATGGGCCAGCTCATCACCTTCTGTGTGCCGCTCATCATCATCGGCTTCATCGCCCCGTCCATCACCAAGCTGGGCAAGAACGCTTCCCGCCTGCTGGGCGTGGCGATCGTCATCGCTTACGTTTCCTCTGTCTGCGCAGCCCTCATGAGCACCGGCGCAGGCTACGCCCTCATCCCGCACCTGTCCATCGACACTGAGGTGGCCGGTCTGCGGACCCTGCCCGACGTCGTGTTCGAGCTGAACATCCCCCAGATCATGAGCGTCATGAGCGCCCTCGTGCTCAGCGTTCTGGTGGGTCTGGCCGCTACCTGGACCAACAGCAAGCTCACCTGCGACTTCCTCGGCGAGTTCCAGAACATCGTGCTGGACATCGTCGGCAAGATCATCATCCCCATGCTGCCCTTCTATATCGCCGCGACCTTCTGCAACCTGAGCTATGAGGGCATGATCACCCACCAGCTGCCCGCCTTCATCCAGATCATCCTCATCGTCATGGCAGGCCACTATATCTGGCTGGCTGTCCTGTATCTGCTGGCCGGCGCATACTCCGGCAAGAACCCCTGGGAAGTCCTCCGCCACTACGGCCCCGCTTACCTGACCGCTGTCGGCACCATGTCCAGCGCCGCCACCCTGGCTGTCGCTCTGGACTGCGCCCGCAAGAGCAAGGTCCTGCGCAAGGATATGGTCAGCTTCGGCATCCCCCTGTTCGCCAACATCCACCTCTGCGGCTCTGTCCTGACTGAGGTCTTCTTCTGCATGACCATCTCCAAGATCCTCTACGGCCACCTGCCCAGCATCGGCACCATGCTCCTCTTCTGCGCCCTGCTCGGCATCTTCGCCATCGGCGCTCCCGGCGTCCCCGGCGGCACCGTCATGGCTTCTCTGGGCCTCATCACCGGCGTTCTGATGTTCGATGGCGCCGGCACCGCTCTGATGCTCGCCATCTTCGCCCTGCAGGACAGCTTCGGCACCGCCTGCAACGTCACCGGCGACGGCGCTCTGACCCTGATGCTGACCGGCTACGCCGAGAAGCACGGCATCAAGAACAACGACAACATCCAGAGCCCCATCCTGTAAAGGCTGCTTCAAAAGATTTGAGCGCATTTCCCTGAAAATACCAGAAACCGGGCTGCGTCTCCCCATTCTGACCAGCCCGTGATATGCAAAAGGGGCCTCCTGCAAAGGAGGCCCCTTTTGGTGCGTTATAGGGAGACAGGCGGCTTGGGGTCGTTCGTCCGGCCCAGAAGATAGTCGGTCGAGGTGTGGTAAATGTCGGCCAGCGCGATGAGAGTGGTGGTGGGCAGGTCGCGCAGGCCCTGCTCATAGCGGTTGTACTGCGGCTGGGGCATATGCAGCAGGGCGGCGAGCTGGCGCTGGGTGAGGTCGTGGTCTTCGCGCATATCGCGGATGCGGCGGTAGTATGCCATAAGATGTCCTCCTGATAACTGAATGAGTATCTTGACAATACCGCAGAGAGATGCTATGCTGGACTTATGATAACCAAATGGCTATCTACAAGCAAAACAAAAACAAACACTGCCGCTTTTGGAAAATCAGCGGCAGGACGTCCGGCTCATGCGTGGGGGAAGGGCTGAAGGGTGTCGCTGACGCCGGTGATATAGTTCATATCGACGTCGTAGAATTTGGCCAGCTGGATGAGGCACTCGACCGGGATGCGCACTTTGCCCTTTTCGTAGTCGGAATAGGTGGTCTGGGCAACATGGATAGCCCGCGCGACCTGCGTTTGGTTGAGGTCGTGGTCGCTGCGCAGTGCCTTGATGCGTTCTGTGTATAGCATAGGATTCACCTCTTTGTAGAAAGTCTACAAAGGATGGCCCGAATATCTTGATTTTTAACGGATAATCCGTTAAAATAAGAGCCGAGACAGAGACTTGGGCGGAAGGGCTTGAACTACTGACGGAAAGGATGGGCGAGATGAACATATGCTCTGAAGCGGTGATAGATTCAATTCGACAGGGAGTTTCAAATATTCCACCAGAGAGCGGGGGAATATTAGGCGGAAGAAATGACGTGGTTACAAATATCTGCTTGGATAAAGGAATATTGGGTAAACATCCTTGCAGTTATACACCTGATACACGCTTCCTGAATCAGAAAATCAACCAATGGGCTGAAACTGGGATACAGTTTATGGGAATGTTTCATGTGCATTTCGGTGGCACAGAAAGCCTTTCCGAAGGAGATAAAGAATATATCGTTCGCATTATGGAAGTAATGCCGAAAAAAATTGGTTGTCTGTACTTTCCTGTTGTTGTAATGCCGGAGCGTAAGGTGGTGGCATATAAGGCAGTACGCAACAATGAGAAAGTCGTAATAAAAAGAGATTGTATCAAATGTCAAGGAGGAACTTAACATGAAGAACGTGAAAAACAAGAAAATGATGGCTGTTGTTCTGCCGGAGGGATGCTTCTACGGAAATTGCAGCGACTGCGTCTATGCTGACCGGAGTGACTGGAGAGACGGCGAGGTGTACTGCCTTTGCGAGAAAGGCTGGACACACGGCTATAATCGCCCGAGTGACCGGAACGGCTGTGCCTACTATGAGGAACGCTGATAACGAAAAAGGGAGAAAGAACTATGACGGTTGCATTGTGCATGTTTGCCCTTTGGGCATGGGGCGGATGGATCTCGTGGAAGGGCATTGAAAACGGAAATGGCTGGATCGGTGTTATCCTTTCCGAGAAAATACGCAAGAGTCTGAACAAAAAAGAAAACTGGTGGAAAAAGGCGCTTCTTTCGGTGGCATTCGGCTATGTTGCAATGGGTGCAAAGGTGATAGAGTGGATTCTTACTTTTGTCATGCGCATGGTGGACGGATCGCTTTTTAGATGAGGTGCTTTAGAAGGAGACAGTCAAAATGAAAAATATCACGCGACGTGGATTCCTACAGCTTATGGCGGCGACGGCTCTGGTGTGTGCAACAGCACCGCTGACGGGATGCGGGAAGAAAAATAAAAAGAAACTCATTATCGGTACATGGTACCGTCAGGGTTCGGATGACTTGGCGTTCACGATTTATGATGACGGAACCTGCATGATTGATAATGACTACGGAAAAGGAACATGGTCGATTGCGAACGAAGACCAGTTTACGCTTACCGGATTCTATGGGAATAGCGAGATTTTCACGATAATCGCTATCGATAAAAAATCAGTGACCTTTGGCCCGCCGAATGCGGATAAGAATACCGACCAGACAATCGTATTCTGGCATACGGCTGAGGATGCAAAAAATAATGCTGGGTAAATGAGGAAGGACAGAAAGAGGTGAAATCTATGAGAACCGCTCAGAGACTGGCTGCACTCGGAGTTGTGGCAGCGATTGTTCTTTCGGGATGTTCTAATGGAAAAGACAGTTACTCATCTGCGGAAAAAGAGGAAAGCGGCCAGCCACTTCAGTCGGCTTCGATAAGTGCGAGTTCTAGTGTGGAGTCTGCGGAGCTTGCCGAAAGTGCGAATGCAGGGTATCCAACATTGAAGGAAGTAGCGCAAAATTATAATGGCTGTGCGCTTGAATACCCGAATATGGAAGAGCTTTCGGTCGGAATGCTCTATGGTGATAGTGGGAACAGATATTGTCTGTTTGACGTGGACGGAAGAGTTCATCATGTCTTTGAAAGCGATACTTACATTGTTTCTGGTTTTTATAACGGGATGTGTATGACAAGTACCCGTGTGATGGCAAAAGAGGATGGAACGCTTTTCAGGCCGTCTTATCTATCGAATGATGAAATTATCATCCGGTATGCGAAGGATGACGATGGTACGCTGCTCTGGACAGTAAGAAGAGAGGACTCGATTGAAGGAACAAAGGCAATTATAACCGCTTGGGATACGAACGGTGAAATTCGTTTTCAATGCGATACTACACGTGATGAGTTTTCGAAAATGAATTCTGATACCGTATATAAAGACCTTGCGAATAATGACTACGATTCGATTGGAATCTCACAGGCATTTGCATACTGTGGAGGAAGCGTATATCGCATCCGTAGTGATTTTTATTATGTGTTTATGAACATTGATACCGAAAAATTTTTCTCGGTACGGGAACCCAATGCGTATCTGATACAGGCAGAAGGGAACCTGATGATTCGAACAATGCCGGGGCTGAGAGCACTCGATGATGATTTTAATGAGCTTCCGGAATGGGAGGCCATAAAGTCAAGACGAAGCGAAACGCCAGTATTAAGCGAAGGGCTGATTTATTTGGATGTCAGGAGAGATGCAGGTGATTTTGAGGATTATCCATCGGGGTTTTATGATGTCCATTTGAATCAAGTAATCGACCTGAGCAAATATAATATTCAATCAATTTATGAGGATGAACCCCGGTTTATCAACGGCTATGCAGTCTTACAGATGAAAAATCCAGAGGGTGTTCCATTTTGGGGCGTTATAAAGAGAGATGGAACATGGGCGGCAGAACCGCAAAAAGGTTCAGTCAGATATGTATACCAGACAGCTGATGGTGTTCTTATTACTACCTGCGAAGAAAATACGGAGCAGTGGTATACATATGACCAAACCGGGACAAAGCTTGATGAATGGGACAGAATAAAATTTGACGGCTCTTATGGATATGCACAGGATAGTTCGTCAGGACACAGGGGAATCTGTGAAGTCTATAACGGGTATACATATGCTAGTTTGAATAGCCATGTTGCAAAAATCAGCAGTGACGGTTCTTACGAATATCTGTCTTGACGCCCAAGGCAAAAGCTAACAGTGACATTTGGCTGGAAAAGGATTCATGGCAAGTGAAAATCGGACGAGTAACAAACGGATAGAGAAAGGTGTAAAGCTATGTCCAAGAAGGAGAAGACGATTTTATACGCAATATGTGCCGTTATTGTGTGTGCTGTAGTTGCAGTATGTGTGACTCAGAATACTACCGGCAGCCGCGAAAAAGAGATGAAAAAGCTTCTGGCAAACAACTGGTATCGGCAGTGGTCGGAGAGTGTGAGCTTTACGCTTTACGACGATGGAACAGTTACGATTCCAGGTTCTTACGGTCAAGGAAAATGGTCACTTGTAAATGATGATGTTCTGAAAATCTCGGATTTCTATGGTGAAACTATGACACTGAAAATTGACGACCTCGATGACCAATGGCTTGTGGTCTATGAAATGGAAAACGGACAACAGAGTGAAGAAAAAATTACATTCTGGAATACAGCGGAAGGCGCACAGACGCTCCGTGCAAAATTTTGAAGTTAGAAGTTGAAACTATGTCAAATGAAATGAATCGTCGCAAATTCCTGAAGCTTACAGGCGCAGCAGTTTTGGCAACATCCGTTGCAGGAGCGTTGGGCGGCTGTAGTGGCGGCGGAAGCAGCGCACCTACACCGCCCTCTCCTGAAGAAGAGGGAATAGCGCAAATTATCTTGGACTCGATCAATGCTGCGCGCAAAGAAGTCGGGTTGGACGGCACTGTTCAAGAAGTGGATAAGATAAGCCAACTTTCAGCACAGCACGCGCTGGAAATGATGAAGGGGAAAAAACACAGTGAGCTTTCGGCAGTTCCACAAGAGTTTAAAGACGGTGGAAAGGGCTACAAGTATGGCGGAAGAGAAAATTGGACAGTAACGGGATTTCCGCGAGAGCGCTTTACGAAAAATCAACTGACAGAAGACTTCCGAAACGATTTTCAGACAAAACTGAATACACCCGGTAAGACGACGATTCGGGAAGATGTATATGTAGGAATCGGTGTGCAGGAACAGGGTGACTATGTGTGGTATGATATAATCTTTGCACACGAGGGATGACCAAAGGTGCGGCTTTGCAACAGGCAGACCGAGCACAGAAACAAGATAAGGCCGCAGGAAAAGTGCCGCTTCCTGCGGCCTTTTGCTTGCCAAAGATTCAAAAATCATACAAAACCTTCTTTATTTTGTCATAACTGTCCCGTATAATAGAATATAGGTCAACATCAGAATTGCGGCCAGCGCCCGGCGGGGGCTGGCTTTGGACTGGATAGAGGAGGAACACTCACATGGCAAACGAAAAGATACTCGTTGTGGACGACGATACCAACATCTGCGAGCTGCTGCGGCTCTACCTGACCAAGGAGGGCTATCAGGTCACGACGGCCAACGACGGCGAAGAGGGCCTTGAAAAGTTCAACCAGCTCAAGCCCGACATGGTGCTGCTGGACGTCATGATGCCCAGGATGGACGGCCTCGAGGTCTGCCGCCGCATCCGCAAGCTGGGCAATACCCCGGTCATGATGCTGACGGCCAAGGGCGAGACCTTTGACAAGGTGCTGGGCCTCGAGCTGGGCGCAGACGACTACATGGTCAAGCCCTTCGACACCAAAGAGGTCGTGGCCCGCATCAAGGCGGTGCTGCGCCGCTGCACCGTCACCACGTCCCAGACCGAGAGCTCCGAGGGCGTCATCGAGTTCGACAACCTCCGTCTCGACATGAACAGCTACGAGCTACGGGTCAAGGGCAAGGTGGTGGAAGCTCCCCCGAAGGAGCTGGAACTGCTGAACTGCCTCGCCTCTCACCCCAACCGGGTCTACACCCGCGACCAGCTGCTGGACGAGGTGTGGGGCTTCGAATACTACGGCGACAGCCGCACCATCGATGTCCATGTCAAGCGCCTGCGCGAGAAGCTGGCCGGCGCTTCCGATAAATGGGAGCTGAAGACCGTCTGGGGCGTGGGCTATAAATTCGAGGTGCGTCAGTAATGCGCAAAAGTGTTTCCGTTGCGTTCTTCTCGCTCATGAGCACCCTGCTCATCTTCGGCACGGTGATCATGGGCGGCTCGGAGCTGGTGCTGTTCAGCAACTACTTCGCGCAGGAGCGGTACGACGTGCTGGACGAAGTGGTCAATGTGGCCCAGCGCACGGCGTCCCATCTGGTGCAGGAAGCCGCTCTGCCGGAAGGCGAAGAACTGGAAGCCCTGAACACCAAGCTCGAGCTCATCGGCGAGAGCGCGGAAGTGTACCTGTTCTTCACCGACTGCGACGGCAACGTGGTGCTGGCCTCAGACCCGGAAAATCTGGCCGGGGATGTGGTGGAGGCGTCCGTGCTGGAAAAGTCGGCCAAGGCCAAGGAGAATTATCACGTCTTCGGCACGCTGGACGGCGTACTGACCGAGAAGAGCTACATCTCGGTGCGTGAGATGCGCAGAGAGAGCGGCGAGTGTACCGGCTACCTCTTCCTCTGCTCGTCGGGCGACCGGCTGGTGGAGTTCCGCAAGGAGTTCTTCTCGAACTTCTTCCTCTCGGCCTGTCTGATGCTGCTGGTGGCCAGCGTCCTCACCAAGGTGATGATGCACAAGCTCACCGACCCCATCCAGAAGGTGACGGACGCGGCCCAGCGCTTCGGCGGCGGCGACCTGTCCGTCCGGGTCGAGGGCGTGGACGGCGAAGGCGAAGTGGCCGACCTGGCCCGCACCTTCAACAAGATGGCGGACAACATCCAGTCCAACGACAACTCCCGGGGCCAGTTCATGGGCAACATCGCCCACGAGCTGCGCACCCCCATGACCACCATCAAGGGCTTCATCGACGGCATTCTGGACGGCACCATCCCGCCCGATATGCAGAACCACTACTTACAGCTGGTCAGTGAGGAGACGGGCCGTCTGGCGCGCCTCATCCAGAATATGCTGGACCTCTCGAAGCTGGAGAGCGGCGAATATCAGGTGAACGCCCGGATGTTCAACATCTGGGAGACGCTGACCGGCGTGGCCCTCTCGGCAGAGCAGCGCATCAACGACGGCATGATAGACATTGACGGCCTGACCATGGATGAGAAGGTGCTGGTCTATGCCGACCCTGACCTCATCCATCAGGTGGCCTACAACCTGCTGGACAACGCCATCAAGTTCACCCCGGCAGGCGGCACCATCCGCTTCGGGGTGGAGAGGCTGGGCCCGGAGGCGGAAGTCTCCATCTGGAACTCCGGCCAGGGCATCAGCCCCGAGGCGCTGCCCTACGTCTTCCAGCGCTTCTACAAAGAAGACCAGTCCCGGGGTCTCCACGCCCGGGGCGCAGGTCTCGGCCTGAACATCTGCAAGGTGCTGGTCAACCTCTCCGGCGGCCAGATACGGGTGGAGAGCAAGCAGGGCGAGTGGTGCAGGTTCGTCTTCACCCTGCCCGTCCAGCCCCCCAACCCCGGCGGCATGAAGCGTCTGCCCGACGAGAGCGGCCGCCCCGGTGCGGTGGAAGACCCGGCCAGCATGAAGCCGGTAGACTAACTTCACAGCGGTCAGACTGCCCCTCAAAGGAGCGGTCTGGCTGCTTTTTGCGTTGTGGAAGAGGGGAGATACGCAGAACTTTACGTCTTTTCCGTGAAAAACACGGCTGCGGGTTTGATTTTTTCGCTGTTTTCATGTAAACTATAATCGACTATGCCGACTGCTCTTGTGGGAGATGCCGCAGGGACGGCGGCAGAGCAAAATTACAAAAATTCTCTAAAAAATAACGGGGAGTAAAATAAAATGACAACGATCAGTCCTTCTATCCTTTCGGCTGACTTCAGCTATCTCGGCGCAGACTGCCGTATGGTGCTGGATGCCGGTGCGCAGATGCTGCATTATGACGTGATGGACGGCCACTTCGTGCCGAACATCAGCTTTGGCGTCCCGGTGCTCAAGAGCCTGCACAAGGCCCTGCCGGACGCTTTCTATGACGTCCACCTGATGATCACCCACCCCCAGCAGTACGCCGAGGCTTTTGCCAAGGCCGGTGCCGGCCTGCTCAACTTCCACCTCGAGTGCGACGACGACATCCAAGAGACCATCGACGCCATCAAGGCCCAGGGCTGCAAGGTGGGAATGACCATCAAGCCCGGCACCCCGGTGGAAGAGCTGGGTTACTACATCGACCAGCTGGACCTCGTGCTGGTCATGAGCGTGGAGCCGGGCTTCGGCGGCCAGAAGTTCATGCCCTCGGCCCTCGACAAGCTCCGCTGGCTCAAGGCGGAAAAAGACCGCCGGGGCCTGAAATTCCTGCTGGAAGTGGACGGCGGCGTGGATGCCGCCACCGCTCCGCAGTGCGTTGCCGCCGGTGCGGACGTGCTGGTGGCGGGCTCCTCCACCTTCAAGGCTCCGGACATGGCCCGCGCCATTGCGGAAATGAAGTAACCTGCGAACGGTCCTTACCCAGCCCGTTATTCCGGAAAATCAAAAAATCCGGCATTCCCGGGAGGAGTGCCGGACTCTTTCATTCATGGCTCCGTTAATCAGAACCTGCGGCGGCGCATCAGCAGGGCGGCCAGCCCCAGCAGGCCGAGGGAGGCGGAAGCCGGTTCCGGCACGGCGGCCAGCGTCACTTCCGCCCTCAACGCCGGTCCCCATACGGAACCCTCCGTACTGGTAAAGCCCGCATTCTTATACACATCCCCGATGTCCACGCCGTCGGCTTCCTTGCCAAGCCTCAACCTGGCGGAGGAAAAGCTCACATCACCCCAACTGGTGGCATCTGAAATCTGCGTCGTCGTAAAAGCCACGTAATAAGTTACGCCGCTATCAAGCTGCAAATTATTGAACACGGCCTTCTCCCAGGAGGCCGCTCCGTCTCCGGCGCCATCTCCGGCCATGTCAACGGTGGTCGTGGACTGCCCCACGAACGTCGTTCCGTCCTTGGTAGCGGCGGAGGAAAAAATCGTCACGTACAGCCCGTC